>JAEEGK010006242.1_pt1 | contig 28723 bp, 23 predicted proteins | sample 8958771 | NCBI WGS metagenome assembly JAEEGK01 (sample SAMN16246547, study PRJNA631951) | gut metagenome | biome: gut microbiome; feature: rumen; material: SC-attached | host: Bos | place: Iran: Karaj | collected 2018-10 | reverse complement strand
TTAAGTCCTAATAATATTCCACTTACACTTAACGTCATTATTAAATAGCCACCAATAACGCAAAGCATACTGGTATATTTGTTTTTCATAATACATAACAATAAATATATTAAAAAAGCAATTAAAAAAACTATTCCAATTCCTCTAAATAAATTACTTAATGCTAAAAATATGCCTGATATCAAAAATGTCGTCCTTTTTTCATTCTTTTTAGCATTAAAGAAAATGATTAGAGTCAATAAATATAGCGGTATTGCTAAATTTTCAGTACATAGTACTGATGTATATGAAATGAATGCTGGAAAAACGGATCCAATAAGTGCTACAAATAGTTTTATTTTCTCATTCTCTATAAAATTATCGGATAATTTATATAGTAAATAAACAGTAATCAAGCCAAATATTATGTTTAATATTCTTAATATAACTAATGTATTAGCACCAAAGATTTTCATTAATACTGAAATATATAAAGTCATAGGAACTAAATGAGGAAATCTTGCTAAATATTCATAATCTCTTAAATCTGACATATCTCCAGATACTATATTCCTTGCTCCCTCATACATTGCGGCAAAGTCAGATATAGGTAAAGTATTAATTGATGAAATCCAAAAAGTCCTTAAAATTAAAGCTAATACTAGTATTATTGCAAGTTTATAGATATTTTTAATTTTTAAGAAAATACATATACTTCCGCATATTAAGGCGATTGTTTCAATAAAAACAAATTTAGTTATAAAAGCATCACTTTGGTAGTATCGTACTATCTTTATAAGCCGTATAAATAGCATACCTAGCAAAATAGCTATAGCGACTTTTAATATATTAATTAAAACTTCACTAATTTTACTCATACACACACTCCAAAATAAAATTTACTAGATATTTTAACATATTTTTACATATAAATCAAATATCTTTAATGTGGAGGAGCTAAAATGATAAAAGAATATGATAGACTAAAAGCAAAAGAATATGCCAAAAAGTGGGCATTTTCTCGTAACCCTATGTACTATGCCTTTGACAATATCGGCGGAGATTGTACCAACTTTGTTTCTCAATGTATTTTTGCCGGTGGCGGAATAATGAACTATACCCCTGAAATTGGATGGTATTATATAAACTCTAATCAAAGGAGCCCGTCTTGGACTGGAGTAAAATATTTATATACTTTCTTAATAAATAATTCAGGTGTAGGACCTTTTGCAAAAGAAATATCTCCTATTCAAAGTGAAATAGGAGATATAATTCAATTAGGCAATTTAAATAGATTTTATCATTCATTAATAATTGTTGAAAAAGATAATTCTGAAATCTATGTTGCTGCCCATAATTTTAACGCGTATCTAAGAAATCTTAATACCTATACTTATGAAAAAATACGTTTTTTACACATAGAAGGTTTTAGATATTAAATTTTTAATTTATTTACTCTATCTTGTATTCTATCTTTTGTTAATATCTTTAATATTGCATATAAATCAGGAGTATTTCTTCTAGAAGTAATTGCTACTCTAATAACAGTACTAATATCTCCAACATGGCCCTTAAAGTTTTCAGGATTTTTCTTGTATTCTTTTACTTCTCTAGCATATCCTAAACTTTCAGCTAAATCTTTTATCTTGTTAAACCAAGTATCTTTATCATCTGAATCTGAATAAATTTCCATATACTTAGCTAAAATAGTCTTTATTTCATTAGGGTCAGTAATACTTTGCCATTCATATTCTCTTTCTTTAGAGAAATATAGCTCATCATACATGTATTCTAAATTTTCTCTTAAATCCGACCATTTGGAAATATCTTTTCTAATCTTATTACCCGTTCTCTCAATATCTAGCATAGCAATCGTATTTTCTTTATATTTTTCCATTAAATCTGCTAACTCTTTATCGTACTCTTTAGCCCATTTTAAGCCTTCATCATATACTTTTTCAGCAGTAAATGTAGCTATAACATTTTTAGAGACATCAGCTAATTTTACTAAATCAAATATAGCACCACTTACACCCATCTTTTCAATGCTAACCTTAAATTCATCTACCGAAGCTAATGGGTTTTCTCTTCTCCAGTCTTCAAAATTAGAATTTGCAATATTCATAAGATAGTCTATAACTGATTCTTTAGGTATTCCATTTTCTTTATAATAACTTGCAGATGCCTCTGGATCTTTTCTCTTACTAATCTTACGTTTAGAGCCATCTTCTTCTTTCATAATAGGGGCAACATGAACGTAATTAGGCACTTCAAATCCCAACATTTCAAATAATTGAAGGTGCAATGGAACAGAAGAAACCCATTCATCTCCTCTAATTACATGAGTAGTTCTCATAAGATGATCATCTATTGCATGAGCAAAATGGTAAGTAGGAAGTCCGTCAGACTTAATTATAACTATATCTTGAATATTTTCAGGGAATTCAATATTTCCTTTAATTAAGTCATGATATTTTACCTTTTTCATAGGATTTCCGTTAGATCTAAGTCTTACAACAAACCTATCTCCATTTTTTATTTTTTCAATTGCTTCTTCCTCACTAATATTCCTACAATGAGCATAAGTTCCATAATAACCAGGTAATACTTTTAATGATTCTTGTACTGTCCTTAAATTATTAAGTTGCTCTTCTGTACAAAAGCAAGGATATGCCAAACCTTTTTCAACTAAACTTTTAGCAAATGCTTGATATATATGCTTTCTATTACTTTGAATATATGGACCATAAATTCCTTTTTCATTCCCGTCATCATCTGTTGGGCCTTCATCAAATTGAACATCAAAAACTTTTAGTCCATTTATTATAGCAGATATTCCATTATCTATTTCCCTTTTACCATCAGTATCTTCAATTCTTAAAAAATATACACCATTAGTTTGAGCTGCCATTCTACTAGCAAAATTGGCAGTAAACAAAGACCCCATATGTATAAAACCTGTTGGGCTAGGTGCAAACCTAGTAACAATTGCACCCTCAGGCAAATTCCTTTTTGGATATAACTCTTCATAATATTCAGGAGTTTTATCTATATCTGGAAACATTAATTCTGCTAACTCTTTACTCATTTTTATTCCCCTCTCTATATATTTTCAGAAAAAAATGCACCTTATGAGCTTAAGAATACATCAGCTCTAAAGTGCATTATTTCTTTATTCCGATTTATTTCTTATTGCTCTTTCTTAAAAAAGCAGGAATATCTAAATCTTTATCTAAATTGTCCGCAATAGGATTATTTAGAGGTTTTTGTATATTGTTTGTATTAGCTACAGGTGAAGTACTAGCAACTGGATTAACGTTATTTAGTGAAGACGTAGGATTATTATTGTTATTCAATGATGCCATATTTGGGTTCTTTGAGCTAAAGAACGAAGAAAACTCAGGTTTTTTAGCTGTTGGAATATTTATAGAGCCTAATCCTCTATCAAAGCCTGTAGCTATAACTGTTATAAGTATTTCATCATTTAATGCCTCATCTATCACTGCACCAAATATTATATTAGCTTCAGGATCTGCTGATTTTTGAACCAATTCAGCAGCAGTATTTACTTCTAATAATCCTAAATCAGAACCACCAGTAATATTTAATAATACTCCTCTTGCTCCTTCTATTGAAGTCTCAAGTAATGGGCTATGTACAGCTTGTTTTGCAGCTTCTTCAGCTCTATTCTCGCCAGATGCACGACCTGTTCCCATATGAGCAATACCTGTATTTAACATTATTGTCTTTACATCAGCAAAGTCTAAGTTTACAAGACCTGGAACAGCAATTAAATCAGATATACCTTGAACACCTTGTTTTAATATATCATCAGCCATTTTGAAAGCTTCAACCATCGAGGTATTTTTTTGAATTACCTGTAATAATCTATCATTAGGAATGATAATTAATGTGTCTACATGATCTTTTAATTGAGCAATTCCTTTTTCAGCTTGTGCCATTCTCTTTCTTCCTTCGAAAGTAAATGGCTTTGTTACAACACCGACTGTAAGTATTCCTAATTCTTTTGCAACAGAAGCAACTATAGGAGCAGCACCAGTACCAGTTCCACCACCCATACCAGCTGTTACAAATACCATATCCGAACCTTTCAAGGCTTGTGCAATTTCATCTCTATTCTCTTCAGCGGCTTTTTGACCAATTTCAGGATCAGAGCCAGCGCCTAAACCCTTTGTTAGCTTATCTCCTATTTGTATTTTCATATTTGCCTTAGATAAGAAAAGTGCTTGTTTATCAGTATTAACTGCTAAAAATTCAACTCCTCTCAATCCGCCTTCAATCATTCGGTTTACAGCGTTATTACCGCCACCGCCAACACCGATAACTTTTATCTGTGCGAATTGTTCCATTTCTACATCAAAATCTAACACATTAATTCCTCCTCTTTATTTTGAAAATACAAGTTTCCACAAATAATCAAGTGGATCTTACTTTTTCCAAAAATTAATGAATTTAGTTATAATTCCTTCTTCTACTTTACTCGTAACTTCTTCATTTGTTCTATCTTTGTTTAATATTTCTACATCTCTCTCTCCTAAACTCATTCCTGCAACATATTTTATTATTCCAAGAGAGGTAACATAGCTTAACTTTAATCCTGCGGGTAATTTAGGATTAACTAGCCTTGTTGAAAGTCCTAATTTTTCTTGAGCAAATTCTTTTGCTCCGACCATATGGTATATACCTTGTCCAACAAGAACTACACCCGCACTTATTTCTTCTTTTATTCCTGCTTCAGTAATTTTATCATTTAACATTGTAAAAATCTCATCAATTCTAGCTTCTATGATTTCTACAACATCAGATATCTTTATTAATCTTTGGTCGGAATCTCCTATGGGATATATTGTAATACTTTGATCGTTATTTATCAAGGCTTTTTGTGCTATTGGAAATTGTTTTTTTAAACGATCGGCTTCGTTGTATGAAACTTTAAGCCCTATAACCATGTCATTAGTTATATGCTCGCCACCAATAGGGATAGAATCATAATACTTTATTCTTCCACCCTTGAAGAATGCATAGTCTGTCTTTCCGCCACCAATATCTACTAATAATACTCCAAGTTCTTTCTCCTCTTCAGATAAAGTGACTTCACCAGTAGCTATTGCTTCGATTATAATTCCCGCTACCTGATAACCAGCTCTTTCTACACTTTTTAGTAAGCTTTGAGTAGCAATGGAACTACCTATGACAACATCTGCATCAACTTCTACTATTGCTCCCATCATTCCAGCCGGATCGACAATCTCATCATACCCATCAATTATATATTGATGAGGTATTACATCAACGAACTGTTTATCGTATGGGATTTCAAAATCTTTTGCGTCTTTTAAGACCCTTCCTACATCTTCAGCCGTAATTTCTTTCATGTTACCATCAAAGCTAATTTTACCATGAGATGGGATAAGCATAGAATGAAAACCAGACAATCCGATATAAACAGCTCCTACTCTGATATTTGCAACTTTTTCAGCCATAGAAACTGATGCTCTAATTGCCTTAGAAACAGATTCTAAATCAACAATCAAGCCTTTTTTTATACCGGTACAGGGTACTAACCCACTTCCCATAAACTCCATTTGACCATTTCTATTAGCTTTTGCAATTACGGTACTTACTTTAGATGAGCCTATATCAACGCCTACTATTACATCATCGTACAAACAAAACACCCCGTTCTATTATTACTATAGTTCCAGAGGCTCACATCTGAAGTTTTACCTTCAAAAAACCATTTTTTCTTAAGTAATTATACCACAGTTTATATATTATCTTGTTTTTTAAATTTATTCAAGAGGTAACGACGAATTATTGCAAAATTTAAAAATATTCTATTACCAAATACAAAAACTGCCGCTAAATACAAGTCTAAGCCTAACTTTTCGCCTAAATATGCTAAACCTACAGCTAATAATGCATTTCCAGCAAAACCACTCGTAAACACATGAATATTAAATCTTTCTTCCATCAAAGCAGATATACCACCAAATACCGAATCTAAACAAGCTAATATTGCAATAGCTAAATATTTAGAATATGTATAATCAATTGCCGGCATATATAAAGCCAGTATTATTCCTAAAACAAACCCAATAGCTGGAATTATCACTTAAAGCACCTCCAAAAATTATTGTTTAGCAGTATTGACATTGTTCGCATTATTTGTTGTCGTCTCTTCAACGACCGTAGCAAGATATTTACTAGAAAAACTCTTATTAAATTTAGGAATTACTATATCTGTTTCACGAGTTACTGTAATTCTTATTCCCCATTCTCTTAAACCATCAACATAACCACCACGCATAAGCATAGCACTTTCAAGAAGTGCAGGATCTCCAATTGCACTAATAGTAAATGGAGCTCCTATTCGTTCACCATTTACAAAAATTAAAGTTCCCGCGCATCTTATTTCAGACATACTAACTATTCTTTGACCGTTTACAGAAATTGCTTCTGCACCAGCACCTTTTAATTCGTTTACTACCTTCATAATATCTTCATCATGAACTAAATATGTATTTAAATCCGAAACACCTTCAATAGTAGTAATACTATCATCCATAACTACCTTAATTCCGCTACCTCTTACATTTGTAAGTCCAGCATCCTGTAAGGCTTTACTAAGTTCTTGTTTTAGAAGATTAACCGTTTCTTCATCAGTTTCGGCTTTTCTATATTCCTCTAACATCTTGTCTTTTTCTTCCATTTCAAGTATCTTCGCATCATAATTCTTCTTTAATTCAGCATATTGAGTTTGAATTTCATTTATTCTATTAGAACCTTTTTCTTCATTAACTCTAACCGTTTTTAATTGCATAGCAAGCATAAGCCCTAAAACAAAACAAACTAGGGTTATTGTTATAACAAATTCTTTATTTTTCACTTTAAATACTTTTCCTATTTTACTCATTTTCTACATCCATCCCCCAAACTGGCTTAGTTATAACGTGTTCTAAATCGTGTAAATCTATATATGCTGGATTTTCTTCTTTTTTCCAAACGCTTTTTAGCCATTCTATCTTCCTTTGTAAGTTCGCATTATCCCCAAAATAAACTATGTGCCCATTTTGGTAATACACTAAAACCCCAGATTTATCTGAAATTTTTATGACACCATTTAGCATATCATTTTCTTTCATTTTCTTCAATACTTCTAAATATCTTTTAAATTTTTCTTCTTCATTACAATTAACAAATTTCCCTACTACTACTTCTTGTACAGTTATTCCCTCTAAACTTAAAAAATCTAAATTTTCTTCATCCGTTACTACCTCTACTACAATACCATCTTCCGTAATTAACAAATTCGAACCATAAAATTTTACTTTTGCCACAGGTTGTTTTTCTTTTACAGTTATAACTATACAATTAGGCCAAATACGATTTATAGAACAAGACTCTATATTAGGAATAGAATTTATCTTGTCCATCACTGCAAATTTATTCATTCTTAAAATATTTTCTCCATATAAAATATCTGAAGCACTCACTATATAATTCTTTGAAACTGTTTCATTACCTTCTACTTCTATTGTTTTTATATCAAAAATAGGAGAAAGCAAAAAGAAACAAATAATAGCCACCACTAAAAGAAAGCCTAAAAAACCGATATGACTTTTAGGCTCTTTTTTAATTTCATTTATCTTTACAATATTACTCATCTTTTGTTCCTCCATAAAATCGTTTTCTAATTTACTCTTTTTATATCTGCACCAATATTTCTTAAATTTTCTACAAAATCTTCATAGCCTCTTTCAATATAACGAACACCTATTACACTTGTTACATCTCTTGCAGCTAGGCCAGCCAAAACAAGACTTGCTCCACCCCTAAGTTCTCTAGCCTCAACAGTAGCTCCAGTTAAATTCTCTATTCCAGTTACAATTGCCGTTTTTCCCTCTACGATAATACTTGCACCCATTTTTATCAATTCAGGCACATACTTATACCTATTCTCAAATATATTCTCCATTATTATCGATGTTCCTTGTGCTAAAGTTAAAATTGTTACCATTTGAGATTGCATATCCGTAGGGAAGCCAGGAAACGGCATAGTTTTTATATTTACACTTTTTAATTTTTCTGGTGCTTTAATAAAAATATTTTCTTTATTCATTATTTTTATAGTACAACCAGTTTCTTTTAACTTATGAAGAGTAGATCTTAAGTATTCTGGAATGATTCCTTTTACTAAGACCTCTCCTCTTGTTATTGCGGCTGAACATAGATACGTTCCCGCCACAATTCTATCTCCGCCCACTTCATATTCAACATCATGAAGCTTATTTACACCTTTTATTTTTATAATATTGCTACCCGCACCTTCAATATTAGCACCTGCTCTATTTAAAAACTCTTGAAGCTCAATAATTTCAGGCTCTCTTGCAACATTTCTAATTATTGTAACACCTTCGGCTAAAGTCGCTGCCATCATAATATTCTCTGTTGCACCAACACTTGGAAAATCAAGGTCAATTTCACTTCCAATAAGTCGATTGACCTCGCATATGATATAGCCATGTTCTTCATTAACAGTAGCTCCAAGTTGTCTTAAGCCATTTAAATGCAAATCAATAGGCCGTGAACCAATTTCACAACCTCCAGGGTGCGTTAATTTTATTCTTCCATGCCTCGCCAACATCGGGCCCATAAGAACTATAGAAGATCTAATTTCTTTCATTAAATCTTCAGGGATTTCATCTTTATTGCAATTAGTCGCATCAACTTTAAACAAATTCTTTTCTTGAGATACTTTACAGCCAAGAGCTAAAAGTAATTCTTTCATCGCAACAGTATCTCTTATTATGGGACATCTTTTTATTAACGCATTGCCATCAACTAATATACTCGCTGCAATTATAGGCAATGCGGAATTTTTTGAACCTTGTAAATTTATTTCTCCAGAAAGTCTGTTTCCTCCATTTATAACATATGTATCCATTTTATACCTCCACATAATCATCTTTACTATACATATTATGATTACATATGAGATTATGTGAAGTAAAATTTTGAGTTGGTTACAAATTGTAGCCAACTGGTGACAAATTGTCACCAGTTCATTTCACTAAAAATGCCTTGAGAGTAGTTTCTCAAAGCACCTGAATATTTATTTTATGCAACTTTTATTCTCCATTCCCCACAAATTTATTCTTTTTATATCCACTATATTATATTTTACTTTTATCATATTTCTAAAAATATTTCAATAGTTTTGCGAATTTTTGTTCGCATGTTTATCATACTTAACAAAAAATATGCTCAATTTTTCAACCAAGCATATTTTTTGACTTTTCACTTTATTAAATATTTCAAAACCTCTGTTTCCCTCATAACCCACGGATTTATATCATCTGACTGTTCTAACAATATAGTATTACTTTTAATAGCATCTTCAATCGAAACAAACTCAACTTTAAAGTCCAGTTCTTTCTCATATTCGTCAAGATTTTGTGCCATTTGAACTGTCAAATCGACTTCACATCTTACGTATTCCGAATGCATGATAAAAATTTTACTTTCGTCAAACCTATCAATGTTTCTTTCTTCTACTATTCCAATAACATCCAAAACATTTGACAATACAAATCCTGTTTCTTCCGCGATTTCTCTTTTTAATGTTTGTTGCAAAGTTTCAGACAAATTCATACCACCACCAGGAAATTTGTAGTCTCCTTTTTTCGTTCGAATCATCAATAAATTCCCTTGAGAATCAAATGCAACACCTCTAATAGCTTTTCTTTTAACTATTTCATAGCCATTAGGAATTTCATCCAATCCTAAACAAAGATTAAATAACATTAGAAAAGCCTCCTATTTTTCATATCAATCATTTAATTCATACACTATACCTATCTCTTGTACCTTAAGCCCCTCAATTTCATACTCACGTTCTTCTTTTATGACTCCTCCCACATGCTCATAAAACCTCACTGAAGGATCATTTCCTTTCAAGCACCAAATAATCATATTTGAATAGCCCTCTTCTTTTAATAATTCCTTTACTTTGTTTATTAATTGTGTACCAATACCATTTCTTTTTTTATCTGGGCGAACATATAAAGCTACTACTTCCCCTTGATATTTATCATTCAATGAATCTAATGCCTTACCGTAGTAGGTATAGCCTAAAATTTCATTTTCCTCCTCATATACCAAAATATTACTTGTAAAATTTTTATCTGTTCCATTAATCCTATTCATTACCTTATTTTCTTGCATCTTATAATCCAATCCATTCAAAAACGAATCTGGTATAAGCCCCTTATACGCAGTTCTCCAACTATCTATTCTTATATGTGCAATTGCACTTGCATCACTAATATTTGCTTTTCTTATCATATTAATTCTCCCTTTTTTATAAAAAAACTGGTTAAAACATCGCTTCTAACCAGTTTTCATATACTATTTCTCAACTCTATCTATAACAAGCTTTACCTTACCTTCCTCAAATTGAACACTCACATTATCACACATTTTTTCAATCTTTAACGCCTCTTTAACACTATCATTATCAGGATTTGCTAAAGGTATATCTACAACAAACTTGCTATTTTCTTTATAAGATAAAACCTCTATCTCTTTTTCGCCACTATCCAATTCCGCTTGAATTAATTTACATATCATATAAGGAATATTACCATTAAATGTATTTATCAATGAAAAATCTTCTTCTGGCTTTACAAAAAGCTTAGCAGAATGTTTAATCATTTCCATTTTTAATACCATAGCTATCTTATACAACAATTCACCCGCAATAACTTCTCCATCTCCTGCAATCGACAAAGTTTTTACAGCCTCTTTTATATGAGCCGCCGAGTCTTTCATATGACCAATTCTAGTTAAAAACTCACTTTTATCATTGTCTGGCATATTGCTATCTCTAACTAAAGTCTCAAAAGCCATAGCTAGACCACCTATACTCATCAATTTCTCACTAATTTCTCCAGAAATTGCATCTGTTTTATTGGCAAAATACACATCTTTCGCCTTAGTAAGTTGTTTTTCCTCTTCTCTTTTCTTTATCTCTCTTAGTAATTGTGCAGACTTTATTGCAGATAAAACCATAAGCATTAAATCTTCTTGTGGTTTTGCTTTATTATAATAACCTTGAATATTTAATTGGTATAGCATCTCATCTTGAGGCTTTTCACCAGAATAACCTGTTTGTAAAATTATAATTGTATCTGTATTAAACTCTCTAAGTCTAGTTAAGAACTCCTCTCCTGTCATTTCTGGCATAAAGAAATCTAATAAAATTATATCATAGAAATTAGTTTTTAAATGTTCCAAAGCTTCAGCCGGATTATTCATTGTCTTTATATTTAATCCCATAGAAGACAATACTACTTCCTGACCCATAGTATATGCAAAATCGTCATCAACCAGTAGCACTTTGTAATCTGATACATCAATATTTTTTTCCATAATCTATTCCTCCTCTTTAGTTGGTATCTTTATATAAAAGATTGAACCAATTCCTTCCTCAGTTTCAAACGTCATCTCGCCATTAAACTCAGCTCTTAACATAGAATTAGCGAAATAAAGACCTACACCAGTTCCTTTTGTACCCTTTGTTGTAAGAATTTCCTTAAACAAACCTTCTGCAATTTTTTCAGGAATTCCTCCAGCATTATCTTGTACACTTATACATATATTATTTTGTTCTTTATATGTAGCTATTTTTATTTCTCCATTATCTCCAGTATATGCCTGTATTGCATTCATAACTATATTCATTAAAATTTGAGATAGTTTTCCAAAATCTCCATATATCAAATAATCCTCTGGAGTATCTACAAAAAGTTTGCATTTATTTTTCTGTAACTCATTATTCACTAGTATTTTTATATTATCTACTACTTTGTTAAGAGAAAATTCGGTTTTTTGAGATTCTCCAGTATTTCTTATTTGGTTTCTTACGCTTTCTACTATCTCCGTAATTTTACTAGCACTAACTTTCATAGCTTCTAGCATCTTTACTTCTTGTTCGGAATATTCATGCTTTCCATTTAAGAAATCTATTCCCATACGAATTGTTGCAATTGGAGTATTTATATCATGAGCCATACCACCAGCAAGTTGACCAAGACTCGCAAGTCGTTCTTGTTCAACCATCGCATTTTGAGAATTTTTTAATTCTGTTATGTCTTTGAACATTATTATAATTCCAGCTAATTCAGAGCCTTGTTCTATAGGAGTTAACTCAATTGAATAAAATTTATTATTAATTTCTAGATTCTTCTCAATAACTACAGTATCTAACCTATTTCGTAGTTGTTCAATCCCATCTCTTAGTATTTTTATCATAGCACAATCTATTATAGATTTCTTCTCTAAAAATTCCAACATGTCTGTTTTTAATTGAATTTCTGTTTCATAAGCAATTATGTCTGCAAATGCCTTATTATAATCAATTAATTCCATATCTTTATTAATTACTATATATCCATCAGCCATACAGTCTACTACTTTCTGTAATGCAATTGGTGCTATTTCTAAGAATCCATATTTAAATATCGCTAATGAAAAACATATTGCAGTCACTGTTAAAGTAATTGGGGATACATCATAATAGGAATAAAATTTTAACGCATCTATATTAGTTACACTTCCCAATATCCAAAGAAAATTAAAAAGTACTGGAATCGCAGAACCCCAAACCATAAGTCCTGCTTGTCTTGAAAAATTTTTAGAATTTTTTACAGAGGTATATATCAAAATTGACGTAGCCGAAATTAAATTTACCCATGTAAAAAACATTGCAACATAGAAATAAATTCCAAAATCATAATTTTCTGTTACACCATATGATTTATAAAATAAATGATGCCAAGAATTAGTCCATAAAACAAGATTAGTCACAACTTGAGGAATAATTAGAAGCACATATTTATAATTAAATTTTATTCTACCATTTTTATAAATTAAAGCTACAAACAATAGAAATACAGATGCAAATGTTGCACCTAAAAACAATATATCTTCAAAAATAATATTCTTATAACTGAAAAATATATCTGCAGACACTAATAACAAATATCCAACATTACAAACCATAAGTGAAATAACTTGTAATAAGAATATTTTATGAAGTTGTTTTTTATCTTTTAATTTTATAATATATGTGGATATGTAAATAAGTGATATAAGCGATATTAAAATGCATCCTATATATATTTGTTTACTCATTTTAACTACATCCCCTTCTTACCCTCATACCAGCACTATAAAGCGCCCCAAATAACTATTTTTTATATATTACTGAATACTTGTTGTATTATTTGGGCATTTGGAGCAGCAAATTCTGCCTTTAATAAATCAAAGTGATTTCCTTTCGCTTTATATTTTATTATTTTGCCATTTGTAAGCTTTGCAATTTTATCTACTTCTTCATCCTTCATTTCTTCAGATTGAATAAAATGTATATCTGCATCAATAACTTTAGTGAACTTACTTTGATCAGCCATATAGTTCATATAGCTTCTTATTTTTCTTTCCAAAATATCCTTTAAGAAAGAATTCTCACTACCAATTTTAGCATAATCTATACTATATTGCACAAAGAATTTTAATCTTTCTTCTATATCTTCTCGTGCTATTTGACCAAAGAAGCCATCCATAAGAACTACTCGCACATCATCATCTATCTTACCTGCTACATCCATTACTATATCGGCACCAGCAGAAAAACCTAATAGTAAATATGGACCTTTACTTTGAATTGATTTTATATCTGCAATATACTTAGCAATTTTATCTTCATCTTCTATATAATTAAACGCATAAAGTGAAAAATCATCGATATACTTACTGATATCATTAAATGCTAGACCATAGCCAGTAATTGGCGGAAAAGCAAAGATATTTTTCTCTTTCTTTTCGTTTAATAAACTATAATTTTCACCCAAATCCACATTATCTTTGTAATCATTGATTAATAGTGAAGATATTTTCTTGCTTAATTCAGAAATTGTTGGAGATAAAAATACATCTTTATAATTTATTTCTACCTTAAACTCATTATAGATCTCCATTGTAAGCTTTATAACTTTTAATGAATCTCCTCCAAGCGAGAAGAAATTCTCATCTTCATTTATTTTTGGCATATCTAATGCCTTTTCAAAGCATCTACAAAGCTTTTCTTGAATCTCTCCTGTTATCTTACTATTGGAAGTAAATTCTATCTTATCTGCTCTTTCCTTTAATTTCTTTCTATCAATCTTCCCATTAGGTGTAAATGGCAATTCACTTATTCTTTCAAAATATGTAGGGACCATATAATTTGGTAATTTGGTAAATAGATATTCCTTGATTCTTTTTTCATCCATATCAAAGTCAGAAACATAATAAGCACATAATTGATCCATAGAACTATTAGGAACTACTATACATTTATCTATTCCTTCATATTTAATTATATTACTTTCAATTTCTTGAACTTCAATTCTATAACCTCTGAACTTTATTTGATTATCAATTCTACCTATGAAAATTAATTTCAGATCTTGAGTCAATTTTACTTTATCCCCCGTTTTATACATTTTTGCACCAATTAAACTATTATCTATAAAACGTTCCTTAGTTAAATCTTCTCTGTCTTTATAGCCTTTAGCAAGCCCATCTCCACCAATACACAGTTCGCCTTCAACATTAAATGGTTGAAGAGCACCTAAAGTATTAATTACATAAAATTGAGTATTAGCAATTGGTTCACCAATTGTAATTTCTTCTTCATTTGTTAAATCGGCTATTGAAGACCATACTGCTGTTTCAGTAGGGCCATACATATTATATATATTAGCTTTTGTTTTCTTCTTAATTAATTCAAAAACTTCCTCTGTAAGTGGTTCTCCGCCAACTAATATATTTCTTACATTAGCGAAATCACTTTCTTTACCAGCACTTATAACTGGTTTTAACCTTGATGGAGTCATTTGAATTGTAGAAACGTTTCCCTCATTTACAAGCTTTATTATTTTTTCAACATTTAACTGTTCATCGCTTGATGCTAATATTATCTTTAATCCAAAGCACAAAGGTAACCATGTCTCTAAAACAAAAATATCAAAAGAAACTGTAGTTATTCCTAATATCATTTCATCAGCAGTGAATTTTATTACATTTTGAACACCGTAAATAAAATTAACAATATTTTTTTGTGTAAGCATAACACCTTTAGGATTTCCTGTTGATCCTGAAGTATATATCGTATACATTATATCATCTGAACAATTAGCTTTAGGTAAATTGGTCTCTTCAGTTCCTCTACAGTTTTCCATTAAAAGTTTTTCACCTGTAAACTCTACTTTATCTTTTAATTTTTCTTGTGTTAGCAAAACTTTTGTACCACTATTTATAAGTATATATTCAACCCTGTCTTGAGGATATTCTGGATCAATTGGCACATAAAATCCACCAGCTTTTATAACACCGGTCAATGCTACTATTAAATCTATTGAACGTTCTAACATTACACCTACAGAAACATTTGATTTAATACCATTTTCTCTTAATTTTTGTGCTACCTTATTAGCTCGGTTGTTTAATTCTAGATAAGATATTTTCTCACCTCCAAATATAACCGCTATATCATTTGGAGCCTTTTCTACTTGTTTTTCAAACAATTCATTTATAGTTAAGCTTTCATCATATTTATAATAGGTATCATTAAAGCTTAATATCTTTTTCTTTTCTTCTTGAGTTAAAAATTCAAACTCACCTATCTTAAGATCTATATTTTCAACTAGCTCTTCGATGCAATTAATATAGTGTTGTGCAAATTTACTCATAGTCTCGTTTTTATATAAATCTGTACTAAATTCTAATTCAGCTTCAAGTTTATTATCTCTTTCAAAAATAAAGATACTAATATCTTGCTTTGACGTTCCATTATCAAAGTTTATTTGTTCAAATTGCAAATCGTTTGTCTGAATCTTTGGAATGTCCATATTTTGAAGTGCAAAAACTACGTCAAACAAAGGATTTCTACTCATATCTCTAACTATGTTTAACTGATTCACTAATTTTTCATATTGATAATCTTGATTATCTAAAGCACTTATAATCACATCTTTTACTTGCATCAAATATTCTTTAAAACTTATGCTGCCTTTTGGTGCAGTCCTTATTGCTAAATTATTTATAAACATTCCCAACATATTCGCCGTTTCAGGTTGACGTCTTCCAGCCACAGGACTTCCTACAACAATATCCTCTTGACCTGAGTAACGATATAACAAAACATTAAACACAGCAAACAAGAACATAAACATTGTTGTTTCTGTTTGTTTACAAATATTCTTTATATTACTTGTATCATTCTCATTAATTTCAAAATATATTTTACTACCCTTGCCAGTTGGTAATGGTGGCCTTGTAAAATCTTCTGGTAAATTTAATACTGGTACTTCATCTGAAAATTGTTTTAACCAAAAATCTTCCTGTTTTTTAATATTATAGGTATTTTCTTGATTAGCTTGCCAAACTGCAAAATCTTTATATTGAACCTTAATATCTGGCAATTGTTTATCATCATATATGCTTAATACTTCTTTTATAAATATTCCAAAAGACGTACCATCTATAACAATATGGTGAACATCGAAGAACATTATATGTTCATTAGGACTTACCTTTACTAGTAATACTCTAAATAGCGGTGGCTTTTCTAGGTCAAATACTTTTACAAATTCCTTCTCTATAACATCAAGATCTTTGTCAGCCTTTTCTAAATATTCTATTTTTATTTTTATATCATCATAAACCTTCTGGACAGGTTTATTGTTTTGTGTACAAAAACCTGTTCTTAATATTTCATGTCTCTTTATAAGCTCATTAAATGCATACTCAAGTTTGTCTTTATTTAAATTTCCTAAAATTCTAAGTTTTTGTGTTTCATTGTATTTTGTATTAGCCCCTTCAATCTGATTTATCAAAAACATTCTAGATTGAGCAGAAGAGAGCTCATAATAGTCAGCTTTTGGCGCAATAGGAATTCCAATATAGTTCTCTGTTCCCTTTTTCTGAATAAGTTCTGCTATCTCTTTTATTGTCTTAAAATTAAACAAATCAGTAAGGCTTAAAGTAACATTAAATTCTCTTAAAATTTTTGATAACACAAACACAGCAGAAAGTGAATCTCCGCCTATTTCAAAGAAATTATTATAAATTCCAACTTTTTTAATTTTTAAAGCTTCACACCAAATATCACATAGTTTTTCTTCTACTTCATTTGTAGGAGCTGTATATTCACCTTTTAAAGCTTTATCACCTATTGAATCAATAATTCTCTTACCTGTATAATTTTTTAATATCAATAAATATTCTTTATTCTTAGCAATTTTTATAATCTTGTCATCTACAATCTCAAAATTATCATCGTAATTATTCAAAGATATTTCTTTCTCATTATAATTCAATTTTTCCTCTTCTTTAATCTCTACTTTTTTATCAAAAGGCTTATTATATAAGAACTCTATATCTTTTACTTCTGGAATATCTTTCAATAATAATTTATATGTAGTAGCATTCTCACCTTTATTAATAATTGAAAGTGGCAAAGTCTCAAGGAAATTCAAAATCGGCAAATTCTTCTGTGTTTTTATATATTCAAATATAACTGTATCTCTGCTCACAGTTTCGGCAAAAATTTTAATCCCTTTTAATATAATATTCTCTATATTTCTGCCAAGTATCCTACAGCTTAATAAAAATGTATCGACAATTATATTTTCTTCTACTTTTAGAATCAATAAACCTACTATTCCATATTCCCCAAATTTATCATTAGCTTCAATTACAAAAACTTTATATTTATCATTCAATATAAGCTCCTGAATCTCTTTTTCAGAACGTCTTATTGTACTTAAATTGAATTGATTTGTACGTAAAGTCATTTGTGACGCACGTGGTATTTCATTATCAGAAACCTCTCGCATACTTACTTTTATATTTAATGTTTTTATAAATTCATTCATTGATGCAACTGACTTTTCTACATCTTTTCTTTTTTGTTCCTCTATATATCGCTTACTTCTCTCTCTGTCCTCTGCAGTAACTACTAGATTATCAGTTGCCCATAAATGCCTTAAGAACATAGGAATAGCTTGTGTTTTGGGTACATTTAGAGTCAATACTTGTGGTAGATTTTCAAGCATACTCATACATTCAACTGGATTATCATCTAAGAAGATAAAACTATCTAATCCAAGATTCAATTCGTCAGCCATGAGTTTAAGATTCTCTGGCTTACTATTCCAATTAACCTTCCAATTTACAATATCATCTTTTTTCAAAATCATATTCGGATTATTTTCAAAAACATCCAATACATCGCTAATTTCATTCTTACTAGCGATTGTAAGTAAAAAGCCTTCTTTTTGCTTTTGTAAAACAAAATTTTGTAATTCTTTATATTCATCTGTAATTTCAATGCCAAAAGTGCCAACTTCCCCACATACACCTTTCCAAAGCGTATTATCACAATCTAATACAATAACTTTATATGGTTTCCTAGTAAGTGCCACTATTTTTCTAAAAATTTCTGCAGATAAACTAGCATAAAACTCACTTGTATATGGAATATGTGCTATTTTATCATTTTCATAATCAAATACTTTTTCTATGCAATAATTTTGAGCTATATTATCGGTGTCAAGTATAAAAATATTCTTATTACCCTTTACTTTTTCTAGTATTTTTTTACTATTTTCTTTTATACTATTTAATATTTTTTCATCTGTAATCTTACTAGAATTTGTAAATACGCCAAATAGAGTTGCAGTTTCCACTTTACCAAGCAACTCTAATAATTCTTCTGATGTTTCTTTTATAACTTTGATTTTTTCATCTATATTTCCTGTCATATCTCTTATATAATCTTCAAGTCTTAAAAGAATTACATTTATTCCATTAGTATTTGTGGACAAAACACTATTTTTCTCTATAAGTTCCTGCAAAACTTGATTATATCCAGAAAAATTAATATTTAATTTATATTTAAACGTCTTTGCCAAATTTTTGATGTATTGTTCTAAAGGTTCTGAGACAAAACTAGCAGAGATCGCAATATCAACTTCTTTCACATACTTAGACATAGTGAATTTAGGAACTAAAAGTCTATCATCATCTTCTCCTAGTATTTCTATATCTCCTAAAGGATACCATCTCGCAATTTTCCCTGTATTATATATTTTTTCATTGTTGAAATAAGGATTTTCTATCTCAACTTCATTAATTTTTCTATCAATATATAATTCGCCTGGAACTCCAATAGGCAAAGCTACTTTATTAGAATCTAATATATATGCCTTAACATTTCTATCTTCACGGTTTTCAATTATAATATCATTTAACTCTTCGCTAACTTCAACTTTATTAAACTCTTTTAGCACTCTATAATTTTCTTCTTCTGGCAACATTTCTATCTTAGAAATAGGCTTAGTATCATTATCTAAGGCATGCCAAAGCAAGCTTATTATATGCTTATGCAAATACTCAATTTCTTTTAAGCTAAATATATCTATTAAATAATCATAGTCTATTATAAGTTGTCCAGAATCTTCTCTATCATTTATATTTATAATAAGTGATTCAATTTGAGCCCCATTAAAATGCCAACGCGTTGTATAAGCAATCTGAGAATTTGCATTCTCAAATTTAGCATTTTGATAATTTAGCACTATATCAAATAAGTTATCTTTAAAATCATACTTCTCTTTTAATTCTGTAATCAATCTTTCATATGGATATTTTTGATGTCTAAGCAAAGATAAAGAAGTACTATTTATTGAATTTATAAGTTCATTAAAATTCAAAGTATCTTTGATTTTAATCCTAATAGGACATGTATTAACAAACATTCCAAAAATTTCTTTTTCTTGTGCATTACTCCTATTTAACGTTGTTGTCCCCACTATTACGTCTTCTTTATTAATAACTCTTTTTATATACATCGATAATGCAGCTAAAAACAAATTAAATGGCGAGGTTTTATTATTTTTACAGTATTGCACTATTTTTTCACTTAATTTTTCCGGCAAAACAAAGCTTTTTCTTTTTGCAACTATATCAGTTTCTTTTTTCTTTTTTAATATTGTTTTTACTTGAATATCTTCTAAATTATCAAGCCAATATTTTCTATCCTTTTCATATCTTTCAGAATTTAAATACTTCTTCTCATTCTCTATACGCTCAATAAATGATGGCTTTTTATCGTCGCCTATTTTTTCTCCTTTCATAAGTTTATCATAATAATCTAATATACCGCTAACAAGATTTGCAAAAGTCCAAGCATCGCTTATTATATGACTACATCTTATAAAAAATCCTATATCCCCATTTTTCACTTTAACAATTTTGAAATCAAAAAGTTTATTGTCTAAAATAGGCATATTCTTTTTGCTTTCAGCTTCTTCCCATGCAAAAAGCGCCTCATTAGTAGCGAACTCTAATTCTTCAAATTTCACTTCTTTAAAAGCATCTACAAATTGGAAATAATCTTCGCCATCTTTTACTACTCTTACCCTTATTCCATCATTGTTTTGTACGTACATATTAATTGCTTTCTTCAATATATCAACATTTCCGTCATTAATTATTTTAAACGTTCCAGAAATACAAGTTATTGAAGACTCAGGGTATAAATTGTTTATATTCAAAATATTTTTCTGTGAATAAGTCAAAGGATATAATTTCATAAATTTTCCTCCAAAATTACATATTTTTCCGAGAAATATATCGGCAAGTATTACCAAAAATATTACTTTCCTTTATAAGAATTATGTTCTTCTAAAGTTTCGGTAAACCAATGCTCTCCGTTGCCGCTTGTCTTTGCCCTATAGTAATAATAATCAGTATCTTCCGGATACAACGCAGCCTTAATTGATGCAATACCTGGAGCAGCTATTGCCGTAGGAGGTAATCCTATATATTTATATGTGTTATATGGAGAATCAATTTCTAAATCTTTATATAATAACCTCTCTTTTTGCTCAGGAAGTAAGTATTGTACCGTTGCATCAATTTGAAGTAACATTTTCTTTTTTAATCTATTGTGAATTACACTAGATATCTTTGCCCTCTCGCTATCTACTCTTGCTTCTCTCTCTATTAAAGAAGCAATCGTTATAATTTCTCTTGTAGTTAAATTTAACTCTTTTGCTCTTTCTCTATACTCACTTGTCCAATTTTTGTCAAACTCATTAAGTAATTTGTTAACTATTTTTTCATTATTCCACGAAGTAGGTATTTGGTAAGTATCTGGGAATAAGAAACCTTCAAGTTGCCTATAATCTCCTGTAATCTCTATATAATCATACGGCAATTCGGTTAAACCAGTTATATAATCCAAAAATTCATCCTTTGTTGTTAATCCCTTTTGCTCGAGTAGCTCGGCTATTTGTTTTACTGTATATCCTTCAGGAATAGTAATTGTTACTTGTTCTTCTTGCTCTCCTTTTAGTAACACCGCTAAAACACTATCAAAAGTAACTTTTCCTTTAGGGAATTTATATCTTCCAGGTTTTAATTGTGTAGCAGCGTCTTTACTCTTTATATGCCACAAAAAGAAAAACTCGCTTTTTATAACACCATTTTCTTTTAAGATAGATGCTATCTTTTTAGCCCCACTATTTTTCTCTATTGTAACTATCACATCATTTTTTAATATCTTAGTTTTTCTAGTGAAAAAAGATACCATTCCACAAACTAACAATATAAATATTAAAGTTAATATTCCTACGAATATTATAAATCGTTTTCTCATCTCACTCATAATATACTGTTGCCTCCATATACATAGTATGCAACTCTAGTATATATAATTTTAATACATAATTACAAGTAATTTTCCTTATATTTTTTAATTATGTTTGCTATTATTTAATTTTTTTGTCAATTTTACTATTTCATCAACATCCATCTTCTCTTGTTTAAACAGCTCATCAATACTTCCATGGGAAATATATCTATCTTTAAAAGCTAATTCTCTAAAAGTACGTTTGAACTTTAGGTTAGTAAGAACTTTTAATACCAAACTTCCAAAGCCACCAATAGCAACGTTATCTTCTAACGTAATAATATTGTATTGTTCTCTAACCAAGCGCCTTATCATAGCAGTATCAAGTGGTTTTATAAATGTCGCATTTACAACCATAGGATTTATATTTTCATCTTTCAAAATTTCTTTTGCCTTCATTGCTTGCCCAACCATTTTCCCCGTAGCAACTAATGCAACTTTTTCTCCTTTTGAAACGATTTCCCACTTTGGTGCTTCAACTTTATGAATAGGTTTTAATTCTATGCTATCTCCACCTCTTGGATATCTTATTGCAACAGGTGTTTTAAGAGATAATGCATATTTTAATAATAACTCCACTTCTCCTACACACTTAGGAGCTAAAATAGTTAAATTAGGTATCATAGACAAATAAGAAATATCAAATACCCCTTGATGGGTTTCACCATCATTTCCAACAAGTCCAGCTCTATCTATCATAAAAACAACAGGCAAATTCTGCATACAAACATCTTGTATTACCTCGTCAAACCCTCTTTGTAAGAAAGTAGAATATACTGCAAAAACAGGCTGCAGCCCTTGAGTAGCTAATCCTGCCGCAAAAGATACTGCATGTTGTTCTGCAATTCCAACATCAAAAAATCTATTAGGATATTTTTCTGCAAATTGTTTTAAGCCTGTTCCATCTCGCATTGCTGCGGTAATTGCAACTACGTTTTTATTATCTTTTGCAATATTAACAATAGCATTACCAAAAGCTTTTGAGTAAGTTAATTTACTACTCTTATTTAAAACTTCACCTGTCTCAGGATCAAAAGCAGAAATACCATGAAATTTATCTGGATTCTCCTCTGCAAATTTATAGCCCTTCCCTTTTTTAGTAACGATATGAACGACAACCGGTTCTTCAATTTCTTTTACTTTTTCAAAAATTTCAGTCATTTCAGAAATATTATGACCATCAAGTGGTCCTATATATCTAACTCCCAAATCTTCAAAAAACATTGTAGGTACAAAAAGAGATTTTACACTATTTTTTATTTTCTTTAATAGGCGTAAAAACCAATTTCTTTCATTTAAGCTATTCTGAACATTATGTTTAAACTCATTATATCTTTTATTAACTCGTATTTTACTCAAATAATCAGATAACCCTCCAACATTAGGAGCAATGGACATCTGATTATCGTTTAATATGACTATCATCTTAGTTTTACTAAAGCCTAAGTCGTTTAACCCTTCATATGCAACTCCACCTGTTAAGGCCCCATCACCAATAACAGCAATTACGTTATAATTTTTTAATTGAATATCTCGAGCTTTTGCCATCCCAAGGCAAGCAGAAATAGAGGTACTACTGTGCCCCGTATTAAAGAAATCATATTTACTTTCTTCCGTTTTAGGAAAGCCACTTATTCCATTGTATTGTCTTAAGGTTGAAAAATCTTTTCTTCTACCGGTAAGAATTTTATATGGATAACTTTGATGACCTACATCAAAAATAATTTTATCTTCATCAAAATTAAATGATTTTAACAATGCCAAAGTAAGCTCTACACTTCCGAAATTTGATGCAAAGTGTCCGCCATTCTTAGACACAGTTTCTAACATAAAATTTCTAAGTTCTTGAGCTAATTCATTTAACTCTTCTTTATTAAGTTTCTTTACATCACTTGGATTATCTATTTTTTCCAATAACTCGTACATATTTTACCACCACTAAACTATATATATTCTCTGCTAAAATTATTAACCTATTCTTTTAAAATAATCCTAAAATTTTCATTGCTATATTATCCATACCTGCCATAGTCGCATTTCTTGCGATAGTTAAAAAGCCATCAAATGCACCAAGATATATAAACATAATCAAAATTATCATTCCAAATTGTTCGTATTTCATATATGAAAAGTAAGATTGAGGAGGTAATACTGCCATTAAAACCTTTGAGCCATCAAGTGGCGGTATAGGAATTAAATTAAATATACCTAAACCTATATTTATTATAGCAATATATTGTAAAAGCAATAAAATGTAACCTGTTAATAAATTTATTCCAATATCTAATTTATACAAAATCTCAAATATGAAAATAGCTATAAATGCAACAATAAAATTCATAATAGGACCCGCTAACGCTACTTTTACCATATCACTTTTAGGATTCTCATAATATCTAGAATCTACTTGCACAGGCTTCGCCCAACCAAATCCAACAAAAAACAAAAGTAAAGTTCCAACTAAATCTAAATGATGCAATGGATTTAATGAAATTCTTCCTTGGGCTTTAGGAGTAGGATCTCCTAACATATATGATGCCCATCCATGGGCAAACTCATGTAAAGATAATGCTATAAGTACTGCTGGTGCATCGTAAATTATTTTTTGTATTATATAATCCATAACCAATCACTCCCCTCATTATCTTTACTAAAATATAACTATCACGTCACTATTTTACCACAAAAAAGCAAATAATAAAAGCATTTTTCAAAATTTAAGGCGATAATAACTAATCTTTTACCAAAGAAAAATGGCAGGAGAGTTTTACTCTCCCGCCATATAATTATCATATTCCTCCAAAAGTGTTTTTAACATCTCCTTTGCTTTTTCAATAACCTCTTGTGTTTCCTCCTGATTTCTTACTTTCCAGAGTTTCTCCAAAATCCTACGGAAATACACCACGTCAATGAGGACTTTGTTCCAAGCCTCTTCTTTTTCGGTAAGCTGAGGATTATTAGAAAACTCTATACTCTTGTCTACAAATGGCTCAGAAATTTTTGATGTCTGATAATAATGTGAAAACTTTTCGCCCGAGCTAAGTTCTTGCCATGAATCCAAAACTTCCATCCAATTTTCTAATTCTTTCCTTGCCTCTTCGAGGGTCAGTTCTTCCTGCTTGTCCATCACTTCAACGTCCTTTTCAATAAATTTATTGATAATTGCTATACTATTTTTGCCATTAATATTATATCACATTTTTGTTTTATAGTAAATCGGTTATGTCAAAATAACAAAAAACAGCCCTGTTTATAGGACTGTTTTCTAAGTACAAATTAAATTACTTTAATTCAACTGTTGCACCAGCTTCAGTTAATTTAGCTTTCATAGCTTCAGCTTCTTCCTTAGCAACATTTTCTTTTACGTTCTTAGGAGCACCATCAACGATTTCCTTAGCTTCTTTTAAGCCTAAGCCTGTTAAATCTTTAACAACCTTAATAACGTTCATTTTGTTTTCTCCAACTTCTTTTAATACAACTGTAAATTCAGATTGTTCAGCTGCACCTGCTGCTGCACCACCTGCTGCTGCTGCGCCAGCTGCTGCTACTGGAGCTGCTGCTGTTACACCAAATTCTTCTTCTAATGCTTTTACTAATTCATTAAGCTCTAATACTGTAAGAGCCTTTACTTCTTCCATAACCTTTTCAATTTTTTCACTCATTTTAAATACCTCCAAAAAATAATTTTTTAATCAAATTTTACAACGTAATTGGCCGCTTTTCAGCAAAACTACGCATTAGCTTCTTGCTTTTCAGCAATAGCCTTCAATACATAAGCCAAAGATGTGATAGGAGCATTGAAACCTCCAAGTACCTTTGCAATAAGAACTTCCTTTGAAGGAATCTTAGATAATTCTTCGATACCCTTTGCATCATAAACACTACCTTCTACCCAACCACCTTTGAATGAAAATGCTTCAACATCAGATACTGTTTTAGCAATTATTCTAGCAGGTGCTGTGCAATCTTCATGACTTATAGCAATAGCCGTAGGTCCTTCTAAATATTCTGTTAAACCTTCATATTCTGTACCTTTAACAGCTAACTTTATTAAAGTATTTTTAGCAACTTTATATTCAATGTTTTCTTTTCTTAAATCATTTCTCAAGTTAGTAATCTCTTCAACAGTAATTCCCCTATAGTCAACAACTACTATACCCTTTGCACCGTTGAATTTTTCAGTTAATTCCTTAACTTCAGCTGATTTTTTCTCTAAAGCCTTTTTGCCTGGCATAACTACACCACCCTTCTTTAATAATTTAACAATTAATTTCACCTAAAAAGGTCTTCTATCGCATAGAGGCAATAGAAGACCAACTCCAATCTATTTTATCGCCTCCGTAGGATAATTAAGCTTTCGCCCCTACTCTCTTAGGTAAAATTTTCAAATTATTCAGCAACTTTAGAAGTGCTTACTCTAACACCAGGTCCCATTGTTGAAGAAACACTGATGCTCTTTAAATATTGTCCTTTAGCAGAAGCAGGTTTTGCTTTTAATATAGCGCTCATAAGAGTTCTAAAGTTTTCAGCAAGTTTCTCTTCTCCAAAAGATGCTTTTCCAATAGGACAGTGAATAATATTAGTTTTGTCTAATCTATATTCTATCTTACCAGCCTTAATATCAGAAATAGCTTTAGCAATGTCCATAGTAACTGTTCCAGATTTAGGGTTAGGCATCAAACCTTTAGGTCCTAAAACCTTACCAAGACGTCCAACAACACCCATCATATCAGGTGTAGCAATAATAACGTCAAAATCAAACCAGTTTTCACTTTGGATTTTTGTAACTAATTCCTCACCGCCAGCAAAATCAGCACCAGCAGATTCTGCTTCTTTAATCTTATCTCCCTTAGCAAATACTAAAACTCTTACAGTTTTACCAGTTCCATTAGGAAGAACTACAACACCTCTAACTTGTTGGTCAGCGTGTCTTGAGTCAACACCAAGTTTAATATGAGCTTCAACACTCTCATCAAACTTAGCTTTAGCTGTTTTCACAACTAATGAAAATGCTTCATCAACATCATAAAGCTTGTTAGCTTCGATAAGCTTAGCACTTTCAACATACTTCTTTCCGTGTTTCATTTTTTTACCTCCTTTGGTACAAACGACTTACTAACTTATGCTTTCAGTCTCCCTAAAATTCTTCGTTATAGATTAGTCTTCTACAACAATACCCATACTTCTTGCAGTACCAGCTACCATACTCATAGCTGTTTCTAATGATGCTGCGTTCATATCTTGCATTTTTACTTCTGCAATTTTCTTTACTGTTTCTTTAGAAACTTTAGCAACCTTATCACGGTTTGGCTTTGCGGAAGCAGTAGCAATTCCGGCTTCTTTCTTTAATAAAACCGCTGTAGGTGGTGTTTTTGTAATAAATGTGAAAGATTTATCAGCATATATAGTAATTACTGCTGGTATAATCATTCCTGGTTGACTTGCAGTCTTATCATTAAATTCTTTACAGAATTGCATAATATTAATACCGTAAGGTCCAAGAGCAGGTCCAATTGGTGGTGCTGGATTTGCTTTTCCGGCTTCACATTGTACTTTTACGCTACCTATAACTTTCTTAGTAGGTGCTGCCATGACTATTCACTCCTTTCTTATAACTTTTGTATTTGTGTAAATTCAAGTTCAGCAGGAGTTTCCCTACCAAACATTGATACCAATACTCTAACTTTTTTCTTTTCCATGTTGATTTCTTCAATTACTCCAATGAAATCTTTTAATGGGCCAGACATAACCCTAACATTGTCACCAACCTCAAAGTCAACAACAATCTCAAGTTCTTCTATTCCCATATTCAAAATTTCGGCATCTGTAAGTGGTTCTGGTTTAGCTCCAGGTCCAACGAACCCAGTAACACCTCTAACATTTCTAACGACATACCAAGTATCATCGTTCATATGCATCTTAACTAAAACATAGCCAGGGAAAACCTTTTTTAAAGAAGTTTTTCTTTTTCCATCTTTAATCTCAATTTGTTCTTCCATAGGAACAATAACCTCTAAGATTTGATCTTGAAGTCCACGATTTTCGACTATTTTGTCAAGATTAGCTTTAACCTTGTTTTCGTAACCAGAATAAGTATGAACAACATACCATCTTACAGCTTCGTCATATTCTTCACGAGGCAATAAAGCCACCCCCTATTAACCAATTAAACTAGTTATTCCATTTGTAACAAGCTCTACAATTTTGTAGCTTGCCATATCAGCCAAAACAATAAATAACCCAATAAGTCCAGATATAACAACAACAGATGCTGTTCCTACTGTAACATCTTTAGGTCCTGGCCAAATAACTTTTTTTAACTCGCTTTTTGTTTCCTTTATAACACTTTTTCCCATACTTTCACATCCTTACTTAGTTTCTTTATGGTTTGTATGTTTTTTGCAAAATTTACAAAACTTTTTCATTTCGATTCTATCTGGGTCATTCTTCTTGTTCTTCATAGTATCGTAATTTCTTTGTTTGCATTCACTGCATTCTAATGTGATCTTCTCTCTCATCTTTCACACCTCCAACTTATTCCCACACAAAAAAAGCGCCTATGTGGAACGCAATACTAAATTTACCATAATTTACGCAAGTCGTCAAGTAGTTTTGCAATATTTCTTAAAAAAATTAGCCACTATTTATTTTTAGTGGCTAATTTATAATATTAACGTTTCTTAAATATACTCTTCATAAATCCACCTTCATCTGATGGTCTAGGTATATGATGACCGCTTGTTCCAATTGGGAACACATCTTGAATTAATATTGATAGCGCTTGTTTAAAGTTTTCAGAGAAACCAGAGAAGTTCATCTTACAAGTACTTACATTCTCAATATATCTCAAATAATTCTGCTCATCAAATGGAATAATGAAACTTCTAACATTTTTAGGAAGTAATGCTTCCATAACAC
>JAEEGK010006240.1_pt1 | contig 28724 bp, 26 predicted proteins | sample 8958771 | NCBI WGS metagenome assembly JAEEGK01 (sample SAMN16246547, study PRJNA631951) | gut metagenome | biome: gut microbiome; feature: rumen; material: SC-attached | host: Bos | place: Iran: Karaj | collected 2018-10 | reverse complement strand
CATCCACCGCTTATTGCCAGAACTAGCACTCGACAAATTGTCGTATGTGGACCATAAGATGCTGTTCGACAAGGAGCAGTTAAAGACCTTGCACGAGCAGTTGGAGCGTTCAGGGCATCCTTGGACAGAGACCATCCTACAGAGCTATGACCGGAGTTGCCACGCGGGTTTCTCGGAGTTTGAGTTGTATGGGAACTTCGTGAAACGGAAGGTGCAGAGGCCGTGGCTTCAGAAACGGCTGTCGTATCATAGACTGAGGGACTATGAGACGCTCAGAAAGATCTGGGGAAAGAGCCGATGGAGCGTCACTTTCCCAGACTATATGAATAAGTAGTTATTAAAGCACGAGGCGGAAGCCGACGTATTTGAAGCGACGACGCTGATCGTACATATAACGGTTGGTGACGCGGCAGTAGCGTGAATCGTTCTCGTAGCCTCCTCCGCGGATGACGTGGAAATTGGAGGATGGAGAGACGGAGGGCGAACGCTGGTACCAGTCGGAACAGAACTCCCATACATTTCCAGACATATCATAGATGCCCAGTTCGTTGGGCGCCAGAAGACCTACAGGCTGGTGGCTCCCCTCAGGGGTTTTGTCGTTGGCATGGGCAACCTTGTCAGGATCATTGCTGCCAGCATAGAGATAGCCTTTTGAGGCCCTACCGCCACGCGCAGCATACTCCCACTCCGCCTCAGTAGGCAGACGGAACTGAAGACCAGAGAGACGATTCACCTCAGCAATGAACTCGAAGCACATGTCGTAAGTTACAAAGTCCACAGGCATCTTTGGTCCCTTCTGTTTCGAGCGGTTTTTCCCCATCACGGCCTCCCAGAGCTCCTGCGTCACCTCAGTCTCTCCGATGTAATAGTCAGGGAGCGTCACTTGACGATGGAACTCATCCTCATCAGCGAGCGTATCCCCAGGCAGGGCACCCATCTGGAAGGTACCACCCTGTACAAGTTTCATACGGAAAGTGATGCCTTTATATATAAAGGTACGCGTAACGGGTTTGGCTTTCGGCTGAGCCTGAATGCCGAGTGTCAGCATCAAGAGCAGGACAGTGGCTGTCGCCCTAGATGTCACAAAGGTTCCTGACCCCTTTGTGTCCTTCTCGTCAGACTCCTCTGGGCCAACGGCGAACCAGATGATGCGCAGCCAGCAGAGGAAGAACGTGTAGACATCAAGCCAGAATGTCTCGTGGATATAGTTATGCAGCCAGGCGGGACAGAGCACGTCTGTGGGGAGGATGCAGAAGTTCACCACGAGCAGCCAGAAGAGCGTCCAGTCGTACCAAGTGCGTTTGTTCTGCAGCCAAAACGACATTGCATAGAACGGGAAGGCGATGATATACGTGTGGGTCTCAGGGCAGTCGCTGAAGAGAATCATAAAACCCGTCAAGGCAGCCAGGGCACGCACTCTGAACTTAAAGTCGCCCCAGCGTTTGTAGCGCCAGAAAAAGCCGATAGCCATCAGACACATCACGGTAATCTGCACCAGGCGGTAGTTCGGTAGGAGGAAGGGTTTCAGTCCCCGTGCGAAGAGAATGCCAGGGAAATCAGCGTGATTGTGGTGGGCGCTGATCATATCGAACACCTGTCCGTAGAGTGCAAACACATTGTCGAACGACGTGTTGAGGGCAGGCAGCAGAAAGAGGACCACGCCACAAAGTACTGCATAGCCGATGTTACGCCAGAACTTCGGATAACAGAGCAGGATAGCCAGTTCTGCCACCCCATACACTTTCGTCATAGCGGAGATCATTATCAGCAGCACTGCCCAGAAAGGCTTGTTACGTTCCAGCAAGATGAAGGCAAAGAGGTAGATATAGGCTACGACAATGTTATACTGGTAACAGAATATCGTCTGAAGCAGCACGGACAGCAGGAAGGCGAAGATCCACAGCCGTCGGCCGTCGAGCGGCTTGGGCAAGGACTTGATGGCAAGGGTGAAGAGGCAGTAGTTGCCGATGTTCCAGACAAAGGGGCCGAGCCACCAGGGAAGCATAAAGACCGGTGCGAAAAGCACGAAGAACACGGGGATATACAGGATATAAAGACCATGCATCTGGCCGTACTCGAGCGTATAGGGACTGAGGCCCTCCCAGAACATACGCGTGGAATCCTGATAGTCGAAATAGTTGGTGTTACGTCCCCGTACCACCTCGATGGTTGTGGCAGCAATGGCCACGAACAGTCCCAGATAGAACCAGAAATACTTATCGTGCAGAAGCTTCTTCATCATATATGCTTTTATTTTGGTTGCAAAGGTACGACTTTTTTTTCACGAAGGACACAAAGGACACGAATTATTTACTTTTTTGTGTACTTTGTGTACTTCGTGAATATTTTTTTGTAATTTTGCAGCCAAAAAGGACTAACAGGATGATGAAGCGCGAGACCTTCGGTGAGATATTCCGGTTTGCTGTCGTGGGTACGATATCAACCGTGATGAACTATGTCATCTACTGGATCCTGCAGCACTGGATCAACGTGAACGTGGCCTATACCATCGGCTACGTGCTCAGTTTCTTTGTGAACTACTGGCTCACGGCCCACTTCACGTTCCACGAAAAGACCTCTGCCAAGAACAGTATCGGTTTCGGGGGAGCCCACCTCTTCAACTATTTCCTGCACATGGCACTGCTCAACTTCTTCCTGTGGCTGGGGCTCAGTCAGGAACTGGCACCTCTGGGTGTGTATGCCATCGCCGTGCCTACGAACTTCATCCTCGTCAGATTCGTCTTCAAACACTTCCACCGCTCATGAACGACTCCATCACCATCGGTTTCGATGCCAAGCGCATCGTGCGCAACAATACGGGTTTAGGCAGCTACGGCCGTACGCTGGTGCGTGACCTCGCCTATCTGCCAGACAGCGTGAGACTGCGGCTCTACGCCCCAGACAAGGGTCGTGACGAGTTGCGCAGCCAGATTGAGGGACTGCCCAGGATCAGTTTCTGTTACCCCAAGGAGAGCTTTTTTCCGTTCGAGAAGGCGTTGTGGCGAGACGCTGGCATCGTGAGAGACCTGATGAAAGACAAGGTGCAGGTGTATCACGGCCTGAGCGGGGAGTTGCCCAGGGGCATCCGCAAGAGTGGGATCAAGAGCGTGGTGACCATCCACGACCTGATCTTCCTGCGCCATCCGGAGTTCTATCCGTGGATCGATGCGAAGATCTATGCGTGGAAGTTCCGTCGGACCATCAAGGAGGCAGACCATATCATCGCCATCAGCGAGTGTACCAAACGGGATGTGCTGGAGTTAGGACAGGTAGACCCCAGTCGTGTGAGTGTGGTGTATCAGAGTTGTGCGCCCAGGTTTACGAAGGTGCCTACGCCTGTGGAAGAAGAACAGGTGAGGCTGAAATACGGCCTGCCCAAGCGGTTTGTCCTGAATGTCGGCACCATCGAACAAAGGAAGAACATCCTGTTGGGGGTGAAGGCGATGGAGAGTTTGCCTTCAGACCTGTCGCTGGTCATTGTGGGACGCCAGACAGCCTATACGAATCAGGTATTGGAATATGTCTCAGCGCATAGACTGCATCGGAGGGTGTATATCCTCCACGATGTGCCTGATGCAGATCTGCCGGCCTTGTATGCACAGGCAGAGGCGTTTGTATATCCCTCTGTGTATGAGGGATTTGGCATCCCCATCATAGAGGCGATCAGTTGTAGATTGCCTGTGGTGGGTTGTACGGGTTCCTGTTTAGAGGAGGCTGGCGGGCCTGACAGTCTCTATGTCGCTCCTGACGATCCAGAGGCTCTGGCTGCTGCCATCCGTCAGGTGCTGAAGGGTGCCCCAAGACGCGAGGAACGTATCCAGCGCAGCCGTCAATACATCCGTCGTTTCGAGGGCAACGACGTCGCCAGACAAGTGCTCGACATCTATCAGAGGATTCTTTAGAATTTCCAGCGGAGCTGGAGGTCGAGGTCTGAGAGTGACGAGGCATCGATCTGTTGATAGCTACTTCCAATGGTGGTGCGGTCGAAATAGTCCGTCACGCCAAACTTGGCTGTCAGCGTCAGACGCTTTCCGATGTTGGCCCTTGCCATCAGCCAGTAACGGATACCCTCGCCATAGAATTGCTGCGACGTATACGTATACAACGGCCCCTGCTCATACAGATACACCCGACTGTTGTAGCTGTCGGTATGGAAATAGCCAAGGCCCCCATTCAGTCGCAGCCAACGACGGGTGTAGGCAAGGGTGGTGCTCACCATCCCACCCCACTCGCCTGTCGTCCATCCGCCGTCTAGCTGCATGCGACCACCAAAGCCTGTGGCTGTTGTGTAATCGGCACTGAGTCTTCCACGATGCTCCCATCTGCTGACGAGTGTATTCTCCTTCCTCGTTCCTCCCTCCTCATTCCTCGAAATCATCTCCCCATCCTTCTGTCGCAGTCTGAGACGATATCGCCCTGTGAGCGTCCAACGTCGCTTCTGCCAAGTGGCCTGCAAGAGATTGTCCCAGGAATAGGACGATTGCGACACCTGATACTTAGCCCAGGCGAAATAAGCGTAGTCTGTATAGGCTGACAGGCGAAAGGCCAGGGAGGGTTGCCAGGTAAGGCCGAGATAGACGCCACTTTCGTTCTGTACCTTTCCCCCATCACTGTAGCTCTGGGCATCGAGGGAGGTGTAGGCATAAGAATAAAAACGCTGCAAGACGATCATACTGAGGACGTCAGACACACGAAGGCTGGCAGTATTGATGGTGGCCAGATGGCCCTGTTTGTCTGTGGCAGTCTCTCCGCTCAGCGCCACTCTGGGAGAAGCATAGCCATAGTCGAGGCTCAGGTTCAGGAAGTCGGTGCCTTGGGGATAATGCTGACGATAGAGCGTAGAGGTGTTGGGCTTCAGCGTTCTGTCGAGGTGGGTGTAGAGGGCGTTCATACCCAAACGGAAGCCGTGGGCGTCATAGCGCAGACAGCCACCCGTCTTGAAGGGATGGAGGTTGTGTTTCTTGTTCATCTCCGTCTCTGTACGGTGGTAGTCCGTATCGAGGATCGCAGACACCGTGCCATCCTTGTTCAGTGTGGCATCGGCAGGATTACAGGAGGCGAAGGCCGTCAGTTTGACGTGTCGGCCCATGTCGATGGTCGCTGCAGCCCCTAAAAGAGAACCCGAAGAACGGGAGGAGTGGGCTCGGAGGGTGTAGGAGGATCGTCCCAGGTTCTGCAGCATCGCCATCTTTCCCAAACTGAAACTGTTGTTCATCACCAGTCCCATGCCCATCGACACACGGTAGTTGCCTAAGACGAGAGATTCTAGACGACGGAAGTTCCGCAGTTGGAGATAAAAGGAATAGTAGTCGTAGCCCCATTTGTTCTGATTGGCGAAGAAGGGTTCTCCTGCATCCTGTGAGGCGACCAAGCCCAGTTTCACCTGATCGCCGTATGTGAACTGATACCGCAGCCAGTGGCGATACTTCAGTCCCAGATAGCCGTCGATGTCGCCCTTACGATTGTAAAAAGGTACGCGCGCATAGGCCATCAATTCGTTCTGGCCATATTTTGCGATGTCCTTGAGTGTTGGCAGAGCGGCAGGCGGTTCTTCGCCCACATAGACGAAAAAGGTGAGCAGGCGTCGCTGTGCATAGTCGAGGGAACGGATCATCTGCAGTTCACTGAGCGACTCCATCCGTCCGTATCGCCACAGGTACTCCATGATGCCCTCAATCTGTTGGGCAGAGAGAAAAGGCAGTTCCTCGAGTTGTTCGCGTGTCACCTGGTTAATGTCCAAGGGGTGGTCTTCCAGATCGCAGAGCAGGTCATACGTCTGTTCCCACGTCGATGACGCCATATCCTCCTGTGTCATCACCTCGTTCAGATACTGTTCCCACGGCCTTGTCTGGGCTGTAGAAGTGAAAAGCGACAAGTGAAAAGCGGCAAGTAGCAACAGCAGCCTGCTCTTCCACAAAACTCCGATTTGTGTCCTCATAATCCTTCGTCTTTAAGTTTAACGCTGCAAAGATAGTCATTTTTTCCTACAGATTATACGGATTATACAGATTTTTTGATTTATTAGGTATAAAATTCGTAAAATCCGTACTATCCGTAGGCTGTTTTTTGTACCTTTGCAGCCGATATGCGTAGTCTCGTGACGATGATATTGGCTGTGGCGCTATGTCAGCAGGTGCTGGCACAGGAGGAACAGAGGCTGACCGCTGAGCAGGTGCTGGCGGAGATGGACTCGCCTACGTTTGTGCCAACAGTAAAGGTGGGCAAGGTGTTGCACGAGGGCGACAGCATCCAGTATATGGAGATGAACAACGTGTACGTGTATCCCCAGCTGACGTTCAAGAACAAGAAACAGGCCGAGTCGTATATGCGTCTGGTGAAGAACGTGAAGAAGGTGCTGCCCCTCGCCAAGGAGGCCCGCCAGATACTCATCGAAACCACGGAATACTTGGAGACGCTGCCCAACAACAAGGCGAAGGAGGAGCACATCAAGCGCGTGGAGGACGACATCTTCCGCACCTATAAGCCGAAGATGAAGAAACTCACCTATTCGCAGGGCAAACTGCTCATCAAACTCATCGACCGCGAATGTCACTCCACGGGCTACGATATGATCAGAGCCTTTATGGGTCCTCTGCGTGCAGGCTTCTGGCAGGTGTTCGCCTGGGGTTTCGGTGCCTCGCTGAAGAAGGAATACGACGCCAAGGGTGTAGACCGCCTCACCGAGCGCGTCGTCCTCATGGTCGAAGCCGGACAAATTTAATTTTTCATTTCTACCTCTACTAAATCGTCGTACTATTCTCTCCAAAAGCACTGATTTTAAAGGGTTTAAGCAAATCTTTCCTTAACTATTTCCTTCTACTTTTCCTCTACTAATCATCTACTTTCCTTCTACCTTGCCTCTACCAAGCTATCTTATCTCGACAATCAGAAAGCCATAGGCTCACAATATATTCCCAAAGTGGGAATACCACGTTCCCAGTATGGGAACACCATATTCCCAGTATGGGAACAATTTTTCCGCCTAATGGCATTTTTGAGTTATGACGTCACTTAAGGACAACACTACGCCTTCTTCCTGTTTGCAGATGAGCAGCAGATGAGCAGTAAAGGAACAGCAGTGGGCAAGTAGAGGCAAAGTAGAGGCAAAGTAGAAGATTGGTAGAGGATAAGTAGAGGATAAGTAGAAGCAAAGTAGAAGCAAAGTAGAGGACAAATTTTGTCTAAATTACTTATAGACAATAACATACACAAATTTCAGTAGAGGTAAAGACAGTTGTATTGACAAATGAGTTCCAATGCGATAAATCGCGCCATCTCCCTCAAAACTTGTCTTGTCGAGGTGGTTTATTTAATCTTTTTTGCAACCTATGCCTTGATTGTTCACACCTTTTTTGTATCTTTGCACCATAAAAGTTATAAAACATGGCAAAGAATACAGTAAATAAGTATGTTTGGCTGGTGGAAACCATCTATAAAGCCAAGAAGATCTCGTTCGAAGAGATCAACCGTCGTTGGATGTAAACGATGATAAAGCAAGAAATAAAAGATATTTGGAAAAGATGAAATTGATTAATGTGGTATTAAAAATGCTGTCAATGACAGGGCTGGCTTCATGTATCGGCCTGAATACGTGCCCGATACAGATGAGCACGAGCAAAATCACGTTTAGTGAGCATTCGAGTTCCGGAATGCTTATTTCCACGACCTTCGAGATCTATGAGGACTCGCTGGTGTGGAACCGTATGGAGCCCAGATACGGCTGGAAACTGAGAGATGTGACACCATGCGAGAAGCAAGACTTCATGGGCCTGCTCACAGAACTATCCGCTATACGGTTTTCTGCGCGCGACACTCACGACCTTAGTTCAGGGGGTGACGGCTGGGGCGTGTCGTTTGAAAACCAGAAGGGATGCTATTTCCATTACAATGACAATTTCGACCTTTCAGGCGACTATGAGCGTGTGAATGAGAAGATTAACGAGTATGTGGAAAAGCACAAGCCTAAGGGGCTTCAGCTCTTCGACCAGCTTCGTGAAGAGCCCCACGAAGAGGGATTGTACGGTGATTTTGAAGAGTTGCCGGAAGCCCTGAAGGCATACACCGTGGAATAACACTCGCTCTATTTATCTTCGCAAGCCTTGCGGAGATTTGGAGATATGGGAAAAGTTTGCTAACTTTGCACACGAAATGCGAAGTCAGTGCAAACTAAGTAATAATTTGTAATTATGGGCGAGGATGTAATACCGTTTTTTTCTGATGTTAAGGATACGATGCAGGGCATCATCAAGGTGATTGGCGTTGGTGGTGGCGGATGCAATGCTGTGCGTAATATGGTTAACGAGGGTGTGGCAGGTGTCACTTATGCAGCCTGCAATACGGACAGCCAGTCGTTGAAAGGATCACCAGTGCCAGTAAAGGTGCTGATGGGTGAGGGCCTTGGTGCTGGTGGTGATCCTGAGATCGGTAAGGCAGAGGCAGAGAAAAGCATTGACACGCTGAGAGAGGTCATGAGCGATGGCACTAAGATGGTCTTCATCACAGCCAGTATGGGTGGTGGAACTGGTACTGGTTCTGCTCCTGTGGTGGCACAGGTAGCAAAAGATCTTGGACTTCTGACTGTTGGTGTGGTGACCATCCCGTTCTTTTTCGAGAGGAAACCTAAGATCATTCAGGCTCTGAAGGGCGTCGATGAGATGAGAAAGTATGTGGATGCCATGCTAATTATTAACAATGAACGCCTGTGCGATGTATATTCTGACTCAGAAATCTCCCTGAAAGAGGCCTTCGGTCGTGCTGACAATATCTTAAAGGATGCCGTAAAGGGTATCTCAGAACTGATTACCATCCATAGTGAAGGTAGTATCAATCTTGACTTCCGCGATGTGGAGGCAACGATGAAGAACGGAGGTGGCGCCATCATGGCGATGGGTCGTGCCAGCGGCAGCCATCGTGTGGAGAAAGCGATCATTGATGCCCTGAACTCTCCATTGCTCTATGGTAATGATATAGGCAAGGCGAAACGGATCCTGTTTAACATCTATGCCAGCGACGAGCATCCTATCATCGTTCGTGAGATGCAGGAGATTGATGATTTCTTCGACCAGCTGGATCCTAATATCAATGTCATCTGGGGAACATCGACGGATGATTCTTTGGGAGAGGATGCCAAAGTGACGATTCTGGCAACAGGCTTGGAGGACGATATGCGCAAAGAGACGAGACTGGACGTCCATCGTAGTGAGGATGACTTCTATGAGGATCTGATTCCCAAACTCTATAAGCCTGCAAAAAAAGTGATAGAGGTCATTGCCCAGGAATTGCCTTTTGTAGTGGAGCCTGCTGAAGAGCCTGAGCCTGCTACGGTGCCAGAACCTGTCCCTGAGCCTATCCCTGAAACTATCTCTGAACCTGATGAGCCTAAGACTCCAGACCAGGAGACGGAAGAAGAGCCTGAAACAGAGAAGGAAACTGAGGAGCCCACGATGCTGAATAAGTGGAAAAAGTGGTTGAATAACCTGATGAAGGAAGTGACGGAATGAGTGAGACGAAGCTTTCGCCAGAAGAAGTAGCCCAGGAGTTAAGGAGACTCGTGGGAGAACTACAGACTGAGGGCAGGTATGACCTGTTGCTGAAGGCCATTGGCGTGCCTCTGCTGGAGGAACTCAGGATTGAAGCAGCCAAGGGGAGGCTGAGCCGGCTGGTCATCACGGAGGATTATCGTTTCATTTTGGAGGACTACCACAAAGAGGTGGAGTTACAGCCTGTGCACAAGGCCGTCTATCTGCTGTTCCTGGCACATCCAGAGGGTATTGAGTTCAAGCGACTGGCTGATTATCGCGAGGAATTAACACGATATTACATGGCGACGGCGAAGATCATGGACAAGGAGAAGGTGATGGAGAGCGTGGACCATCTGATCAATCCGCTCGACAATGCCATCAATGAGAAATGTTCGCGCATCAAGAAGGTGTTCCTTGAACTGATGGATGAGTACACAGCCAGTTATTACATCATCAGCAGCCATACACAAAAGCACATCGCAGGTTCCAGCCGTATCTGGTATGAACGGCTAAAGGTGATCACACTTCCAAGGGAGTTGGTAGTGTATCGACCTCTCTGATTTTACACGCTATTTCTCTGACCAGAGAACTTGGATGAGGGTCTGACCGACGGCCTGAAGGGTATTGAGGTCGATATGGGCCATATCGTCATTGACAGTGTGCCACGTAGGACCGAAGGAACTCTGGGCACAGTCAGGATAATAGGGGATGATATCGATGCAGGGAATCTTTGCCACACGATTCACGGGCAGATGGTCGTCAGTGATACCTACACCTTCTCTTGTGGGGAAGAAACTGCCAAAGCCTACAACCTGAGAAGCACGCCACACTTTATCAACGATGCTACGGGCATAGCGAAGGGATTGCTGTTCCTGATAGAACTGCGCACCCTGACCACCCACCATATCGAGAAGGATGCCATAACGGGCCTTGTAACCATCCACATGGGGATTGGCTGCCCAGTATTGGGCACCGAGGGCCCAAGTGTCACCAGGGTCATTGGTCTCTTCCCATTGAGGGAAGCCCCAGTCTTCGGCATCGAAGCAGAGGAAGTCGATACCTAGAGAAGGAGTCAGGAGACAGGAGTCAGGAGACAGGAGGCGGGCGAGTTCGAGCATGACGGCGACGCCAGAGGCACCATCGTTGGCAGCGAGGACTGGTTTATGCCAGTTGGACTCATCAGGATCGTTATCAGCCCATGGACGACTGTCCCAGTGGGCACAGATCAGGATGCGGTCTGTGAGGTCTGGGCGATAGCTAGCGATGATGTTGGTGGCACGGAGCATCGTGCCGTCGTAGCCTTTGAGCAGGGCTTTCTGGGGAGTGACACTCATGCCATATGACTTGAACTTCTCCATGATCCATGCGCCACAGTCTTCATGGGCCTGACAGTTCATGGTACGAGGACCAAATTCGCATTGGGCTTCACAGAAGGCGAAGGCACTGTCTGCACAGAAGGCAGGACCTGCAGGCTGGAGGACAGCGACGTCGTTAGAGGCGGCCTGCTTGCGAAGACCGCAGGATGTTACGAGGAAGGAGGAAGAAATTAAAAGAATAGAGAATAGTATAAGCGGATTACAAATCCTTATACTCTTTGCTGCCGAATTGCAAATTCGGCAGAACGACACTATACTTATTTCGTTTATCTTGGTAATCATCTGTAAACTGTAAACCGTAAACTGTAAACTAAAAAACTAAACCTTCTGCGCCTCGGCCATCACACGGAGGAAGTTGCCACCCCAGATCTTCTGGATATCCTCATCGCTGTAACGCTTGCGGAGCAGTTGGCGGGTGAAGTTGAGGAGTTCTGAACTATCAGCCAGGCCAGGGACACCACCATCACCATCGAAGTCGGTGCCAAGCCCCACATGGTCGATGCCCATCACGTCAATCGCATGCTCCAAATGGGCCATAACGTCAAGGATGGTCGCCTGGGCATCTTTGCGCAGGAAACCGTTATAGATGGTGGTCTGCGCCACACCACCCTTGGCAGCCAGGGCACGCATCTGGTCATCGGTGAGGTTGCGGGGATGGTCGCAGAGGGCACGAGCAGAAGAATGGCTGCACACGATGGGCTTCGTGCTGATGTCGAGGGCATCGTAGAAGCTCTTCTCACCAGCATGGCTCATATCGACAAGAATGCCCAAGCGGTTCATCTCTGTGATGACCTGTCGTCCGAAGTCACTGACGCCTCCATGCGTCTGAGTGCTCTTCGAGGCCGAGTCACAGATATCGTTGTCGCCATTGTGACAGAGAGTGATATAGACGATGCCACGATCGGCAAAGTGCTGGATATTCGCGATATTATGTTCGAGGGCGATGCCATTCTCGATGCCCAGCATGATGCTCTTGAGACCTAAGTGCTTGTTCTTCCAGAGATCCTCTGGGCTTCGTGCCAGGGCGAGGTAACGACGGTTATCACGGACGATAGTCTCTATCTGATCGAAGATATTGTCTGCATATGCCTTGGCGTTTTCTGTAGGCTGTGGGAGATAAGACACCATAATCGTTGCGTCCTGACGACCCTCTGTCATCTTGTGGAGATCGACGAGGATACGAGGATCCCGCTGTTCGAAGTGGATGCCCTGGGGGAAAAACATCGGGGTGTCGCAGTGGGTGTCGAGGGTGAGGATGCGGTCGTGCACCTGATGCGCCTCCCGATAGAGGTTCGCCTCCCTTACGAGCCACTGGAAGAGTGGAAGACCACTCTCCATACACTCCGGATGCCATTGTACACCCAGGATGGGTTTGAATTCGCTGCTCTCCATCGCCTCGATGACCCCATCGGGGGCTGTGGCAACAACACGGAACTTGGCGCCTGGGTCGCTCACTGCCTGATGGTGGAAGGAGTTGACAAAGAACTTTGAGCTTTGAACTTTGAACTTTGAACTGTATGATTTGTAAATGTCCGAGAGAATAGAGTCTGGTTCGATGGTGACAGAGTGAGTGGGTTCTGAACGGTCGGCATCCTGCGAATGTTTGATCTCTCGCACCTCCGTACCCCCGTGCCCCCGTACCTCCGAAAGGTCCTGCGCCACCTTGCCACCTAAGGCCATGGCAAGGGTCTGGATGCCACGACAGATGCCGAGGATGGGAATCTGACGGTTGTAGGCGAGACGAGTGATCAGCAACTCTGCATTATCACGCTCCTGATTGATGCCGTGGAGCAGAGGCGATGGTTCTTCGCCAGCCCAAAGGGGGTTGTAGTCGCCACCACCACTGAGGATGAGACCATCGATCCGCTGGAGGGTATTGATGATCACATGACGGTCAGCCACTGGAGGGATAATGACAGGCACGCCACCTGCCTCCACCACCGACTGATAGTAACCACGCCCCAACTTACACGTCAGGTCCTCGTAATTACCCGTGATACCAATGACTGGCATCGCCGATGCCTCTGGATATCGGGCGTAGATACCCTCCAACTGCGCCTGCAGGTCGAACTTGTTCTTCATACTCCTTCTCTCCTTACTCCTTTACTCCTTCTCTCCTTCTTTATTGTCCTCCACATTGATGGGGATCTCACGCTTCAGACTCTGTTCGAGGGAGATGAGCGTCTCTGTGGCCACCACGCCATGAATGCTCTGCAACTTACCATTCAGCAGATCCATCAGCTGTTCGTTGTCACGGGCATAGAGCTTGACGAGCATCGTGTAAGGGCCTGTGGTGAAATGGCACTCCACCACCTCGGGGATGTGCTTCAGACACTCCACCACATCCTTGTACATCGAGCCTTTCTCGAGGTTGATGCCTACGTAGGTGCAGGTGCTGTAGCCCAGGCTCTTCGGATTGACATCGAAGCCACTGCCTGTGATGACATCGGCATCGATGAGGTGTTGAACACGCTGGTGGATGGCGGCACGTGAGACATTACACTCTGCGGCCACATCCTTGAAGGGGATACGGGCATTCTTTGACAGGATGCTCAGAATCTTCTTGTCTAAGAGATCGATTTTTTCCATTATTTCCTCTATTTATTACATTTTGATAGCAAAAGTACGACTTTTTATTGAATAATGCAACTTTTTTGAGGAAAATCTAAAAAAAGTGTGCCACTTTCGTGACACACTTGCTTATTTCTTGACTATTTCGACTAATTCGACGTCGAAGATCAGCGTACTGTATGGTTTAATTGCTCCAGTGTCCCTGTCGCCATAAGCGAGCTCGCTGGGGATGAACAAACGCCACTTTGAGCCTACGGGCATCATCGTGAGAGCCTCTGTCCAGCCCTTGATCACCTGGGCAGGGGTGAACTCAGCGGGCTCACTACCATGCTTGGCGGAAGCATCGAACACAGTACCATCGATAAGACGACCCTCGTAGTTCACCTTCACTTTGTCGGAAGCCTGGGGCACCTCACCCTCACCCTTCACGAGAATCTGATACTGCAGACCGCTGGGGAGTGTGACGACACTGTCGCGCTTGGCGTTCTCCTCAAGGAACTTGCGACCTGCATCACGATTGGCGCCATAGAGTTTCTCCTGCTTGGCAGCCATATCTGCCTCGTGCTTCTGACGGAAATACGTCTCAGCAGCCGTCTGTGTGAAATGTGTGGAGTCCTTTGACAGAGCATCGGCAAAACCACGATAGAAGAGGTCTGCGACAATAGAGTCGGGAGAGTCGGTAAAATCATTGCTCATACCTGGTAACATCCGGCTGCGCAACTGACCGGCAATCTCCATACCAGCCGCATAAGCCTTTAACTTCGGATCAGTGCCAGCCTTCACCATCTCCTTGAAACCACGGATGAAGTCGGCCATATAAGTGGTATCGACCCCGTGCTGCTGGATGAGGAAGGGAATCAGTCCGTTGGTGACGCTCATACCACCAGCATAGCTGACAGAGTCAGAACTGGTGACAAGCTGTACAGGTTCTACGACTGTGGCTGCGGGTTCTGCAGTCTTGGTTTTCTTCTTGGCGGCATCAGCCGTATAGAAAGAAGCACCCGCCACGAGGGCGAGTGCGATAATCATGAGCTTTTTCATTACTTCTTAGCAGGATCTACTTCGAGCAACTCCAGTTTGAAGATCAGGGCAGAGAAGGGCTTGATGTCCTTACCCTGTTCACGCTCGCCATAAGCCAGCTCCTGGGGAATATAAACCTCCCACTCAGAACCTGCAGGCATGTGGCAGAGGATCTCAGTCCAACCCTTGATGACACTTCTCACGGGGAAGGTGGCAGGCTCGCCACGCTTGTAAGAACTGTCGAACACGGTGCCGTCGATGAGACGACCCTCATAGTTCACTTTCACGACAGAGGAATCGGTGGGGATGGCACCATTACCCTCCTTGATGACCTTGTACTGAACACCGCTGGGCAGGGTCTTCACACCCTCTTTCTTGGCATTCTCAGCAAGGAACTTCTCACCAGCCTCCTTGTTCGGGCCATAGGTCTTCTCCATCTGCTTGGCCTTGATCTCACGCATCAGGCGCTCAGCAAGAATCTGGGCAGAATCCATCGTCATCAGCGACTTCTTACCAGTCGTAGCAGAGACGAAACCAGCCATAAAGTTCTTCAGGGAGATGGTCTTCGTAGAGTCATCACCAAACACCTGGTAGTTGATGCCCTTCACCATACGGTTGGCAATCTGCTGACCGATCTGGATACCGGCATAGTAAGCAGCCTTCTTCTTGTTGTCACCAGCATTGGCACCCTCGTTGAGACCCTTGATGAACTCGGCCATATAGGTCGTGTCGACGTCGAGGTTTCCTACGAGGTACTCCTTCAGGCCCTGGGTCTGAGCCATACCGATTGCATAACTCATCGTGTCGATGTCACTCTTCAGGCTAGCCTTCGGAGTGCCGTTGCCGCAAGACATAATCATCACGGCAGCTACTGCTGCAACAGCAGCAAATGTAAACTTCTTCATATTACTATATACTTTGAACTTTAAACTTTTTACCTTTTTACTTTTTTACCTTTAAACGACCTGGATCAGCTCCACGTCGAAGATCAGGGCTGCGAACGGGGGAATCTGAGCACCTGCACCACCCTCGCCGTATGCCAGACGATAGGGGATGAAGAAACGGTACTTAGCGCCCTCCTGCATGAGCTGCAGACCCTCTGTCCAACCTGCGATGACCTGTTGCAGGGGGAAGGTGGCAGGCTCGCCACGCTGGTAACTGCTGTCGAAGACGGTACCATCGATGAGTGTACCCTCATAGTGGCACATCACCGTATCCTTGGCCGTGGGCTTCTTGCCGTTACCCTCTTTCAGCACCTGATACTGCAAACCGCTGGGCAAGGTGATGACCTCAGCCTTCTTGGCGTTCTCAGCGAGATACTTCTCACCAGCCTCCTTATGCACCTTACCTTGTTCGGCACGCTCAGCCTGGAGCTTCTGCTCCTGCTTCTTGAAATAGTCCTGTACAATCACCTGGGCCTCACGATGAGACACCTTCAGCTCCTTGCCCTCAAGCACGTCCTTGATGGCCTGAGCGAAATCATCGGCACTGATGTCCTGGGCACCCATCTGTGCCAGTTGCTGGCCGATGCCAAGGCCCAAAGCATAACTTAATTTATCCATTCTTTCTATATATTAATAATGTGTACTCTCAAAAATCGGCTGCAAAGGTACAACCTTTTGGGGAGTTAAAGGAGTTAAAGGAGTTAAAAGGAGTTAAAGGACATTACCTTTTTATCTGAAATGCGTATATTTGCACAAAATTCAAAAATAATATGATGAAAAAGATTGTTGTATTGACTGGTGCCGGCATGTCGGTGGAGAGTGGTCTGAAGACCTTCCGCGATGCTGACGGACTATGGGAGAACTATCCCGTGTCGAAAGTGGCCACCCACGAAGGCTGGGAGGCAGATCCTACGCTTGTGACGAACTTCTACAACATGCTCCGCAAGAAATGCTGGGGTGTGCAGCCTAACGAAGGTCACAAACTCGTGGCGAAACTGGAAGAACAGTATAATGTGACGGTGGTGACGCAGAATGTGGACAACCTGCATGAGATGGCTGGTTCCTCGAAGGTGATCCATCTGCATGGTGAACTGATGAAGGTCTGTTCGAGCCGTGATGTGGACGATCCCCGTTATCAGATCCAGCTCACACCTGAGAACTGTGAGATTGAGCCGGGTACGAAGGCTGGTGACGGTTCATTGCTGCGTCCTTACATCGTGTTCTTCGGGGAGGCTGTGCCTAACATCACCATTGCCGCAGAGGAGGTTCAGGAGGCTGATATCCTCGTGATCATCGGCACGTCGCTGGTGGTCTATCCTGCCGCTGGATTGTTGCATTATGCCCGTCCTGGCGTGCCTGTCTATCTCATTGACCCGAACCCCATCAATGCGGGCAGTCGTGTCACACAGATCCAGAAGGGCGCCTCCGAGGGCATGAAGGAACTCATAAAGACCTTGATGCCGCAAGAGTAATTGTTTCTCCCCCTGAGTAGGGGGAGCCAGAGGGGGTCTGAGCAAGGGCAGATTCTGAGGCTGATCAGACCACCCCTAACCCCTCCTACTCAGGAGGGGAAATAAAATCCGTGTCGCTCGGCTTTGCCGCTTGCTACCATCGGGACGCAAGAATCCGTGCCAAATATTATTTCCGGTCTTTGCGGATGAGTTCGAGGAGTTTTTCTACGGCCTCGGCCTCAGGGATGTTCTTCTCCACACACTCCTTTGCCTTGTAGAGGGAGATCTTCCCACGACCTGCCCCCACATAGCCATAGTCGGCATCGGCCATCTCACCAGGGCCATTGACGATACAGCCCATGATGCCAATCTTCAGACCCACCAGGTCTTTTGTGGCAGCCTTGATCTTGGCGATGGTCTCCTGGAGGTTATAGAGCGTACGGCCACACCCTGGACACGAGATGTACTCCGTCTTCGTGAACTTGATGCGGGCAGCCTGAAGGATGGCATCAGAAAGCTCCGTGAGCTTTTCAATGGAGAATTGATAATTGATAATTGATAATTTGTGAGCCTTCTTGTCGATGAAGAGGGCACCAACAGCCATCGCAGCCTTCAGCTGGAGCGTCTCCCAATCTGGGGCATCGAGGGTCAGCGTGACGGTATCGTCCTTAATACTCGCCTCAGCCTCCTCACGCAGACGACAGCACTCGGGAATCATATCCACGAGTTTGCGGGCAACAGGAATCTCACACTCAGGCTCCTCAGAGAGAGACACGCGGATGGTATCACCGATACCCTCGGTCAACAGGGCACCTATACCCACAGCCGATTTGATACGTCCGTCCTCTCCTTCGCCAGCCTCCGTGACACCCAAATGCAGGGGATAGTGCATATCCTCCTTATCCATCGCCTGTACCAACAGACGGACGGTAGTCACCATCACCACCGTGTTAGAGGCTTTGATAGAGATGACCACATCATTGAACTGCTCGCGCTTAAAAATCCTCAGGAACTCCAGACAACTCTCCACGATACCCTCAGGCGTGTCGCCATAACGGGACATGATACGATCCGAGAGTGAACCATGGTTCACACCGATACGCACGGCGGTGTGATGTTCCTTGCAGATATTCAGGAATGGCACCAACTGGCGCTCTATCTTCTCCAACTCAGCGGCATACTCCTCATCGGTGTACTCCAGATGCTTGAACGTACGACCGGGATCCACATAGTTGCCCGGATTGATACGCACCTTCTCACAGTAGAGGGCTGCCACATCTGCCGTATGGGCCGTGAAATGGACATCAGCCACCAGCGGCTGGTTATATCCCTCCGCCTTCAGACGAGCGGAGATATTCTTCATATTCTCTGCCTCTCGTGTTCCCTGGGTGGTGAAACGCACCAGTTCGCCACCGGCATCGATGATACGTTTGGCCTGTGCCACACAGCCCTCGGTATCGTTGGTGTCCACCGTAGCCATCGACTGGATACGGATGGGATTATTTCCTCCAATGCCGATATTCCCGACACGGGCCTCAGTTGATAGTCTTCGTTTGTACATATTAAGAATCAATTACACTTAAAATTATACTTCACCTCAGCCAGTTCTTCGTTAGCCTTCTCGATCTTCACACGTAGGTTGCCCTTATAGACAGCCAGACGCTGAGCCAGTTCGGCATCGTAGAGCGACATCATCTCCACAGCGAGGATGGCTGCATTCTGGGCACCATTCACACCTACCGTTGCCACAGGGATACCCGGGGGCATCTGGACGATGGAGAGCAGGGCGTCAAGACCGTCGAGCATACCTTTGATGGGGACACCGATGACTGGCAATGTCGTCGAAGCGGCTATCACACCAGGCAGGGCGGCAGCCATACCTGCTCCTGCGATGATCACCTTCACGCCACGGTCCTTGGCGGTCTGTGCAAACTGTTCCACGGCATCAGGGGTACGATGGGCAGAGAGGGCATTCACTTCAAAAGGCACCTGCAACTCATCGAGCAGCTTGCAGGCTTTTTCCATAACGGGCAGGTCACTGGTGCTGCCCATGATAATACTTACTAACGGTTTCATATTTTGACTATATTTTTAACGACAAATTACTTATTTTTACGACAACTGTGACAACTTAGACAACTATTTTCGGACAGAGTCCTTTTTTCTCCCCGCAGACGGCAGTTGCCGTCGTAGGCAAAAGTTGTCTTAGTTGTCATCGTTGTCGTTATCATAATCATTGTAGTCTTTATTTTATAAGTAGACGAGGCCGAGGATGGAGCAGACGACTCCAACGAAGAAGCCTGCCACGACCTGGGCGAGGGAATGCTGACGGAGGATCATCCGACTGGTACCCAAGACACCTGCGAGGATGAACACCAGACAGAGCCACCACACGGGATTGAAGCCAAACAACTCTCCAAAAACGAACAGTGCTCCCGCCACACCACCTACTGCTGCCGTATGCGTAGAGATCTTCCACCACACATTAATCAAGGCGCAGGCCACCTGAATAAACAGCGCTGCCGAGAGTATCGCGCTCATGAAATGCGGGATATGCACCAGGTCCATCAGGTAGATACAGAAGAAATAGCAAAGGATGGAGATGACGTATGGCACCATACGACGCTCTTTATGGCCTAGTTCAATGAGGCTCCACCCCTGATAACGGCGATAGAGATGGATGAGCACCGTGGGCAGGAGGATGGTGAACACATACACCAGTGTGAGCACCTGCAACTTATACGCCCAGGGCATCAGCGAGAGGTAACTGAAGGCAAACAGTGCCATCAGTCCCACCAGCGGCAGATAGAACGGTGTGAACACCAGACTCACGATCCGTGCCGCCAAGATTGCAGTCTTCTCACGCTTCCTCATCTTTCAACTGTCAACTTTCAACTATCAACTCTCAACTATTTCCTCAGTCTCGCAATAGGAATCCCCAATTTCTCCCGATACTTCGCCACCGTCCTACGGGCAATCGGAAATCCGCGCTCCGTCAGGGCAGCCTTGATATCATCGTCGCTCAGAGGATGTTTCTTGTCCTCCGCATCCACAATCTCCCTCAGCGCCGCCTTAATCTGACGTGTCGACAGTTCCTCGCCACTTTGGGTCACATAACTGTCGCTGAAGAAATGGCGCAGGGGGAACGTGCCCCAGCGTGTCTGGGCATACTTCGAGTTGCTCACACGTGAGATCGTCGAGAGATCCAGTCCCGTCTTCTCCGCCACATCCTTGAGGATCATCGGACGCAGCGACGCCTCATCACCATCGACGAAGAACTGATGCTGCAGCTGTACGATGGCCCGCATGGTAATGGTCAGCGTGTGCCGCCTCATCTTCAGCGCCTCGATGAATCCCTGGGCGGCATCCACCTTCTTCTTGATATAGAGCAGCGCCTCCTTCGACTGGCGGCTCATGTGGTCACGGTTCTGCTGGAACTCTGCCATCGAGTCGACGAACGACTGCGACACCTTCAGCTCCGGCAGTTCGCCATTGTTGAGTGTGAACGTCACCGTGCCGTCGTCGTGGGTATCGACGATGAAGTCGGGCGTAATCTGCTGCAGGTTCCTGCCGACGGTCTCTCCCAAAGAGGCACCAGGCCGCGGATTCAGCTTCCGCAGTTCGTGGAACACCTGTTCAGCCTGTGTATCGCTGAGCGAGAGGCTCGACTGTATCTTGTCCCAGTGTTTACGGGTGAACTCCTCGAAATAGTCGGTGACCACCTTTTCCATCTGTTCCTTCACCCACGAGGGATCCTTCCTGCCGATCTGCAGGAGCAGACACTCCTGAAGCGTCGAGGCCCCGATGCCAGCGGGATCAAAGCCCTGCAACAGTTCCTGCACCTCACGCAGTTCCTCCTCCGTGGCGTCGATGTTATGATAGATGGCCAGTTCGTCGCTGATGGCGTCGAGACTCTTCCTGAGCAGTCCGTCATCGTCGAGCGAGCCAATCAGATACTCCATGATATCGTGCTGACGGGGTGTCATATCGAGCAGCCCCATCTGTTCCTTCAGCTGGTCGTAGAACGAGGTGGTCTGTCCGTACACCATCTCCTCGCGCTCCTCCGCCACCGCACTCCCGCCGTGGTAGACGGGCAGTTCGTCGTCATCGCGTCCGATATTGCTCAGCGCGTCGTCGAGCGCAGACTGGCGCTCCTCCCGTTCTGTCAGCACCTCATAGTCTTCAGGGGTATCGGAGGAATCAGAATAATCCGAGGACTCCGAATAATCAGAATTGTCTGAAAAATCGTATGGCGACTCCTGTTCGAGGGCAGGATTATCGTTCATCTCCGTGTTCACGCGGTCCACCAGCTGCATCAGCGGCAACTCCACCAGCGATGCCTGAAGCAACTGCTGGTGGGAAATAGCCTGCGACAGCTTCTGCTGCTGCAACTGTTCCTGCGTCTGTCTGAATTGGTCGGCCATATCACTTAAAGTATGCTTTTAGCTGCTCGGCATAGGAGGCCAGGGTCTCCACGTCGGAATTGCCATACCTGCGCCAGATCTCCTGACAAGGGATCAGCAGCGGATGGAAGATCATGCCCCGGCGGTTCAGGTAGGGGTCGCAGTATTGGAACACCTCCATCACCTCCGCCACGTCTGCCGCCTTCAGCTTCATCAACTTTGCCAGTTCCTGTATCTCCGGCGTCTCTGCCACCATCGTCTGGGGTGTCAGGCGGAAATAGAGGTCGAGGATGAGGATGAGCATCACGGGCATAAACCGTTCATCTTCCTCCAGTGGACGGAAGTCACGCTCGAATCCCTCATTCATTTCCACACCGTCGTAGAAGGCCTCAGAGTTGTTGAAGCCCCTCATCTCACGCCACAGGCTGACGGCCCGCGCCAGTTTGCCGGGATTGCGGCCATACACCTCCCAGATATGTTCGATACGGGGTGTCTCGAGGTTGGCGATCTGGCACATCCTATTATACAGCCGTTCCGGAGCGATGTGCAGTTCCAGGCTCAAGCCCACCATCTGCCGAGAGTACATCGGTTTCAGTCCCACCGGCTTCTGGAGATAGATCTGCATCAGCAGCAGCCAGTATTCATCCTGCCATTTGGAGTCTTTTGCCATAGACTTAACTCTTAATTCTATTTACGGTGCAAAATTACGAAAAAAATAAGAATAAAGGGTTAAGAATTAAGAAAAATGTTCGACGACAGCAAATTTTTCACTTTTCGCTCTTCACTTTTCACTTTTTGTCGTATCTTTGCAAGCAGAAATTATAAACAGATCATCATTATGAGAAAGATTCTATTTTTGTGTTTGTTGATGTGTGGCGCCCTGGAGTCACACGCCCTTGAGTTGAATGGGAAGTATCTGTCCCAGAGTGGGGAGCTGCTGTTCAGGTTCACGGCCGACAGTCTGTATATCGACATCGCCCAGAGCCAGCGCAGCGTCTCTTCGTTCAAACTGGTCAAGAACAAGGACAGCAAGAAGTCCACCACCTTCAATGCCTACGAGAGCTATTTAAACAAGGGCCAGCCCACCTACCGCGAGGTGCTGATCAAAGTCACGAAGGAAAGGGGCAAGAAATACCTCCTCGAGTATTTCGGCAAAGACAAAGACCGCGACTACAACTCCAACGAGAGATACCATATCAAGCAGATAGACTGATTCTTCACAGTCTTCTGCCGATAAAGGCCTTGATGTTCCAGTCAGTCAGTTTAATGGTGGTGTTGTCGTTGTTTGAACGGAAACGCCTTCCTTGACCTGTTACACCGAAATACCAGTCCTTAACGCTATACGAGGCACTCGCACGCAAGTCGAAGTTCAGTCGCACGCCGCCGTTGAGCGTCTCGTCGCCGGTGTGTGTCATCGTGATGGCTTTGAAGAAGTCTTCCTGGTTATCGAAATCCTTATCGTCAGGGTATTCGATGTCGTAGCGCGACGACTTCACCTTGTTCAGGAGTGTCAGCACCGGCATGGCCACGGCATTCACCACCAACCCGCGGACAGGCACCCAGTTGTAGGTGTAGCCCAGTCCGATACTGCCCTGATAGACCTTCATCAGCCCCACGTTGCCACTGTGCTCGATGAAGAAGAAGTTCTTCGGGCTGTCGTAGTCCAGTTTCTGGTAATAGTACATGATGCCTGCGATGAGCGAGCCAGCAGAACGCCGCTGTATGGTCGACTGGTCGTAGGCGGCCAACAGCGAGAACCGCTTCTTGTTGAAGATCCAATAAGCGTCGAACATGACCGTTCCGATCTTCATCGGGCTGTTCAGCAATTTATCCATCATCTCATCGTCGAACGCGCCGCTATTGACCACTGAGCCGTCAGCCTCACTATATGAGAAAGAATTTCTCGGCTTGTCAAAGGAAAAGCGCTTGATGCTGAGATTGATGCCATAGCTTGTCGACACCATATTGAGGTCGAAGTTATACCCGCTGTTGCCCGACAGCGACAGGGAGTAGCCGGCGCCCCAGCCACGGTAGCCGGCCCACAGACCGATGGAGGAGGATACGGGAGGCTTGACATCCAGATTGATGGTAATTTCATCTTTGAATGTCTGCGTCACCATCGTGGTCGACACCTCCAGGTCTGTCTGCCCGGTATTGGAGTTGAGCACGAGGGCCCAGGGCTTGTCGGGCTGGGTGATATAGGCGGGATCGACGCCCTTCACGTTGGAAGAGTCAAGGTAGGCCACGATGCTTTTCCAGAAGCCTTTCTTCTGAGCCCTACCCTCGCCCGCCAGACAGCAGACGAGGGCGATGACCATCAGACATCTCTGAAACTGTATCATTCCGTTTTATTTGATGATTTGTTTCTTACCTTTATATATATAGACACCCTTTTGCGTCGGCTTGCCGCTCAACTTGCGACCGCTCAGGTCATACCAACAACTGGAACTTTGAACTTTGAACTTTGAACTTTGAACTTTATGAATGCCCGTGGTTCCGCTCTCGTCGAACCATTGGAAGTACTTGCCGTAGTCACCAGTGGTGGTGAAGAGAAGGTAGAACGACGCTCCCACGTCAATATGGTCGTCGGTCAGGCTGTCGTCTATCCTGTAGAGCGTGCCCTCGCCGTCGGGATGGGCATCACGGAACGCGAGGTAGTTGGCGTATGGCACCACCATGTCGCCCTTCGAGTGTACGAACTGTATGCGGTGCTTCGGTTCCCAGCCGCTGCTGACGCTGTTGTCTGCCATGGCACGATGAAAATCCTTATAGGCATCACCCTTCTCCGTCGGCACGGTGTCGAAGTTCGAGGCATCAATCATATATTCATAGAAGCCAGGCGTGAAGAGCTTGTCGAGGTGCGCCCACACGCGATTCTCCCTGGGCGAATCAAACAGCTCTGCCATCTGCTCCTTGGTGTACTCCCGCTCGCCGGTGTCAAGACCCTCCTGCAGCTGGTCGTACCACATCTCATGGATGTCGTTGATCTTGTACTCCTTGCTCTCCAGCCAATCCATGATGCCCGTGTCGAGGAACTGCTGCGAGAGATAGTCCGTCAGCTGATGGTCCTTCATGTCGGGGTGCGTGTCTATCATACCCTTGATGATCATGGGCACCACCATCGGCATGGTGTTCATTCCCTTGCGATGGTCGGTCTGCTGGCCATAGCTGTCACCGTCATCCTCCACGTAGTAGCGCAGGGTGGCAATCAGGTCGTACGGGCCGTCGCCGCAGAGCGTGCCACGGTAGCGCAGCTGCTCGTCGAGCCCATGCTCCTCCATGTATCGCTGCACGGCCAGGGCCACGGCACCGCCTTGCGAGAAGCCGAAGCCGAACGACCGCCAGTCGCTCTTGAAGGGCAACACCCGCTTGTCGTCGACATGCTTCTTGTAGAGTTGCAGACCGTACTCCACGGCGTCCATCACCTGTTGCGCTGTCAGTTCCTGCGCCAGATAGGGATGCGGCACATCTTTGGTGGCGCCGTAGCCCTCGAAGTCGGGGGCAATGATGACGGCATGGCTGATAAAGTCCTGAGCAGGATCCAGCCCCATCCCGTATGAATCCTTCAACAAGATGGCGAAGAGCGCCCGCTCCTTCAGGTTGAGATCCGATGAAGGACACTCGTGGTCAGCGGTAATGGTGAAGTGACTATAGATGTGGAGCGACTCGATGCTGTCAGTCTCTTTAGGCTCTTCCGGCAACCAGGCGACGAGCGCCGACGAGAGCACCACATCCTCACCGGCAGCGTTTTTCGACGGGTAGTTGTAGGTGTAAGTCACGGCTTGAGCAATGCGGTTCAACTCTTTCAGACTGTCCGAAACCTCGGCAGCCCATGCACTGCCGGCAAAGCAACTCAGGAGGGCAGGCAAAAGCCTTAACGCCCATTGGTGGATTCTTTTCATATTTTATACGAATTAATTAATAGAATATTATAAACACGCTGCAAATTTACACATTATTTTTCTATTCCCGCACAAAAAAGCGAAAAAAATCTATGCTCCTGTAATGTTGTAATGCTGTAATGTTGTAATGTTTTGCTGTCTTTTTTAATTTTGGCACCCTGAGGACAGAAACGACGAGAGAACTGACAGACTACGAGGGCTGTCGGTTCCCTTTTTTTGCATTTATGTTTGGCGTTTCGATTAGAATGTGCTAAATTTACGCACAAGAGAGAAAGCAAACGGTTGCTTAGAGGAAAATTAATCATTTTTCAATGTTCGGAATTTCTTAAAGAATGTTTTATTTGTATGTTTTAAGACATTTTGAAAGCAATTGACCATAATTCAGGAGATTCAGAACAGCGAAAATCGGAAATTAATGACGAATTTTGCACGCAGAAACAAGAAAAAAGGAACAGCATGGAAATACAGGATCTCAAACCAAGGAGTGGTTCTGACACCCTACGTCTGGGCGACAGCGACGAACTTGTAGTCATGGAGAACTTCGGTTCGCTGCCGCAGGGCGAAATACGTCTTGACAACCATGGACTCATCGTCATCTGTACAGATGGCATGGCGCAGTTTGACTACGACGGGCAGCAGATACAGCTTCACAAAAACGACTTGTACCTATACATGGCGCATAGCGTGGTCACAAATTTCATGTCATCACCGGATTTCAATTGCCGACAGATCTGGTTCTCCAGAGGCGAATTATGGAACATCAATAAATACGGCGAAGTAAGTTTGTCAGACCTGCCTTATCTCAAACGACACCCAATAATACATCTGACAGAAGATGACGTGAAGTTGCTTGATGATTATTTCCAGTTGTTATGCCGCCGGATGAGAGACCCAAGTCCCGTGTTGTATTCCATTATCGTAAGATCACTCGTCAGTACGATGATGCTGGAAATACTCAGCATGATGCGAAGGCAGGAGCCTGAGAACACGGTAGCGACCGGCCCTCACCGTCAGCGGTTGGCAAACGAGTTTATGCACTTAGTAGAACAAAGCGATGGCCGCATACGCAGGGTGGATGATTACGCCAGCCAGCTGAACGTGACACCGAAGTATCTCTCAACCCTGCTCAAGGAGACGATGAACCGTCGGCCAAGCGAGACAATACGTTTCTTTACCTTGAAGGCCATAGAGCACCGTCTGCGCTTCACCGATATGACGATGCAGGAGATTGCCAACGACCTGAACTTCCCCAATGCGTCGTTCTTTGGCAAGTACGTGAAAGAACACTTAGGTATGACGCCATTGGAGTATCGGAACAAGTACCACAGGTAAGAGAAAAAGGTAAAAGTGAACAGTGAAAAGTGAAAAATTTGCTACCGCAATGAAAAAGATAGTATTGATATTGATGGCTGCGATGATGTGCAGCATGGTGAAAGCGCAATGCGCAATGGATAGTGCACAATGCTCAATGCATAAAGCACAATGCAAAATGGATAGTGCACAGTGCAAAATGCATCATGCACAATGCAAAAAGGAGAGGAAGAAGGTCGGCGTCGTGTTGAGCGGCGGCGGCGCAAAGGGTATGGCTCATATCGGCGTGCTGAAGGTTTTGGAGAAGGCGGGCATCCCCGTGGATATCGTCACCGGCACGTCGATGGGTAGCATCGTCGGCGGCCTTTATGCCATCGGCTACAACGCCAACTCGCTCGACTCGATGGTGAGGGTGCAGGACTGGAGCTACGTGATCACCGACAAGGAGGACCTGCGCAACCAGAGCCTCAGCGACTGGAAGAAACAGAACACCTATTTCTTTACGACAGGCATGACCATCGGCAAGAAGGACATGAATGCCGGCGGTATCATCAAGGGCAAGAACCTGGCAGAACTCTTCAACCAGCTCTGCGTGGGCTACACCGATTCGCTCGACTTCACCCGCGACCTGCCCATCCCTTTCGCCTGCGCGGCGACGGACATCATCACCAACGACGAGGTGGACTTCCACAGCGGACGGCTGCCACAGGCCATGCGTGCCTCAATGGCCATCCCCGCTGCCTTCTCACCCGTCAGACTCGGCGACAAGGTGCTGGTAGACGGTGGCCTGAAGAACAACTATCCGGCAGACCTCGCCCGTGAGATGGGTGCCGACATCATCATCGGCGTGACGGTGCAAGGTGCGCCGAAGACAGCCGAGGACATGGGTGGCGCGATGAGCATCATCAGCCAGATCGTGGATGTGAACTGTAAGAACAAACTCGACGAGAACCTCGCCATCACAGACCTGCATCTGTCAGTGGACACGAAGGGCTACAACGCCGCCAGTTTCTCGCTGGCAGCCATCGACACGCTGGTGCGCCGTGGTGAGGAAGAGGCCATGCGCCACTGGGACGAGATCGTCGCCCTGAAGCAGCGCATCGGCATCGACGACACGTTCCGTCCCCAGATACTGCATCCGCTGCGCCCAAAGGTGATGACCGAGAAGCATCGCATCCTCGACCTCGCGTTTGAGAATATGACACCGCAGGATGAGAAGTTCCTCCGCCAGAAGTTCCACCTGAACCGTATCGACAGCATCGATGCGAAGCTGCAGCAGGAGCTGACCACGTCGATGCGTATGGACCTGTTCTACCAGACGGCTGAATGTCGCCTGATGCCCGAGAAACTCCCGGGCAGCTCCGCGCGGAAGATCCCAGGCATCTGGGACAAGGTGGATTCCCTCTGGACCAATGCAGACGGTGTTCGCGTGATCCTCTCGGCAGGCAACCGCAAATCGGCGCAGTTCCATGCCGGCTTCCGCTTCGACACGGAGGAATACGCTGCCGTACAGTTAGGGCTCGACATCCCCTTGAAGACTGCCATTCCTATGAATACGGAGTTCACCCTCAGACTGGGCAAGCGGATGATGGCCCGCGGTGAGATCACCGCCCATCCGCGCAGCTTCACAAGACCGAAGCTGACCTACTCGTTCCACCGTAACGATATCGACGTGTATGTGGAAGGCGACCGCGACTGGAACATCCGTTACAACCAGTCGCAGTGCGAACTGACGCCCATCAACTTCGACCTCCGCCATTTTAACCTGCAGATAGGCGTGCGCTGGGACTATATGCACTACCGCAGCAAACTCGGCTCGGAGACATCGACCCAGGTGGAGTTAGGGAACGAGCACTTCTTCAGTTACCGTGCCCGTCTGAAATTCAACACCGAGGACAGTTGGTTCTTCCCCACGCGTGGTGCACGGTTCAACGCCGAGTATGCCTATCTCACGGATAACTTCGCCAAACTCGACGGCCAGACAGGTATGAGCGACGTGAATGCCAACTGGCGCATGTCGTTCACCTTCGGCGAGAGATTTACCCTGCAGCCGATGGTGTACGGCCGTCTGCTCTTAGGTGATGTGGTGCCCCCCGTCTTCGGCAACACCATCGGCGGTGACTTTTTCGGTCACTATGTGGAGCAGCAGATGCCCTTCGCCGGCGTAGGCAATATGGAATATGTGGAGAAGCAGTTCGTGGCTGCACAGCTGCAGGCCCAGGAGC
>JAEEGK010006239.1_pt1 | contig 28730 bp, 21 predicted proteins | sample 8958771 | NCBI WGS metagenome assembly JAEEGK01 (sample SAMN16246547, study PRJNA631951) | gut metagenome | biome: gut microbiome; feature: rumen; material: SC-attached | host: Bos | place: Iran: Karaj | collected 2018-10 | reverse complement strand
TATTGTTGAGTGTTAGTAGGAGTAACATCAGTTATACTCATATAGAAATTATAACCATAAACAGAGTTGTCAAAGTGATAAGTAGCAAACCAGTTAGAAAATTGTTTTATGCCAATATAATTATTAGGTAGCACTTCGGTTTCAATACTTTCACCAACAGTCTCGAAACTTGCAACAGCAATTTCATAAGCCATAGAAGGTTCGCTAATTGCACCAGATAAACCAATAAAGTGTTCAATATGAGTAAATGTTAAGAATTGCTCAAAGAAACTTTCGGAAAATCTTTCACCGTTGTTATATTTTTTTACAGAAGTAAGGAAACTTTCCATAGTTTTTTGGTATTTTTGGTAATATAGCATATACGTCATAAGTTCAAGAGATGCAAGTTTTTTTGTAAGCTCTGTAAACAAAGTTTTAAGTCGTATATTTCCTATATATGATGTATCATTTAATATAGCTCTTACAAGAGAAGTATAGTATTGTGTATCATGATTGCTGATAGAAGTTTCTTTTAGTAAATCTCTTAAAGAGAGATCTCTATGTTCATCATATTCTTTTATATATACATTTACAGGTGTATTTAAAATAGTAGATAAGCTAATATTATACCAATCTGGCTCAGCAGCATCTTTGTCTGGAGAGTTTAACCAATTAGAAAAAGCAGCAGAACTTGTATCAACACCATTTTTATCTATAAACCATTTTTCCTTTACTTGGCCATTAAATCTAGATACTAAGAGGTTGTTTCCGTTATTCATTGTCTCTGGGTCAGTACTGTTCAATACATCTTCAAATAATTGCATATGAGCACCATTTGTTTCAAGAGAGTAAGTAACTGTTTTATCATCTACACTTTTATCTCTTTGAGGAGAAGAGCCAGGTGATTTTAGAGTATTTAAATTATAGTGAGCGATAAGCAACTCGAAAGAAAGTCCAAAACTTGTTAAATCGCCTTCAGCTACTTCCATTAGAAAATGTTTTTTAATTAAATTTTTATATTTTTTATTATTATTATGTTTATCTGCAAGTTCCGCAGTATAAGAATAGTGATTTTTTAAATAGTCCTCTAAAGAATCTTGAATTGGAGACTCAGAGTTAGTTCCAAAAAGATCTTTCCAGAAGGTGTGTTTGTTCTTTTTAGTTGTATCTTCCTCATAAGATATCATAGAGTAAGCTTTGGTGGCCTCTTTTAAATCGTTAAACTCATCTTCAGTAAGTTCGCCAGTAACAGCATTTCTTCCAGCAGTTCCGCCAAATAAATTAGATATCCATGCGACAGAAAGTAAAGGTATAAGAATTATTAATAGTGGAATAAGGCACCCAACACCGCAAGTAATACACCCAATAAGTTTTTTTATGGATTTACCTGTTTTTGTATTGCCTATGAGTTTATCTGCTGCACCGATAACTTTACCTGCTCCAGGTACTACCGCATCTCCAGCTTTTGAAGCTATTTTTACAGCAGTATCTCCAGCTAATTCATGCATTTTATCTGTATCAAAATTTTTAACAGCATCTTTAGCATCATTAACTTTGTCTTTTACTTCTTTAGCTTTATTAACTTTATCAAGTGCATTTGAAACTGCAGGATTGTTTTTTATATTATTTGCTTTTTGACCAAGCTTAGAGTCTTTAAGTTTATCTTTAGCTTTGTCTTTTGCATCATTTAGCTTTTGCCCAGGTTTAGTTTTTCCAAATTTATCTTTTAGATTTTTAGCTTTATCGTCTTTGTCTTTATCTTTAGGGCTATTATTATCTTTACCTTTAGGTTGATTGTCGTTTTTATTTATTGGATTGTCCTCAGGGTTGGTATCATCTTTGTCGTTGGTTTTATCAGTATCATTATCTTTTTTAGGTTTTTTATTATTGTCGGTATTATCTTTCTCAGGAATATCATTATTATTATCAGTATCATCTTTCTCAGGAATATCGTTATTACTCCCAGTATTTTCTTTTGGCATATCGTTATTATCTTGCGGAGCAGCAGAAGGTTCGGCTATAGGGGCAGGATTATCATTATGAGATACTTTATCTGATGGCTCAGGCTCTGGCTTAACTTCTTCTTTTGGAGTGTCAGCTGGTTGAATGGGAGTAGGGGAAGGTGATACAAGCACATCATTTTGAGATTCAATTATGGTGCCTTCAGTATCATCTTCAGATTTATTTTCGTTATCATCTTTTTGAGTTTCGTCTAATTCTTTACTTGTATCAGATGTAGTAGTTTCATCGGAATTTTTTGCTTTTTTTGACTTTTTTTCGGTAGATTCTTCCTTAATGTCAACTTTTTTTGGCGTCTTTGGAATATCTATTTCTTTAGATATAGTTACATTGGCAGATTCATCAGGATTAATTTTTATTTTTGCATCAGGATTTGAGATAGAAGAAGTAGGATTTACTTTTAGGTTATCCGAATTGCTATTTGAAGTTTTTATATCACTACTTTTATTATCTTCATTATCTTTATTGTCTTCATTATTTTCAGCAAAGAAATTAATAGGTATTCTGAAAAGAGAAAGAGCAAGCTCTTTCTCTTTTTTTTCTTTAGAGGTTATTTTATGTAGTTTAGTCATATAAATCACCTTCTTGGTTACTGGAATAAGTGTTGTTATTTTTCTTTTATATACCATCTACCATCTTTAAAGAATATTGTTACAGGATCATCTGAATCGCCAAATATTGCTTCCATAGTTAAGGTACTAACATCGTAAATTTCTTTTACAGGTTTAAGAACACCAAATTCTTTAATACTAATTACAATATTAGCAACATTTTTTTGCAAAATTATAAGTTTTTGGCTCGTGTCTTTTAAGAAATCTGATAATTCAGTACAAGCACCAGAAGCAAATAAGTCTTCATCTAACGTAGAATCTATCATAGAGGCAGTAAAGGCAGGCGTAGGAGTATTAGGATTAGCAGCTATACTAGTAAAGAGACCTCGTAAATCAAGAGATGGTCCGAAATCAGTAGTATTAGCTGGAGCAGAAGAAGGGTTTGCAGTATATGCGTTAAATGTATCAGACACATCTTTAGAAGTTTCATTAATGAATTTATTTAACGCTCTATCTGCAGTATTTATTGCTTTAGCATCTTCACTCTCTATAGCACTAATATAATTGTCTCTTAACTCAACATATTTTTCTTGTTTAGCTTCAGTCATTACAGATTGATATATAACATGTTGAGCTTGCTCTACTGAAGCAGGATTTACTACTGGAATACTAAATGTTTCTTCTTGTTGTCCTTTTTCAGCATTTGCATTTACAGTTACAGTATAATTGTTTCCAGATTGAATGTAACTTCCTTTAGAAGGATTTTGTACAACCATTTTATAAGCAGCAAGTCTTTGTTGTTCACTAGCCTCAATACGTCTTAAATTAGCATTATTCATAGCAACTGTATCATTAGCTGCAGATGCTACATTATAATCAGTTTCGGCTTCACGTAAAGCGGTTGTAGCATCGTCATACTCGGCTACTACTCTTTGAGTAGAATCTAGCATGTAATCAGGAGTTTGCATAGTATATGATTCATCCTTATATGTAACTATCATACTGCGTCCATCTATACTAATATTTCCGTTATTTGGATTTCTCTTTATTATTCTTTCGCCTGCATTTCTACGATCTAACCGTGCTTGATCATAAGCTGCTTGAGCTTGATCGTAAGCTGTTTGAGCTACGGCAACATCAGCGGCAGAAACACTACCAGGATCGCTGAGATTTTGGGCAACAGCTAGTTGTAAGTTATTTTGTGCTGCAGTTAGGGTGGTATCAGCAGTAGCGAGTGCTTCATTAGCAGCATAATAGTCGGCTACTAGCTGTTGAGAAGTATTCAACATATTGCGAGGAGTTTCTGTTGTAAATGTTTGACCTTGATATGTAATAGTAAACGTACGAGGATCTACACTATAATCTATATTACCATCAGAATCTACGCCAGATATTGTGTAAGAACCTTTGCTAGGATCTTTTCTTATTAACTTAACTGCAGATTCAGCATGCTCAGGAGCAGCCTCTCCCATAAATTTAGTATGGTAATCAATATCTGCATCTATTAGTGAATTCAATGTTTTTTCAGTATCATCTCTTATTAGTTTTGCTTCACGAATTTCAGTCTTTTTAGATGAGATTTTATCACTATTAATATTAATTTCGTGTTGCAATCTAGTTGCTTCTTCAGTATTACCACGAGATTTAGCTTTATCGCGTGCTTTTACTAATTCAGAATGTGTAGTATTAAGATCACTTAACTCGATTTCAGCAGTATTTACCTTGGTTGAAGCAGCATCATAAGCTTTCTTAGCATCAGCCCATTTAGTAGGATTGTTAAAGTCAACAAGGTCATCTTCACTGCCTTTGCCACCAATATAATATCTTTGACCATTATATTCACCAGTATATCCATCTTTGGTACGTTGAACATTTGTAAATAGAGATTTATCAAATGTAGCACCGCTTCCGTCAGGCATAAGCCCGTCTTCAATTAATTTCTTCTGACGAGAATAAGACGTAAAGTCTTTAACTTTATCTGAAGGTGCACCAAATCTAGCAGCAGTAGCCATAGCATTGATATCTAGTTCTAGTCGTGCTCTATTAGCCTCAGTTAAAGCAGATTCAGGGATGCCAGTTAGAGTCGATATACGTTTCTTTTCAGTTGAATCCATAGAGTCTAAATCTGTATTCTTAATCTTCTTAAGTAATTTTTCATATTGTTTAGCTGATTCATCATCACCATGAATAAACTTATCTACAGCGCCAGGAGCCTTAGCAATTGCTCCTGCTGCTGATCCTGCAATAGCAGCATTTGTAGCGGCCTTGGATAAGAATTGACCTGACCCAGCACTTGTTATAGCACCACCTATACCATAAGCAACACCGGCAGCTGGAGCATATGTTTTAGCAAGAGCTCCTACCATATTTTTAGAATTAGTCTTTTTCTTAACAGCTTTTTTATAATCCTCATAAGCTCTTTTATATTCTTCGTTATTTCGAGAACTAAGAGCAGCACGAGCTCCATTTAGACCTCGTTGGTCTTTTGAATTAAGATGTAGTTTACCATCTTCACCTTTACTGAATAAAGCAGCTCCTTTTGTAGCAGTCTTGAAGCTAGATTCTATTCCATGCTGTTTTCGTAAATTCCTTAAATCTTTAATATTCGAAAAATTACTCTTTAAAGCTCCTCCCATTTCTCTCATACCACGAAGAGCTAAGCCAGCTTGAGCAACAGAACCGGCGATACCATGAGAACCAGGTCCCATTTGAGAAGATATCTGGAATAATTTCTTTAATAATTCTTCGCCCATAGGTATTAATCTTAGAGCTAGTAAACAGAAAATAGGGCCAAAAAATGCATTATTAAGTAATAGGGAAGAAGAAGCTTTCGCAAACATAATACCAATGAATGTAAGTATTAGGGCGTGAATAGGTTGTATCATTACGTTAGTTACAAACTCTTTAATCCATATCGAAAGGGTTTGAGCTTTCCTATCTCCTATTTTATCAAACACATAAGAAAGTACTACGATAGGGAATAGTAATACTAAAACTAATATGGTAAACAAACGTTTAAAGTAAGTAATAATAATACTAAAAGCGGATCTTATAAGCATAATTGCAAATACAAGAGCAAGAATTGGTACAGCAAATACCAAAGCCCATCCAAAAACGGAAGCTACCAATCCTATTTCAGCAACTGTTCCTAAGAAATGAGTAATTTCATAAAATATATAATCTGTAATAGGTGATTGATTATAATGAGTAGCAGAAAAATGAGATACTTTAGAAACCTCTTCCCAAACAGTAGTGGAAGACATCATAGAAATAGTTGTCTTATATAAAATCTCTACTATTGTATTAGATAGCCAAATAACACCAGCCATTACCCAGTGGAAGGAGAAGAGGAGTAATAGTCCTATAAGCCAATATTTAAATAATTCTTTATATTTTGCTTTTTGACGACCTACAGAAGATAACATCATTCTAATTGCTAAATAAACTAAAACTACTATATATACAGCAGTAACTAAATATCTAAAAGCATTGTAAACTGCTGAGATAGAAGATTGAAGATATGCTGAAACAGACCCACTTTTAATTGTTTCAGTTGCTGTACCGGCTGCATCACCCGTACTAGCTGTACCGGCTGCATCGGCTGCATCACTTGTATCTGCTGGCACAACTGTATCAAAAAGAGTAATACTAAATAGTCTATTTGTATTAAAAATTATTCCATCTAAAGTAGGAATTAAATATATTATCCTTAATACCATAGAAGGTAAAAAAGCTAAAATATCTTCTATAAGACTTATTATAGGCTCGAATATTCCCCACCTTGGTTTAGCACCTTCACTTCCGAAATCTGGATCTTCATCATCAGTTTCAGGGGGAGTAGAAGGCTCAGGAACAGAAATTACAGCATCTGGATTAACATCAATAAGTCTATCTATAGTATTAACAGTATCTGCGTATGAAAAAGATACAAAATTTAATATTAAAATCATTACTAAAAATAGACTAAAAAATTTTTTCATACTGACACCCACTTTCTAATTAAATATCTTCTTCGTTATTTTCATCATTTTCATCATTTTCATTTTTTGCGTTCTCGCGTTCTACAATCTTAGACATATTTGTTTCTACAAAGTCAAATTCTAATTCTGTAGGATGTATCTCTAAAATAGCAGTAGCAGGTCCGACTTTTAATAATCCGCTTCCTCTTGTACAAGTAGTTAGGAAGGAAGCCTCTCCTGAGCTAAGTTTAAATACTTCTTTTAAGTATTCAATTTCAGATTTATCTTGCGCTAAGAAAAGTTTAGTATCTGAAGATGTTAAAACTGCTTGAGCTTCTTTAGTTTCATAGAAATCTTGGAACTTTTGAGAAACAACAGCTAGAGAAACGTTTCTTTTTCTTGCACGACGTGCCATTGTATTTAAGAAGTCTACGGCTTCTGGATATGCAAGCATCATCCAAGCCTCATCAATTATAACACGTTTTTTTCTAGCAACAGTCTTATCTTCACTATTTTTCTTAACGTATTTTTCCCATATCCAAGATAGAAGTATTTGTTGAGCAAGAGGTCTTGCAAAACGTTCCTCTAGTTGAGATATGTCTAAGTTTATGAATGGAACATTATCTAACAGATTAAAGGTAGATTGTCCATCAAAGTAACTCATTTGTCCATTGTATTTTCTTACGTATTGTTTCATAACCTTTACAAGGTAGCTAAAGTGGAATTGGTAATCTGGATTTGTATTTTCTTCAGCTTTTTGACAAATTCTTTCATACCAAGAACCAACAGTTGGCATTTGTTTTTTAGGTTTTACAAGAACACCATTTTCCCAAACGGAAGCAGAATTCATATCGTATAAAGATTCAGGATCACTTGTAATTCCGATAGCTCGGTATTCTTCAGCAACTGCCTCAGCGATAATCTGCTTTGTAAGTTCGTTGACTTCTGTACTCTTAGTAGAACCACGTGCCATTGTAACTAAAGATTGAGTTACGTCTTCAACTTTATTTTCTATATTTACAGTATTTCTTTCACGACCAGTGATTTCATCTCTTGTTTTTTCAGCTTCAACATCGAATAGATTTATTATTGTATTTGATGTTGGGCTTATAACTACGTTAACTCCGTCTAAGGATTGAGCAACAACTCCATATTCACCTTCGGCGTCAAGAGCTAAGGTTTCAATTCCCATAAGAACAGAGGAACGAGCAGTTAATACTTTTATAGTAACACCTTTACCGGCACCAGACTTACCAAACACAACCATATTATAGTTGGTTAGGGAAGGGTGGAAGTTGTCGAATAATACGGGAACTCCGGTTTGAGCGTTAATACCTAGTGGTACACCTGTTGAATGACCAATTTCAGCAGTAGTAAATGGAAATACTGTTGCAACTGATCTTTTATCAAAGGTATGTTTTTTCTTTACCAAATCAAGATTGAGTGGTAAATTGGATTTAAAGCAATCTTCTTGAATTGCCCAAGCAGTTTTTAGTACTAAAAGATTTTTTGAAACTTCCATTGCAAGTAACTCGGACAATCTATCAAGTTCATTTAGGTCATAAGAAGATATTGTACAAAATATAGATACATCGTATAACTTATTAAAACCGGCAGCAATTTCACTTCTTAATTGATCTGCTTCAGAAAACTTGTCTTGTAAAACTGATGCACGGTTTGTATCTCCTTTTTTCTGAGCAACTATGATTTCTGATTCTATATCTGAAATCATTTTGTTTAAGTCGTTTTGAGACATAGCTTCGGGAATAGGCTCTATATGTACGGAAACATTTATATCTCCGAAATCATACATAGAGCTTAAGAATTCTACGAATGTAGCCATACGTGGAACAGAAGCTACATAAAAGCTTCTACAATATCTAGTTGCTTTCGCAAAAAACTGTAAATGGTTATATGAAGTCGCATCAATTCCAGATTGTAGAATTATATCTTTTATTGATGTGACATTTTTTTCAAGTATATTTTCTCCGTCATCAACTGAAGTGATTGTGGTATCCTGTTGAGCGTGGTTATAACCTCCACGGTCTACTCTATTTAAATAATCAGTTTTCATAGGAAGAACTCCTTTCTAAACATGAGTCTTATAAAAGTGTGGACTCACTAACTTCATCATTATTAGATGATGAAAAACTTTGTTGTGCTAAATATTCGCGCCTTTCAGCTTCAGCTTGAAGCATACGTTCTTGTTCTTCTTTGATTTCACGAGCTCTTTTTTCAGCTCTATAAAGTTCATCACGTTTTTCTTTAGTTGATTTAGATGTTATAGATATAGAATTAATCTGAGAATCTACAATCTTATTAATATTAAAGATATCTGCATCATCGCGATTAACAGCGATATACATCACGTCTGTAAGTTGGTAGGTATCTAATATATTGGCTTCAACACCACAAGATACTAGTCCTGCACAAATACTTTCAGCACGGTTACTTAATTCTGCATAAGCCATTCTATATAAATCAGCTTCACTCATTGTATTAACGATACCAGCTTCGGTAGTATGGTAGGAAACTGCTATATAGTATTTTTTCTCAAGTACGTTAGTGTTTTGAGTCATATATGAAACGTTATCTATTAAATCTTTTGTATAATTTAATACTTTTTCTTTCTTTTCAAGTTCATATCCAAGAGCTAAGATATCATCAGTAGATGCACCTTTTCTATTTAATTCTTGGAATTTTTCAAGCATTTTATTAAATTCATCTTGAATCTTATTATACTTTTCACTATAAGCTCGTATACTTTCATCTAAATTTACAGTCCTAGATTGAACGTAAATTTGGATAGGGAAGCGAAGGGAGTTTAAAAATTGAATAAACCCTTCTTCTACGGCTATTTTTTCAACATCTGACATAAGATAATAGTTTATACCATGACATTCTACAAGCATAGTATATTTTTCGCCTTTTTCTTGTACTATCATATTGTCTTTTATATCATCGAAAGGAAGAAAGTTTCTTATATCATCATAGCTCATACCAAGCGGGGTTTGTTTTACTCTATTTGCACCAGGTCGATTAGCCTCTTCTTCATTTTTCTTCATGATTAAGAGAATTACGACTAAGGCAACAATTATAAAGAATATAACGGCCAACAATAAAATAAGTGACCCTTTTGAGAAACCATCCATTAGAACTTTCCCCTTTCATAGATATAAATCTTTTTTCTTTTGTTGAACGTGACTGCACGTTTTATAATAACATAAGCAGGTTCTCCACCTGTTTTCCTACATATATCAAATGCTGTTGTGTCAGGTATGTTAAATGTGCCAAGAGCATACCCTATTAATACGATTAATACGCATATTCCCCAGCCGATATAAGTAGCAATTGAATTTTGAGCCATATCAGCTATAAAGTTAAAAATAAATACAAAACATAGTCCAATACCAAAACCTATTAAAGAAAATATTGCTGCTTGGGGTGTAAAAATTAAAAACCTGTTTTCATTGGTAGCTTCACGTGGAATCATATATGTGTTCAATATAACCACCTCCAAGTAATTATTGTTTTGAGCGTGTATAAAAACACGCTCAAAACATATTATAACTATCTAAGCTTCATTAAAGCATCTCTTATTGCTTCATACATAGGAATACCGCCTGCTAAAATAATTACGCCAATAGCTATGTACCATAATTTTTCTTTTAGTTGTGCTTTCTTTTGAGCATTTGCGGTTAAAAACTGGATGCCAGTAACTAATATTACGCAAACTGCTAGAAAGTAACCTATGTATTTAAAAATACCTAAGATATTATCTCTTAAAGTTTCAGGATTAACACTGGAATCATTATTTGTTCCGTTTACAAAATAACCTTCAATTTCTTGAGAAATCTCATGGTAATCGATAGCATAAGAAAAATTAAATAGCACAATTATTAATATAAAAAAGATGGATATTATTTTTAAAACGTCTTTATTCATAGCAAACTCCTATTTAACAATATATTTTATTATGGATTTTGAGTATCTGAATAGGTTTCTACTTGGCCATCAAGACCGCTAGCTGCATTCCAAAGAATATCAATTATAGTAACACCAGCAACTAAAAGAATAATACCAATAAGCATTGACCACATTTTTCCTTTTAATTCAGCTTTTTTAGCAGGTTGAGCAAGCATATATTGGATACCTAGCCATAAAATCATTACTACGGCAACACCATATCCAATAAATTTAAGAGCCCCTGCAGCAGCACCGAACCAATTGCCTACACCAGTATTATTAATAAAAGAGTCATCAGCAGTAATACTAGGTTTAGCCATTGGTGATGGGTCTGCAGCAAAAGAAACTGCTAGAGGTGCGATTGCCAACATAAATACTAAAACTAAACTTAAAACCTTAAAAAATTTTTTCATAAAATAACCTCCTTAAATTAAAAAACATTTATGAATATATTTATTATTGTTATAGCGATTGGCACTCCCACTATATACAACAATAACCCAATGAAATATGGATACATAGAAGCCTTTAAATCGGCTTTTTTCTGAGGTGTAGCAACTACATATCTTATACCAAAAAAGATAAATATACAAATCGCTATTATATCTCCGATTTGGTAGAGAATGACAAGTATAGCTTCAAGTCCTTTACCAAGTCCTTCATCTACAGAGTCTATGAGTGCTTTTGTTTCATTTTTTGCTTCTTCAGTACGACTACCAGCTTTGATGAAATTATCACCATTAAACGGAAGAGAGAAGGCATAAACGTCAGTAGTAAATATATTAAATAGTAGAATTAAGCTAAATATAATTGAAAAAAATTTGCGCATTTACTCATCTCCTCATAATAATTCTACATAAAAACTATATATTATGTTTATATTTTAACACATTTGTCGTATTTTGACAAGATTATTGATTAAAAATACTCAAAATACATCTACTTTATCGTATAAATTTTGATAAAAATTAATAAAAATTTTGCCTTGTGCAAAATATATTTAAATTATATAATGTGAAAGATAGGAGGAGCATACATATGAAGAGATTTAAGAAAATATTACTAATTATTATGGTTATAGGTTTCCTTTTTGCAGGATTTCAAATAACTTTACGTTTTCTTGCTGAGCAAAGGAATAAAATGGTTGAAATTGTAGCAGATTATAAAGATTTTTCAGACATTGCTCTTCAATTGAATATACCTGAAAAAGAGATGGCTGGTAAATTAATTAGTAGTGGTGTGACTTCTATTGCGATTTCGGAAGAGCGTTTACTAGATATGAAGGACGAAGGAAAAATTTTATTATATTCTGGGGTTGATTTAAATTATTTAAATGTTCATTTTAACAATGAATATTCGTCTTTAGCTACTAGTGCTAAAAGCTATTTGGATAATAATTTGATTCCTTATTCAAATGTTACTTTGGTTTTGGGGAATAATGAAGATACATATAATTTTTTAATAAATTCTTTTAAAACTAGATTTAGAGGTATAACGGTTGATTTTAAAGAAGGAAATAATTTTTGTATTTTAATTAATCGTAGTATGGATAAAGTGAAAAACGTTGGCTTAGGCTTAACTGATGAAGACTTTGAAGAAGCTACTAAGCTTGGTTTTAACAATATAATACCTAGAGTTGAGAATCACGAAGGTATAACTCCTGAAGAAGTAGATAGTTTATATTCTCAAGTTAAAAAGTATAAAGTAAAGACTATAATTTTTGCTGGAGTTACTGTATTTGGTCAAGATTATCAAGATGAAAAAGAGGAAATTTTAAAATTTATTGGAGAAAAATTTTCTCAAACTGATGCTGAAATAATTACAGCTATTATTGAGAAACCTGCTGAGACTGATTTAGAAACCATTCAAAGGGGAATAAAGAGCCTTTCAAAATATTCTAACTATGTTAATACAAAGGTATATTCAACGGATTTAGCTCAACTTCAAAAATTGACTTATGAGGGATTAGTTGAACAGTGGGGAAGGGCTATTTCTCAAAGAAATGTTAGAATTCTTTATGTAAGACCTTTGGCTAAGGCAGAAAAGACCGTTTCTGAAAACTGTGAAAATACGTTAAAAGCTATAAAGGAAATAAAAAATAGAATAAAGTATATGGGTATGGAACTAGGTAATGCTAAAGGTTTAGGAAGTGTTAAACAAAATAGGTATTTCCAATTAATTATGGGCTTTGGAATTATTAGTTCAGGCTTTTTCTTGTTACTCATTGTTTTTGAAGAAGATAAATTGAAAAAATTTTTGAAGGCAATATACATTTTATATGGAATTATACTCTTAGGGTTAATGTTTATATATTTAATACCATTGGTATATAATTTGTTTGGTGATTTAGCAAATAAGCTTTTAGCCTTAATTGCGACTATATCGTTTGCTTCTATTGGTGGTGTTTGGTTAATTGAGTATTCTGAACATTGTCGAGAGTTAAAAGATAAGTCTAATATTAAGGAAGGAATTTTATTATTAATAGTTTCTGTTTTAGTTGCAGGAATAGGTGGGGTATTTGTTGGAGCCATTTTATCTGATTCTAAATATATTTTGAAGTTAGATACTTTTAGAGGTGTTAAGATTTCGTTCTTACTTCCACTTTTGATTTGGGGCTTTGCTTATGTTATGAAGATAGGTTTATTTAAAGATAGTAATAATAAACCTTTACCGCTTCTTGAACAATGTAAAAAACTATTTGAGACTCAAGTTACTGTTAAATACGTTGCAATAGCGGGTGTAATTCTTGTAGCTTTAGCTATAATCGTTATGCGCAGTGGTAATACGATGGTATCTTCTGCAAGTAGCTTAGAGCTTATGTTTAGAAATTTATTAGAAAAATATTTGGTCGCAAGACCTAGAACAAAAGAGCTTATAGCTTTTCCAATATTGCTATTAATACCATGCCTAGCTAAGTTTAAGAATAGAGAGTGGAGTTGTATTGCGATGGGTGCCGGTATGATTGGTATAGAAAATGTTATTAATTCTTTTTGCCATATAAGAATGCCGGTATTTGTGACTACATTAAGTACAATTTTCAGCTTGATTTTTGCAATTATTATTGGTAGTATATGTGTTGTAATAGTAGATAAAATTAAAGAGAAGTTTTAATATAAAGGAGGTCATAGTTTCCAATGAAGAAAGTCTTATTAGCAGGATATTATGGAGAAAATAATATCGGAGATGAAGCAATAGCAGAAGCACTTATTAAAGAATTGAAAAGAAGAGGCTATGAAGTTTTAATGCTTTCTGGAGATAGGGTTACCTCTTCACAACTTTACGGAGTAGAGGCATATAATAGACAAAGACTTCAAGATATGAAAACTGCGATTAAGAGTTGTGATTTTGTAATTCTTGGGGGAGGAAGCTTGATTCAGGATGTTACAAGTACATATAGTTTGTGGTATTATACTGGTTTTATAAATCTTTGCCGGATTATGGGAAAACATATATATATAGCATATCAGGGAATTGGCCCTATAACTAAGAAGACTAATGAGCTTATTACTAAGATTACATTAAATCGTAGTAAGAAATTATGGATAAGAGATGAAATCTCTATAGATACTTTGCGTGAAATAGGAGTAGTAAAACCTAATATCACTTTATCTTCTGATGCTGTTTTTATGTTAAATCCGCCTAGTAGGGATCAGATTAGTGTTTTACTTGCTAAGGCTGGGATAAGAACAGAAGATGGAAGACCTATTATTGGTATTTCTCCTAGACCTTGGGGAACTCAAGATAAAGCTGGAGTTTTTGCAAAAATTGCTGATGAGTGTATAAATAGATTTAATGCTAAGATTGTTTTTTATGCGTTCCATAAAAATGAAGATGTTAAGTATATAAATGATATTTGTTCTAGAATGACTAATCGTGCATATATCGTTGCAGATAGTTATTTGCCATCTGAGATTATGGGTATGATGGGTGCTATGACTTTAAATATTGGTGTAAGGCTTCATTCTCTTATATTTTCGGCTAAGATGGGAGTACCTCTTCTTGGGGTTTCTTATGATCCTAAGATTGATGGATTTTTAGATATGCTTGGTATGTCGCCGGTTTGTACTTATAGCGAACTTTCTAAAGAGCAAATTATGCCAGCTGTAAGTTGGATTATGAAGAATACTTTCCCGGTAGATAATATGCTTAATGCTATAAATGATTTTGAAAAACTTACTATAAGAAGTTTAGATGAAATTTTGCTTGAAAGTGAAATGGAAGGTTAATATTAAAGGAGAGAGATAAATGGACTTACTTGGTATTCGTGTAGATAATGTTTCGATGGATGAAGCAGTAAAAAAAGCGGAGGAGTTTTTGGTTGAAAGTAAGTTGCATTTTATTTGTACGCCTAATCCAGAGATTGTTATGGCTGCTCAGAATGATGAGGAGTTTAAGAATATTTTAAATTCGGCTGATTTAAACATCCCTGATGGAAAAGGGGTTGTTTGGGCAGCTAAAAAATTAAAGGAGCCTATATTCGAAAGAGTTACGGGCTTTGATTTTATACATAGAATTTTTGAATTGGGTCAAGATATGGATATATCGTTTTTCCTTTTAGGGGCAAAGCCTGGGATAGCAGATCTTGCAAAAGAGAAAATTGAGGAGAAATATCTTGGAATAAAGATAGTTGGAACCAATGATGGTTATTTTTCTGTTGAAGAAGAAAAAGAAATTTTAGATAAGATAAATGCGGTTAAACCTGATGTTTTATTAGTGGCTATGGGGGCTCCTAAACAAGAGAGATTTATATATAAATATAGAAATAAGTTAGATTGTAAAATCGCAATTGGCGTTGGAGGCTGTTTAGATGTTATTTCAGGAAAAACTAAAAGAGCTCCAAAAATTTTTATAGATTTAGGATTAGAGTGGCTTTATAGGTCTTGTAGTGATTTTAGAAGACTAAAAAGGATTATTACGCTTCCAAGGTTTATGTATAGAGTAAAAAGAAGTAGGAAACAAAAATAATTGATAAAAAGAGAGGTTAATTATGGAAGCAGCAAAGATAAGAAGAGGTATATTTAATGCGCTAAGTGTGTTGATAGGAGTTTTGCTTATTACGATTTCTATCAACTCATTTTTCTTAAAGTTAAAAATTGCTCCAGGTGGGGTAAGTGGACTAGCTACCGTAATTCATTATTTAACTGGTTTTTCTGTTGGTAGTATAGTTCTAGTTTTGAATATTCCTTTATTTATTGCGGGTTTTATTGCGTTTGGGAAACGATTTAGTGTAAAAACTTTAATTGCGACAATTTTATTGTCTTTTTTTCTAGATAATACTTTATGGTTGCCTCAGATTACAGATGATATGTTACTTGCCTCACTTTTTGGTGGAATAGTTATGGGATTAGGAATGGCATTAGTTTTTAAGGGGAATGCTACAACTGGTGGAACAGATATTTTGGCTAGGGTTGTTAATAAATATTTCCCGGCTTTTAACGTGGGTGAACAGCTATTTGTAATTGACGGCTTTGTTGTTATTTTTGCTATGTGCGTTTTTAGAAATTTTGATGTAGGACTTTATGCGATTATTACTATTTGGCTTTCGGCTAAAATTATAGATTTAGTTTTTACAGGAGTTGGTTTTGCAAAGGCTATGTTTATAATTTCAGATAATGGAGATGAAATAGGAAGTAGAATTTTAAGTGAAGTTGGACGTGGTGTTACTGGGGTAAATGGCGAAGGCTTATATTCAGGAACAGGTAAAAAAGTACTGCTTACTGTCGTAGATAGAAGGCAAATCCCGGTTATTAAGGCTATTGCAAAATCTATAGATAAAAAGGCTTTTATTATTGTTACTGATGCTAGAGAAGTACTTGGCGAAGGTTTCGGTCAATAGTTTAGGCAATATAAAAATAATAAAAGGAGAGAAGAAATGGAACCATTAGCATACAGAATGTGTCCTAGAAACTTAGATGAATTTTATGGACAAGAACACATTTTAGGAAAAGATAAATTACTTACCAGAGCAATTAAGGCAGATAGACTTACCTCAATTATTTTATGGGGTCCTCCTGGTTGTGGAAAAACTGCGATGGCGCAAGTTATTGCTAAGATGACAAAGAACAGTTTTAAAAAGCTTAACGCTGTTAATTCTGGGGTTAGTGATATAAAAAATATTATAACAGAAGCTAAAAACCTACTTATGAATCCTTCGGGAAAAGTAGTTTTATTTATTGATGAAATACATAGATTTAATAAGAGCCAACAAGATGCACTACTTCCGTACGTTGAAGATGGTACAGTTATTTTAATTGGAGCTACCACTGAAAATCCTTATTTTGAGGTTAATAAAGCTCTTATTTCTAGGTCTACTGTTTTTAAACTAGAACCGTTAAAAAAGGATGATATTATTAAGGCACTAAATCATGCATTGGAAGATAAGGAAAGAGGTTTAGGAAATTATATTATTAATTTTGAAGAAGGTACGATTCCACATATAGCGGAACTTGCTAAGGGTGATGTGAGGAAAGCTTTAAATATTTTGGAGATGGCTGTCCTTACTACGGATATGGGTCCTGATGGTGGTATACATATAGATAAAAAAACTGTTGAGGAATGTACTCAACAAAGGGTTACTGAATTTGATAAAAACGGTGATTCTCATTATGATAATATTAGTGCCTTTATTAAATCCATGAGGGGATCTAGCCCTGATGGTGCTTTGTTTTACTTGGCTCGAGCTATAGCCGGGGGAGAAGATCCTATGTTTTTGGCTCGTCGTATTGTCATTTGTGCTGCTGAAGATGTTGGAATGGCAGATCCTAATGCGTTAGTTGTTGCAAACGCTGGAGCACAGGCAGTAAACCTCGTAGGTATGCCAGAAGCTAGAATTATTTTAGCTGAGATGGCGGTTTATGTTGCAAAGGCTCCTAAGTCTAATGCTAGTTATATGGGACTTAATATGGCGTTAGATGATGTTATGAATACAGATACGGGTACAATTCCTATGCATATAAGGAATGCTCCAGTTCCTGAAATGAGAGAGTTTGGTTATGGTGAAGGATATAAGTACGCTCATGATTATGAAGGTGGATATGTTGAACAACAATACTTGCCGGATAAGATTAAAGATAAAAAATATTATATTGAAAAATAGGGTATAACCTATTGACTTTTTGTGATATAATTCAAATGTAAAATTTTCAATAAAATTTCAATCTTTGAATGATATAAATTTTAATGAAGATATATAAAAAGTCATAAGACCTTTAAATAACAAAAAAAGTTAAGTCTTACGACTTAACTTTTATGGCGTGCCTGAGACGACTCGAACGTCCGGCCAACGGCTTAGAAGGCCGTTGCTCTATCCAACTGAGCTACAGGCACATATTTACTCAACTTCATTATTATACTATATATTATATGTAAAAATCAATAGTTATTTATAAATTTTTACAATAATTTGTGTAATAGAGTGTGAGTAAAATTACAACAGAAGAAAGGATTGATAAGATATGGATAATGAAGAGAATAACAGTAACATAGGAGAAAACTATAATAATGGGGATACTGGTTATAACGAAGGCTTTGGAACTTCTAACTATAACACAGAATCTTTTAAGGAAAATGACGAAGGAAGTTATAGTAGCGAAGTTACAAGTATTGCAAAGAAAGAAAATAAGAATATTTTTAAAAGTAACGGAGTATTGATTGTTATGGCAATTTTGTTTGCTCTTACTATTGGTGTTGTAATAGGTAGTATGAGTAAAACAAAAAGCGAATCTTCTAATATAGAAGGAGAGATATATTCTAATATTATAAAGACAGTTGCAAGTTCTGATAATAATGAGGAGTTTGCTATTAAAGATATTGCTAAACTTACTGAAAATTCTGTTGTTGAAATAACGACAGAGAGTGTTGTTAGAGGTAGAATTTTAGGTCAATATGTTGTTGAAGGTGCAGGTAGTGGAGTTATTATATCGTCTGATGGATATATTGTTACTAATAATCATGTTGTTAAAAGTGCAAGTAAGATAATGGTTAAATTGAAAAATGAGAAAACGTATGAGGCAAAGATAATTGGTAGAAGTAGTGATGCGGATATTGCTGTTATAAAGATTGATGCTAAAGATTTGCAACCTGTTGTTGTAGGTGATTCAAGTAAGTTAGTTGTTGGAGATACTGCTGTGGTTGTTGGTAATCCTTTGGGATCTGGTTTTACTGTTACAAATGGAATTATAAGTGCGAAGGATAGGGAGATTGATTTAGATGGAATTGTTATAAATTTGCTTCAAACCAATGCTGCAGTTAATCCTGGTAATTCTGGTGGAGGGTTGTTTAATGGAAAAGCAGAGTTAGTTGGAATTGTTATTGCAAAGTCTGCTGGAAGTGATATTGAGGGTATTGGTTTTGCTATTCCTATAGATGACGTTAAAGATGTAATTTCAGAGATAAAAACTTATGGATATATTAGAGGTAGAGTTCAACTTGGTGTTAATTTGCTAGATATTGAAGATACATGGGATGCTATGATTTATAGAGTGGATAGTTTGGGTGTTTATGTAAGAAGTGTAGAAGAGGATTCTGATGCTGAAAAAGCTGGTATAAAATCTGGAGATAGAATTGTTTCAATTGATGATAAAACAGTTAAAGAATCTGATGATATTAAAAGCGCTTTGAAGGAGAAATCTCCTGGAGACAAGGTAACATTAGTTATTTCAAGAAATGGTAAAGAGAATACTATAAAAATTACTTTAAGTGAGTATAAAGGGGTTTAAATTTGTATTAATTAAATGGAGGTTGATGCTAAATGTTAAAGATATTTCCATCAATTTTATCTGCTGATTTTTCAAGGCTTGGTGAAGAGATTAAGCTTGTAGAGGAGGCAAATGCTGACGGCTTGCATATTGATGTTATGGACGGAAAGTTTGTTAATAATATAAGTATTGGAATACCTGTTGTTAAGTCAATTCGAAAATGTTCAAACTTGTTTTTTGATGTTCATTTAATGATAGAAGATCCAGATAAATATATTAAAAACTTTGCTGATGCTGGGGCCGATGGGATAACTTTTCATATTGAAGCAACAAAAGACCCATTTAACACAATAAATTTAATAAAAGAATGTAATAAGAAAGTTGGAATTTCTATAAAACCAGAAACAGAAATACCAGATAAGAGTATATTAAAGGATATTGATTTATTGTTGATTATGTCTGTTAATCCTGGTTTTGGCGGTCAAAAATATATTGAAGCAGTTAATGAAAAAATTGAGAAATTGCTAAAAATTAGATATGAAAATGATTTGCATTTTGATATACAAGTTGATGGTGGAATAAATAAAGATAATATTTTAGCTGTTGCAAAGTGTGGTGCAGATATTGCAGTTGTTGGAAGCGCAATTTTTAGTGCTGATGACAAAAAGAGTGCAGTTTTAGAGTTAAAAAATATATCATCTTTATGATATTAACTGTAAATTTTGGCAATAATATTGTCATGGGGGTGAAGGGTTTTAATGTATAAGTTTACGGAGAAGGCAGAGAGAGTAATTAGGTTAGCTAAAGTTGCAGCAAAGGATTTGGCTCATAATTACGTAGGAACGGAACATTTTTTAGTTGGATTAATTGAAGAAGAAACTGGTGTTGCTTATAGGGTTTTGTTTATGCAAGGAGTGAGCCGAGAGGCTGTTGTTGAAAAAATAGAAGATTTAATAGGTAGAGGTATAGATGATGGAAAGATGCTAGGTTTTACACCTAGAGCAAAGAGAGTATTAGAGCTTGCTTTTCATGAAGCTCGTGGACATAGACAAGAATATATTGGAACAGAGCATATTTTACTTGCGATTATGAGAGAACCAGACTGTATTGCGGTTAGGGTTTTAGTTGAGTTGGGCGTAGATATGCAAAGATTATATAACGAGGTAGTTAAGCGTGTTTCTGAAGATATGAATGCTGAAGGTTTCCAAATTAGAAAAAGAAATACCCAAAGTAATCTTACTCCTACTTTAAATCAATTTGGTAGGGACCTTACAGAGCTTGTTGAACAAGGAAAGATAGATCCGGTTATTGGTAGAATTGAAGAAATAGATAGGGTTATTCAAATTTTAAGTCGTAGGACAAAAAATAATCCTTGCCTTATAGGTGAGCCAGGTGTTGGTAAAACTGCTGTTGCAGAGGGGTTGGCTCATAAAATTGTTGTTGGAGATGTTCCAGAACTTTTAAAAGATAGACGTGTTGTTGCCCTAGATTTATCTTCTATTATTGCTGGTGCAAAGTATAGAGGAGAGTTTGAAGAGAGATTAAAGAAGGCATTAAACGAAGTTATTAAAGCGGGTAATGTTATTTTATTTATTGATGAACTTCATACTATCGTTGGAGCAGGAGCTGCTGAAGGTGCGATAGATGCTGCAAATATTTTAAAGCCACTACTTGCACGTGGAGAGATTCAGCTTATTGGTGCTACTACATTAGACGAGTATAAGAAGCATATTGAAAAGGATGCTGCTTTAGAGAGAAGGTTTCAGCCTATTATTGTTGAGGAGCCTAGTATTGAAGATGCTGTTAATATACTTATGGGATTAAAAGATAGGTATGAGGCTCATCATGCTGTTAAAATAACAGATAATGCTATAAAAGCAGCGGTTAGATTATCTCAAAGATATATAAATGATAGGTCATTGCCGGATAAGGCTATAGATTTAATGGATGAGGCGGCTTCTAAATTAAGATTACTTAGTTTTACTGAACCTGAAAATATTAAAATTTTAGAGGAGAAGGTAAAGAAGCTTTCTGAAGAAAAAAATTCTGCTATTATTAATCAAGATTTTGAGGCGGCAGCTGAAATTAGAGATAAGGAATTAAAACAGAAAGCAAAGTTAGATAAGGCTAAGAAAGATTGGCAAAAGAAGAGTGAATTACAAGATAATGTTGTAGATGAAGAGCAGATTGCTGAGATTGTTGCTAAATGGACAGGAATTCCAGTTACAAGACTCGCTGAAGAGGAAACAGAGAGATTAAAGAATATGGAGAGCTCTTTAAAGAAGCGTGTTGTTGGTCAAGACGAAGCAATTGCATCTATTTCTAAGGCTATAAAGAGAAGTAGAGTTGGTATTCAAGATCCTAAGCGTCCTATTGGTTCGTTTTTATTCTTAGGGCCTACGGGTGTAGGGAAAACAGAGCTTAGCAAGGCTTTAGCTGAAGTGCTTTTTGGTGATGAAAAAGCTATGATAAGAATAGATATGTCTGAGTTTATGGAGAAACATTCTGTTTCTAAGTTGGTTGGTTCACCTCCTGGATATGTTGGATACGAAGAAGGGGGCCAACTTACAGATAAAGTTAGACGTAAGCCATATTCGGTAATTTTGTTTGATGAAATTGAAAAAGCCCATGAAGATGTTTTTAATATTTTGTTACAAATTTTAGAAGATGGAAGATTAACAGATTCGCAAGGCCGAGTTACTAATTTTAATAATACTATAATTATTATGACATCAAACATTGGAGCAAGAAGTATAACTGATGGTAAAAAGCTTGGTTTTTCAAAAGGAGAAGAAGAGGCTACAGAGTATAAGGATATTAAAAAGAATGTTTTAGATGAACTTAAGAAAACTTTTAGACCAGAGTTCTTAAATCGTATAGATGATATTATTGTGTTCCATAGATTATCTAAAGATGATATAAAGCAAATTGTGGATATTATGATTAAAAATTTAGCATTAAGGCTTGAGAGTAAAGATATTTATATTGATGTTAATGAGGATGTTAGAGAGTTTATTGCAAAAAAAGGATTTGATGTTACTTATGGGGCTAGACCTCTAAGACGTGCAATTCAAAACGAGATAGAGGACTTTATTGCAGAAGAATTTTTAGAGGGAAATATAAAGCCGGGAAAAACTATTAAGTTAGTTTTAAAAGAAGATAAGGTAAAGATAGGGTAGAAGAAAAGACTGAAGGTTAATTCCTTCAGTCTTCATTTTTTACTACAGGAGCAGCAGATATTTGTTTACTTTTATCTATATAATGCATACTCTTTTCAGCTATATCTTTTAAAGTAGTTTTTTCGAATTTTTTAAATATATCGTAGTGTTCATTTTCTTTTTCTGTTATAAATTCCACAAATATTTTATAGAAAGGATTTCCAAGTCCTTTTTCTAGTTCGGATTGAAGAATTTTTATGGATTCTTCTAGAGTTAAATCTTTTTCTCTATATACGCGTGGTTCTCTTAAAGCTGTATAAATATCTGTTATTTCTAGTAGCGAAATTGCTGGTAAAAATACATATATTTTCTTTTCAGAGAAATTTTTAGGGTGGTGGAAGAATACACTTGCAATTATATCATCGCTAAAACCTAGTTCACGAAGTAAGTTGGCACTATGCACAGAATGTTTTGACATTTCTTTATACTCGTCCTCAGTTAGTTTTCCAGGTTTAGCAAGTATCTTTTTACTTATCTTTATTTTGCCGATATCGTGCCACCAACACATCACGATTAATTTATCATATTGAGCGAAAGAAAGATTCTTTATATAGTTTATAAATAAATCTTTATCTTTATGTTTTATTTTTTTATTTAGTTCAGATAAAGGCATTTTTCGTAAATAATCTACGAATTCTACCATACAAGCAGAAAGCTTTAAAGAGTGGGTAAAAGTATCTATCTTTAGACCATTCTTTTTGCTTATTATATCGTTTATAGTTTGACCATATGTTTCAATGAGTAAATCAGTAAGGTCTTTATTCATTATTAATCCCATTCCTTCCATTAAAAAAGAGTTCTTTTTTAAATTTACAATGTCGTAATTCAACGATATATATATTTAATATTAGCATTTTTTTAAATCTGTTGTCAAATAGTTTAGATATTGAAAAAATATACATATTCTTAATTGACACTTTGTAAAATTTTGTATTAATATTTTAAATGTGATTTTCAATAAAACTTCAATGTTTAAATGGTAAAAGAAAATTAGAAAGGAATTGAAGATTAATATGAAAATTTTAATGATAGAGGATGAGTTTAGTTTGGCTGATGCAGTATCCGAAATGCTCAAAAAAGAGTCTTTTGAGGTGAGCATTTTTACTGATGGAATTTCTGGAGAGGAAGAGGCTTTAACTGGTATATATGATTTAATAATATTAGATGTGATGTTGCCTGGTAAAGATGGTTTTGCGGTTCTAAAGACTTTAAAAGAGGAGAAAATAGATACGCCGGTTATAATGCTTACAGCTAAATCTGAGATTGATGATAAGTTAAACGGGTTAGAAAATGGTGCAGATGATTATGTTACGAAACCTTTTCATATGAAGGAGTTGATTGCAAGAGTTAAAGTTATATTAAAGAGAAAAGCCAATTTAGAAGATACAAGTGTTTTAGAGTATGAAAATTTAAAGCTAGATTTGAGTAGTGGCAAGGTTAGTTATAAAGAAAATGAAATTTCAATAAATGGAAAAGAGTTAGATTTATTGGAAATTTTATTGATAAACAAAAATCAAATTGTTAGTCGTGAGACACTAGCTAATAAAATTTGGGGATATTTCTCTGATGCAGAATATAACAATGTTGAGGTGTATGTTACGTTTTTAAGAAGAAAGTTAAAAAAGATAAATTCAAGGGTTAATGTAAAGGCAGTTAGGGGCTTAGGTTATAGGTTGGAGGTAGAAAATGATTAGAGAGTTAAAAACAAAGATTTTTACGCTTATGATGATTACATTGTCCATAGTTGTTCTAGGAGTTATTGTTTTGTTTACATCATTAAATTATGTAAATGTACTAAATAATTCTACTATTATGATGGATAGAATTGCTGGTATGGATTTTGAAAGAGATAATGGTCATAGACCTCCTTTAGATGCAGGAATTGAAAAATTTAATCAAGATATACAGATAGAGGGAGTATATAATTTAAAGGTTAGAGATTTAGAAGTTATAGATGATTTTAATAGGGAATATGATGAGCAAATAAAAGAATATGCGATTAAGGCTGTAAGTAGTAAAAGAGATATTGGCATTATTGATAATTATATCTATAGAGTTAGATTTAATAGAGATTTTATGATGGTAACGTTAGTAGAAAATGAAGATGCTATTTCTCGGATAAATTTAATATTTATTTATGCAGGTATTATTTCACTTATATCTCTTACTATAATTTTCATTTTATCTAAAAAGATATCTGAATTGTTGGTAAAACCAGTGGAAGAGACTTTTGAAAAACAAAAGGAATTTATTTCAGATGCATCGCATGAATTAAAAACTCCGCTTGCAGTTATATCTGCTAATGCTGAGGTCGTAGAAAATGAGGTCGGAGAAAATAAATGGATTGGATATATTCAAAATGAAGTTAGTAGTATGGACAAGCTTGTAAATGAATTGTTATTACTTACTAAGATAGAGAATGTAGATAATATGAAGGAATATGAAGAGTTTAATTTATCTGAGGAAGTTGATAGTGAGGTTTCAGCTTTTGAGAGTATTGCGGCTGAACACAAGGTTGAGCTAAAAAGAGATATACAAAAAGATGTTATGATGAAGGGGAATAGTGAGGACATACGGCATATTTTATCTACATTGACGGATAATGCAATAAAGCATACGTACGAGGGTAAAGATGTCGAGGTTAAGCTATTTAAAGAGAAAAGTTCAATTGTTTTAGAGGTAAAAAATGAGGGTGATCCAATTCCTGAAGAACATAGAGATAAGATTTTTGAGAGATTTTATCGTATAGATAAGGCTAGAAATAGAAATGAAAAAAGATACGGTTTAGGTTTGGCTATTGCAAAATCTACTGTAGAAAAGTATGGTGGAAAGATAAGTGTTTCTTGCAAAGATGGAGTGACAACATTTAAAGTTATTATTCCATAGAAAAACGAAGTGATTTTATAAAATATTGGAGATGTCAAGTAGAGATATGAACAAGAGGGAGAAAATAATCAAAATAATAAGAATTGTACTTTGGATAGTGATTGGTGTATTGATTCTGTTTCTATTAGGAACTTATATCTTTCATCAGATAAAAACCAATCAGGAAATAAAGTGGATGAAAGAAAATGGATATTACAATCCAGTTTCTGTAGGAGAATATTCACTTAATGTCGCAGTTTTTGGAAATCAGAACGGAAAACATAACATTGTATCTCTGGCAGGCCTCGGAATGAGTGATTATTCCGTTATAGAGCGAAAGATGACAGAATGCCTTGAGAAAGACAATGCGGTTGTATTTGTTGATCGTGCAGGGTATGGATTAAGTGATGATACAGACAATGAAATGACAATTGAATATATAGTGGAAGATTATAGAAAGGCATTGAGTAATGCGGGCATTACAGCTCCTTATGTTTTGATGCCACATTCTATCGGTGGGGCCTATGCATCTTATTGGGTAAGCAAATATCCTGATGAGATAGAAGCAGTTGTTTTTCTTGATGGCACAGTTCTTTCAAATGAGTGGGAACAAGAGGATAATGAAATTGATTTTGAAGATAAATTAGAGGTTTATTTGGCAAAACTTGGATTTGGAAGATATGTGGTAAGAAGTGGATGCTATCTGTATCCTGACGGTTTTACTGAAGATGATCAAAAAATGGGCGACGCATTGAACCTGATGACGTGGGATTCTTATGCCCCCCTCTCTGAAGAGGCTTTTCATGATAAGAACTTGTTGGATGCGTGGAATAGTATTGTTACGAATGACGTGCCAAAGCTATATGTTTGTGCAAGCTGGGGATATCAGAATATAGACGAGATAATAGAAAATAGTAAATGGATAAATGGTCAGATAGAAAAGAATAATATTGATGTAAAATTGAGACCAGTGGAATATGAAGGGAATGAGTATTATTTTGATACTATTCTGGCTCAGTGTGAAGAATTAAGAAATATAAAACTTAAGCCATATCTTGAAAAAATGGGGAATTGTGAGTTGGTTTTACTTGGAGGAGAGCATGGAATTTACGAACAACGTCCTAAAGAGTGTGGTGATGTAGTTTTGAATTTTATAAATAAACTGGAGATAGATTAAATTAGGAGTTAGATTGGACTTGGGGATGTCCCCGAGTCCAATTTTTAAATTTTTAAAACTTTTAAAATTTTTTTATTTTTCAATTTTTCTTCAATCTTCATATCTTATATTATTTTTAGAAAGGGATGTGATAAGTATGGCAGATTTCTTTAGAAGGGTTGAGAAAAAATATATTATAACTAAAGAACAGTATTTAGCATTAAAGGATGCAATAAAAAATCAGATGATTGGTGACGAATTTGGTGAGAGTACGATTTGCAATATATATTTTGATACAGATCAATATGATTTGATAAGACATTCCATTACGAAGCCGGTTTATAAAGATAAGGTTAGGCTAAGAAGTTATAATATACCTAAAATGGATGGAAGTGTGTACTTAGAAGTAAAAAGAAAATATGAAGATGTTGTTAGTAAGAGAAGAATTGGAATGAAGTTAAATGAGTTTTATGATTATTTAAGGGATGAAAAAGATAGTAATGATAAAAATCAAATTAAGAGGGAACTAAATTATTATTTTAATCATTATGGGTTAGTTCCAACGATGTATTTGTCTTATCATAGGGTGGCTTACTATGATAAAGATAATAAAGATTTTAGACTTACTTTTGATAATAATATCATTGCAAGAGAGTATGATTTGAGCTTGGAAAAAGGCAGTTACGGAGAGAATATATTAGAAAAAGATCAATACATAATGGAAGTTAAAACTTTGGGTGCGATGCCAATATGGTTTGTAAGGACTTTGGAGGAGCTAAATATTGTGCCGGGAAGTTTTTCTAAATATGGAACAGCTTATACAAAATTAGTTTTAAAAGCGGATAAAAAAATAGAGCGAATAGCTTGAAAAGAATATAGGAGGGAATTTTTATGTTAGAGAGTATTTTTTCACAAACGATGGCATCAATTGGTACGGGGGATTTATTAATTTGTATTTTGGTAGGTATTATTTTAGGCGGAGTAATTAGTTTTACTCATAAATTTACGACTAAGACTACTTCAAATTTTTTAATTACGTTAGTTTTACTACCCGTTTTAGTGCAGGTTGTTATATTGTTGATTAATGGCAATTTAGGGACTTCTTTGGCTGTCGCAGGTGCATTTAGTTTGATTAGATTTAGAAGTATGCAAGGCAATTCTAAAGAAATTATAAGTATTTTTTGGGCAATGACAATAGGCCTTGCGTTAGGTATGGGTTATGTTTTATATAGTATTGTAATTACACTTATTGTTGCGGTACTAATTATTATTTTGAGTAAGATTTTTGAAAAAACTCAAGACGAATCAGAGAAAAGATTAAAGGTTTTAATTCCTGAGAATTTAGATTATAACGAAGTGTTTAATGATATATTTGAAAAATATACTAATAATGCAGAGTTAGTAAAGGTAAAGACTACTAATATGGGTAGTATGTATGAATTGAGTTATACTGTAAAGATGAAGGAAGTTCAAAAGGAAAAAGAACTTATGGATGAGATAAGGTGCAGAAATGGTAATTTACTTGTTATGGTTCAAAGACAAGAGTTAAGTGAGGTGGAGTTATAATGAATAAATATATTAAAATTGCATTGCCGATAATTGTAGCTATTTGTGTGTTGTTATTTGCAGTTGGATATAGTTTAAATAAAAAGGATTTGGATATAGTTATAGATAATAATAGTTCTTCAGTTGGAAATGTTGAGATAGTTACAGAGAGCACAGAGTTAAATGTTGAGTATGAAAATAGTGAGGTAAAAAGTGATATAGGAAATTATAGTGCAAAAATTAGCTTGAGTGATAGTAATATAAGCATTGAAGGAGCTGGGGTTACGAGGAGCGGATCTACTATTACAATACTAAAAGCAGGAGTTTATTATATAACGGGTACATTATCTGATGGGAATATAGTTGTTTCAGCGGATAAGAGTGATGATGTTCAAATTGTTTTAGATAATATTAATTTGACTTCTAGAACGACTGCTCCAATAAATTGTGTTAAAGCCGGAAAGCTTACAATAACTTTGGCGGATGGCTCTATAAATACATTAACAGATAGTAGTTCATATACAGTATTTACAGATACTGAAAAGAGTGAGCCTGATGCAACGGTATTTAGTAAATCAGATTTGGTTATTAACGGAAATGGAAAATTAGTTGTAAATTCTAAATATTCAGATGGTATTGCTAGTAAAGATGGGTTAAAAATAATTAGTGCAGTAGTTGAGATAAATTCGGTAGATGATGGTATTAGAGGAAAAGATTACGTTGCAATAAAGGACGCAAATATAAATATAACATCTAAAGGAGAAGGCATAAAATCA
>JAEEGK010006237.1_pt1 | contig 28731 bp, 26 predicted proteins | sample 8958771 | NCBI WGS metagenome assembly JAEEGK01 (sample SAMN16246547, study PRJNA631951) | gut metagenome | biome: gut microbiome; feature: rumen; material: SC-attached | host: Bos | place: Iran: Karaj | collected 2018-10 | reverse complement strand
CGATTCCATCCATTGAAAGCGTCAAGATGCGCTACACCTTTTTCAATTACTTGAAACTGGAGATTACCTGCGCGAGGGAATATTTCGCGCTGGCATACTATAAGATAAAAGGTTGGATCTGAATTATCTTTGGAGACGTAGCACGCTACGTCTCTACAGGTTTAGGATTGTTTTTTCAATTCGGCCAATTCCTTTTCAAGGGCATCCAATTTGCGGGCCATTTCGTCAATATGGCGGAATCGGGCATTGGAGACCAGATACTGCCTCAACGGTTGTATCGGCGTGCCCATAAACTCCTTGTTTTCCTCCTTGATGCTGCCCATGATGCCGCTCTGTCCGCCAAACTTTGAGCCGTCGGCAATGTTGATATGCCCAACAAAACCCGACTGGCCACCAACAACACAATTCTTTCCAAGATGCGTCGAGCCGCTGACGCCCACCTGAGCCGCCAAAGCGGAGTTTTCTCCGATCTCCACATTATGTGCAAGATGGATTAGATTGTCCAATTTCACACCTTTGCCTACACGCGTCGAGCCCATGGTAGAGCGGTCGATGGTGGTGTTGGCACCGATTTCCACATTGTCCTCAACGACCACATTACCTACCTGTGGGATTTTCTCATAATGGCCGTCAGGCTGTGGCGCAAAACCGAAGCCGTCGGCACCGAGTACCGCACCTGCATGGAGGATACAATTCTTGCCAATGACCGTATTACGGTACAGCTTGACACCAGGATACAAAACCGTATTGTCGCCGATGACGCAGCCATCGCCGACATACACCTGAGGATAAAGCTTCACATTGTTGCCGATTTTGGCATTTTCACCCACGAAGACAAACTCGCCAAGATACAGGTTTTCACCGCATTGCGCTGTCGATGAGACAAAAGCCAGCGATGAACTACCCTGCTTGTTTTGGGTCATCTGATCGTAAAAGGCCAGCAATTTGGCAAACGAAGCGTAGGCATCGGGCACGCGAATCAAAGTGGCGCTGATGGGCGCCGTGGCCTCGAAATCATCATTCACAATGACGATGGATGATTGGGTCTCATAGATATAGTGAGTGTATTTAGGATTCGCCAAGAAGCTAATCATGCCCGGGGCGCCTTCTTCGATTTTGGCCACGTTCCAGACTTCGGCATTCGGGTTGCCTTCCACCTTGCCTTCAAGGATTCCAGCGATTTGAGTAGCGGTGAATTTCATTGTTTTAGTGTTTTTACAGCAGTCGTTCAAAATCACGCTTCAAGATGGCAACAGCCTGCTCCACCATGGGATTGGGCAAGGCCACAAGGCTCTGTGCCAAAATGGAGACATCCTCCTCATCCTTCAGTTGCTCAAAAGTCGTATTGATTTGGTTGACAAGCTCTTCCTTAGCGTTCACCACAGCATTCCAAGTGGAAGTGGAAACATACAACTGCTGGGCAAGGTTGTGTTCAAACTCCTCGCGGACGTTTTGCAGCAATTGAAGATGGAACGCACCCTTCTCCATGCCAGGCGTATAGACACGCTTCACCAACTGGGGCAATTGAACCCTTTCGAGATAGAGCAGAAAACGCTCATACGCCTGCACTTTCAGTGGCATAATGATTTTCAAGGCTTGCACCTTCAGTTCCATCTTGCTTCCATTGCGGAGTTCAGCGTCTTTCATCCTAATCAGTCGAGACAAAAGAATCATGGCAGCGACCATCAACAAAAGGCCCGCGCCCATCAATGAATAGATTATCCAGGTGTTCATGTTTTGAAATCCAGTTATAGTGGAAAAAACACTCAGCACATGTTTATGAAATCCTTTTTCCACGCAATACATACGCAGAAATCAAAAACACATGCTGAGCGTTCGTAATGACGTTTATCTCACGCCTTACTAAGGCAATGGAGATGCAAGATTTAGAAATCTTTCACACCCCTGACGTATCTGGAAGACGTCTTGCAGTCATTGAAACTGTCGGAGGTGTTCCCAAATCCGCCGATAGAGCACATGTACCATGCATCATCAGAATCGTGCTCTGTGGAAGACCAATAGGTATATCCATTGCGCTCGAAAATCGTGCCACCAACTTTCTCAAGCGTTTTATTCACTTCGTCGAAGCTGGCATAGAGGTATTTCATTTGGCCAACTGCAGGAAGATACCAGCCGTTTTCGAAATCCATAAGCTCGAAAGCCGGATAGCCTGCATTTTCCTCAAGAATGGTCTCAGTATGGGCTTTACCATCCATGTCGCGAGCAGCTCTGAAATTGCTTGTCACATTGTCCAATTTGGTGTCTTCATCATAGTTTCCCCAAGAACATTGACCCACGTTATCCAAAGACACTGCCCATCCGTGTTCGCCTGTTCCATCCACATAAAACACAACACCAACGGCTTTGTCGTTGGATGCGTCATAATCAGACGGACTGACCACACGGTCGCCTTCACAAAGAATGTCGCCCACTTGCACTTGAGCATTCACAAATGGCACTGCCGCAACGATCAGGAGGGCGGCCATAAAGAGTTTCATAACGTTTTTACGCATAATTCTTATTTTTTTAATTATACAATTCATTCAATCAAACTGCAAAAATAGAAAAAAAACTATTACGCAACTGTTTCTTTGCATGAAAAGAATAAAATTTAGCAATTCTGCCCTACCTATTAAAAAAAGGCCTACCTTTGCCCTTCCAAAGACGCGGGACTTAGAGACTGCGAGACGTGAATCGACTCGGAGTCCCGGAGTCCCGAAGTCCCGCGTCAAAACATCGATTAAACAAATCGAAGATTGACTAACGCCGAATTATCATTTCAACGAAGTTAAATAAACAATCAACACTTAAACATATCATGAGCGAAATCATCCTTTCCAACAGAGTTTTGAACATGGCTGAGTCAGCTACCTTGGCCATGACCAACAAGAGTCGTGAACTGAAAGCCCAAGGCATCGATGTCATCAGCCTGAGCATCGGTGAGCCCGACTTCAACACACCCGAATCGGCCAAGCAAGCCGGTATCGACGCCATCAACGGCAACGACACGCACTATCCGCCCGTTCCTGGCACGCCCGCACTGCGCAAGGCCATCGCCAACAAGCTGAAACGCGACAACGGCCTCGACTACAAAGAGACCGACGTGCTGGTTTCGAACGGCGCCAAGCAAGCCATCAACAACGTCCTTCTGGCCGTCGTCAACGACGGCGATGAGGTCATCATCCCCGCCCCGTTCTGGGTCTCCTACCCCGAAATGGTGAAGCTGGCTGGCGGCGTGCCCGTCATCATCAAGAGCGACATCGAGCACGACTTCAAGATTACGGCCGAGCAACTCGAAAAGGCCATCACGCCCAAGACTAAGGTCTTCATGATCAACACGCCTTGCAACCCAAGCGGTAGCGTGTTCACCAAGGCTGAGCTGACTGCCATCGCCGAGGTGCTGAAGAAATATCCGAACATCATCATCATCTCCGATGAGATTTACGAGTTCATCCAATACGAGCAAAAGCACGAGAGCATGGGACAATTCGACTTCTTGAAGGACCGTCTCGTCCTCGTCAACGGCGTGGCCAAAGGTTATGCCATGACGGGCTGGCGCATCGGCTACATCGCCGCTCCGCAAGCCATCGTGAAGGCCACCAACAAGATCCAAGGCCAAATCACCTCTGGTATCTGCACCATCGCGCAAGCCGCCGCAGCCAAGGCCATGGAGCTCAGCCCAGAGAACTCCACAGAGATTCAAGAGATGCTGAAGGCCTTCCGTCACCGCCGCGACACCTTCGTGAAGCTGCTGAACGAAATCCCTGGCGTGAAGTGCAACACCCCCGCAGGCGCTTTCTATGTCTTCCCCGAGATGAAGTCGTTCTACGGCAAGACTGACGGCGAGACCGTCATCAAGGGCAGCGATGACCTCTGCATGTGGTTGCTCTACAACGCTCACGTAGCTTGCGTGGCTGGCAATGCCTTCGGCAACGACGACTGCATCCGTCTGTCGTATGCCACCTCTGAGGACAAACTCATCGAGGCTGTGAAGCGCATTAAGGCCGCTCTTACCAAGCTGCATTAAATCAAGTCGGCCCTTCGACGGGCTCAGGGACCTTCGCTTTTTTGCAGGTGCCTGAGCCTGTCGAAGGCCCGTCCTTTTTAAGAAACATTGAAACATACACATCATGATCATCCTCTCCACCGAACCCATCCTCCCCATCTTCAACCAAGCCATCGAAGACTATCACAAGTTTGACGATGTGGACCATCCTTGCGAAAACCCGTATGAAAAGCTGACCATCGAATGGTACCTTTATAATAAGGTGTGGATCGACACGGTGCAGTGGCACTTGGAAGACCTCATCCGCGACCCGAACATCGACCCCGTGGAGGCCCTGGCCTTGAAGCGTCGCATCGACAAGTCGAACCAAGACCGCACCGACATCGTGGAGATGATTGATGGTTATTTCCTGATGCTATTCCAACGCGTTGAGCCACAGCCTAATGCTACGCTCAACACGGAGAGTCCCGCTTGGGCCATCGACCGGCTTTCCATCCTGCAACTGAAGATCTACCACATGAAAGCCGAAGTGGAGCGCAACGATGTCAGCGAGGAGCACAAGGCCAAATGCCAGGCCAAATTAGACGTGCTTTTGGAACAAAACACCGACCTCTGCACCGCCATCGACCAGTTGATGGAATGCTACAAAAAAGGTGAAAAGGTCATGAAGGTCTACAAGCAGATGAAGATGTACAACGACCCCGCATTGAATCCAGTGCTTTACGGGCAAAAACTATAATGAATAATACCGTCCTTGCCGTGCATAGATTCCACCTTACCGGCCTCCTATGTCATTCCTTGCATAGCCTTGTGCGAATGGAAATGCCCTGCATTCGACGAAGTCAATCTATAGGAGGCTCATCTTGGAATGACATGCACGGCAAGGACTTACACTTGACGGCCTTTATTTCATGAACAAGCTCCTCATCATACGGTTCTCCGCCTTGGGCGACATCGCCATGACGGTTCCCGTCATTTATAACTTGGCCGTGCAATATCCTGACTTGGAGATTACTATGCTCAGTCGGGAGATGGCGAGACCCTTGTTTGAGCGAACACCCAAGAATGTGCATTTCATTGCCGCCGACCTGAAAGGACGGCACAAAGGTCTGCTTGGGCTCTGTCGCCTTTGGCGCGATGCCCATCTGAACGACTTCGACTACATCGCTGATTTCCATGATGTGCTACGCACGTGGTGGCTCCGTACCGAAGGTTGTCTGCGCCGAAAAAAAGTCGCCAAAATCGACAAGGGACGCAAAGGCAAAAAGGCCTTGACGCGACAGAAAAACAAGGTTTTTGTGCAGCAGGCCACTTCCTTTGAGCGTTATGCCAAGGTGTTGGAACAGTTAGGTTTTCCTATCAAGCAACAATTCGTAAAGCTCGACTATTCAGCTTTTTGCGAGACGCAAAAAGCTGACAATGAGACTTGGGTAGGCATCGCGCCCTTTGCCAAGCATCCCGCCAAGGTTTATCCTTTGGAAAAGATAGAGCAGGTCATCAAGACCTTGAGCGAAAGGGAAAACACACGCGTCTTTCTTTTCGGCGGCGGAGCAGAGGAAAGCCAGCAGATTGAAAGCCTTTGCACCAAATACAACAACGTGCAGCCTGCCAAAAGCCAGCAAGGTTTGCGAGGCGAGCTTGCCCTGATGGGCCAATTGGACGTGATGCTCAGCATGGACTCCGCCAACATGCATTTGGCATCGTTGGTGGGCACAAGGGTCGTCTCCATTTGGGGCGGCACCCATCCTTATGCTGGTTTCTTAGGCTGGAACCAAAAAGCGAAAGATTGCATCCAGTTGGATTTGCCCTGCCGTCCCTGCTCGGTGTATGGCAACAAACCTTGCTTTCGCGGCGACTACGCTTGCATGAACGGCATTGCGCCGGAGGTGGTTGTTGAAAAAACAACAGGCTTTAGCACTGCAACATTGTAGAACTGCCATATTGCGGCTGCCCCGATGTGACAGCCCTACATTCTTACGCTATGACAGCCTCATTTCCAAAACTTTTTTTATCTTTGCCCCGTAATCTTTAAATCTTAAATTTTGAATCTTTGAATTTTAAATCTTTAAATCCTTAAATCTATGAATAAACTCTTCACAACCCTCACCACCCTCGTGCTGCTGATGGCGGCACTGGTGACAAATGCGCAAACCAAAGTTGAAGGCACGTTGGAGAACGACGGGCATAAGATGAAATGGAGCATATCGGGCGTCACAGTGACAGAAAAAGGGCAGCCGAAGCTGGAAAAGGTCAACTACGGAGGCACTGACGATGGCGACCTCAAACAAGAACTCAGTGGAACCGTTGCTCCTGGCGCCGTCATTACGGCTGACCTGCGGAAGGTATCAGGAAAAGATAAGCCGAAGATATACATCCTATTTGATTATTTTAAGGAAGGATCTTTTTTCTCGGTTAACGGTGGTGTACCCATCAAATTGGAAGAGAAAGAAGACATGTATAAGAGCTTCCAGGTTCCAAGCAATGCAACAGAAGTCATTGTGTCAATCATTTACCGCACTCCTGATCCGCATCCCAGGGCATACGCACTCGAAATGGAGGTCGTTGGAAGATTCAAGGTTGGGAATAAAGCACCTGAGCCAGAACCCCAGCCGCAACCGAAACCGAAGCAGGAGGAAGAATGCAGCTGCAAATGCGACAAAATGCCAGAGGGCGGCTATATTGACACTCATATTCGTTTCAACGACTTATATGGTGAGGTTTCAATTCGGCCGGGCTGGAAGGGAGATTACGCTTATGAATATGCTACTATAGACACTCCTATTTACGAATGTTCTTACATCAAGACCGAGGAGGAATCAGGAGCCATACTTGGCTTGGAAGATATGAGCACCTATGTCATCAAGCCTGAGTCGACATTGCTTATTTGTCCTCAAGAAAAAGAGCCCCCAAGGCTTAAGATGATTATGGGTTGCATTTGGGGAAATATTAAAAAGATGATGGATGGGAAAATGCTTGACAGTGAGATGCAGGAATGTGTTGCAGGCATCTTAGGTACAATATTCGCCCTTGAGGAGTCCAGCCAGGGATCGAAAGTGTGGGTCTTTGCCGGCAAGGTGGAAGTGACGAACAAGAAGACCGGCAAGAAAACCGAGCTGAATGCCGGGCAGAATATCACGGTGAAAGGCAAGAACAACAACGTCCAGTCGTTCAACATTGAGGACGGCGCCAAGCAATTCGGCATCCCGATGGACCATATCACCAACCACTATACCAACAAGAAGCTCAGCAAGATATCGCTTGAGAGCATCTGCAAACCCAACAAAGGCACAGCCCCCAAGAAGGAGGGGAACAAAGACTCCGGCAAGAACACTACCTCAGGCAAGAAACTCTCTATTAACAAGAAATCCAACACCGATAAGGACACTAACGCCGGTAAGAAACTCAACATTGGCAAGAAATCCTCCACTGATAAGGACACCAACGCCGACAAGGACACCAAGGCTGGCAAGAAACCCACCATTAACAAGAAAAACAACACCGACAAAAACGCCACAACGCCCAAAGGCCAATACGCCCGCTATGGAGCCAAGTGCGGTATCGTGAAGCGCGTTGATGAAGGCGACGACATCCGGATGTACTACACCACTTGGTGGGACGACTACGGCCGCCTGGAGCGCAGCGAGATCACCCGTTGCGAGGAAAAGGTCGGAGGCAAGTGGAAGAGCACTTCAGCCCCCCAGATCAAAAACATCATCGAAGATGACAAGCATTATATGTACAGCAAGAGTACGGGCTGGAAGCAGCTGAAGAACGATGAGATTAACTTCTTGGGCAGTGGCTCGAAGACAGTGAACGGCTGCAAGCTGGAAAAGAACGGCACCGCAACGGTGAACGGCAAGCCTTGCGACATCTTCAAGGGCAAGAGGAACGGCACCACTATCGAATACTACATCTGGGAAGGCGTTCCAATGAAGCGGGTGGAGAAAGACTCAGAGGGCACCACGACCACCACCGTGGAGAGCATCGAACTACCCGCAAGCGTGGATGCCTCGCTGTTCGAGATCCCAAAAGTTAAACAGTAATGTGAAACAGCCTTGTCTGTAATGAGCGTCTCCCCTATTGCCGCGATGTTCGACCGCATCTCGCCCAAGTACGATGCGCTCAACCACTTGCTTTCCTTTAATATAGATAAGGTGTGGCGAAGGAAGACGGCTAAAGCCGTCGCAAAAAGCCATCCCAACACCATTTTGGACCTTGCCACGGGTACGGCAGACTTGGCCATCGCCGTGGCGAAACGGAATCCGCAGGCGCACATCCTCGGCATGGACATCTCGGAGAAGATGCTGGACATCGGCAAAGAGAAAGTAATGCATCAAAACCTTGCCAACCAAATCGAATTGCGCCTCGGCGATGCTGCCTCCTTGCCTTTCGAGGACGACAGCTTCGATGCTATCACGGTGGCCTTCGGCGTACGCAACTTTGAGGATTTGGGCAAGGGGCTTTCGGAGATCAGCCGTGTCTTGAAGCCTGGCGGACAAGCGGTCATTTTGGAGTTTTCGATGCCAGAAAGGTTCCCCGTGAAGCAGCTGTATCGTTTCTATTTCAGGCGTTTGCTGCCATTTATCGGAAAGCTTATTTCCAAGGACAACAATGCTTATGCTTACCTTCCTGCCTCGGTGGAACGGTTTCCGAAACCTAAAGCTTTTCTTGAGTTGTTGGCACAACACGGGCTCATCCAGGGTACCGTTCGGCCACTGACATTCGGCATCGCCACCTTATACTGCTCCGAAAGGCAATGAAACGTATTGCTTTTTTTCCTAATTTTGCCGCCGTTATCGTGCAATAAAAGCGGCCGAACCTCGTTTATCATACGTTTAATACCAAAGAATCTTGAAAAAAGCACTGAAAATACTAGCTGTCGCGTTGTTGCTTGCCGCAACGGTCGTCCCAGCCCAAGCCCAAAGGAGAGTCATCCACTATCTACCCAAATACGAGAACGAGCCGTATCATTTCGGGTTCTTGTTGGCCTTCAACGAGATGATGTACACCGTCAAGACCGTTGATGACTATCAAAACATTCGCCTAGAGCCAAGTATTTGGCCCGATGGAGAAAATGCGAGCACAGATTTCTATAATATCTATAACATAGAGACCCAGCAAAGGCCAGGCTTCACCGTGGGCATCATTGGCAGCAAGCGTCTTGGCCGCTATTTCGACCTACGTCTCATTCCTTCGCTGAGCTTTTGCGATCGGCAACTGACGTACTACATTGTCACTACAGACATCAACGGGAATCCATCTATAAAAGATCCGCTCAAAAAATACATTTTCACTACCTTTGTAGAGTTCCCACTTAACATCAAATACCGCTCAAAGCGCTATAACAACATTGGTGCTTATCTTATGGGCGGCATCAATCCCAAACTTGACCTTTCATCGAACAAGCAAAGTTATGATCCGAACACGGGCACCGTCAAAAACTTTGTCACCAAGCGCTTCGACATGGCCGCTGAGATTGGTGTCGGTTTCGATTTCTACAACCAATGGTTCAAGATGGGTTTAGAAGTGAAGATGAGCTACGGCATGCTCGATGTTGTGAAGAGCAATAACAAAGCAGGCCTAATCTATTCGGCTCCCATCGACCAGTTGCGTAACAAAATGTTCCAGGTTTCGTTGCTATTTGAATAATTGACTCATCATAATAAATTGTTTATCAGTTTATTACAAAAATATTTATATTTTTATCGCCAAAATTATTGTAGGTATTGAATTTTTGTCTACTTTTGCAGCGTCAAAAATGACACGAAGTGGTCTCTTCGTCTAGTCTGGTCAGGACGTCAGGTTTTCATCCTGGTAACTCGGGTTCAAATCCCGGAGAGACTACCAAAAAACAAACCCTAATTCGTTGAAAATCAGAGTTAGGGTTTTTTATTTGCACTATTTTTGCCCCACATGTGTCAACCACGTGTCAACCGATGAAGGGAAGATAGGGCAAAAACAAAAGGAAGCCATGACACCTCATGACTTCCTTTTTTGTGGGAACTGTTGGATAGTTTTTCCGAGCAAGCGTGCGTATTATTGAACAATATCAAACTGATTATCAATATTTTTGACAAGTCAAGCATTCATTCTTAACCAACCATTGCTCAAACGTTTCCATAAATCAGGGGGGTACTTTCCACCCGAAATTTTCATATTATCTTTGCCGCCTGCACCTCATAATTACACCTAATAATCACAAAGTGCAAATATAGAAAAAGTTTAAATAGTAAGATAATATGATTGAGATTAAGTATCACACAAGAGTTTTTACCGACCGAAAGACAAACCGCGTTACTATCCGTGTAAGATGGAACAACAACGAAACATCTTTCACTTTGGATTGCAAGGCTGACCCTGACAAATGGGACAGCAAGTCACAACGTCCTATGCCCAGCACCATTCATAAGTTCAAAGGGCAAAACTATAGCGCCAGGGTCATTTCCAACATCATAGACGAAGGATTGGACATGATTAAAGTTGCTTTTACGAAATGCGAGCTAGATTCCGTTGTGCCGTCAAAAGAAATCTTGAAAACAATGGTGCGCGGTGAACAGCCAAAGCCAGAGATTGAGCCTGTCAAAGTGAAAAAGACTCTATCCGAATTATATGAGGAATACCAAGAATCAAAGCGTAACGATCGGAATTTAACAAAGACTTCCTGTTACAAATTCATGCAGGTTTGGAATCCTTTAATCGAGTGTAACCCAGGTATCACGTTGGAAAACCTCACAAAAGAAAAATTAAACAAACTGAAGAACTGGTACATTGACAAAGGTTATAGTAATTCCACAATCACCAATAGATTTAAATATCTGAAATCTTTTTTCATCTGGTTGCGTTCTGAGGGACACGATCTACAACCCGGAGTATTAGCCTACAAGCCTAACTTGACCGTAATATCAAAGACTGTTACCTTCTTAAAGCACAAAGAGCTGATGAGCTTTTACAATTACAAATTCGCTGAGAATGAGAAAAACTTGGAACTAGTCAGAGACATGTTCTGTTTCATGGCCTTTACCTCTATTCGATACAGCGATCTTGAGAACTTAAAAAAGGCTAATGTGTTTGAAGATCGCATCGAAATTTGCACCAAGAAAACCCACGATAAGCTCTCTATCCCGCTTACCATTCACGCCAAGGAAATCATCAATAAATACAAAAGCGAGAACTACAGGAACTGTAAGATGTTCAGAGTTTATGCCAACCAAAAAATCAATAAATTATTGAAAAGGGCAGCAGAAAAGGCGGGTCTTGACAGAGAGGTCGTTCTAATCCACTATAATGGAAATACAAGGACTGAGGAAGTGAAAAAATTCCACGAAGTCATTGGTTGCCACGACGCAAGGAGAACATTCGTGTGTTGCTCACTCGCTCTCGGAATACCACCGACCGTCGTTATGAGCTGCACAGGCCATAGTACATATAATTCGATGAAGCCGTATATTGAAGTGGCAGATGAAACCCAACGGGTAGAATTGGCAAAATGGGATAAAGCCGAAAAACAGAATGACATCAAGGGTGACATTGCCAAAAAATTGGAAGACGTTGATGAAACTACATTGATGAAAGTGCTGGAACTGTTGAGGTCTGCTTAATGAAAAAATACTTAAAAACATTGTCAATTATATCAAAAAGTAATATCTTTGCTGAAAATTTTAAGTATTTTGGAAGAAGCACTAATGAAGAAGGACTATGAAGTGTGCTACAACACCCGAAAGTCGAGGCTTTATAATAGAACACGAAGGGGCTTGCTCTCGCATGTCCGTAAAGGCGTATATGTACCATCACACCTGACTAACAAGTTTATGATAGCTTGTAATGCGGTGGAAAACGGATGCTTGGTTTATCACACGGCTTTGGAGTATTACGCACTGCACACCCAATCGTTCAATTGGCTTTATGTTCATAGTGATACGCCCTTTAGGACATTCACCCACCTGAACGAGACATATATTTACAAGCCCGTGAGTTACCAGATAAAGCCGAATCTTGACCTTGCTAATGAAAGCTATCCCATTCGAGTGGCTTCATTAAGCCAGACCATCATTGACTGCATCAGGCATATTGATCTCGCTGGTGGATTGGAGGAATTGATGAATGCCTTGGACTGGATTAAAATTGGCAAACTTGACGAAGCTGAAATGATTCAATGTCTTGACGCAGTTCCTTCGAAAAGTGTTTTTCAACGTGTTGGGTACTTGCTCTCACTACATCAGGAGCAACTTGGATTGTCGGACGCTTTCTTTGAGCATTGTAAGAACCATATCAGCAACAACGTAAGCTATCTTACACCCGATGAAGATTGCGACACTTACGATAAAAAATGGAAAATCTGTGTTCCGAAAGCAATCATGGGTGTGAAATCATAATCCGTACACCACCTCAAACGCTCTCCATCCTAGGCAGCGTCGGGCTACGGCATTATTTTGTATCTTTGCGGACATGAAGCAGCGTACCTACATAGCCATCGACCTGAAATCTTTCTACGCATTCCGCAACCCAAGCCTGCGCCCGAATTGCGGATTGCCAATCAACTATTCCTATATTGGTTCGGGGTCAACCCCGTGTGTTTCTTGAAGTACTTGAAGAAAAACGACGGATTGGGGAAGTTCAGCTCGTCAGAGATTTCCTTGATGCACAAATCGCTGTGTTTCAGCATTTGCTTGGCTTCAAGGATGACGTATTGGTCGATCCATTGCGGGGCGGAGAGGCCGCTGGTATCTTTCACGATTTTGGAGAGATATTTGGGAGTGATGCACAGCTTGTCGGCATAGAACCCTACGCCGCGTTCTTTGCTGTGGTGCCGGGTGACCAATTCGATAAACCGCTCAAAGACAATCTTGTGTCGCGTCGAAGCGGACTTCTCCTCGTCGTTTTGGCTCATAATCCGTTTGTTGATGAAACTACCGAAGAGGTAGAACACCGACGAAATCAGGTGACTGACGCTTTCGTGAGCATAGACATAGTCCGAGTGTATATACTTGTCAATCAGTTGAATGTATTCTTTTACAATGTAGAGTTCTTCTTCTTCAAGACGCATGCAGGGATTGTCTAAAAGGGTCATGGCCTCGTTGAGCATCTTGCTGATGTCGGAGCTGAAGTTGGACAAAAACTTGGGTGAAACGCCAATGACCGTCAGCGTGGGTTTGTCGGCAGATTCCTTAGGCTCCACGCTGATGATGTTTTGCGGCAGGTTCACCATAATCATCCCCTCCCCTATTTCGTATTCCTTCAGGTTGATGTGGCATTTGAAACTGCCGCTTTTGCAAAAGGCCACCACGTAGGCATCAATGCGGCATGGATGGCGCAACAGGTCGTAGTTGGCCTCGTTGGTGCGCTCCGCCATAAAGAAATCGTCACCTATATTAATGATGTCACCCGATGGGATGAAGTCTTTTGCCCTCAACAGGCTGATACTTGTTAGCTTTTGTGTTTCCATTTGTTGAAATTTTCGGCAAAAGTAGATATTTTTAATTGATATTTGATTAAAAAATATGATTATTTCGACTTTTAGATAGTTTTCAGTTCCAAAAAGATTGCTTTTGGTCGAAAAAGTTGCCGTTACTTTGCGCCATCAAACAAATGGAAAGAGCAATATGAACAAAAGACTGAAAATCAAGATGGTGCTGATGATTTGCTTAATGGCTGTCACAGCGAATGCACAAAGGGTGCTGACTTTGGACGAATGTCACCGCCTCGCGTTGGAGAACAACAAGAAACTGAAAGTGGCCGAAACGGAAGTCGACAAGGCAAGGTACGAGATGTATTCCTCGTATGCCAACTACCTTCCCAAAGTGGAGGCAACGGGAACTTACATGCACAACAACAAGAGCCTCCAACTCTTGAGCGATGAGAATCTGGCGACGCTCGGCAGCATCGGCACGATGACGCAAGCCCAAATCGATGCCTACCGCGAGGAACTGCTGCAGGTCTACCAAAGCGACCCGGCAGCGGTCATCGCTTGGACTTTGTTGCAAAACGACCCAACCGTCAACAAACTTGTCACCGACCTGATGAGCCTTAATGTTGAGGATGCCTTGAACCAAATCGGCGAGCAAGTGGGCGATGCGTTCAAAATCGACACCAAAAACGTTTATGCAGGCATAGTTTCCATTCAGCAACCGATTTTCGCTGGCGGCAAGATATATGCTTACAACCAGATTACCAAGGATTTGAAGGAACTGGCCGAGTCGAAGTTGGAGATGCAAGAGCAGGAAACGGTGGTCACGACGGACAAGGCCTATTGGCAAATCGTTTCCATCGCCAACAAGTTGAAATTGGCCGAGAACTATACCGAGACGCTCCGCTCGCTGTCCAACGATATGGATAAGTTGGTGGCCGAAGGCGTGGCGACCACTTCCGACCAACTTTCGGTGAAAGTGAAGTTGAATGAAGCCGAAACATCCTTGTTGAAGGCGCAAAACGGCTTGGCGCTGTCGAAGATGCTGCTTTGCCAAATCTGTGGTCTGCCTTTGGATTCCAACATCATGCTGGCGGACGAGAACCTTGATGATGTGTTGGTGACGAACACTCATCCTTTCTATTCCGAAAGCGATGTCGAAGCCCATCGTCCCGAACTGAAATGCCTCAGCATCGCCAACGACATCTATGCCAAGAAGGTGTGGGTCACCCGCGCCGACTACCTGCCCACAATTGGGGCTTTCGGCAACTATACAGTGAGCAACCCCTCGTGTTTCAACGGCTTCCAGAACGAGTTCGGCGGCATGTGGAACTTCGGCGTGATGGCCAAAATCCCTATCTTCCATTGGGGCGAGGGCTACAACAAGACGCGCATGGCCAAGGCTGAAGCCAAGATCCAGCAATATAACTATGAGGACTCGAAGGAGATGATTATGCTTCAGGTACGCCAATGCGAAAAACAACTTGGCGAGGCCAATGCCCGTCTGAAGTTGACACAAGAGAAACTGAACGACGCTGACGAGAACCTCCGTATGGCGACGGCAGGTTTCCGTGAAGGCGTGGTGGAGTCGTCGGTCATCGACCTGGCACAAACGGCTTGGCTGCAAGCCCATTCGGACTATATCGACGCCAAAATCGACTGCATCATGGCGGGAGTGAACCTTCGCAAAGCCGCAGGAGTGAGTTTGAAATAACAAAAAAAGAAATACTATGAGCACATTAAAAGAACAAAGAGTGAACACGTATCTTGCATTAGGTGTGCTGGCGTGTGTGATTATCGTGGTTTGCGTGATCGGTATCATCACCTTCCACAAGGAAACTGAGTATCTGCAAGGTCAGGCCGAAGTGACCGAATACCGAGTCTCGAGCAAGGTGCCTGGCCGTATCCTTGAGTACAAGGTGCAGGAAGGCCAGAAGGTGCGCAAGGGCGACACCTTGGCCATCCTTGAAGCCCCTGAAGTGGAGGCCAAGAAAGCCCAAGCCGAAGCCGTGGCAAAAGCGGCGAGAGCCCAAAGCGCCAAGGCACAGCATGGTGCACAGAAAGGGCAAATCGAGGGCGCCTACGAGATGTGGCAAAAGGCGAAAGTGGGTGTGGATGTCATGGAGAAATCATTCAACCGCGTCAGCAACCTTTACAAGGACGGCGTGGTGAGTGCACAGAAATATGATGAGACCAAGGCACAGTATGATGCCGCTATCGCAACGGAGAAAGCAGCCAAGTCGCAATACGACCTTGCCCTTGAAGGCGCCCGTTCGGAGGACAAACAGATGGCTGCCGCTCAGGTATTGCAGGCACAAGGCGCTGTGGCCGAAGTCAATTCCTACATCCACGAGACGGTGCTGACGGCATACTCCGACGGCGAGGTTACTGAAATCTTCCCCCATGTGGGCGAGTTGGTCGGCACAGGCGCTCCCATCATGAACGTGGCGATGATGGACGACCAATGGGCCTCCTTCAATGTGCGTGAGGATGACCTGAAGCAGTTCCCCATCGGCAGTGAGTTTGATGCCTACGTGCCCGCCTTGGACCGTAGCATCCGCATGAAAGTCAGTTACATGAAGGACATCGGCGACTTCGCCGCATGGAAGGCCACCAAGGAGACAGGACAATACGACCTGAAGACCTTCGAGGTGCGTGCCACACCGCTTTCGACAAGTGAAGACCTGCGCCCGGGCATGAGCGTGATTGTGGAAAAGGAGCATAAAAAATGAATTCTGAAACGACAGAGAAGAAAGGCGTGTGGCGCGTGGTGCAGCGCGAGGTGGCTCGAATGCTGTCGCAGCCGGTCTATGTCTTCTGCATGGTGGTTGCCCCGCTGATCGGCTTCCTCTTCTTCACCACCTTGATGGGAAAAGGTCTGCCGATGGACATCCCTGTTGGTGTGGTCGATGAGGACAACACCTCCATTACCCGACAGGTGCTGCGCAACCTCGACGCCTTCCAGCAGACCGCCATCGTCAAGCAATACGCCAACTTCGGCGAGGCACGCGAGGCGATGCAACAGGGCAAGATCTACGCCTTCTATTACATCCCAGAAGGCACGACGGAGCTGGCACTCTCGAGCAAACAGCCCACCGTGTCGTTCTATACGAATGCAGCCTACCTGATTCCTGCTTCATTGGAATACCGCGACATGAAGACGATGGCGGAATTAGCCTCGGGTGCCATCGCACGCGAGACCTTGTATGCCAAGGGCTATGCCGACAGCCAAGTGATGGGCATCCTGCAACCCATCAAGATGGAGATGCACGCCATCAGCAACCCGGGATTGAATTATTCCCAATACCTTTCCAACATCCTGCTACCCGCCATGCTGATGCTGCTTATCTTCCAAGTGACCATCTATTCCATCCATAGCGAGGTCAAAGAGGGTACTTCCAAGCATTGGCTCGAGCTGGCCGACAACAACATCTACAAAGCATTGGCCGGCAAACTATTACCTCAATTGCTGGTTTGGATGGTGATGGGCGCCACTTATTTAGTGTTGCTTTACGCCTATTGGGATTTCCCGCTAAAAAGCGGATTATGGCCGATGGCATTGGCATCGTTGCTACTGATTGTGGTCTCGCAGGCCTTTGGCGTGTTCCTTTGTGAAGCCTTGCCTTCCTTGCGCTGGGCCTTGAGTATTGCTACCTTGTGGGGCGTGCTTTCCTTCCCGATTTCAGGGTTTTCGTTTCCACAAATTGCATTTCCAGCACCGTTGAAAGCCCTGTCGTATCTCTTCCCGCTGAGGCATTATTACCTCATCTATGTCGACCAAGCGTTGAACGGCTTGCCGCTGCATTATTCATGGGTCAACTATGCGGCTTTGTTAGTGTTTCTGGCATTGCCCTTGTTGTTCCCCAACCGATTGAAAAAGTGTTTGTTAGAATATCAATATACAAGATGAAATGGTTGCATAACATATTGGAAGTTTTCCGCGAGGAACTCCACAACTCGATATTCGACGAGGGTGTCATCGTGTTTTTCTTCGTCGTGCCGTTGCTATATCCGTTGCTTTACGCCTATCTTTATGGCAATGAGACCGTGCGCGAAGTGCCAACCGTTGTGGTCGATTTGGCCAACTCCACCACTAGCCGTGAGTTTCTGCGCAAGGTGGATGCCACAGCCGATGTTGAAATCGTGGGACATTGCGCCGACATGCAAGAGGCGAAGGATTTGATCCACCGTCGCAAGGCACATTGTCTCATCTACATCCCCGTCGAGTTCGACTACGCCTTGATGGAAGGTCGGCAGGCCGTTGTGGAACTGTATTCCGACATGGGCAGTATGCTGTATTACAAGGCGGTGCTGGCCTCGTGTACGGAGGTCTCCTTGGCGATGAACCAGGACATCAAGACGCAACGCTTAGTGGGAGCCACCGAAAAACAGGCCTCCACTTTTGCCTATCCCATCAAGTACGAATATGTCCCGATGTTCAATACGCAAAGCGGTTTCGCCACCTTCCTGATTCCAGCGGTCTTGGTGATGGTTATCCAGCAAACGATGGTTTTGGGCATTGGCATGATGGCTGGTGAGGAAACCGAGAAAAAACGTCGCGGCATCCTTGAGCCGCATGTCATCGGGAAAAAACCTATTGAAATGCTTTTCGGCAAGAGTGCGGCCTATCTCGCCATCTACGCGGTGATTTCGGCATACGTCTTCTGCCTCGTGCCGCGTTGGTTCCATCTGGCTCAGATTGGGCATTGGACCGATTTGGTAGCATTCCTGTTCCCTTATCTGTTGGCATGCCTTTTCTTCAGCATGACGCTTTCGGGCATCGCGCACAACCGTGAGGTGTTCATCATCATGTTCGTGTTCGTCTCGGTGCCGTTGCTGTTCATCTCGGGCATTTCGTGGCCTACATGTTCAGTTCCTGAATTCTGGAAAGTCGTTTCGTGGCTGTTCCCTTCGACCTTTGGCATCAATGGCTACGTGAAGATTAATAGTATGGGTGCTGTGCTCCGCGATGTGAAGCCTGAGTTGATAGGCCTGTGGATTCAGACTATCGTCTATGGCATCACGGCATGGTTGTTGTACTATCGTTCCTATGGCAAACACCTAAAGGACATCATTGAGGTGGCCGAGGAACGCTTGCAGGCCCGTTGGGCAGATTATCTATAAAGACAAAAATTCAACAAAATAAAACTTATCATCATGAAAAAAGTACTTTTAAGTTTGGTGCTTTTATGCGGCCTTGCCCTCATCAGCACCAGTTGCAACAAAGACAACAACACGGTAACCCCCGAAGTGGAAGAAGGAGCTATGACTGTCGGTAGCAAAACCATGAACATCGTCGCCTCCAATGCAGTCAATTATGGCCAACAAAACGCCATTGTCCTCACTTCCAAGGAAATGACTGCCGCCGACAACGAAGGCATTGCCATTATTTTCAACGGTGACATTGTCCCTGGCACCTACACTATTAGCGAAAACACCAAAAGTACAGCTCCTCAAGTAGTCGGCCTGCATGAGTTCAATATGGGTGAATTGCCCTTCCTTATGGGTGCCGACACGCTGTATTTTGGCGACACTTACTTCTGGGCCAATGGTCAACTTTCCATCACGGAGAACAACGGCACTTACACTGTCGTTTTGTCACAATGCATAGGCACCAATGCCAACGGACAAGAAGTCAATTTGGCTTTGAACTTCAACGGTACTTTGCCCCCCTACGTCTTCGATACGAGCAACAAGTTCCAAATCAAGGACATCGAAAGCCCCATTGGTTTGGCAGGCATCACCGCGCTCAACAACCTAAGCTCTTTGGGGCTTGATGTCAAGTCGATGCTCTTCATGTCGGCCGACCGCAAGCGTTTCTTCATCGTCAGCTATTTAGGCGGTCAGGTCGTGGACGGCGAATACCAGCTTGGATATATCGGCACACCTTATCTGCCCCAATTTCCATGTGTGCATGTCGCTCTCGACAGCGATTTCTTGACTTTCCAGCCCCAAACGGGCTATATTGCCCAAAGCGGCACCTTGAAAGTGGTCACCAACGACGACGGCACCAAAACTGTTATCATGGAAAACCTCAAATTGAAAAACGTAGAACACGACAACGAGTTCTTCTTTCCAGTCATAGACGGCTCGCTGCAATACCACGGTTATATGTATGAACTGAGCCTTTAAAAGCAAGACAAAACCAGAAAATAAAACTCATTTAATCAAAACAATCAACAATGAAAAAAGCATTAGCAATCGTGGCTCTCGTAGCCGCCATGTTCGTTGCCGGAAACGTGCAGGCACAATCAACCATTTATGCAACTTATGCTCCTGAGACTTTTGTCGCTGGCAGCAACAGCACGAATTACCAAGGTTTCTCAGTCGGTTTCTCACAGAACATCGAATTGGCCAAAGGTATCGGAGTGGCCGCCGGTGCCCAATTCCGCATGAACATGAGAAACACGACCCAAACCATTTGGGGAATCACCGGCAAAACAAATGAAACCCAAACCATCATTGATGTGCCGATTTTGTTCAACTATAAGGTTGCAGTCAACCGCGACTTGGCCATCGTTCCGTTTGTCGGCCCTATGCCGAGTATTGCCCTTACGGGTGTCACAAAAGGCGCCGACCCCCTCTTTGGCGAAAACAGCTACGACTGGTACGGCGACAACAGCAACCAAAGCCGTTTCAACCTTTACGCCGTGTTTGGTGCCGATGTGAAGTTTGCCAACTTCAACCTGTTCGGCGGCTATCGTCTCGGCCTGCTTGACCTCGACAAAACCGATAACGCTTCTTTGAAGACCAACGGACTGTTTGTCGGACTCGGCTTTACGCTTTAATAGATTAGGCTTAAGGGCATTTCTAAAAATACATAAAATATTGTGTATCAAACAATAAAGTTGTAAAATTGTCGTTAATAGGATAAATGAATCAAAGGAGAAAGAAAACATGAGAAAGTACAAGACGACAGGCAACACGACATTGTTTGACAAGGAAGACAAGGAGCGCAAACTTTCGGAGATGGGCGACCCCTTGGAGCGCTTGTCGCAAGTGATAGACTTTGAGATGTTCAGGTCGGAGCTGGAGGAAGCACTTCTGCCGAAGGAGCGCAAGAGCAACGCGGGTGCGAAGCGCTATGACGTGGTGATGATGTTCAAGCTGATGGTGCTTCAGCGCTACTACAACCTGAGCGACGAGCAGGCGGAGTACCAGATAGTGGACCGCACGTCGTTCCGCCGTTTTCTCGGGCTTGCCGAAGGCGACCGGGTTCCCGATGCCCGCACGATATGGCTGTTCCGCGAGCGTCTTGCCAAGAGCGGGGAGGTAGGCATCCTGTTCCAGAAGTTCGTGGACTACCTGAACGAGAAGGGGCTGATATTCAGCGAGGGGCGTATGGTGGACGCAAGCTTCGTGAGCGTTCCGAAGCAGCGCAACACGCCTGACGAGAACAAGCGCATCAAGGCGGGCGAAGGCGGAGGATTGTGAGAGCCGGAGGAAGGCGACAGCGAGGAGGACAGGAAGCACAAGGCCAATAAGAAGCGGCACAAGGACACGGACGCCCGGTGGACGCAGAAGGGCGGGCAGAACTACTTCGGCTACAAGAACAACATCAAGGGCGACACGAAGAGCAAGCTGATACTGAAGCATGAGGTGACACCGGCCTCGGTTCACGACTCACAGCCGACGGACACGCTGCTGGAGGATTCGGACAAGGGACAGCCGCTGTTCGGTGACAGCGCGTATGTGGGCCAGGAGGATACGCTGGAGAAGTACAGGATGAAGGACGAGATATGCGAGAAGGGCTACCGCGGGCACCCACTGACCGAGGAGCAGAAGGAGTCGAACAGGAAGAAGTCGAAGACACGATGCCGCGTGGAGCACATCTTCGGCTTCATGGAGAACACGATGCATAGGCTGTACATCAGGACGGTAGGCTTGGCGCGGGCGACGGCGGTAATAGGGCTGATCAACCTGACCTACAAAATGTCGCGCTACGAGCAAATCGTCAGGCTCAAACTCTTGCAAGACCAATAGAAAACAACAAGACAACTCTCTGATACATACATACATACAAACCATCAAAAAAAATGAGCCAAAAGTTTGTCAAATAGGACAGAAACGCATAACTTTGCACCGAGTTGGAAGGACTGCCCAAACGGGACTTCGGCATCCTGACAACCCGAAAACAAGTAAATCAAGTATAATTAGAAGTTCCCTAAATTAAAACCCATTTTCGATGAAGAAACTTTTCCTTTCTGCCGTTGTCATGTTGTTCATGTCAACAGCATTTGCCCAAACCAAGGACAATGTGGCGCGTGAATGCGTGCTTTTTGAGATTTTTACGGGTGTGCGCTGCCCTTATTGTCCTGCAGCCGCCAATGGTATCGCCCAAATGTTGGAAGAAGGCCTGGCTATCGCCCCCGTGGGTTATCACACTACGACTTTCTCCACAGAGGAGTATTACACCAACGAGACCAATGCCCGAGCCAACTATTATGGCATCACCAGCTACCCGACTTTGAAAGCTGATGGCATCACGGGCATGTCGGGAGGTGGCAACGCTAATGAAAACATGTATTCCTATTACATGAACTATTACAACCAGCGCATCAATGTGGCGAGTCCGTTTACCATCGATTTGAGCTATGAGCCTGTTGAAGGTTCGATGTGTCAGGTGAACTGTACAGTGACCCAGGTGGGTGAGTGCAATGGCTCGGATGTGCGTGTGTTCATCGCGTTGACGCAATGCAACATCAACGTGGGCTGGCAAGGTATGCAAGGCTTGCACCATGTATGCCGTGATATGATCCCTTCGCAATTGGGAACGCCTTTTACGGGACAGACCATGACCGTTTCAGAGACTTTCGAGATGAATTGGCCTAAGGAGGACTGCTTCCTGACAGCATGGGTGCAGAACTATTCGGGTGGTGCCAAGGAGGTGTATCAGACAGTGCGCATGTCGACGGCTTTGGATTTAGACTATGACTTGGTGCTGAAAAACGTTGAAAATGTGGTGACTACTAACTGCTCAGGGGTACAAAACCCGCAATTTACCGTACAAAACTATGGCCATGAGACCATCACCTCTTTTGTGGTGCGTGCCTTTGACGGACAAAACAGTTTTACCCAGACTTGGGAAGGTACTTTGCCTAAGGATGCATCCGTCGTGGTGGAAATGGATGGTTTTGAGGCAGCTCCGTGCGATGTGTTGGAGTTCTGGGTGGAGATGCCCAATGGTCACAATGACGAGTTTTCTGCCGACAATGTGATGAGTGTGGCAATGACGGAACCAGAAACCGTTGACGGTGCCTTAACGCTGCAACTCAAGACGGGTTCTCATCCCGAAAACATCACTTTTGAAGTCAAGAACATGGATAATGGAGAAGTCGTTGGGTCTTACACTTTTGACCAGGCCAATCATGTCTATACCGAGCAAATTATTCTGATGCATGCAGGCTGCTACCGCCTCACGGCGCGTGACGTGGCAGGCGAGGGCATGGGCAGCGGCTTCTTCCAAGTCAAAGACTCCAACAACCACGTGGTCTTCAAAGGCGGTGGTTCTGCCAATCCTTTCACTTATACGATAGCTTCGGAAGTAGATTGTGATGGCTCAGTTTCAGTGGATGAGAAGGAAAATGCTTTACCAATGGTCTATCCCAATCCCTCTTCAGGAATGCTTTACTTGAATTTGGGGCAGGGTCGATGGCAGGTACAAGTGTTTGACCTTATGGGTCGTAAAGTGACTGAAGTCCAAAGTGAGGGAAAGACCACCATCGACCTTGGAAATCAACCTCAAGGCATGTATTTCCTAAAAATTGACAATGGGAATCAAGAAATTATTCAAAAGGTTATAATTAATTGATAATCAATAAATTTAAGAATTATTTAAGGGGCGACTTTTAATCGAGTTGCCCTTTTATTATTATTGCCGCGATGGCTTTTGTCGCTTTGAATCCCTGCTGTATCGGGAACATCGCAAAAGTGTGGAACATGCCTTCATATTCGCGGAAGACACCTGTCTTTCCCGATTTTTCGTAAGTCTCTTAAATCATTTGGAGCCGGCCTTATGGGTCGGCTTTTTTTTGTACTTTTGCATCAAAACTCATCGCCATGAAAACCATCAAAGACATCTATAAAATCGGCATAGGCCCTTCAAGCAGTCACACGATGGGGCCGCAAAAGGCCGCCTCCATCTTCAACGAACGTTATCCGGATGCTTCGGCGTTTGAGGTGACGCTTTACGGCAGTCTCGCCGCCACGGGCAAAGGACACATGACCGACTGGGCCATTCTCAACACTTTGCAGGCCCCGACCGAAATCATTTGGAAACCTGATGTCGTTTTGCCGTTCCATCCTAATGGCATGTTGTTCAAGGCTTTCGATGAAAGCAAGAACCTTATCGGCGAGTGGCAGGTGTTCAGCATCGGAGGAGGCAACCTCGCTGAGGAAGGCAAACAGAGCGAACAGCCTGACATTTATCCGTTGGGCAAGATGACTGACATCCTGAACTGGTGCGAACAACGAGGGCGTACCTATTGGGAATATGTCTACGAATATGAGAACCAACAAGAAATCGAGGCCTACATGATGGAGGTGTGGCAAGTGATGAAAGCCGCCGTCGAGCGCGGATTGCAAGCCGAAGGCGTGTTGCCTGGACCGCTCAACCTGAGCCGCAAGGCCGCCATGTATCATATCAAGGCTTCGGGCTATACACATACCTTGCGCAACCGTGGCTTGGTGTATTCATACGCCTTGGCCGTTGCAGAGGAAAACGCCTCTGGTGGACGGATCGTCACTGCGCCGACTTGTGGTTCCTGCGGCGTGATGCCGGCGGTATTGTATCACCTTTCGAAAAACTATGAGTTCACAGACCAACGTATCATCCGCGCCTTGGTGACGGCGGGATTGGTGGGTAACATTGTGCGCACCAATGCCTCCATTTCGGGTGCCGAGGTAGGCTGTCAGGGCGAAGTGGGAGTGGCCTGTGCCATGGCCGCTGCTGCCGCCAACCAGCTGTTTGGAGGCAGTCCGGCACAAATAGAATACGCTGCTGAAATGGCTTTGGAGCATCACCTCGGTATGACTTGCGACCCGGTTTGCGGCCTCGTGCAGATTCCCTGCATCGAGCGCAATGCATACGCTGCCGCCCGTGCCCTTGACTCCAACATTTACTCCACTTTCTCCGATGGCCGCCACCGCGTGTCGTTCGATAAGGTGGTGGAAACCATGAAGGAAACGGGCAAGGACATACCTTCGCTATATAAGGAAACCTCCAAAGGAGGTCTCGCCCGCGATTATGCCCAGATGGAATGATAGAATCACTCTTTTTTGATGTTTCCTTTTCTTATAGTCCTGATGGCCGTCATTCCTTTTTCTATGGTATTACGGAATATCTCCTCTGGGTTTTTCAAGTTGTCTTTCTTGTGTTTTTTCTTGGGGAATTCGATGACTTCCTTGGGCATAATACGCTGATAACCGTTCTTTTCCAAGGCTTTCACGGCACTTTCGTAGCCACGGAAAAACAGATCTTCGATCTTTGACATATCGTAAGCCGTGCAACCATAGGTGTCGAGTTCGATGAAGAGATCTGCTTGGGCAGAGTCGACTGCTACGTTGGACACCATCATCATCATAAACGAACGATAAGCTACCGATATGAGATTATCCTTATATTTGTCCTCTTCCAAATGGTTGAGGTTGAGTGCAATGACCTTCTCACATTTTTGTCGTATGGCCGACACAGGCAGGTTTTGGAAAGCGCCGCCGTCGACGTAATGGATTCCGTTGATGTATTTTGGTTGGAAGATGACCGGAATGGAGCATGAGGCCACCACACGAGGAGCGATTTCACCTTTAGTGAACACTTTCGGCACACCATGTTCAATGTCGGATGCAACGAGGAAAGTCGGTATAGGCAACTCTTCCAAACGACTATAAGGTAATTTTTCCTGAATCAATTCCGACAACGGACGCGAATCAAACAATCCCCCTTTGGGCACACTTGGTGTGACGATATCCTTGAAAAAGTTCATGCCCTGAAAGGTTTCTATCATTTGTTTTGGAGTGAAACCCGATGCGTAGAGCGCCGCCACAAGAGCACCTGCACTAGTGCCCGACACCACATCAGGTTGGATGCCATATTCTTTCAGTGCCTGAAGTGCACCACAATGGGCCGCAGCCTTGGCACCGCCACCACTGAAGGCTATACCCAGCGGATATTTCTTTGTTGCCATAGTCGTTGGTTTTAGATGTTGCAAATATAATAAGAGTTTCGAAACTTGATCAGCACCTGTTTCTTCTATCAAAATCAAATCCGCTTCACCAGTTCCTCCATCAGCTCTTTCATCTTTTGTTGCAACATCTCAGTTTGTTCGTTGATGTAATCAGAGTTCATGCCATTTGTGGGAGGAGCGAGATGAAACGGAGGCGACACGATGAGGCGAGTGCGAGGCCCGAATATCTTAATCGGTCCGTCGATGTAAACCATCACAAGCGGAGCCTGCGATACAGCAGCAAGCATGGCCGCCCCTGGATGGAAAGGCAGCTGCTTTCTGTGCTCGCCATGACGCCCCTCAGGGAAGATGGCCACGCTCTCCTTGTCTTGTTGTATCGTCTTTATCGACTCGTGAATCCATGACAGGTCGGCGTTCTGTCGGTCAATAGGGATGCATCGCGTGTGACGCAGAAAGAACCCGAAGCCCCGTTGCTCAAAGCGGTCTTTTGCGGCAAGGTTATGGATCTTGTCCTTAAGGAACACCGTAGTCACCACTGGCCCGTCGAGATGGCAGGTGTGATTGATGATCAGCAAAGAGGGAGCGTCAAGCCTGTGAGGGTGCTTCGGAGGCTCCACATAATATACCTTCGGCCTCAGAAGCACCTTCACAAGGAAAGCTGTCAGCCCTTCCACGACGTGAGTGGTTATCTTCATTTTGTTGCTTGTGAAATATAGTCCATTACATCACCTACCGTGTTGAACTTCAAAGCACCTTCAAACTTGATTTTGTACTTGTTCTCGATGGCAAGACTCAAAAGCATAATGGTAAGCGAATCGAGGCCTATGTCGCTGATGAGTTGTGTATTTTCGTTGACCGATGAAAGGTCGAGCGATGGCTTGATGAGTTGAAGAATCTCCTTGAGATCTTCCAAAATATCCTGTCTATCCATAATTTCAAATCAGTTACGTGAAACTTTCATTGCACCTGTTCGTTTGAAGTCCTCCTTGCGCACGGTCAATTTGCTGATGCGATGGGTTGTTGGCAGCGTCGCATTGACCTCATCAACCAGATTCTTAAAGTACTTCTCCACCTCTTCCCAAGGCGTGTTGCCGAACTCTTCCATACGTGGTAGTATTTCAATGGCGATTACTTTATGACCATCCAACTCATCTTCCTTGACCAGACAGTCGCGGAGCTTGTCACATTTGTAGAACGGCTCCTCGATGCTTTCAGGGCTTACATTCTCGCCATTGGACAGGATGATGAGGTTCTTGATACGTCCTACGATGTACATATAGCCTTCGTCATCGAAACGCACTAGGTCACCGGTTTTGATCCAACCGTCGGGTGTCAGGGTCTCAGCGGTCTTTTCGGGGTCGCCATAATAGCCGAGGAAGACATTGTCGCCACGGAACCACAGCTCGCCATCGACCACTTTGGCCTCCTGTCCGGGATAGAGCTTCCCGACCGAAGTGGGCTTTTCCTTGACATCGATGTTGCCTGTGGTGAGATTGGCACCTTCCGTCATGCCATAGCCGGCAAACAGACTGATACCCAGTTCATCAAACTCGCCGATTAATTTCGGAGGCACGTTGGCGGCACCCGAGATGATGAATTTGAGGTTGCCACCGAGGAAAGGCTTGCCATACATCTTGACTAGACCTAATAAGATTTCGCAGATGCCGGGGACGGCCACGAGGCAGGTCGGCTTGATCATCGGGAATTTGGAGATGGTCTCTTTGGTGTTGGCGGCGGCATACCATGCGCCACCTTCATACAATACCGACAGGGTGCCACGAATCAGGCCAAACACATGGCTGAGAGGCAACACACTCGCATAACGTTGGCAACCCAATTGATGGCCTGGGGCGTAAACGCCGTTCAGCGCACCACGCATCAGGGCTCTGTGGGGCAGGATGGCGCCTTTCGGAGCACCCGTTGTGCCACCTGTGAAGAAGATGGCGGCGGGGTCGTCCTTGTCGACAACAGCAACGGGAGCTTTCTGGTCAGCCGTATCAGTGACGGCAATCACGGTGCACTGAGCGAATTTGGCGGTCTCCATGAAATCGGCGCCGGCGGCGAGGACCTTCACGCCAAACTTCATGCAGCATCCAGCCACGGCGGGACCTGGCAACTGTGACGGCAAGTTGATGGCCACATAACCCGCAGAGGTGACGGCCAGGAACATCTCTACCGCATTAACGGTGGTGCCGTCGAGGATGGCCACCTTGTCGCCCTTGGCAAGTCCTAAGGCGTTGAGCAAAGCACGTTTGTGTGCAATAGCCTCACACATCTGAGCGTATGTGTAAGTGTTGACGGTGTCGGAAAGAGCCGGCAGGTCTCCCCATTTACCTTCAATCCAAGTGACGAATTCTGGAATCGTCGGGATGTACTTCAACTGCGCCAATTCATCGGCAGGAAGCATGTCTTCAAAATAGTTGTTCATATTTGCTATTATTGGTTTATATATTTGAATTCATAGTTTGTAATACTATCCGAGTATCGTGTCAGTTTTTATCCGATGTTTTTCCGATATACCCTTGCTCTTTTATGAATGGTGCGATCAAACAAATGCCACAGATTCTGCACATCGGTATTGTCTTCCAGTTCTCGCGTAGATTCAATGTTTTTGATGCCGTTTTTTGTGATGCCTTGAGCGAATTTGTCGAAAATCATGGCGTTCACGCCCTTGTTTTGATAGCGTTCATCTATGGCAATCAAAAGCAAATCAAGTGTGTCGTTTTGTTTTAAGGCATTCAATATATGGATAAACCCCAAGGGGAAAAGACTGCCTTTGGCCTTTTGCATCGCCTTTGAAAGCGAAGGCATGGCCACACCAAAGCCCACCACCTTGTCATCGGCATCGAGAATGATGGAAAGAAAGTCCACATTGACATTGCTCAAAAACTGTTTCTTCAAGTCTGCGCATTGGCCTCGCGTCAATTCCGAGAATCCATGCAGTTTTGAATAGGCGGCATTCATACACTGGAAAACCCCATCGATATATGGGTTGATATCACTATGTTTGAAAAGCGGCGCCTGACGCAGGTTGTACTTTTCGGAGACCAATTTGGCCATTCGTGCATAACGCTCAGGGATGACTTCAGGCACCAAGATGCGGTATTCCACAAAATCCACCTCTTTCCGGTAACCCAGAG
>JAEEGK010006236.1_pt1 | contig 28732 bp, 17 predicted proteins | sample 8958771 | NCBI WGS metagenome assembly JAEEGK01 (sample SAMN16246547, study PRJNA631951) | gut metagenome | biome: gut microbiome; feature: rumen; material: SC-attached | host: Bos | place: Iran: Karaj | collected 2018-10 | reverse complement strand
CTGAACGCGAAGGAGGTGGTGGACGGCAAGGAGATGCAGCTGCATATGTTCACCTTCGACACGGAACTGGACAACTCGATCACCCTGCAGAGCGGCGGCTCGTGGATCAACAAGCAGAGCATGGAGCTGAAAGCCTTCCACAATGAGGAGGACGGACAGATGTACCAGAACTCGGACTCACCAGTGGACAAGTTCCACGTCACCTGGAACTACATCTACACGGGTACGCCCATCGCCCTGAAGAAAAAGGTGAACGAAAGGAACTTCGGCTCTGGACTGAGTACACGCCTCACGGTGATACCCATGCCCAAGACGAACTACGAGATGATCGCCTTTCAGGAGGTGACGACCATCGACTGGCAACGGCTGGAGCGCATGAAGGCGTGGGCCTTCAAGCTGGACGTGAGGGCGGGAGAGCTGCCCATGTGGCCGCTGGTGAAGCGGCTCTACGACTGGACGAAGAACCGCATGGCGGACTGTGCGGAGGATGACTCGGAGGCCAACGAACTGATGCTGAAACGCGTGCCGTATCACGCCCTGAACTATTCGGCACCGTTCATCGACATGCGCCACTACGGGAGCCTGCACCAGGAAGGCAAGTTCTGGGAAGGTACGTACGAGGTGGACGAGACGGACTGGAAGCTCTGCGAACTGATGGCCCGCATCCAGTATGCCACACAGCAGCATTTCTTCGGCGTCTTGGCAGAGAAGTATTTCGACGACATGAACAACGACGTGCAGATCACGGGCAGGCGCCACCAGCAAAAGTCTGTTGACGGCTATAACCGCCTGCCAGAAACGTTCTCTAAAGAAGACGTGATGAAGTGTTTCGGCTACAATAACGACAATTCGACTACTTCAAAGATCAAGCGTCTGATTGATGCTGGAATGGCCGTGAAATCTGAAGAGTATGTTGAGGACGGCCATATCAGGAAGAAGTATCGTAAAGTGAGTCAAATGTGCATGTAGTAAACTTGCAAACTTTCAAATTGCAAAAGTGCAAAATCAAAATTTAAATGATAAACGTAGAATTAAACAAACAAGCTAAGCTCTCCCCAAATTTCACTTTGGGGGAGCTTACAAAGACGAGTGTGAAATCTCTGGACGGGAACATCCCGAGCCATGAGGCGATTGAGAACCTGAAGCGGTTGTGCCCTTGGCTGGAGGAGTTGCGATACACATACAATTCGCTCTACTGCCTGAAGCCGGGCGAGGACTATGAGACCTCGAAGAACGTGGAGCCAGTCATCATCACGAGCGGCTATCGTTCGCCTGATGTGAACAGGGCCGTTGGCGGAGCTAATTCGAGCAACCATCTGACGGGTTGCGCCGTAGACATCCGTTGCGTGGGTGTGGAGCAGGCGATACGCTATGCCGCCATCCTGCTCGACACGGCCGATGACCGCCAAGAGGACTTCGACGAACTCCTCATCGAGCGCAACAGAAAAGGTCGCTACTGGGTTCACTTCGCCGTCAGACCGCCAAAAGAAGGGAATCGACGAAAGGTGTTGTTTATCCAGACGTGAAGAGAGGGGACTGCCCCCTCTCTTTTCACTTCAGCCGTAAGGGATTTATTGGAAAATCTTAGGCTTTGAGGTGGAGTAGCCCTATCTGACAATTACTCCACCTCAAAGCCCTTAACAAGGATGGCAGGACAGACGGGGAGTCGCTTTGTCTTTCCCTTGACCGCGCTACGATAAAGGCCGCTTTTCATGCAGGCCTTTATGTAAAGCATGCCCGGGCAGTCACTATCCACGACAGACATACTGAGGTAATAGTCCGTTTTACGCTTCACCAGAAGGGTCTCATCCGGGTGGATGTCCAAGACATGTTTACCCGTCTCTTGTCTGACAATCTCGTAGATCGGCTTCTGGAGGACATTCACAAACTGCCCGTCTCTCTTCTCGTACAGATTGATGCTCAGTGTGCATTGATTGAAAGAACAACCGGAGATATTCAACAGAATGTCACTGATGACATAATCCTTGCTACACGAGAAAGTGACTCCGCCTTCATATGAGTCAGAAGCATTGCTCTTATTGGGCGCACTGACACCTATGACGCCTCCAGGAAGCGGAACGCCCTTGCCCACGATCGTCTTGGGCTTGTTCTTCTTACCAACGACGACCTCCGTCAGTTCCACCACCTTATCCTTCAGGACAACGGTCAGCGTCTTACCGTTGGCATACTCCTGATAAGGAATCTCCGTCGTCAGATACGAGACATGGCTGAAAGCAAGCTCTTTTTTCCGTCCTGCAGGAATCGTCAGCGAAAAATATCCCTTGGCGTCAGAGATAGTGCCTACACTATCCTCTTCGAAGCCGATGCTGACATACTCCACCGACTCGCCACGTTCATTTACCACCTGTCCTCTAATGTTGGTCTGTGCCGACAGGCTCTGCGTAGCAAGAACGACAGCAAGGACCAACAGAAGGAAGGACTGTCTCATGTCGTTATTGACGATTGATTACTTGCTCGTGCGGTTGATATAGTCTATGATAACCTCTACGGCATCGTCCTCACTCAAGTCATCCATCGAGATAACGAGCTGGTAGTTGCGGGTGTCGTAGCGCGAGGTGTTCTCATATTTCTTGATGTAAGCCTCACGGGAAGTGTCCAGCTTCTCAATGATGTCGCGGGCCTCCTGCTCACTGACGTCCTGACGGCGCATGATACGCTTGATGCGGTGCTTCATCGATGCCTGAATAAAGATGTTCAGGTGGTTGGGCCATTCGCGAAACACCATGAAACCCGTGCGGCCTGCCACAACGCACGACGACTGCGTGGCCAGTTCCGTCAGGATGCGCTTCTCGGTCTCGAACATGCTGGCACTATCAAGCTTCACCTCTGCCTCCATGGGCTGACTGGCACTATTGACCAGCGTCTGGTAGTAGTTGGTGATGTCGTTCCACCACGATTTCTTCTGCGCCTTGATTTCCTCGATGCGATCCGGTGTGAGGCCGAACTTCTGGGTCAATCCGTCGATAACGGCCTTGTCGCAGTACTTCACACATAATTTCTCGGCCAACTTACGGCCTACGGTACGTCCACCCGTTCCGGCTTCGCGGTTGATCGTGATGACAAATTTCTCGTTCTTGTTCATGTAACCTGTTAGTTATAGTAAATGTTGTAAGATCTTCCGATACACGCCACAAAGTTACAAGATTTCCATGAAATAAAGCACGATATTACATTTATTTTGTCTCATGGGCTGTTAAAAAGTACAAATTGGAGGAAAATCCACGGATTGCTTGGCTGTTTGGGGAGATTATTGTATCTTTGCACCCACAAGTAAGAAGATGAAAGAGAAAAAATACAACCGTTCGTTTGCCGCGAGGATGTCGCGCTGGGTGATATTGGTGCTGCTCGTCATGATGGGCGGCCTGTCGTATCTGCTCTACAATCTCAACAAATGGACCATCGTGGAAATCTGTGCCACCAGCTTCCACGGCAGCATGATGTTGTCAGACAGGTCGATTGGCAGCGTCATGTCTGATGTGTCGGGAGCCGTCAGGAATAACATCTTCGACATTGAGGGCCATCTGCGTCAGCCCGACCAGATGCAGGCCATCGTGGAGCGCATCGTCACGCAGAATCCCCGTATTCGCAGCTGCGGCATCAGTTTCATTGAGAGCTACTATCCCCAGAAGGGCCGCTGGTTCTGTCCCTACGCCTGGCGTAACGACAGCCTGCAGTTGGTGGCCAGACAGCTGGGCGGTGCGGACTACGACTACCTGAGTACCAAATGGTTCAAGGATGCCGTTGCCAGAGACTCGGCCTATTGGTCGGACCCGTTCTTCGACGGTCAGGACGCAAAGACGCCGCTGGTGGCCTATATGTATCCCATCCACGATGCGCAGGGGCGCCTCGTGGCCATCCTGGGTGCCGACCTCTCGCTCGACTTCATGACACAGATCCTGCACGAGCAGGACAGTGTCTTCGAGAAAGAAGGGGCGCTTATCTTAGAAGTAGAGGGAGATCTTTGCAGTTATGTGCTGTCACACGACGGCACCTATATCACCCATCCAGACCACCGTCGCATCCAGAAGGGAAACTTTTTCGTGCATGTGAAGGATGCTGACGAACCAGGCATGGCGGAGAAGATCGTCAACGAGATGAAGGAGCGCAAGATCAGCAGTGAAGAGACGGAGAAGGCGGTGCTGGTGAACAGGACAGAGACATACGTGTTCTATTACCCCGTGACCGGCACCGACTGGATACTGGTGGAGACCGTCCAAACAGAAGGTCTGGACAGGTTTGGCATGGTGGTTGGTATCGCCATCCTGATGGTCATCGTCTTCGTACTGATGGTCACCTTCCTGGTGTGCTACATCACCATCAAGCGTACGGCAAAGCCCCTGAAACTGCTGGCAGACACTGCCGACAAGGTGGCTCAGGGACAGTTCGACACCCCGCTGCCGTCCATTAAGCAGCGTGACGAGATCTGCCAGTTGCGCGACTCATTTGAGAACATGCAGCACTCGCTGACCACCTACATCGAGGATCTGAAGGCCACCACCTCGGAGAAGGCCTCGATAGAGAACGAGCTGAAGATAGCCCACGGCATCCAGATGAGCATGCTGCCGAAGACCTATCCCGCCTTCCCCAACCGCGACGATATCGACATCTTCGGAATGGTGACTCCGGCCAAGGCCGTAGGCGGCGACCTCTACGACTTCTTCATCCGCGACGAGAAACTCTTCTTCTGCATCGGCGACGTGTCGGGCAAGGGTGTTCCTGCATCACTGGTCATGGCGGTCACACGCTCCCTGTTCCGCAATATCGCTGCCCACACCTCAGCGCCGCAGCAGATGGTGAAGGGCATCAACGACTCGCTGAGCGACAACAACGAGACCAGCATGTTCGTGACGCTCTTCGTGGGTGTGCTCGACCTGGCAACGGGCTGTCTCGACTATTCCAATGCGGGCCACGACATGCCGTTGCTACTGACTGACGGAGAAGTCATCATCCTGTCCTGCGACCCGAATATCCCTGCGGGCGTCATGTCCGACTGGACCTACACCCAGGAACAGATACAACTGAAGAGGGGTACCACCATCTTCCTTTATACCGACGGTCTGAACGAGGCAGAGAACATCAGCCACCAGCAGTTCGACATGGAACGGGTGATAGCGACGGCTAAAGCCTCGAGCAGTCGTCCGCAGGAGCTTATCGCGGCCATGAACGCTGCCGTACAGCAGTTCGTGGGCGATGCAGAGCAGAGCGACGATCTCACAATGTTTGCCATTAAATTATTATAGGTTATGCTAATAGATGGAGCTGCAAGTATGGTGTCGTTTATCCTGATCTTTGGCCTTCTGGTCACGGCGGCATCAATATTGATTCCCATTTACGGATATATGCGTAAGCGGTGGAAGGGCCTCGCCCTGGGCTGTCTGATCCAGCCCATAGCCTGTGCCGTGATCCTCGGCCTCGTGTTCGGCGGTATTGTTGCATTTGAAATACATTCTCTCGACCGTCAGACCAAGTCGGCGATGGTGGCGGTCAAGACCATCGAACAGAGAACAAAGGGCACCGACACGCTGAAATGGTATCTGAAAGACGAGGAGTGTATTATGAGATGCGGTAGCGAACATGAGCATTACGATGTCATCCGTCTCGACTCTGTCGCCGCTGGCGTGAGCGTAGACGACAGGATTGTGGTACGTTTCGACCTCAAGAACCAGCAGGTCACGGCCACCGACTACGACCAGCCGATAGAGGTGCTGAGTGTAGACTGGGACAAGGTGAAGGCTTATTTCAATCCATAAAGAAATCCCGCTCAAAACTGGGCGGGATTTCTCTTTTCTTATCCAAGATACTTCATCAGGATGCGGGCGTGGCCGCTGTCATGAAGCTTGGTGATACTTTTCTCACGGATCTGGCGCACACGCTCACGGGTGAGTCCCATCTCAGCACCGATCTCCTCCAGTCCGCGCTCCTGGCAACCAATGCCAAAGCACTCACGGACAATCTTCAGTTCACGGTCCTTCAGGACACTGCGCAGCACATTCTCCAGATCACTGGTCAGCGACTCGTAGTCCACCTGCTTGTCGGTACGGCTGTCGTCGCCAGAGCTCAACAGGTCGGCCATCGAGTTGTCGTCGTCCTCTCCGAAGGGGGCGTCGATGCTCATGTGGTGGCTGTCGGCCTTGGCCGTCTGTTCAATCTTTGCCTCATCAATCTGAGTGAGTTCCGCCAGCTCTGTCACAGAGGGGCGACGCTGATGAATCTGCTCGAAACGGTTGATCTCCTGATTAATCTTGCTCAGGGCTCCGCTCTGGTTCAGCGGCAGGCGCACGATGCGGCTCTGCTCTGCGATGGCCTGAAGGATGCTCTGACGGATCCACCATACGGCATAGGAGATGAATTTGAATCCGCGCGTCTCGTCAAACTTCTCAGCAGCCTTTACCAGTCCGATGTTGCCTTCGTCAATAAGGTCGGTAAGCGTCAGGCCCTGATGCTGGTACTGTTTTGCCACGGAGACGACAAATCGCAGGTTGGCCGTTACCAGACGTTCTTTGGCTTTCTCGCCTTCACGTCCGCCTTTACGGATAGCCTGTGCCAGTTCAATCTCCTCCTCGATAGTTACAAGGGGCTGACGACCAATCTCAACGAGGTACTTGTCAAGTGCTTCACTCGATCGGTTGGTAATGCTTTTTTGAATCTTTAATTGCCTCATAAATGTCTTGTTACTCTGAAAAAGCGTGCAAAGGTAATAAAATATTGTGTAACTTGCACGCTTTTAGAGCAAAAACCGCCATTATTTACGTTTATTTAACTATAACATTACTCCTGAGCGGTCTTTTTGTAGTCAAATCGGTCGATATCGACATATCCGCCTGCCTTTTTCGTGGCATAGCAGAAGAGGCCGAACTTGGTGCCCATGAAGAAGCGGCGCCAGTCGAAGCCGAGGCGATAGTTCTCGGTGCCGATCTTCGTCCACTGCTCACCGTCGAGGCTATAGGAGAAGCTGGCGCAGTCGGCTCCACCCATGCGACGCATGCCTGTGCCCTGTCCAGGACGGAAGTCGGCATCGATGCGAAGCCAGACAGTAGGCTGTTTCAGTTCAATGCTCTCGACGGTCTTCTGCTCGACCTTCGTCACCTCCTTGTCGCGATCGGAGAGTTCCACCTTCAGCTCTTCCATCTCCAGGAAGAGTTTCTTACCCTTCTTCTTGACGGTCAACGCACCCGTGTCGCTGTTGAAGGCTGCCAGTCCGGCACAGTCGCCATCCTTCATCTTCGAGAGGTCCATGACGATGCTACCGCTACACGTTGGTCCCTCCATACGCTGAGTGAGGGTGTTCGGAGCCAGGTAGATGTCCTTGACCACACGGTTGGTCTTCAGGCGCAGGAATCCTGGACGGTCCGTGAGACTCCATGCGGCGTCGATGGGGTTGTGGTTCCACTGCCAGTGCAGACCAAGTTCCGGATCAGAGAAGTCGTCGGCCTTGACAATGGACGTTTCAGGCTCGCCGCTGACGAAGGGCCGTACGGTGTCGGGCACCTTTCCGTTTTCATCACCAAGCATCGGCCAGCCGTTGATCCAGCGGCAGGGCATCACTGTCAGCACGCGGCCCACGCCACCACGATCCTGGAAGATGATGCCGTACCAGTCGCCACTGGGACTGTCGACGATGGTTCCCTGTGCCTCATAGCTGAAGCCGCCGAACTCACTCTCGAGGATGACCTGTTTCTCGTAGGGGCCGTGGATATCGTCGGCACGATAGCACACCTCCCGACGGTGCTTGCCTGGGGCATAGACGTGTGAGATCATGAGCAGGTAGTACTTGCCATCATGCTTGATGACTCGGCTGCCCTCGAGAAGACCCTTCTCGTCTTCCTCACGCTGGAAGATCTGCATGTGGGTGCCTTCGATGACGTCGGAGAGGTCAGGCTTGAGTTCCATCAGTTCGCCCGTGCCATAGATGACATATACACGGCCGTCATCGTCGAAGAACAGTGAACAATCGTGGAAGTGACGCATACGTGAGACAATCTCCCAAGGCCCCTCGGCCTTTTCTGCGGAGAAGATATACGTGTCGCCCATAGCACCCCGCTCATTGGGAGCCAGAAGGGCATAAAAGCGGCCGTTGTGGTATTTCAGCGAGGTGGCCCACTGTCCCCGTCCGTAGACGGTGCCCTGCTGTAAGTCGTACTTCGGCGAGTCGGTCAGACGGTCGAAAATATAACCAACAGTCTCCCAGTTCTTCAGATCCTTCGACTTCATGATGGGAGCGCCAGGCATGAGGTGCATGGTGGTGGAAACCATATAGAATGTGTCGCCCACACGGATCACGTCTGGATCAGGCACGTCGGCCCAGAGCATGGGGTTCTGGATGGGTTTGGTGTGGAGCGTAGCATAATCGTCGGCTACCACCTTTGTGGCAGGCAGAACCATGACGGCTGCCAACAGGAAATGGAAGAGTCGCTGTTTCATATTTTACGATGTTTTTAGTGTGTATTGTTGACTGTTGATGACTTCAGAGGCGGACGGTCTGTTCATTGCCGTTATGGGTGACGGTACGGGTGGTGCCGTCTGGCAGCACGATGGTGAACTGCCGATCCAGTATCATTCCCTTATAGCCTCCCTGGCGAGTGCCGATGGTGAGTGTGCGGGCCTTATCGTTCCACACGAAGGTGATGGTAGCATAATAGCCCTGTTCATAGTTGTAGTTGTCACCCTCGTCCTCATAGAGTGTAAACGAGCCGTCGGCACCAGGATAGACGCGGATCTCGAGGTTGTCCCACGACTTCTCACCCACATACTGCATCTCAGGTGCGAGGGGCAGGATGCTGCCTGCACGTACGAACATCGGCACACGGTCGAGGGTGGTCTGGAGAGTGACGGTCTGTCCACCCTTATAGGTCTTGTTCGTCCAGAAGTCGTACCACACAGCCCCCTTGGGCAGATACTTCGTGGCGGTCTTTGTCACCGTCCAGTCTATGGCCGCCTCCTGACGCTTGTCACCTGTCTCTTTCTCCCTGTTCCAGCCCGTCATGGCATCAGTGCGGATGATCTTCTCTTCCGTGTATTGCGGGTCGAGGATGGGAGCGGCGAGGATGCTGCGGCCGAACATGAATTCGTCAGCGATATTCCAGACACGCTTATCGGCAGCGAAGTCGCTGAACAACGGACGCAGGTAGCTGTCGTTGTTCGAGGTCACCTGCCAGGCGGTACTATACAGATACGGAATCAGGCGGTAGCGCAGCCGTATCTGCTTCTCTATGGCGTCATAGACGGGTTCACCCTTCTTGCCGAACTGCCAGATCTCTCGCGGAGCATCGGCACCGTGGCTTCGGAACACAGGACAGAAGAGACCATACTGCATCCAGCGCACGTACAGTTCCTGGAACTGCGGGTTCTTCGGAGCAGAGCCAGGACCACGGGTATTGTAGGCGTTACAGAAGAAGCCGCCGATATCGGTATTGAAGTTAGGATTTCCCGTCAGTGAGAAGCTCAGTCCTGCGGGTACCTGCTTGCGGAGCATGTCCCAGGAGGAGTTCACGTCACCGCTCCACATGTTCGAGCCATAGTGTTGCTGGCCGGCGTACGACGAGCGTGTCATGATGAAGACACGCTTTGGCGAAGCGGGATAATCCTTTCGCTGCGACTCATAGACACCGCGGACGGTCTCCAGCGGGAAGGCGTTACGTAATGAGCGCCAGGTGCCACCCGTAACGAGATGCTCGTAGTCGGACTCACGGGGATTGAAGAAGTCGGGATCCGTGGAATCCATCCACCAGGCATCGACGCCATAATCGTAGAGCTTCCTCAGGTACTTCCAATAGATATCGCGGGCCACAGGGCTAAAGGCATCATAGACCTTCACGCCCGAGGGATAGTCCTTCATGGGAGGCCAGACATGCGAGATACCGCTCTGTGGCCAGGTCTCGATGGGCATCAGGAGTCCTTTTTCGTTGAGTTCGCGGAACTGTTGTGTCATCGGACCGAAGCTGGCCCAGATGGAGATCATGAAATGGACATGCTTCTTGTGGACATTCTGAATCAGTTGCGGACCTGTGGCGAAGTCCTCAGAGAGGAAGTCCATGGCGTTCCACAGGTAGTTGGAGCCCCAATACTGCCAGTCCTGAATGATGCCGTCGAGGGGCACCTGAAGGGCACGGTACTGATCGACGATGCCCTCCGTCTCTGCAGCCGTCTTATAACGTTCCTTCGACTGCCAGAAGCCGTATGTCCAGAGCGGGAACATGGGCACATCGCCCGTCAGCCAGCGCATCTGGGCGATGACGCCGTCGGCACTGCCGCCATACATAAAATAGTAGTCGATGCCCTCGCCCGCCTCCGCGTCGAAGGTCATGCCCTCGGCATTGTCCTCGAAGAGCGTGGGCGAATAGTTCTCCCAGTAGAGACCCCAGCCCTTGATGCTCTGCAGCACGTTCTGGAAGTCCTCGAGGTTCGACTGTTCCATGCGCTTGCTTTCGCCACGACGGTTCATCTTGCCATTCTGGATGGTGCCAAGACCGTAAATGGCCTCGTCCTTGTCGAGTGTGAAGGTCTGTCTCACCTGACTGACGTCACAGCCTTTCTCGCGCAGCAGCACACGGCCTTTTACCGTCAGGAAGGTCAGGCACTTTGTGGCAGGGTCGAGCCTCACCATCAACTCGCTGCTCGACCAGCTGTTACCTTTCTGCACGGCAGCACCACTTTCCGGCTTTGCCGTTACGACCAGACTCTTCGTGGGTTGTCCCTTCACCACATGTACAATTCCTGGAGTGAGGAACTCAACGCTCACCTCCTGTGCCTGGCCGCAAACACTCACGAACCAGACCGCAAACAGCCATAATGCTTTTCTCATTGTTATCTACGTTTAATTTCGCGTGCAAAGATATAAAAAATAATAGAAAAGTGAGAAGGCAGAAAAGCAAAAAAAACAAAAAAGTTGAAAGTTCGAGGATTAAAGTTTAAAGATTTTCTTACCTTTGCAGTCGACAAACAACAAACGCATTATGGTTTACAACGAAATTGGCAAGACAGGCATGCGGGTTTCGAACCTCAGCTTCGGCGCTTCGTCATTGGGCGGTGTGTTCCGCGGCATCCGTGAGGAAGAGGGTATCCGTGCCGTACATGTAGCCGTGGACAACGGCATCAACTTCATCGATGTGTCACCCTATTACGGCCATCTGAAGGCTGAGATGGTGCTAGGCAAGGCGCTCAAGGAGATTCCACGCGACAAGTACTACCTCTCTACGAAGGTGGGCCGCTATGGCAAGGACGGTGTGAACACATGGGACTACAGTGCCAAGCGTGCTACGGAGAGTGTGTATGAAAGCATGGAGCGTCTGAACGTAGACTATATCGACCTCATCAACGTTCACGACATCGAGTTCCAGGCCAGTATGGAGGGTGGTCTGCAGAAGATTGTCGACGAGACGCTGCCTGCCCTTGTGGCGCTGAAGGAGAAAGGCGTGGTGGGACATGTCGGCATCACAGACCTGCAGCCAGAGAACCTGAAATGGGTCATCGAACACTGTGACAAAGGTGTGGTGGAGAGCATCCTGAACTTCTGCCACTACAGTCTGAACGATACGCTCCTGGCCGACTACCTCGGATTCTTCGAGATGTACGGTGTAGGCGTCATCAACGCCTCGCCGCTGTCGATGGGTCTGCTTTCACAACGTGGCGCCCCTCTCTGGCATCCCGCCAGCAGAGATCTGAAGAACGCCTGTGCCAAGGCTGCTGCCTGGTGTCAGGAGAAAGGCTATCCTATCGAGAAGCTGGCCGTACAGTTCTCCACGAGCATGAACCCACGTATCGCCACGACACTTTTCAGCAGTGCCAACCCCGATAATGTGCTGAAGAACATCCAATACGTGAATGAGCCACTCGACGAACAGCTCGTGGCTGAGGTGCAGACCATCATCGGCGACCAGATGTTTGTCCGCTGGAAGAACTCGTGATAGTTTACAGTTTACGGTTTACGGTTTACAGTTTATAGTTTACAGTTTATAGTTTCGGCAGTTCGATGACGAAACGGCAACCGTCATGGTAGTCGAGGTCGAGGAACATCTCCCCACCCAGGTTACGGATATGTCGTCTTGCCAAGGCGAGACCCAGACCGAGACCCTCAGAGATATCGTTGACCTTGGTGAACATTTCAAACATGCGACCTGCCATCTCCTCTTCTATGCCAGGGCCCGTGTCCTGTACCACAAACCGCACATTCGAGCCCATCTCAGTGACCCTTATCAGAATGTTCTGGCCGTCGGAGTATTTGGCGGCGTTATACAGCAGCTCACGAATACTACGCATCAAGTAGAGATGGCTGGTGGTAATACTGAAATCGTCAGGCACATCAGTCACAAACTCGACAGGCAGTTGAGGGAACATCTTGTTGGTATAGCCGATACATTCACTGGCTACCTCGTTGCACGACACCACTTCGTTCCTGTTGGCGTAGAGTTCCTGCATGGAACCTCGTATGGAACTGTCGGAAAGCATCAGCACCATACGGTCGAGCATCTGGGCGTTGTGCTTCATCATGTCGGTGATGCTCTTCGTCTCTTCCTCCGGCAGCATGCCATTGCTCTCTTCCAATACCTGCGCGAAGCCCATGATGATGTTAAGCGGCGTACGGATCTGATGCGACACATTCTGTATGAACAACGACTTCTGCCTGTCAGCTTCCCTTGCCTGCTCACTCGTACGGGCCAGTTCCTCGTTGCGCTGTTCCATCTCTGCGTGCATCTGTTGGATGTCGCTGACATGACGGCTCAACGACTCCTGCATCGAGGCAAAACTATTCTGCAGGCGTCCCACCACATCATGATAACGACTGGGTGGGATCTGCTCGTCATAGTGTCCCTCGGCGATGCGATGCAGCTTACTCGTCAGTCGGTAGAGCGGATGGACGGCGTGTGCCACGGTGACGCTGCAATAGAGCAGGATGAACAGCAGTCCGAGGAGGATGAGTGGGCCGATGATGTAGTTCAGACGGTTATAGCCCTGTAGGATGCTCCATTCCGGACAGACGAGGGCGAGGCTTGACGGGGTGCCAGGTATGGGCTGGTAGCACACCATATACCGTATGCCATTGACCCTGACACTCATGCTGCCCTGCTTGCCTGTGGTCATCTCATGCCCTAAGGCGAAGATGTCGGCATTCTGCTGCGGGTCGATATCACTGAAAATGGTCTTGTTGAAGAGTTTTGTGGAGTCAGGATGCACGTAGTAGCGTCCTTCCTCGCCAGTCATCACGAAATAGGAGTCTGGGAAGGGCACCTCTTCCGTGATCATCTTCGAGAGTCGTATCAGCGAGAGGCCGGTGGAGATGACACCCACAAAGTGCTTGTCGGCATCGTAGAGTGGTTTGCTGTACGAGCCGATCATCCCGTCGAGGGTCAGTTCCAGCGAGTCGCTCTCGCCGTAGTACGCCACCCAGCAGGGCTTGCCTTCGAGATGGGGTTTCTTGTACCATATCTTCTCGAAATAGTCATACGGCTCTTCGATGACGGTCGTCACGCTGTCGCCCTCGCGGACGGTATAGACCGAGAAGTGCCTGCCGTACTTGGGGAAGGTGTTTGGCTCGGCACTGATGGAGCAGCCGTCGATCTGGCTGTTGAGCATCACGATGAAACGTGAGTAGGCGAGTATCGAGTCGGGATCCAGATTGGCTGTCACCTCCCAATCGTTGACGTCGGTTGCCGTCTCCACGATATTCATGGCACGGTGGATGCGCTGCATCTGGGTGTTCAGCACACTGGCGGCGTGCTTCATCGCCTCCTCTTTGATGCGTTCTTTCGACTGCTCGTACAGGATACCTATCGACAGCAAGAAGATAGGCATGGCCATCAGCAGGATACCCAGACTGAGTTTCCAGGAAAGCGACTGTCTGATATGTCTTATAATGCTACGCATCACTCACTATTCACTTTTCTTATTTCCAACTTCTCCGAGTCTGCTATCAACTGGTTCAGCAGACCCGTCACCGTTGCTCCGCGTCGCATGATCTCATCCACCAGTTTGGTAGTGTCCTCGCCTGTCAGGCTGCCACTATGACCACTGATGGTATTGACACTCTTCAGGATGCCATTGACAGGTGCCATCATCTGGTCCGACATGTTGTAGAGGAAGTTTGTCTTCATGCGGTCGGCGCTCTCTGCCTGTTCATAGGCAGCCTGCAGCACCTCACCACGCTCCTTCAGGGTGTCTGTCAGCTGCTGCATCTCTCCCATGTGGGCGGCCAACGACTGCTGCATCGCATGGAAATGGTTTTGCATGCGCCCCACCTCGTCCTGATGCCTGCTTTCAGCAATGGGCTCATCGTAATGTCCCTCGGCAATGCGTTGTGCCGATTCCCCCAGTCGTCGCAGGGGCAACAGTTGATGGTGGATGAAGAGTCGGCAGAGCACAAACAGCAGACCCAATCCCACCACGGCGATGATGAACACCGTCCAGACTAGCCGGTTGTAACTGCCGAAGATATCTTCCTCAGGATAGATGATGCCTGCGCTCCACCCCAGATCTCTCATGGCGCGTCCCCTCACTTCGTTCTGTTTGAATGGCTTGTAGAAGGCGTAGCAGGTATTGCCGTCCAGTATAACTTTCTTGTAGCCTTCCTCACCTGCCAGCATAGCCTTTGCCGCCTCAAAAAGCGAGGGGTGACTGTGCATCTCGGTCATCGCCATCAGGTTCATATTCAGTTTAGTACTGTCGGGAAACACAATCGTCGTACCTTCTTTCCCTAACAAGGCACAGATGGAGTTAGGTGAGGGTTTTTCCTCCAGTACGATCTTCGACAGCAAGGCCAGCGACACATTGATGGACAGGAGATTCAACTTCCGTTCCTTATCAAAGAAAGGCAGACTGAAGGTCGCCACCGCATTCTCCTTGCTGCTCCCCACTTTAGGGGGTGTGGTCCACTGCGCGAAGGCTCCCACGGTACTGCTGTCAACATCCCAGACGATTCGGCTGTCAGTGATATAAGGATTACACTCCACGAGTTTGTGGGCATACACCTCCATGAGTTCGGGCTTGTTGGCGTGGGCCAGCATTTTCCAGTAGACATTGCCTGCCGCCTGCTCCACACTCAACAGGATATTGTCGATATTTTCCACCATCGCCTCCAGTGTCTGTCCGGCATTCTGCAACGCCTCCTCCCTCACCGCCTTGCGTGAGAAATAGAACATCGTCATCAGCGCCAGCATCAGCAACAAAGCCAAGGCAGCGATGATTCGCAGACTAAGTCTGGAAGACAAATTCATAGCGATGGTCTTGGTATCTTTCGACATATCAGCCGCAAATATACGTATTTTTTCCGAAAGTTGTGTAAAGAAATCAGAAAATCTTCCAAAATGGAACTGGTAAATGGGAAAAAGATTTGTGCATTGTCATTTTTTTCCTACCTTTGCATCCGAAATTAATTAACTCAGCAAGATGAACCCACTGACTATCATTGATGCGCACAGCCACCTATGGCTGAAGCAAGACACCTCCTGGAACGGCAAAACCATCCGTTCGTTACGTAACGGACGCTCCATCTTCCTCGGCGAGGAGGTGCAGATGATACCACCGTTTATCATCGACGGACGGAACACGGCTGAGGTGTTCCTCTCCAACATGGACTATGCCCAGGTGTCGGCAGCCGTCGTCGTACAGGAGTTCATCGACGGCCTGCAGAACGACTATCTCGCAGAAGTGTCACGCCAGTATCCTGACCGTTTCTTCGTCTTCGGCATGGCCGATTACTTGAATCCAGACTTCTGTAAACAGGCAGAGGAACTGCTGCGACAGGGTTTCAAAGGTCTGGCCATCCCTGGCCACCGCCTGATGGGACAGCCACTCACCTCTGAGGCCATGATGCAGATGTTCCGACTGATGGAGCGTGAAAGCGCCTTTCTGAGCATCACCCTCGAAGACGGTGACCGTCAGACAGAAGAACTCAGCGAGGTCATCGCAGAATGTCCGCGACTGAAGATTGCCATCGGACATCTTGGCATGGCCAATCCCCCACAGACACCCTGTTGGGAGAACGAGAGCTGGCGCCGTCAGATCCGTCTGGCAAGGCATGAAAACGTCATGATAGAGACGGGAGGCATCACATGGCTCTACAACTCGGAGTTCTACCCCTTCCCCTCGGCTGTCCGTGCCATCCGCGAGGCTGCAGACCTCGTGGGTTTCGACAAGCTGATGTGGGGCAGCGACTACCCCCGTACCATCACGGCCATCACCTACCGCATGTCGTACGACTTCCTGCTGAAGACCCAGGAACTCACCAACGACGAGAAGCGACTGCTCTTAGGCGACAATGCCCGTCGTTTCTACGGTTTCAAAGATCTTATCGAACTACCTTACATTAAAAATATGTCAGAATGAAAGCAATACAGATTGAGAAAGAGCGCCAAATGGCGGTCGTAGATATCCCCACCCAGGAGATGAAACCCAACGAGGTACTCCTGCGTCTGGAATATGTAGGCTTCTGCGGAAGCGACCTCAGTACCTACCTGGGCAAGAACCCCATGGTAAAGATGCCAGTGATACCAGGCCATGAGGTGGGAGCCGTCATCGAGAAAGTGGGTGCTGACGTGCCTGAGATATTAAAGCCTGGGATGGTGGTGACCTGTAATCCCTATACCAACTGCGGCAAGTGTGCCTCCTGCCGTAACAACCGTGTGAACGCCTGCCAGCACAACGAGACACTCGGCGTACAGCGCAACGGTGCCATGCGGGAGTTTATCGCCCTGCCCTGGGAAAAGGTCATCCCTGCCGGAGAACTCGACCCACGCACCTGTGCCCTGATAGAACCCATGAGTGTGGGCTTCCACGCCGTGAACCGTGCCCAGGTGACGGATATCGACACAGTAGTGGTCATCGGCTGTGGGATGGTTGGTATGGGTGCCATCGTGCGCTCGGCCCTGCGTGGCGCCACCGTCATTGCCGCTGATATCGACGATGAGAAGCTGGCACTGGCGAAAGAGATGGGCGCTACCTATGCCGTCAATACGATGACGGAGGATGTGCACGCCCGTCTTCAGGAGATCACATCCGGATTCGGACCTGATGTCATCATCGAGGCTGTGGGCAGTCCTGTGACCTATAACATGGCTGTCAACGAGGTGGCCTTCACTGGACGCGTCATCTGCATCGGCTATGCCAAGACCGAGGTATCGTTCCAGACGAAGTTCTTCGTACAGAAGGAGCTCGATATCCGTGGCTCTCGCAACGCCCAGCCCAGCGACTTCCGTGCTGTCATCCATTACCTTGAACGTGGCACATGCCCCGTTGACCGTCTTATCAGCCGTGAGGTGACACCTGAAGAGGCACCTGAGGCCATGCAGCAGTGGGCAGAGAATCCTGGAAAGGTGTTCCGTATCCTCGTCAGGTTTTCATAATGTTCAACCATCAACAATCCATGTTCAATGAAAAAGAATAACTACCTGATTCCCTTCATCCTTGTGACGTTCTGCTTTGCCTTGTGGGGCTTTGCCAACGACATCACGAACCCGATGGTGAAAGCCTTCTCGAAGATCTTCCGTATGAACGTCACTGAAGGTTCCCTGGTACAAGTGGCCTTCTACGGCGGATACTTCGCCATGGCCTTCCCTGCCGCCATCTTCATCCGTAAGTTCTCGTACAAGGCCGGTGTGCTCATGGGTCTCGGACTCTATGCCACAGGTGCACTGCTGTTCTTCCCTTCCAAGAGCATCGGCCTCTACGGCTGTTTCCTCATAGCCTACTTCATCATGACCTGCGGACTGTCGTTCCTCGAGACATCGTGTAACCCCTATATTCTCTCGATGGGAGAGCCTAAGACCGCTACGCGCCGCCTGAACCTCGCACAGTGTTTCAACCCTTGCGGCTCGATCATCGGCATGTTCGTGGCCATGGACTTCATCCAGGCACGACTGAACCCCATGAGCAGCGCCGATCGTGCCTTGTTGAGCGACGCGGAGTTCGAGGCGATGAAGAATGCCGACCTCGACGTACTCATATCCCCCTACCTCGCCATCGGACTGGTCATTATCGTGATGTTCCTGGTTATACTCTTCACCAAGATGCCGAAGAATGGCGACCAGAGTCACGACCTGCACCTGATGGCCACCCTCCGTCGCCTGTTCTCACTGAAGCGCTACCGTGAGGGTGTCGTGGCACAATTCTTCTACGTGGGCGCCCAGATCATGTGCTGGACGTTCATCATCCAGTATGGCACCCGCCTGTTCATGGCCGAGGGTATGGAGGAACAGGCTGCCGAGGTGCTGTCGCAGCGCTTCAACATCTTCGCCATGCTGCTGTTCATCTGTTCCCGTTTCATCGCCACCTGGCTGATGCGCTGGGTGAAGCCAGCCCGACTGTTGGCGGCCTTTGCGGTACTGGCCATGATCCTCACCCTGGGCGTGATACTCTTCCAGAACCGTATGGGACTCTACTGTCTTGTAGGCGTCAGCGGATGTATGTCACTGATGTTCCCCACTATCTACGGCATAGCCCTCGATGACCTGGGCGACGATGCCAAGTTCGGCGCCGCTGGTCTTATCATGGCCATCCTCGGAGGATCGGTCTTACCACCCCTCCAGGCAAAGATCATCGACCTCGGCACGGTATTCGATGGCTTCCCTGCCACGAATTTCTCGTTCGTATTACCATTTGTGTGCTTCCTCGTAGTCTATCTCTACGGGAAGCGCACAACTGTTGTCTCCTGACTACTTCCTACTAGCCTCTGCCTCCTCGCGCTTGGCCTTGTAGAAGCTGTCTACGAAATCCACCTGTTCGCGATTGGGTCTCATGATGAGTGAGGCACCGTCGGCGAACTGCATCGTCGTGGGCTTCGCATCGTCAAACGTCGGCCAGAAGGGCAGACCCTTACCATTGGGATTGCCTGTCTTGGCGAAGTTCACCCAGTACTGTTGGATAATCTCTGCGACTGCTGACTCTGCTGGGAACTTATCGGGCTGTGTCAGGAAGTGACCATTGAGGTAGAGGATATCATCGGCATGGGCCACGCCACGACGACGGGGATCCTGTGAGAAACTCATCTTCGAGGGTTGGGCAAGGAAAGCTGCATAGGCAGGACTCTTACCCGTCTTGGCCTGCAGACTCACCCAGGCGTAGGAAGGCCATGCGAAGCCCATATCACGGAAAGCGTCGCCAAAGCCATGCCAGGCCTCGTCGTTTGTATTGCCTGGATAGACCTTCAGGGCCTTCTCCGTCCAGTCGCCGAAGATGGCGCCTGCACTCTTCTGATAATCCTCGGCTGTGATGTTACCTGGTGAGAAGAGGGCTCCCTCGTCGGAGTTGGTCATGACAATGACGGGCACATCATTATACTCTCCGCGCTCATAGAGACGGTACTGGTCGTCACAGATGACATAGCCATCGACACAAGGCCAGAAGCCGGCGAATCCCACGTTACCGTCACAGAGCGACATGGCGTCCATCTGACGGAGCTGCTTCAGCGTCTTTTTCTTCAGATGCTGCTGGAAGGCAAGTCCTTGTTGCTCGGCACCCTTCTGAGAGGCGTCCATACCCAGCGAACGGGGTTTGTCGGTCCAGGGTGCAAACGAGCCGCCACTCTGACTGATACAGCGGTGGAACAGTCCCTTGGCCAGCGGTGAGGCACAGAGGATGCTGCAGCTGATGGCACCAGCACTCTCACCGAAGATGGTGACATTCGACGGGTCACCGCCGAAGTTGGCGATGTTACGCTGTACCCACTGCAGGGCGTAGATTTGATCCAGGATGCCGTAGTTACCAGAATGGCCCTCAGGATCCTCCTTCGCCAGTTCTGGATGCGCCATGAAGCCAAGGGCACCTGTGCGGTACTCCACGCTCACGATGACCACGCCGCGCATGGCGAGATACTTCCACAGGTCACCGCCGTACCACTCCGTCTGGAAGCCTCCTCCGTGAATCCACACCATCACGGGCAGCTTGTCACTGGCAGAGGTAGCAGGGGTGGCGACGCCAAGATATAGACAGTCTTCGCTCATCATGTCTGCCGTCCGTCCAGGGCGTGTGGGCTGCGGAGGCATCGGACCGAACTGGTCACAGGTCCTCACACCCTCCCAAGCCTTGGCAGGCTGGGGAGCCTTCCATCGCAGGTTGCCCACTGGCGGTGCGGCATAGGGAATAGCCTTGTACACAGCGAGGGGACCATCCAGGACACCTGCCACATCACCTGTCTCCACATGCGTGCGCACCAGAGGCTGCTGGACGCTGGCCACCATCACGACGGCGTCACTGTCGGTATAGACCTCAGGCTGTGTATCATTGGTCAGGCTCGAGAGGTTGATCTTCTCCTTCAGCGGCGTACCGTCTGAGGTCACGCCAGCCACATACCACTTGCTGCCACTACGACGGGCGAGGATCACATACTTGCCAGGATAGCCGTCGATAAACCTTGTCTCGTCCCAGAGCGTGGGCACGGCCTTCATGAAGTTCACGGCCCAGCTGGGGGCATCCTCCAGGTTGTTGGGAGCCATGGCGAAGTGCTGCACACTGCTCTGGAACAGTACGGCCGTGGCCATGGCGAACACGTCGCTGGTACGACGGGTCGTACCGTGCTGGTTGTCCTTGCCGTAGTGCTTGTTCAGCGTTGAACCGCCGAAGTCCATCGAACCCACGGTATTCCTGATGAAGGGATGTATACAGGCGTTACGTGCCTCGGCATCGCAGGCGCCCTGTCCGAAATGCAGGTTCTCACTGGCAAGCACGGCCTCGGAGGCCACATAGTTGGGATACATCCGCTCCCAGCCACGGGGCAGCGTACAGCCGTGGAAAATCACCTGCAGACCGAAGTCATTGGCATCGGTGAGAATATCCTCGTAGAGCTGCATCATGGCCTGTTTGTCACCGCCGAAGAAGTCCACCTTGATACCGAGGATGCCGTTCTTCTGCATCCAGGCCATCTCCTGACGACGCGGACCGCTCTTGTCCATCTTGTGCTTCGGACCCTGCGGAGCATCGTTCCAGGAGCCATTGGAGTTGTACCACAGGAACAGTCCCACGCCACGTTCCTTGCCATAGCGCGCCAGCTCCTCCATCTTCTCATAGCCTATCTGCGTGTCCCAGAGAGCATCGACAAGCACTGAGCGCCAGCCCATGGCGGCAGAGAAGTCGATGTAGCGTTTCTGCTCGTCGAAATTACAGCTGGGGTCCATGCCGATAATCCACGACCATGATCCCTTGCCGTAGGTATAGTCCTTCGATGCCTTGTACTTCGGCTGCACGAGGTCGTTGGCCACGGTGGTCTCCACGATGGGTGCGAGGGTGCTGCCGATGGTGATGGTACGCCAGGGTGTCAGGGCAGGCAGCGACACGATGGGCGACACGGAACCTGTACCGTTCATCTCTTCCTCCTGCGGGAAGCCGATCTTGTATTGTCCGTCCTTCACGTTCAATAGCCGGCAGCCCACATAGCCACCGTCGGTACCCGTCTCACTGATGAGTGCCCAGCCATCAGGTGTCATGAAGAGACATGGGAAGGTATATCCCCCACCCCAGCCATTCTTACCCGTCTGGTCATCGAGGGTATAGCTGGTCTCGTAACTAGGAGCCGTCCGTGCAAAGCCCGTCATCGGCTTCATCTGCGGACAGAGGAACGTGGTAGTACCTTCAGGCAGCACGAAGCCGCTGGCCTCACTGACCACCACAGCCGACATCGTCTCTCCGCCACGGACCTTCTTGGGATAGATCTTATAGCGGTAGGCCACGTCACGGTCAGTCACACGGAAAATCACATCCAGTGCCTTGACGCCGCCTTTCTCAAACGTACAGACAGCCTCAGTGGCCTTGTAGCAGATATGACTCTGTTTCGTGGTCTTCAGCCAATAGTCATCAGTGACGGTCTTTATCTCACAACCCGCCATCGTCAGACACTGCGACAGGTCGTCGAAGTTGGTGACAAGTCCTAACGGCGAAGACTGGATAAACACTTGGCCGTCGAGCGACACCTGATACTTCGGACTGCCGCCCTCATCACTGACAGCGACACTGACATGACCGTCAGGGCTGGTAATATCTCCCTTTACAGGCTGAACCCCCTGCGCAAAGGCAGCGATAAGTGACAATTGATAAACAATCCATGTTGCGCAAAGATACCTGCGCCATCGGTTTTGAATATAGGTCTTCCTCATGTCTAGAAAAGATTTAGTTACTATTATGTATTATGCTGCAAAGTTACAAAAAAAATTTCAGACTAGCAAATATTTCCAGGAAGAATAATAAAAAAAACTACGATACATTGTCTTAAAAAGACATGACGCAGTTACACAGTTACGCAGTTACGCAGTTGCATAAGGTGTATCCGAGCTATGACTTTTGAAGGAAAGACAATCTTTATATTATATATATATTATAATATATATATAATATAATATAAATATTCATTAAAAAATGATGCTCGAGCCATGTCTCGATTCGCTCGTCGAAGAACTTCGCCGACGGCAAATGAAACTGCGTAACTGTGTAACTGCGTAACACCGTCAGTCGAAATCTCACAAAATTAATTTGCACTTTATGAAAAATAATTGGGAGAAACTATTGTTTTGCATCTGAAAATTTCGTACCTTTGCAATGTATTGAAAAAGACGGAATTTGCGCAGCAGGCACGAAAAAATATCGCTCTGGCCAAGCAGAAAATTCTCCCTGGGCAAGCCGCAAAAACGAAGTCCCATCGACGGCACAAGGCAGCAAACAATATTTAACTAAAAATCTTTACAAACAATTATAGTAATGAAAGTAAAAGCAGTTATCAAAGAACGCCCGACTCAGAGCCACCAGCCATTTTAATGACTCATTGTCGAGTGCAAAGGTAATCATTCTTTTTGAAAGAACCAAATCCAGACTCAACTTTTTGTTCTGAGCTTGCTCATTGCTCTTGAACTGATTGTGGCATCTTTTGTGGCATCTGCCAGAAAGGTGCGTATTAGGCTACGTCCTTCTATCGAAATGGCATGTTGCATACAGGATATTACTGATCTTCAAAAGGTAATTCACCCAAATATTTATCAAAGTCACTTTGGAACAAACGATCCTGTACGATGCGGTACTTTTCAAATTCTGTCTCGGCATGTTCTTTGGCCTCTTCAGCTGTTACTGAACCTGCCGTTTGCAGTACTTCATTACCACCAGCCGCCAAGATGGTATCAATCTGTTTGGCCCAGTCCTCCATTGTCATCGGGATGTGGCGCTTAGCCATTCGCTCTGCCAATTCCAGTACACCATTCACCAACTGCCCCATGTCTGCCAGTTCCATCTCTTTTAGATAGTTCTTGGCAATCGACACATCTGTCTTGACAATTTTGCCATCAGGTGCGTTTTCCCAGGTCGTCAACCCCATGTGTTCCTGTTCAGCATCAGCACGTTCTACAATTAATTCAGCAGCTGTTCGACCATGCACGGCATAATGCATCTTGTTCTGCATCATCTTGAAGAAGAGTCTTGTCGTTGGCGCATCACGATTATAATCAATTGCCGTCGCATAGATGTCCGTCAGTTTCTGATAGAACCGTCGCTCAGACAGACGAATTTCACGAATCTCTGCTAACAGGTGTTCAAAGTAGTCCTCATCCAAGAACGTGCCATTCTCCATACGCTTTCTGTCCAGCACATATCCACGAATGGCATATTCTCGCAGTACACTGGTAGCCCACTGGCGGAACTGAGTAGCCCGGATGCTATTGACACGATATCCCACACTTATGATGGCATCGAGGTTGTAAAACTGAGTCATATAGTTCTTCCCATCAGAGGCAGTTGCCGAGATTTTCTCGGTAACTGAATCCTTAACCAGTTCACCGCTTGTAAATATGTTCTTCAGATGAAGTCCCACATTGTCCGTTGATGTCAATGTACCTGTCCCCTGACATGATTCACAGATGTCGGAGGGCAGATGTAAGATGTGAAAATGAATTATCGTTAAATTTCTATTGATTTTCGTTTCAACCATATTTGCAATTCGAAATTTTGTGCAACTTTGCAGTAAATTTCGAATTGGAAACAAGTAAAAGATAGCAACTATAGGTCGATGTCGGAGTGATAGAAAGCCGTGAGAAGCGCGATGGGAAACAGGTGTGACATAACTCTAACATCTGTGATGTCTATACATAATGAACCCCAGAAGTATTCAGTCTAACTTCTGGGGTTCACTTCATAGTTGTCTATTTCACAACCTTGCGTCCATTGATGATATACACACCCTCGGGTAAGCCATCAAGAGAAGTTGCAGACTTACGTACCAAATGACCATCCAGAGAATAAATGTCAACAGACTCTGACAAGGCTTTGACACCAACGAGACCAGTCTCGTTGCTCTCCACGCTGATGCCATAGATACGTAAACTTGGTTCCACACCAGCCTGTTGCAGACCTCGTGCAGCATTATGTTCTTTCGTTCCTGCAAATATATAGACCATTGTTTCCTCAGTGACGTTATAAGGAACAGTCATCTTCAACTTACCCGACAACTCCATTTCCCAGGGCTCATTATTACCAACCTTCACCTTCAGGGTCATGTTTCCTGTCGTCTCGGCTGTTACCGCCACCTTACCGCTTCCAGCAGGCACCTTGAAGATGATACCCGTGAAGTTCTGCTTCAGTTCCTCGTCTGTGATACCCAATCCTTCGAGGGCAGCCATCTGCTCATCGCTGGTCTCTTTGGTAATCACGATACAGCCATCCCCAGAGTTGTATCCACCTGCATCCGTACCAATGTTATAGTACATATTATTGACGATGGTTCCTGTCAAGTCTGTCTCTTCCGTGATGTCACCACCTTCAGCGAAGTTCACATCCTTACCTTCATCAACAGGCTCCAAGTCTTCCATCTCCACGATGTTCGTGAAGTTCTTCCATCCGTCAGTTGTCTGGTACTTGGCCTTCGTGCCTGCAGGGACATATAACGGAATGCTCTTATCTACATATTCCCAACAAGAGATATTCGTACCAAATGGTTCCTCAATATATGAGTATATCTCGGTCAGGCCTTTACAATGATCGAAAGCGTAGTCGCCAATACTGGTCACACTATTGGGGATCGTGAGGCTAGAAAGATATTGGCAGTTCTCGAAAGCCCATTTTCCAATGCCAGTCACACTATTGGGAATGGTAGAACTGCGGAAACCAGCAATCAGCGTGTTGGTGGCTGTCTCAATAATGGCATTGCAATTGTCACGAGAATCATAAGTTTTATTACCAGATTCAACAACGCAGCTAGTAAGGGCAAGGCACTCAAAAGCACCTAAGCCTATGCTGGTTACGCTACTGGGGATGATGATGCTGGTTAAAGAACTTCCCTGGAAAGCACCGCGGTCTATGATGGTCACGCTATTAGGAATAGTGATGGTAGAAAGACTACGGCAGTTATAAAAAGCACAATTGCCTATGCTGGTCACACTATTGGGGATGATGACACTGGTCAAACCACTGCAGCCCGAAAAAGTAGAATTGCCTATGCTGGTCACATTATTGGGGATGGTGAAGCTGGAAAGACCGCTGCAGCCAGAGAAGGCATAGTCACCAATGCTGGTTATACTATTAGGGACAGTGATACTGGTAAGAGTACTGCAATCATAGAAAGCATTTTCACCGATGCTTATCACACTACTGGGGATAATGGTGTTTTTACAACCAACAATCAGGGTGTTAGTGGCTGTCTCAATGATAGCATTGCAATTGTCGCGTGAATCAAATATGCTATTACCTGATTCAACGGATATGCTGGTAAGGTCATTTCCAGAAAAAGCAGACTTCCCTATACTTGTCACACTATTAGGAATGATAATACTGGTAAGACTGCCACAATGAGAGAAAGCACCGCCTTCAATACTTGTCACACTATTGGGAATGGTGAGGCTGGAAAGTCTACCGCAACCATAGAAAGCACCACCGCCTATGCTGGTCACATTGTCGGGGAAGGCGACTGAGGACAATTTTGCACACTGATAGAACGCTTGATATCCGATGCTCGTAAGTCCTTTAAAATGCTGGAGCTCATCAAATGAAGTAATTCTGTTATTATATCTGAATACCTTTCCGAGGTCTGTCACTACCGCTGCCTCGTCATAACTCAGCTCGCCGTCGCCATTGGTATCCCAGTTCTCCACGCAGATGCGCTTCACTTCAGCGTTGGCAAACTTGATGTTGCCTGCTGGTGTTTCGCCTTCCATCTCCACGATGTTCTTAAAGTTCTTCCATCCGTCAGTGGCCTCATATAAAGCTTTGGTGCCAGCGGGGACGTAGAGCGTAGCAGCAGTCCATGATCCATCATAACTGTTATGGAAAGTGTCATTGCCAATGGCTGTAGGCTTTTTGTCGAACACAATCACTTTTTCAAGGGAATTAAATCCGTAAAAAACAATTTGGGAGCCTACGTTCTCTGGCCACTTTTCAAAAGTAATGGTCTTTAGCTTATAGCAATTTCCAAAGGCTTTATTACCAATTGTTGTCACAGAACTGGGAATATGCAAGGAGTCTATGCAAGTACGATAAAAAGCATTTCCTGCAATGCTAGTAACAGAGTTGGGTATTACAATTTCTGTCAAAGTTTCAATTCCTTCGAACGCACGCTTTCCGATAGCCGTGACCGTGTTTGGAATGATAGTGGACTTACAGCCAGAAATCAATTCGTTGGTTTTGGTATATATGATAGCATTGCAGTTATCGCGAGAGTCGAAAGTAGTGTTACCTTCTTCCACTATTATGGAAGAAAGGTAAATACAGTGAGCGAATGCCACTTCACCGATATTAGAAACAGACTTGGGAATAGTGATAGAAGTAAGACCACTATGTATGAATGCACCAGAACCGATATATTTTACCTTACTTGGAATATCGATACTTGTTAACTCTATACAACTATTGAATGCACCATCATAAATCGCAGTAACTGTAGAAGGGATAATCGTGTTCTTGCAGCCAAAGATCAGCGCGCTAGAATTCGTGTAAATAATGGCATTGCAATTGTCGCGCGAGTCATAGACCTTATTTCCCTCTTCGACAGTTATAGATGCCAATTTATCGCAACCTTCGAAAGCTTCAGTTGCAATAAACAATACGGATTTGGGAATGGTTAATGATGTCAGACCTACAAGACAAAAGGCCTGAAGATGAATTTCCTTAATAGAATTAGGGAATTTGATTGATGACAGATTCTGACAGAATTCGAATGCAAATTGGTTGATGACTTCTACTCCTGTGAAGTACTGGAATTCGTTGAAAGACTTAATGTCACCTTTGAATACCTGTCCCAAGTTCTTCACTGCTGCTGCCTCATCATAGCTCAGCTCGCCATCGCCGTTGGTGTCCCAGTTTTCCACACAGATGCGCTTTACCTCCGCATCAGCAAACCTGATGTTGCCTGCTGGTGTTTCGCCTTCTCCCATCTCCGCAATATTCGTGAACTCATGCCAGCCGCCGGTTGCCTGATACTTATCCATCGTGCCTTTGGGAACGTAGAGCTGAATTTTCTTGAGGTCTACTCCACGCCACCAATCCACCTTAAATGGGTTCTCGATATATGAGTATATTTCAGTCAAGGCTCTGCAATAGGCGAAAGCATCTCTGTCGATTTTGGTCAAACTATTCGGGAGGGTAATGCTGGTAAGACCTGCACAAGCAAAGAAGGCTCCACCGCCAAGGTTAGTTACGCTGTTGGGAATGATGACGCTTGTCAGTCCATGGCATTCTTCGAAAGCCCCCGAACCTATATTAGTTACACTGTTGGGGATAGTGATACTTGTAAGACCGCTACGAAGGAAAGCCCCGATGCCGATATTGACCACGCTGTTGGGAATAGTGACATTGGTAAGATTACTGCAACCACGGAATGCTTCTTTATCGATGTTTTCCACTCTGTATGTTGAACCATCAACCGTGAAATGGCTAAGTATTTCTATGTCACCTGATACAGAAGGAGACTTAGTAACGCTCGAAGCAGCTATTCCAACCTGATAATAGTAGTTTACTCCAGTTGCCGGATCAGTGTAAACTTCTGCCCACGATGCCAAAGGCAGGAGGCAGAACAGCATCAATGAGATAAATAGTTGTTTTGTTTTCATAATTATTGTTTTTAGTTTGACTTATGTACCCTCTTGAACAATTAAGCTTAGTTTCTCAAGTTTTCTCTCGGCAAAGATAGACATTATTTCCGAAACCACCAAGAATTTCCTAATTCTTCTTAATAATTGTCCCACACCAGCTGAAAAGTGTGGGAATTTTCGTACCTTCGCAAACGATATGGCCTTCATATTGAGTTATAAACACTAAACTACATGAAACGGAAATTGCTTCTATCACTCCTGCTGTTGACAACCCTTGTCGCCCTGCCAACGACGACCAAAACGATTCGCCCGGGCGAGTTGTGGTACGATGACGGAGGACGGCACATCAACGCCCACGGTGGCGGAATCATGAAGTATGGCGACACCTACTATTGGTTTGGCGAACACAAGGACGACAAGACGAGCAACGCGCTGGTTGGCGTGATGTGCTACGCCTCGGAGGACCTGGTGAACTGGCGCAACTGCGGTGTGGCGCTGAGCGTCAGCGACGAGCATGGCCACGACATTGAGCGCGGCTGCATTCTCGAACGGCCAAAGGTGATATATAATAAGGTGACGAAGAGGTTCTGCATGTGGTTCCATCTGGAGCTGAAGGGACAGGGCTACAATGCCGCCCGCTATGGCGTGGCTGTGGCTGACCGTCCAGAGGGTCCCTACAAGTTCCTTTATTCGTCGAGAGTCAATGCTGGCACATGGCCAATAGAGGGTTCACC
>JAEEGK010006234.1_pt1 | contig 28738 bp, 23 predicted proteins | sample 8958771 | NCBI WGS metagenome assembly JAEEGK01 (sample SAMN16246547, study PRJNA631951) | gut metagenome | biome: gut microbiome; feature: rumen; material: SC-attached | host: Bos | place: Iran: Karaj | collected 2018-10 | reverse complement strand
AACAAAAAGTGCATTTTTCTTGGTCAGGTAAACCTTTGCAGGTCCGTCATCGTAAGAATACAGATATCTGATGGTTACGGTCTCGCCGTCAGCGGTTTCAACCTGTGTCTCTTCCGCAGAGTCCCACAGATAATCCTCAGTCTTCTTACCTTCCGCTTTCTCATCATGGATCCCGCGAAGATAATTCAGCATCTGCTTTCTGAATTCCCTGTATCCGGTCAGTTCCTTGTCCGCAAAAAAAGACTTGCCGCCGCAGTATTCACAAACGATCGCGCCGCTGCTGTCGACTGACATCTCACCGCCACAGTTCTTACATTTGAAACTGATCATGATCTATGCCTCCATTAGATCAATTATACCGCATCGGCACGAATTAATACACTCTGGTTGCTCTCTCATCCAGTTCTCTTTCATCGTCTCTGTAATCCAGCTCTTTTCCCGAATACTTACCGGTATCGATGTTTTCAAACTCCCACACCGAGTAGCTTTTAAGCACGCCGTCCACATAATACTCATTTCTGATCTTGTCACCGTCGGCATCATAGAAATCCACCGTCATGATTTCGGCGGGAATTCCGTCCGAACCGTCACTGTAAACCTGTGGAAAATAATATGATTCACTTATTCTGCTTTCTTTATACAGATATCCTTCATCGGAATATTCGTACCTGATCTCGGTTACATCAACAGATTCGTAGATCATATCTATCACACGACCTTCGTCATCATAGCCGTATTCTTCACGGGATAATACTCTGTCACCGTCATATACGGCGTAACTTACTTTCGACAAAAGATTTCCGTCATCGTCATACTCTTCTTCCGTACGGTACATTATCTCTCCATCAGCTCCGTATTGATATATAACCCTTTTGTTGCCATCCTCATCAATCTGAGTTGCCGCTGCTTCATAGGAATTACCGTCAGCATCCGTGATGATGCGCTTTATCAAATTACCTTCGGAATCATAAGTATCTTCGTAAGTATATTTAATATTATCGTTTTCGTCATAATCCTCTTCATATTCCCCTATCAGGATTCCGGCTTCGTCATATTCAAATCTGACTATGTAGTGCGAATAATCGAATGATTCCTTGCAGATCAGAAGGCCGTCGGAATTATACAGATCAATCTCAGTCACCTCATCGCCATACTTATAAAAAGTTTCTTTAGCGAGATTGCCTTCCTCATCAAATTCTTTATATGACTCAAGTCTGTTTCCGAAGCCGTAATAAGACTCATCGGTTATGATACCCTTGGCATTGTAGTTTCTTTCGGTTGTATTAGCTATGCTGCCGCCTGAATAGTAACACTCTTTTACAATATGGCCCGCATTATCGAACTCATAAGTATATTCACCGAAAGCCATAAGTCCGCCGTCAGCGTAATAGGACATATAAACCGTAGGCAATTTAACACTTTCTCCGGCTGTGCCCAAAGGGCCGCATGCACCCAGATTAACCGTAACCAATGCCGTCAATATTATCGATAAAAGTTTTCTCATAATTTCACCCCTTACAAAGCTTTCACAACCGCTTCATCTATACTGACGGAACAACCTTTTAAAACGTCACTTTCTTGAAAAACAGGAGACAGTTCTGCATTCTCGCGGGGTGACGCGAATACATAACTTTCGAGACTTCGGTATCTGCGAGAAATTCGGCCGCCCGGCCCGAACGAAGTGAGCGGCCTCGCGTCATGAGGTAAACTAGCCTTGTGAAGAATTTCCGCCTGATGCCGAAAAGCGAGAAAGTTATGCATCGCGGCAGGACCCCAGAGAAGGTAGAACTGTCTCCAACTTACAAAAAAGGACGGCTCAAAAGAGCCGTCCTTTGACGCGTTAGTTGAATCTGAATATCTTTTGTGCGATCTTGTAGCACTCGACGGAAACCTTTCTTCCGCCTTTTCCGGGAAGGTTCATCGCATTTCCGGGAAGTCCCGCTCTGAGGTATGCCCACAGATGCTTGTCACGACCTTTTATGTATGTCCAGAGCCTTGCTTTCTCTGCAAGAGAATCTTCGGTATTTTTCTTGATGAGAAGTATCGATGAGATGGTGGTGATGATCTCAAGATAATTTCTCATGTACTTGTACATCTTCTTATTTCTGAGGATCTTGGTCTTATTGTCGCAGAGGTAATCGATCATGCGGTAATTAACCTTAAGCTGCTGCTCAATCCTGGAGATCATAATCTCTTCGTTTACGGACTGATCTTCACGGCCGATGTAATATCTGTAGAAATTTACATCCAGATAATACATGTTCTTAACGTGCATAAGAGGCTCATATACATAGAGATTGTCTACATAGAAAGTATGCTCGGGAAGTACCATTCCGGAATCCTTGAGAAGCTGAGTTCTGTAGATTGCGGAATGCATAAGGATGTAATGACCCTTGCTGAAATGATGGCAGTCTTCCCAGGTAAAGATCTGGTCCTGAGGGAGCATGTGATGGTAATGAATAACCTTCTTACGCTTCTCTCCCTGCTTCTCATATACATAATTGCTGATGAGAAGATCGAGCTTCTCACCGCACATGACTAACTCTTTAAGCTTGCCGAGTATCTTGGCATAAGCTGTCTTCTTAACCCAGTCATCGGAATCAACTACCTTGAAGAAAAGACCGGTAGCATTCTGAATACCTGTATTGACCGCACCGCCGTGTCCCTTATTGGGCTGGTCGATCGCACGTACTATTCCGGGGTACTGTGCTTCGTACTTGCGTGCTATCTCAAGAGTATTGTCTTTGGTGGATCCGTCGTTGATAACAAGTATCTCAACATCATCTCCGCCGGGCAAAAGTGATTCGATGCATCTGTCCATATATGCTGCGGAGTTATAGCAGGGAATCGCGATAGTTAATAACTTCATAACTGTCTTTTCGGCCTGAGTCGGCCGTCTCCTTATAATAATTGCGCAAAATCAATTCTAAATCCTAATCCCGGAAATGTACAGTAAAACCGTTCCGCTCCGCTAACCGTCTGCTCCGAGTTTTCCGCCTTTATAGGGAACCCTGGCGGAGGGAACCTCTTCGGAAGCAGGATCGGTATGAACGGACTGATCGTCGAAAAAGATCTGGGCACCAAATGCCTTGAGAATCTCTTTCTTCTCGACTCCTCCGAGGAAAAATGCCTCGTCGAGTCTGACATTCCAGCTTCTGAGTGTCTTGATGACTCTTTCGTGTGCGGGTGCACTTCTTGCCGTGACAAGAGCGGTACGGATGGGACATTCTTCACCGTATATACTGCGGATCTGAGTAAGCTTTTTCAGGAAACTTGCAAACGGACCTTCCGCAAGAGGATTATCCGCATTTATCTCCTCGTTTTCTTCGAAAGCTTTAAGTCCCTTTTCCTTGTAGATAACTTCGGACGCATCGTCAAATAAAACCGCATCTCCGTCAAAAGCTATCCTGATGGAACCGTCGGTCGCACCGGGATATGTATGATCGGTAATGATCATGCCGGCTGCGATACCGCTGTTTATCGCGTTCTGTACATCATCTTCATATGCCGAGAGGAACAGATCCGTTTTAAACGCTTTCAGATAAGGTGAAAGCGAAGATCCGCTCGCAAGTACCGCTCTGGTTATCTTAAGTCCGTAATGCTTGATGGAATTAAAGACCCTGAGCGAAGTATTGGTGGAATTTCTGGACATGATGATAACCTCTACAAGAGGGTTATCGGGATCTTTGTCATTAAGTGAAAGAAGGCTCTTGATAAGCGAAAAACCCGGTCCGGGTTCAAGAATATCTTTCTCATGCTCGAACTGATAAGACTGGTATGCATCCAGTCCTTCTTTTTCGAATATTTCGTTTTCTTTGGTCAGATCAAAAAGAGCTCTCGATGAAACTCCTATGACCATCTTATCTTCAAGTGCGTATGCCATAAGCCCTCCTTGGGGCCGTACAGTGTCGTCACTTTCTGAGTCTTTCACCTTCATACTTGCCGAGTATAAGAAGTGATTCGCGAAGGGACAGATACTTGGTCCTTACATCACCTTCGGGAAGCTCGACATCACATGCGGTAGCCATTGTGATAAGCATCTCATCGGTAAGTCTGTGATTAAGAGATGCAAGTATATGGAGTCTGTCCGCAGAACTCTTTGCATCGAGGAAATCCTCAACCTCCGGATCAAGACCTTCCGTTTCGGCTTCTTCCTTCTTTGCGGGAGCTGCCTGAGTCTGAGGAGCCTGCGCAGGTGAAGCGGCCTTTCCTTCCTGTCCGGGTTCTACCTTTTCGAATCTCATATCCTGAGTCGCATCGGGATACTTAACCTTATCCACGGGCGAGAGGAAATTGACCACGGGTCTGGCCCATACCTTGGACGGATCCTCTTCGGATCTGTAGATCACAAGTCCCTCTGAAGTCTCGGTATGCTGTGCTATGGTGACGATCCTGTACAAACCGCCTTTAAAATGTCTGTAAAGTTCTCCTTCAACGGGCTGAGCCATATTGTCTCCTTATACTGATATTTTATTTGGAATGCCTGTAAAACAGACACTAACAGTATAACCCATCCGCCGATAAATTTAAATAATCTTGACACCTGTGGTGCTTCTCGAATCGGTAAAAGAAAGGCTTTCCAGCATTTCCTTTATTTCATCTAATTTTTCCTCAGATGCATATTCGAACCTGCTGTTGTGAATGCTTAATGTGTAGGTTCTCATTCCGTTCTCATCGGTTGTGTGATTGAGCATCACTCCCGAATTTACATATCCCTCTTCATTCAGATATGCCCTTGCGCTGCTGACATACTCATCCTCGAGAACCCTGAAATAATCATTCAAGGCTTCGCTGTCATTTCTCTCAAGTCCTTTCACGGTTATGGAGAAAATTATGAAAGCTCCGGCGATAAGAAGTATGGTCAGTATTCCGAGATACAGATAATCCTTTTTTAATATGTTTTTCATGGTATTCATAAGAACCTTCCTTTCAAACCGGGCACCCCGCCCTTACAAGACTGATTCTATATGATGCCATGGGTAAAATTTTCCACATAATTCAAGTGAGGCCCCAGTTTTTCCCACCTGGGCCACCTGGCCCCCATCCCCTATCCCACGTCTCTCCCATCACAGAAGCCATCAAGAGGCCAAATAAGCATAAAAGCATCGAATTCCTCTCATCCTCCGACTTTCGATGCCTTTCAAGCCCTATTCCCTTGTAAAAAGCATCGAAAAGATCTCTTCCCGCTCTTTTTGATGCCTCCACAGCCCGGTTCACCCTCAAAAAGCATCAAAATCCCACGCATCCGCGGCTATTCGATGCCATCCTAGGCCTTTTCCCTCGCAAAAAGCATCAAATTACTCTCATCCGACACTTTTCGATGCCTTTCAAGTTCCTCCACCTCGCAAAAAGCATCAAATTACTCTCATCCGACACTTTTCGATGCCTTTCAAGTTCCGCCACCTCGTAAAAAGCATCGAAATCCCTCTCATTCTGCACTTTTCGATGCCTTCCTCCCCCTATCCCAGTACCCGCCTCCACACACGAAAAAGAGTCGGAGGAATCGATCCTCCGACTCTGCAACTATCATTCAATTAATCCCGTTCGTGAGCTGTCACTCTTTAACAGGTTCGGGCATCAGGTAAGCGGTTACCCGATTTCTTCCACCCTCCTTGGATGCATATACACCCGCATCGGCATATTTAAACGCATCCGAGAATGTGGTAGGAAATGTGGAGCTTACGATACCGCAGCTGAAAGTAACATTCCTTTCCGTAAATTTGTAATGCACCTTTCCGAACTTTTCTCTGAGATCGTCCATGTACTCGATATGGTCATGGAAATCTCCGCCGTCAAAAACAAATATGAATTCCTCGCCGCCGTATCTTCCGACAACAAGGTTGTCTCTCATGTTTTTATTTACCGTATCACCGAACTTCCAGAGAACAACATCGCCGTTTTTGTGTCCGTACGTATCATTGATGCTCTTGAAGAAATCAAGGTCAACCACCGCAAGAGATACCGGATGCTCGGGTGAAGCATTGAGAAGGAATATATCCGCTTTTTCCTGAGCATAGGGTCTGGTGTGAAGGTAAGTGAGCTGATCAATCTCCAGGCGCTGTCTGTAGCTTTCCTGCTTTTCGTTAGCCGCATAAACGATATTCTGCATCTCTTTGTTATAGATGATTATTGTTCTGGAAACGATGGCACCGCAGGCAAGAACAAACATAACAACCAGCATGCTCTGCAGGAAATAAGTATATTCCTCGGGATGGAGAAGCATCTGGAAAAATGCACTCATGGCAACCAGTATGATGGAATATACCGTTACACTGTAGAGAAGATGGATCTCATGGAATACACTGCAGAAAATAACCGCAAGGATGGGAAGACACCATAAGACCACATAATAACCGTTCCAGAATGAAAGGCTTCCGCCGATGGTCGCAAAAACGAACGAACACACAAAACATTTCATCGAATTATCGAATTTTTCGGAAGCATTTACGTACAAAGCCACAAACGAAGCTATGACATTAATGGCTGTAGGAATGATTATTCTGGTGAGAAGATAGGTATGAGCGGGATCGTCGATAAAATGTCCAAGAATCCCTACAAGAAACACAAGCATACTGATACCGAACCCGATACCCGTAAGCTGAAAGAACACAATTATGATCTTTTGTCTGGCAATAGTCTCAGCTTTGTTCATAATTACATACAATTTTAATATCAGGCTATGAAAATATCAACCGATTAATAGCAAAATACCATAAGAGGCATTACATAAAAAATGGGGATGCATCAGCATCCCCATTTTTGTCGGTAATAATTTATAAGATCTTGAAGTAATCGATGGCAACGCCCATATCCTGGTTAACATCACGCATCTTAACGGTGGAATCCAAAGTATCGGTACATGCACTTGTAACGGTCTGGCAGGATGCGGCAACTTCTTCCGCGGAAGCTCCGAGTTCCTCTGAGATGGCACCAAGCTCGGTTGTGGAATTGGTAAGATCGGCCTTGATCTTATCAAGCTGTGCGGTAATGTCTTTGATCGTATCAATCTCAACGATGGAAGCTGCTACGGAATCGGAGAGTACATTGAACTTCTCCTGAGCCTGTTCGATGTCTTCTCTTTCCTTGCTGATTACTTCATAAACCCTGTTACTGATATCTACGGTTCCGTTGGACATTACGATAACGTTCTCAATGATCTGCTTGATCTCTTTAGCGGATTCTGCGGAAGAATCGGCAAGTGATCTGATCTCATCCGCAACAACCGCAAATCCGCGTCCTGCTTCACCGGCACGTGCAGCTTCGATGGATGCATTAAGCGAAAGCAGATTGGTCTGAGCAGCAATGGATTCGATTGCCTGAACTGCGGTCTCGATATTTCCGATAGCGGTATTGGTCTCTGCAATCTTGTCATTAATACTCTTCATTGCTTCAACAGATTCGTTTGCACCGGAATATACGGACTTCATGCAGTTAGTAGCATCACTGTTTGCCTCACGTATTGTCTGAGATTCGTCATAAAGTCTGCGGACATTATCGTTAAGATTCTCAACATCGCATCCGAGCTCAACAGCCTTCTCAGCCATGATCTGTGCGTTTTCGGCAACACTCTGTGAAGTAGATGCAACTTCACCGATTGCGGTGTTGATCTGGGAAATCGACTCTACATTGTTGCTGGTCATCTCATCAACATTAACAATCGCCGCATTAAGAACATCTGCGGAATCCTTAACGGATCTCATGGAATCGTTAAGAGATGATCTGAGAGACTTAAATGAATCAATGATACGTATTGTTTCATCAATGATAGAGTGAGCATCACAATCAACGGTAACATCTCCGGTTCCGAGTACGGAGATGGATGAGGCAACCTTTTTCAGAGGTGTTGAGATAATATTTGCGACAACGATTGCAAGTACGGTAAACAGTACAACGTTTATAATACATATAATAACGGTCCACAACTTAGTAGAATTTACACCTGACAAAACATCATCTTCATCAGCGGTAAGCACTGCTATATAAGCGTTGTTCTCGCCAATGTAATATGCTGCATACTTGGTCTTGCCCTTGTAATTGTATGTTATACAATCGGGTGCGGGAGTTTTACCTGCTTCAAGCTGTGCAACGAGTCCTTTAACGGCATCATTTTCAACCGGATTGCCTATCTTGGATTCATCCGGATGATACAGCATGGTTCCTTTAGCATCAACGAAATAGATATATGCACTTTCGTGATTAAGTGCAGATACATCGGAAATCTTTGAGGCCACATTGTTTACCAGAGTTCCGGCTCCCACAAAACCGATGGGCGTTCCGTTGTCCATTACCGGATAATACAGTGACATAACCAGCTGTCCTGAAGCGGGTGAGGTTATAATACCTGTATTGAATACACCGTTTGCTCCCAGAATATTGGAACGAAGTTTTTCCAGAGAATCTCCTTCTCTCAGAATCATTCCGACAGCACCCTGATTGGAATGAGCCATTACCTGAGTATTCCAATCCGCTATATATAAACCTTCCCATCCCTCGAGTGAAGCATAAAAATCCGTAGTATACTGCTGTGCTTCAGCAGCAAGCTTAGCATCATCCGGATTCTTCAGGTATTCTTTTACGATAGGTGCAGTGGCATAAGCCTGAAGTGTTCTAATATTGGTATCGGTAGCAGTATCGAAGGCCGTACCTGTTTCCATGATAACCTGAAGAAGCGAACTGTTTGTCCAACTCTTCATTTCTCTACTGCTTACCGTGATCAGGCATATGCTCAGTATAAGCGACGCACAGATAAGAGGAATAAGCGCATACAGTATCAGCGTACTCCTCATAGTAAGTTTCGCAGAACTACTTTTTTTCATATAAACCCCTCCCGCAAAGATATTCTTTTAGGGTTACCCCGTTAACGATTATTATATAACTAATTTATAAAATTTACAGATAATTTAAAAAATCTGTTAAAATTGTATTCATGAAAGAACTTACAAAAGGTAACCCGTTAAAAGTAATATGTCTCTTCTCTCTGCCCATCTTGCTGGGAAGGCTGTTTAATCTTGCCTATTCTCTGGCAGACATGAAAATTCTGGGATACTTTCTGGGAAAAGACGCCATAGCTGCGGCGGGGAGCGTATCCTCACTCTATGACCTCACCAACTCATTTATCATCGGCCTGACAAACGGCTTCGGCGTCATCACAGCAATGCATTACGGTTCCGGAAGCATGGATAAAACAAAACGATCCCTTACCTCTTCCGTAACTTTGTCTGTTTTATTTTCACTGTCAATGACAGCCGTTTGTTTCACCGCGCTTGATCCGATACTGAATCTCCTGAATGTATCCGATAACGTAAGACAAAGCGCAACGGAATACATCTCCATCATGCTGGCAGGTCTTGTTTTTTCCGCATTCTATAACTGCCTTGCGGCATCTCTTCGGGCCGTAGGCGATGCCTATACTCCGCTGATATTTCTCATATTGTCTACCATTCTGAATATACTGCTTGATATAGCCTTTGTAGGTTCTCTTGGACTTGGCACCAAAGGCGCGGCTGCAGCAACCGTTGCCAGCCAGATCATCTGTGCGGTTTTGTGCCATTTCTATACATTTATCAGATACAAAGAGTTAAGATTCGGTTTCAGGGATCTCATCCTGCAAAAAGAAACCGGTATTCGTGCTCTTCTTTCATCCGGAATTTCCATGGCACTCATGAGTTCGATGGTTGCTTTCGGAACCCTTTCGCTTCAGTCTGCGATCAACTCTCTCGGCGATAACATAGTCGTAGCACATGCGGCAACCAGAAAGCTTACACTGATCTATATGCTTCCATTCGGAGTCTTCGGAACATCAATGGCAACATATAGCGGTCAAAACTACGGTGCGGGAAGAATTGACAGAATAAAAGAAGGCATCAAAGTCACCGTCATCATTTCCTGCATTTACTCCGCTCTCTGCATCCTGGTCAGCTATACCATATGCCCCGCCATTATCAGAGCGCTTACCAGTACAAATGAAGCAGAGATAATCGTAAATGCGGTTAATTATCAGAAATTTGATACGTTGTTTTATTTTGTGACAGCATTCATATCCATTTACAGAAATGCACTGCAGGGAATGGGTGAACACAAGCTACCCGTCATTTCAAGTTTTGCGGAGCTTCTCGGAAAACTTCTCATAGCGATATTCCTGACACCTGTCTTAAAATACACCGCTATAATAATCGCGGAACCTGTGGTATGGTTTATTATGGTGATTCCCCTTATATACGGTGTACGCCCAAAAATGAAAAGTTCGGATGAACAAAGATCATCCATGTAACGGTATCTGTTTATTTTTTCTGTAAGGAATCCATATGAAAGTAACTTGTGATTACTGCGGTGTAATGTATGACGACAACTTAACCAATTGTCCGAATTGCGGCTCGCCCAATAATAAGATCGACAGAACTTCCAATGCCCAGCCTAAGACCATCCCCGAATTACAGGAATGGTTCAGGGCAAACGGTTACGACTATTACAAGACCAGATTCTTCATCGGAATAGATTACAAAGATCCCAAGGCATTCGGTATTTATAAAGATGGTGCCGGTGATTTTGTCGTATATAAAAATAAAGCAAACGGCGAAAGAGCCATTCGTTATCACGGTTCTGATGAAGAGTATGCGGTCAATGAGATCTGGCAGAGATTCCAGCAGGAAATAATCAATCAGAAAAATGTCTGGCTGGAAAAACAAAGAATAAATAAAGAAGCCGTAAATAGCGCGGATATAGCGAAGGTAGAAAATCCGAAGCAAAACAATAAGCAGATCATAACTCTTTTTCTCATAATTCTGGTGACGCTTTTACCCAGCTTGATCATTCCGATATTAATAATAGATAAAATCCCTGCTCTTTTTCGAGTTCCGATTGTAATAGCTATCCCTTTTCTTGCTCCCATCTTGGCATCTTATGCATACTTTCTGCATGTGAATGGAAAAAAAATCAAAGGGAACAATGACTCAAGTTTCAAATCGTTAATGAAGTTTTGCCTTATCTTTTTCTCCATTATTTTCCTGATAAACGGAATAGCCGTATTTGTGGGAAGAAAGAACGGCTACTACTCCAAGGACAACGAGCTATATTACAGAGCGGGCAATGATTGGTATCAATATGAATCGATGAATTCATATTACAGTACCAATGAATACAACGATAATTCGTACATTTGGCATATTGAATACAATATACCATCCGATTTTACATCTTCCGGATGGAATGATTACAAGAATACAAACGGGTTTGAGTATTCATATCAAACCTTCGAAAGCACATCATTTTATGATGACTGGAAATCTGACGGAGACAGCGACGGCTGGTCCTCTAATGACTGGGACAGCGGATACACTGACTGGAACAGTGACTGGTAATTGACATTTTTTGCCCCATACTTAATGATATGCGGGAAGGTGCCTGAAAAAAGATCGGAGGAACTAAAATGACACCCACCCAAGATGAACCAAAAACTATTGAAGAATTAAGAGCCTGGTTTAAAGAACACGGATATGAACCCGCAGTAACAAGATTTTTTGTCGGAGTCGACGTCAGATCACCGAAAGCATTCGGAATCTACAGAGACGAGCTCGGAGATTATATAGTTTACAAAAACAAAGCGGACGGCACCAGAGTCATCAGATATCAGGGCGATGATCAGGAATTTGCCGTCCACGAATTGTATCAAAGATTTCAGCAGGAAATCATCAATCAGCAGACCAGATGGGTTGCGAGCAACAACAGCAATAAGCAGATGAGGTCTCCGGCTTTTGACGCATTTGACCAATATGAAAGAAATGAAATGCTTAAAGAACGAGCCCGACGCCTTCCGTTGATCATACTTCTCGTCTTTTTGGCTTTTATCTTTACGCTGAAATTTATGCTCCGAATCCAGTCTAAAATGGACAAGAATTTCGGATTACTTACAGGACTTGCCCCTCTTGTGGCAATGGGGCTCGTAATGATCTTTTCATACTCATGGCTGAACGGAATGAAAGTGACCGATTTTATCGGATCACTTTCACGAAAGATCAGAAACGGGATTTCAGTAGCAATACTTATTTATTTATTAGTTTTTGCACTGGCCAATTCAAATGTTCAAAGTAACGGGTATTACTCCATAAACAACAATCTCTATTACAGAGCAGGAAGTAACTGGTACCACTACGATGATCACCGCCATGATTGGGAACGTTCTCACTACGTTCCTTCACAGTTAACTTCCAGTTCCTGGAAGGATTATAATAATACCGGGTCTCATCAAGGCTCTTATGAGTCCTTTGAACAAACGCTTTACTATACTAATTGGAGTTCGGAACAGCGCAGCTATTCTGAAAGCCATGATAACGGCCACGACTACGACTACAGCAGCTGGTCTTCCAATGACTGGAACAGCGGATATACCGACTGGAACAGCGACTGGTGATCAGACCTCAAACGCCCATTTTCCCTTGCGGAAGATGGGCACTTTTTTACCGTCGAAAGTTACCGCATCGATATCAAGACCTTCATATCCGATCATGAAATCAACATGCTCCATGGAATCGTTGATTCCCATATCGCGGCACTCCTCAAGAGTTTTATTTTCAAATCCGCGAATAGTATTGGAAAAGCCTCTTCCGAGTGCAAGATGGCATGCCGCATTCTCATCAAACAAAGTGTTATAGAACAGGATATTGGATTCGGAGATTGGAGAATTAACGGGAACAAGCGCACATTCTCCGAGGTAAGCCGCTCCCTCATCCTTGCTTATCATCTGCTCAAGCAATGCCTGATTCTTTTCAGCCTTAACTTCAACAGCCTTTCCTTTTTCAAATCGTACGGAAAAATTCTCGATAAGTTCTCCTTCATAGGAAAGGGGCTTTGTAGCATAAACAATACCTTCAGCCTTTCCGCGCATGGGGGAAGTATAGCACTCTTCACTGGGAATATTTGCATTAAAGCCGATTCCCTGAAGACTGGTCTCAAGTCCGCCCAGAAACATTCCCTCGGGAATCATTCCTACGGTAAGGTTGGTTCCGTTGTCCCCTTTGTAATGAAGCTCAGCTATTCCGAGATTGTTGAGATACGCACATCTGTCGGCAAGTTCCTTATCATGTGCATCCCACTCCGCAATTGGATCATCGGTAACGCGTGAGGTAAAGAGGATTGCTTCCCACAGCTTTTCCATGGCTCTGCCCTTGGGAAGATCCGGGAATACCTTTTTAGCCCACTTAGCACCGGGAACTGCGGCGATACACCACTGATATTTATTCTCCATTTTGTCCCAATAAGGTTTTACTATGGGATAGCTCTTCTGAGTTGCTTTTGCTTTTTTACCCTGATTGATTCCCTTAAGTCCGTCGGGATCTTCGGAATCAAGATAGATTCGGCAGGGAAGTTCATCAACATAATGCTGGAGACGTGCCTTCTCCCACTCCTCTACTTTAGCGAGGGTGGTAACAGACTGATGACGTACATGAAGCTTTTCAAGAGGCTGGTAATCAAATTCTACGATAACCTTCTTAGCTCCCGCCTTATAGCATTCATCTACAAGAAGCTCTACAAACTTGGGCTGATCGAGGCCGCAGATTATCTTGACCTCCTGACCTTTTTGAATATTTACACCCGACCTTGCGATCAGTGCGGCATATTTACGTAATACGGATACTTTCATTTATATTTCCTTTCTGTTGCGGTTCGTGATCTGCGTATCACAGATTACTGCTTTCGAATAAATACATTACCATACTTTTTGAATTGTGTAATCTCGATAAGCATGAATATGGACCGATGGCGCATATATGCATCATGGACTGTTAATTCCTCAGAAATCTGCTTTTCTACAGTCCGCTTGGTTAGAAAGCCTCTTAATTCATCTCGGATGGACTGTAATTTCCTCAGAAATCTTCTTTTTTACAGCCAGCTTGGTTAGAAAGTCTCTTAATTCACCTCGGATGGACTGTAATCTCCTCAGAAACCTTCTTTTTTACAGCCAGCTTGGTTAGAAAGTCTCTTAATTCACCTCGGATGGACTGTAATTTCCTCAGAAATCTTCTTTTTTACAGCCAGCTTGGTTAGTAAGTCTCTTAATTCACCTCGGATGGACTGTAATTTCCTCAGAAATCTTCCTTTTTACAGCCAGCTTGGTTAGTAAGTCTCTTAATTCACCTCGGATGGACTGTAATTTCCTCAGAAAACTCCTTTTTTACAGCCAGCTTTGGTTGAATGCCTCTTGATTTACTTAAGATGGACTGTTATTTCCTCGGAAATCTGCTTTTCTACAGCCGCCGTGGGCCGAAAGCACCTGCATTAGACGCAGACAAGCTATAATCCCCTCAGAAACAATTCTCATATAATTCAGCACAAAAAAAGAACCTTCATCTTATCGATGAAGGTTCTAGTTTTATCGGAGTGGCGGGATTCGAACTCGCGACCTCCGCCTCCCTAAGACGGCGCTCTAACCAAGCTGAGCCACACCCCGTTTTTCAAACAGCTTGATAATAATATCATAGGCATATTACAAATGCAAGCATATTTTGAAAAGATTTTTAAAAAGTTTTTTATCCCCGAAAATGCCCTTAATATGGGTGGTTTCGGGCCTCTTCCGTTTCATCGTCACGAAGTCCCAACTCGACTGCCAGAAGATCGTATTTGTAAAATTCATCACCGTAATAATTATTAAACCACATGTCCATCATCTGAGAATATCTTGCACAACCGTCTCTCCATCCCTGATCGACCGACGGTCTTCCGCGTACCACTCTTACAACCTTCGCATTCGGATATGTGGCTTCCAGAAGATCAAAATCTTCCGAAGATACCGAAGTGCTCTCAAGCCATATCCTCTCCATCATGGGCGAATTCAGAAGCGGCGTGATATCCGCAAGACGCCTGTTGTAGCTGATGTTTACATCAACAAGCTCATGAAGATTGGCAAGAGGAGAAATATCGGTAAGGTTATTCACAAACAGTTCCAGATAATGGAGATGCTTGCACTTTGCAAGGGGAGAAATATCATTGATCCAGTTATCTGCCATGATAAGCAGTCTGAGTTCGGGAAGATAATCTCCTATTACCGATATATCAACGATGGACTGATGACCGAGATCAAGACATCTCAGGTCCGTGCAGTACTTAAGTACCTGAATGTCCTTGGATCTGAGTCTTTCGTAATTGTAATTATATATAAGAACCGAGAATGTAACCTGATCCGTTCTGAGACTCCACTTGCCCATGCGGATACGCCATACCAGATTAACCGTAGGGATTTCTTTTCTGAATTCTCCGAGAACTTCATTTTCAAGTCCGCAGTCACATACGATAAGTTTCTGAAGTCCCCTGATCTGCTCGGTAAGTTCCTTTAAAGTAACAAGGTCATCTTCCGATAATCTCTTTCTCGAAAGATCGATCTCGACCGTTTCAGAGGAATCATAGACCACATCGTTATATTCAACCTCCCAGCCGAAGGATACCTTCGGATATCTGTGTGCAAGTTCAAGCCTCTCCTCCCAGGAAAGATCCTGACCGTGAAGATCAACCCTTTCAAGATCCGGGAAAAGAGAGAGTTTTTCAAATAATTCATCCTTCATCGGATTGCTGATTATAATTCGTGAACGTTTTAGATCTATTCCGGTTGCATCTGCGGGATATACCTGTCCGCAAATGTCGTAAAGTTCGACAACAATGAAATCAACAGCAGGAAATAAAGCCTTAAGACGTTCCTTGTCGGCTGCTGTTATATGATTTTCCCCGAAAGATACTTCCTTCAGAGAAGGCAGATATGACAACTTTGTGATCAGTGTCTCTATGTTGGAATAACCATGATCCGTAAGGCTCACCTTATCCGTGTCAATCGGATAATCTTCACCTTCGATATTGATCCAGGTGTCATAAGTAAAACTGACACCGGGAAAAAGACTCTGCAGTGTGGGGATATCTTCGACATAAAGTCTGTAAGAACCAAGGTTTACACTCTTAAGATTACCGAATTTGGCAAGTCCTTTTTCAAGGGTCTCAATATCGGTGATCTCGCTTCCTTCGAAGAGCAGATTTTCCATGTATATATCACAGGGGTGACCGAATAATTCAAAGCGGGTATTAATAAGATAGTAATACGCCCCTTCGGCCAAAAGCACGGTAATTCCCGTGATCATAAGAAAAATTGCAAAAAATTTTCGCAGGCCCCTCATTGTACCGATCCCTTTTCAGACTCCTCATCGGGTAAAAATGCCCGAACAGCATATAATTATAACACATCATATACCGTAATTAAATATACTCCGTTTTATGTCATATAAGGTAATTAATATCTTGAATTTTGTTGAAAATATAACGTGTAGTATAATAAAAGAACAGTCAATTCTTATGGGGTAAAACATTATTTAATGTTTAAAAACAATAAAAACAACAGGATAATCGCGGATGTTATCATCATAGCGGTTTTTATACTGACGGCCGCCACTGCCCTCTTCCTTATTACTAAAGCCCGGATAGAACGTGTCCCGGATTATTCCTCGCACGATTCCTGGGCTTATTTTGCTGTCGGAGATGATAAATATGCGGATCTTTTCCTTATAGCTCCGACTGTTTACACCGGTGACAGACACAACATGTCCGTGGGCGAAAGAAGATTTCTTGCCAAATTTACCGAAGCCCTGAATATGGAACGCGGCATTTATGAAGACGAATGCAGAATGTATGCTCCTTTCTACAGACAGGCCGCAATGAATGTGTACAGCCTCAATTCCATCGACAGAGAAGAATATCTGCAGCTTGCGTACGAAGATGTTTCGAATGCATTCAGATGGTATCTGGAAAATGAAAACAACGGAAGGCCGATCGTTCTTGCAGGATTTTCCCAAGGTGCCGATATGTGCCTGAGACTTGTCAAAGAATATTTTGACGATGAAAAATTATATGACCAATTGATAGCTGTATATGCAATCGGCTGGTCATTCAACGAAGAAGATGTATTGCAGTATCCTCAGTTAAAACCGGCAAGAGGTGCGAATGACACAGGCGTCATAATATGTTTTGACTGTGAAACAGAAGTCGTGGGTGATTCATTCATCTGTCCTTCCGGAAAAACCTCTTACTGCATAAATCCTCTTTCCTGGAGAACGGATCCGTCTCCCGCTTCTCATTCTTTAAATCTCGGTGCATGTTTTACGGATAAAGACGGAAACATAACCGAAGAGATACCGAAATTTTGCGGAGGATATATAGATGCGAAACGTGGTGTCATCAAGATACCGGACATAGATTCGGAAATATATCCGAATCCGATACCTTCACTTCCCCAAGGCTCGCTACATGTATATGATTACATGTTTTACTACAGGAACCTTCAGGAAAACGTTAAAAACCGAATAGAAAAATATCAAAACAGATAATCTGTGGACGATCATATATATGATTGAGGGGGAAAACCATGGAAAAGAAAAGTATTTGGTACCGTATAAAAGATTTCTTCGGGTTCGTAAAAATGTCTCCGTACGAGAAGGCATTCCATCGTGATGCCAATATCCGTTCGACATTTTTCATGGCCCTGATAATCATAGTTCTTGAGAGCTGGATGATAATCCGCTTCATCAAAAAATATGTCTTGACCGGGCAATATGCCACCTTCGAACTTTTTTTCAAATATTCAAAAAATTACTGGTTGCTTCTTTTCATCGGAGTATTCATGCTCATATACTCCACCCTTTATACCAATAATAAGATAAAAAGATCTCCATTCATAAGCACCGGTCTCACCATATTGTTTACCGGAGTCTGCACATATTTCGGATGGAAAGTGTCCGAGAGCGATTTCTCAAAAGGCAGGATGATACTCTGTTTTCTCACCATGATACTCTATGCCGCATGTCTTCTCATATGGCGGCCATATATTTCCATCATCATGCTGTCCGTTATAGGCATAACCTACATCAATTATCTGGATGTATATGGCGTGGACCTTGAAGGCAATCATAAGGGCGTTCTCGAAGCGGACATGATCAACTACGCCACATTTTTTATATCGCTTATCGCTGTCGTAGTGAGCATATATCATCAAAGACACAGTGAAGCACGAAAATCCGTAAAACTTATCAAAGCATCCAAAACAGATGATCTTACAGGCATTCCCAATGCAAAAGAGTTCGCGGAAAAAGCCGAGATTCTCTTAAAGACATCGGATCCGTCAAAACTTATCTATCTGTTTTTTAACATAGCTAATTTCAGAACCTATAACGATCATATGGGATATTCCAAGGGTAATGAACTGCTTGTCAAAATGGCTCAGGGATTTTCCGAGGTTTTTAAGAATGACATATACGGAAGAATGTCGGACGATCGTTTCATGGTTCTTACTAAGATCGACGGATTCGAAGAGCGTATTAACCATATGCGTGAAATCCTGAAAAAAGAATCCACCGAAGAACTTTATCTTGAGCTTAAAGTCGGAGGATACAGACCCGAAGACAGTAATTCGGATCCCAGAAGAGATGTGGACAGAGCAAGATATGCCGTTCATTCTATAAGCCGTCATGCAGATAAAACTTATGTCGAATACGATAAAAAAATGCATGATGCATTTAATCTCAGACAGCACATTCTAAACAGCATCGAAAAAGCCATCCGCAATGATTATATACAGGTGTATTACCAGCCCGTCGTATGGTCCGATGATAAGAAACTGTGCGGATGCGAGGCACTTGCAAGATGGGCGGATCCAAAATTCGGTTTCCTTTCACCCGGAGCATTTATACCGATCCTGGAAGAATCCCGTCAGATACACAAACTCGATCTGTGTATATACGAAAAAGTTTGCAAGAACCTAAAAGAAAAAATTGATAACGGTGAAAAGATCTTCCCTGTTTCCCTTAATTTCTCACGACTTGATTTCGAACTGATGGATGCCGTTTCCGAGCTGGAAAAACTCGTGGAAAAATATCAGATTCCCAAAGATTATCTCCATGTTGAGATCACGGAAAGTGCCCTGACAGACGAAACCGGCGTGCTTCAAAGCGCAATGGAGACGCTCCACGAAAAGGGCTACAGTATCTGGCTTGATGACTTCGGATCAGGATACTCTTCGCTTAATGTATTAAAAGATTACGACTTCGACGTGCTCAAGATTGACATGGTATTTCTCAAGAATTTTGAAAACGAGAAGATCAAAGGAAATGCGCACAAGATAATAGGAACCATCCTGGATCTGGCATGTTCGCTTAACATGAAGACTTTAACCGAAGGCGTCGAATCGGAAGAAGCAGCCAGATTCCTCACCGAAAAAGGCTGCGGCAGACTGCAGGGTTACTTCTACGGAAAGCCCATGACATTCGAAGATGTCTACAAAGCAATAGACAGCGGAAAATTTATTATCTCCGACGAAATACTATAAAAAAAGATGACAATGGGGACGCTTCAATGAAACAGGGGGACGGTTCTGTCGTTCCACAAGAATCTTGTGGAACGACAGAACCGTCCCCCTGTTTCATATATAACGCTTATATTATCTTCTTCTGGAAGATCCTCTGCTTCCGAGGATTCTCAGTATTCTGATGAAAAGATTGATGATATCGAGATAAATATCAAGTGAGCAGTCGATTGCATTATCAAGCGTCTTGGGGAACTGCTGTGCCCTCCAGTAATCATATCCGATGTAGAGTGCAAATATCAGCGCACCGATCCATGTGATTATGTTATACGCACCGGGGAAGAAAAGCGCTGAGATTATTCCCGCAAGGAGAAGTCCTATAAGGCTTCCGAAAAGGATCTTTCCGAGTCCGGAAAAGAAATCCGGAAATGCTATTGATAAAACGATCATACATCCTGCTGATATAGCCGTATAGGCGATTGCCTGTAAAACAATATTTCCCGCGCCTGCTCTTACATATGCCGATACGGTAAGCGAAAGCACAAGTCCGAGCGGAACACACACAAGATTGTATCCGATAAAGCTTACAACCGGACTTTTTGATCTTGAAGACATGAAAACACCGGCTATGGCGCATACCACATATCCAATGATCAGATAAAGTGCTACCAAGGGATTCCTATATACAGCAAACGTAAGTCTGTTTCCCAGTGTTACGCAAATAATGATATTAAGGATAAGACCGTACATAACCGATCCGCCCAGAGCCATATTGTAGGTTCTGTCATCAAGTAATGTGTCCTCGGGATTATAGATCATCCTCTGTTCACGTCTGGATTGCATCATACTAGCCATTTCAAAGCCCTCCCTTATACTATAAAGCCTCGCAAACACCATGTTTACGAGGTTAATAGCTTAAGAGCAGCTGACGGGAGTCGAACCCGCCTCTTCAGCTTGGGAAGCTGACGTACTACCGATATACTACGGCTGCAAACAAGCTGTATTATACATGAAAGACAGCTATATTTCCACTTTTTATTTTCCGGGAAAAACCTTCTCCACAAGTTCGGGATTCATGTGCCCGTGCCTGTTCATGGAAAACTTATCCATGGGATAATCCTTAAGATTATCAAGGATCTTTCTGTCATCCGCTTTGGACAGAAGTTCATTTCTTGCCTTGGTTATCTCAATCTCCGTCATATGCTTGGAAGGTCCGCCTACGCATCCTCCGGGGCATACCATTCCTTCTATGAAATCTTCTTCAAGCCTTCCCGCTTTGAGCATAAGAAGAGCCTTTTTACACTCGGCTCCGCCGGCAACCTTAAGAAGTTTAATATCGGAAGTATCCTCTCCTCTTTCCTGCATGCATTCTATAACCGCGCCTGCAACGCCGCCTCCCGATGCAAATTTCTTACCGAAGGAAGACGCCATCTGATACTCACCGTCCACATGTTCAAGCTTTATATCTCTTGAACGAAGAAGGGCTCTGAACTCTCCGAAAGTAATTACGTAATCCGCATTATCGGGAATATTGGGTTCCTGTGCTTCTGCCTTCTTAGCTATGCAGGGACCGATAAATACCGTGGTACATCCTGGATGTGTAAGCTTAAGGTATCTGGAGATCGCACACATGGGAGATACCGTGGTGGATTTATTGTCACGATACTGATCCGGGAAATGCTTTCTCAGCATGTTTATAAAAGCAGGACAGCAGGATGTGGTCATCTTTCTGCCATCTTTACGGGCTTCGCTCCATTCATAGGATTCAAACGCTGCCGTCATGTCTCCGCCGAGACCTACTTCTATCATGTCGGAAAAACCGAGTTTCAGAAGTGTCGCTTTAATGGATGCCATATCAATATCCGCGCCGAACTGACCTTCAATCGCAGGAGCAACCATGGCTATAACTTCCTTACCTGCCAGAATATCCTGAATTATGGGAACCAGGTAAGTCTTGGATCCGATGGCTCCGAATGGACAGCTGTGGATACAATGTCCGCAATTGATACATTTATCTTCGTCTATCTTACAAATGCCGTTTTCATCGTAAGTAATCGCTCCGACGGGGCAAACCTTCTTACAGGGTCTTTCAAGATGCACTATCGCACCGTAGGGGCATGCCTTTGCACACATACCGCATTCCTTACACTTCGCGGGATCGATATGCATCCTTACATCACCGGGTGAGATCGCACCGAATTTACAGGAATTGATACATGCTTTTCCAAGGCAAAATCTGCAGTTATCCGTTACTGAATATGCTGAAATAGGGCACTCGTCGCATGCGGAATGAATTACCTGCACGATATTATTGGAACCCTGATTATCCGAAGTATCCATTCCGCAGGCAAGACGTATCCTCTCTCTGACAATCTCACGCTCTTTATAAATGCAGCATCTGAAAAGCGGCTTGGGGCCGGGGATTATCTTATTAACAAGAGCTGCCTTGGTATCCTCATTAAGATTATTATCCCATGCAAGGCGGCAAACCTCTTCCATTATCGTATGTTTAAACCGTACTATTCCTTCGTCGTTGGTAACCATATCAGCCCTCTGAATTTTTTGCAAAAAATAACCGAAATCTTCAGAAATTATACCACGAAACCACACCCAATTGGCATATTATTCGGAAAGGTATATTATAGTCAGTGCTTTAGAACAATTTTTACGGAGATATAAAATGATAAAATTAAGTTCACTTGAGCCTCAGAAAGTTTTCGGATTTTTTGAGGACATCACACAGATTCCCCATGGCTCATACAACCTGGACGGAATCAAACAATACCTTATCGATTTTGCGGTATCCAGAAAGCTCGAATATGTTGCCGACGATGCCGGAAATGTCATCATCAAAAAGCCTGCAACCTCCGGCTATGAGAACATCCCCGGAATCATTCTCCAGGGACATATGGACATGGTTGCGGTATGCGACGAAGGATCGGGCATCGATATGAAGACCGCTCCCCTTGATGTTTTCGTCGAAGGCGACCTTATCGGGGCAAGACATACTTCCCTCGGTGGAGATGACGGAATCGCGGTTGCAATGGCGCTTGCGATCCTTGATTCAGATGATATCCCCCACCCCTCTCTTGATGTGGTAATAACCGCCAACGAAGAGACCGGTATGGAAGGAGCTTACGGTCTGGATATTTCAAATGTAAAAAACCGCAGACTCCTCAATATAGATTCCGAAGATGAAGGAATATTTACCGTCGGATGCGCAGGTGGGGCCAGAGTAAAGTGCACCATAACCTCGGATACATCATCTCTTCCTTCAGATTCCGTCATCATGGAATGTAAAGTAAGCGGACTGCTCGGGGGCCATTCGGGCACCATGATCGGTCTCGGAAGGGCGAATGCCGGAAAACTCATGGGAAGGATACTGGGAGCCGGTTGCAAGGTTAATTCCGACGCGGTTCTTTTAAATCTTACCGGCGGCACCGCAGACAATGCCATAATGCTGGAAAGCATCGCGACGATAGCAGTATCCGCGGCCGATTCCGATGCCTTTGGCAAAGCCATGATGGATGAAGTCAAAAAGATCGCAAAAGAATACGAAAAAGCAGATCCCGGAATCAATTTCGGCGTTACCACCCTTGATAAAGCCGATGAAATTATGAAAATATCACTTAAGAAAGCCTCCGATTTCCTGAATGAACTTCCTTTCGGAGTCATAGCCATGAGCAAGGATATCGAAGGCCTGGTCCAGACATCTCTCAACCTTGGAATCCTTAAATCCGAAGCAGGAGAAATGACTGCGGAATTTTCCGTAAGAAGCAGTGTCGGCTCCGAGAGAGACGAACTCATAGAAAGACTTAAGAAGATTACCGCAGATTTTGGCGGGACAAACAAAGTCACGGGAGTTTATCCCGGATGGGAATACAAAACCGAGTCACCTCTCAGAGATAAGATGGTTAAAGTCTTCAAAGACATGTACGGATACGAGCCCAAGGTAGAAGCTATTCACGCAGGCCTCGAATGCGGCTTTTTCATGGATAAAGCATCAGATATTGACGCAGTGTCAATAGGCCCTGACATGCAGGATATCCATACCACATCCGAACGTCTCTCCATCTCCTCCACTGCCCGCACCTACGATTTCGTCCTCAAAATCCTTGCGGATAAAGACTGAACTGCTTGATATATCAGGTGACGCAGCATGTAAAATCGTCGACGTCTAAGCGCTTGCGAGAAATTCTGCCGCTCGGCCTGAGCTTAAACGTTCATAGTGAAGAATTTCCGCCCAGAGCCGAAGTAAGGAGACATTTTACATTGCAGCAGGACCCGTGTTAGAAACAAAACGGACCCTTGAAAAAAAAGACAGCCTCTATGGGCTGTCTTTTTAGTAGACAAATTACAATTGACTAAAAGTTAAGCAATCTCTTTCTTAGCCATCTCTGCAAGAGCTGCGAAACCAGCTGCATCGTTAACAGCGAGCTCAGCGAGCATCTTTCTGTTCATGTCAACTCCTGCTTTCTTGAGGCCGAACATGAACTTGCTGTATGAAAGTCCGTTGATACGAGCTGCAGCATTGATTCTGGTGATCCAGAGCTTTCTGAACTCTCTCTTTCTCTCCTTACGTCCTGAGTAGGATGAGGTGAGAGCTCTCATAACAGACTGCTTAGCAACTCTATACTGATTACTTCTTGCGCCTCTGTAGCCCTTTGCAAGCTTCAGAACGCGATTGTGCTTTTTCTTGGCGTTTAATCCACCTTTAATTCTTGCCATTTATTATTTCCTCCAATCTAACCGCCGGAAAAACGACGGGTGCGTCTGCCTTACAGATAGGGCAGGATCTTCTTCATGTTCTTTACGTTGGTAGCGTCGGTCATAGCAGCCTTACGAAGATTTCTCTTTCTCTTGGTGCTCTTCTTGGTAAGAATATGACTCTTATAAGCCTTATTTCTCTTAAGCTTTCCGGTGCCGGTAGCCTTGAAGCGCTTAGCTGCGGCGCTGCTTGTTTTCATCTTGGGCATATTACTTCCTCCTAATCTTACTGCGTAGCTTCTTCTTTATTTTTTGACGGCTTGTCGTCTTTCTTAGCCGTTAAAAACATGATAATACTTCTGCCTTCAACCTTGGCAGGCTTCTCGATGGTCGCAACATCCGAAAGTGCTTCGGCGAAATCATCGAGCACGTGCTTTGTGGTATTCATATGAGCCATCTCACGTCCGCGGAAACGAAGTGTAACCTTTACCTTGTCTCCCTTAGCGAGGAACTTTCTGGCTGCATTGATCTTGGTGTTTACATCATTGGTATCAATGTTGGGAGAAATACGGATCTCCTTGATCTCAATCTGATGCTGCTTCTTACGGGCTTCCTTCTCCTTGCGGATCTGCTCGTACTGATACTTGCCGTAATCGGCAATCTTGCACACGGGCGGGTTGGCACCGGGCGCGATCTTGATCAGGTCAAGTCCTGCATCATGTGCCATCTTAAGAGCATCTTTGGTGGGCATTACACCGATCTGTTCGCCGGTCTGTCCAATAACTCTTACTTCCTTGTCTCTTATCTGTTCGTTGATAAATAAGTTGTTAATACTGGTACCCTCGATTCTGCCGCTCCGCGGCATTCAGTTCACTACAGCGAAAACGAAGTTTTCGCCACGCCTCCGGGAAAACCCCATAAAATAAAATAAGCGGCTCGCAGTAAGCCGCTTACAGAATTAATTCGATCGTTTATTGATCGGACTTCTGAACCTGTTTGGACTTGATCTATCTTAGCCTGCAGGTGAGAGCGGCTGCTCTGCTTTATTGTCCGTGTGTTCACACGCAAAAGAGATAATACCACATGGCCGAAGCCTGTGTCAACATAATTTAAGTGAAAAGATTACGAGATAGTATCGTTAATATATCCCTCAACCTCATCCCTGGGAATATTGAGGCTTATCGCAAGCTCTCCGTAGAGATAATCGCCGGCCATTCGGAAATATTTAGCATCAAGTGCGGTCTCCTTGCGGCCTGCTGCGAATCTTGCCTCGCGTCTGTGATAAATGGTTTTGATGAGCTTTACAAGCTCGGTAGCATCGTTGGAACGGATGCAGTTCTTGTATTCGCCCTCAAGCTGCTTATCATTATCAACGGTGATGTCGGGAATACCGGGCATCTTCTTAACGAGAAGATCAGCATCCTTCTTGGTAAGAACGGGACGAAGCTTCTCATCCGCAGATGTCATGGAAATATATACCGTACTTCCGGGGGAATAAATAGGTTTGAGGATATAGTAATCCTCATTGTTGTCCGTATCGGAAATCTCAAAAGGTGCGATATTTTCTACTCTGCAAACACCTTTATTGCCGCAGACTACATAATCTCCTATGCTGAACATGATAAACTCCTATCTATGATTCGACATTCCCCCCGAAATGTCTGTTTACATAATGCTTGTTTATCTTAGCATTGATTTCCGATTCTGTCATTTGACAGAATGAACAATTTTTAGATTTTTCTGTGCGTATTATTTAATAGTTTGACTATTAGTCATTCTTCGTTTTCCATCTTTGCAAGTTTGGCCGCCTGATCCGCAGCTATACATGCATCAACGATTTCGCCTATGTCACCGTTCATTATCTTCTCAAGCTTGTAAAGTGTAAGCTCGATCCTGTGATCCGTAACTCTTCCCTGAGGGAAGTTGTATGTTCTGATCTTCTCCGAGCGGTCACCCGTTCCGATCTGTGAACGTCTGAGTTCCGCTTCGGCATCATGCTTCTCCTGCTGCTGCATATCATAGAGCTTTGATTTGAGGAGTGCGAATGCTTTTGCCTTGTTTTGGATCTGGCTCTTTTCCGTCTGGGAATATACGACTATTCCCGTAGGGAAATGAGTAAGCCTTACCGCAGAGTCCGTGGTATTGACGCACTGGCCGCCGTTTCCGGAAGCTCTCATAACGTCGATCCTTATATCTTTGGGATCTATCTCGATATCGATGTCTTCATCCGCTTCGGGCATAACTGCAACTGATGCGGTTGAGGTATGGATCCTGCCGCCGCTCTCGGTCTCAGGCACACGCTGAACTCTGTGTACACCGCTTTCGTACTTAAGCTTTGAATAAGCCCCCGCTCCGGTTATTGTCGCGGTACATTCCTTGAATCCGCCTATTCCCGTTTCATCGGCACCTACAAGCTGTACTCTCCAGCCGAGACTCTCTGCATAATGCACATACATTCTGTAAAGTTCTGCGGCAAAAAGAGCGGCTTCATCTCCGCCTGCTCCGGCCCTGATCTCAAGTATTACGTTTTTCTGATCGTTAGGATCTTTGGGAAGAAGAAGGATTCTTATCTCTTCCTCAAGTTCGGCAACACGCTTTTTGGAATCTGCAACGGTCTCCTTGAGGAGTTCTCTCATGTCATCATCATTTTCCGATGAAAGCATTTCGAGTGCATCCGCAAGATCTTCGTTGCACTTCTTATATTCGGTATATGCATTTACAAGAGGCATGATTGCCCCCTGCTCTTTCATTATCTTTTGAAATCTTGCTCCGTCTCCTATGATTGCGGGATCCTGGAGCTGCATGGTCATTTCCTCATTCTTGGTGAGGAGTTCATCTAATTTTTCAAACATAATATCTCTCCTTTATCTGTGCTTTGTTACGTGCTATATATTTTTACGCACAGCTAAAGAAGAGGAAGTATTCCTCTTACGACGCGGTCGTTACCCGCAAAATCTTTGATGCAATTGATCTCGATAAAACCGCCCATTTTCATGATCTTCATAACATCTTCGGCCTGATCGCATCCTATCTCAAGGAGCAGATCCCCGCCTTTAACAAGGTGCTCCTTCGCACCTTCGATTATCCTTCTGTAGAAAATAAGACCGTCCTCGCCACCGTCAAGAGCTATGTAAGGATCGTGATCTTTTACTTCAGGCATAAGCCCCTCTATATCCGAGGTCCTGATATAAGGGGGATTTGAAACGATCACATCGAACTTCTCTCCCGCATCAAGTGCTTCATAAAGATTGCCCTGTCTGAACTCGAGGCGGTCTCTTTTATCCGCAAGGATCGTATCCGCATTCTTACCTGCAAGCTTAAGAGCCGCTTCCGAAATATCCGTACCTACGCCATAGCAATCGTTGGTAAGTGCAATAAGACTTGTGATAATGCAGCCTGTACCGGTGCAAAGATCCAGAAATCTCGAACCGTCGTGATAATCCCTGAGCGCTTCCTCGGTAAGTATCTCCGTGTCGGGTCTTGGAATAAGCGCATCGGGACTTACTTCAAAATCAAATCCCATGAAGCATGTTTTTCCGACGATGTGCTGGAGAGGTATTCTTTTAATGCGAAGCGAAATTACTTCTTCAATCCTGTCTGTATCCACCGATGCATCGAGTTCCCTGTCCGGATCGGAAAAAAGATCGGACAGAGTGACATTCGCAAATTCCCGCAGGATAATACCGGTATCGGAACCTGCATCTTCAATACCCGCTTCTTCGAGACGAGACTGTATATGATTTTTTAGCTCGGATATCTTCACGTTTATTCTCAGTCGTCGTAAGAGTCGTCACCGGTGTATTCGTCTTCATAATACTCGCCGGCTTCATCATCATAGACTTCATCGTACTCTTCGTCATAATACTCTTCTTCGTATGTATATTCATCGCCCCATCCGGGAAGAACACCTGCGATCTCTCCGTTTTCATCTATATCGTAACCGAAATTGTCGGCAAGATATTTCTTCCAGTCAAACACCGCTTCAACAGCCGCAATGGCTACTTCAACCATCTTTCTGTCGGGCTCTTTGGTAGTAAGGTGCTGAAACCAGATGCCGGGTGCGGTAAGAAGGTATACGAAAAAGTTTTCGCTCTTTCCGGCTAGTGCAAGGATCTCATAAGAGATGCCGAGTACAACGGGGATCAGAAGGATCCTGATGAGTATTCTCAAAGGGATGTAATCGATCCTGATGAAGAAGAAAATGATAATGCTTATAAATACTGAAATATACATGAAGCTGGTTCCGCATCTTCTGTGGAATCTTGAGCTCTTCATTACATTATCAACGTTAAGGGTCTTTCCTCTTTCGATACAGTTGATGCATTTATGCTCTGCACCGTGATAACGGTAAACCCTGCGCATATCCTTGATAAACCCGATACCGAACATGTAAAGGATAAACACAACGATCCTGATACAGCCTTCGATAACCGATACGAGAGATGCATTCCTGATACTCTTTTCAAATACCGATGCAAGGTAAGTGGGAAGAACGATAAAAAGACCTATGGCAAGCGCTATGGCGATTACCATTACAAGGCTGTTTAAAAGTCCGTCCAGCGCACCGTTTCCGGAAGTTCCGCTCTCTTTGCCTTCTTCACGGTCAAACACTTCTGCGGAATAGTTAAGGGAACGTGATCCGAGAATAAGGGAATCGATAAAGACAAACATTCCTCTGACAAAAGGGATCTTAAGAAGGATGCTTCC
>JAEEGK010006233.1_pt1 | contig 28742 bp, 25 predicted proteins | sample 8958771 | NCBI WGS metagenome assembly JAEEGK01 (sample SAMN16246547, study PRJNA631951) | gut metagenome | biome: gut microbiome; feature: rumen; material: SC-attached | host: Bos | place: Iran: Karaj | collected 2018-10 | reverse complement strand
AGCACATACTCGCCTGTCGAAATCCTAATTGCTTGGTTGTTCGCCTTCGCAAAGCCCACATTATCCTTGTTTGCGACGACCTTCACGTCGGGAAACTTCTGCGCCAGCATCTTCAAAGAGCCGTCAACGGAGTTGTTGTCGACGACAAACACCTCCCCTTCGATACCCTGCATAGCGCGGTACACCGAATGCAGGCACTGTTCAAGGAAATACTCGACATTGTAGTTGACGATGACGACAGAGAGCTTCATTTTTTCAGCTTTAAGCTATCAACCGTATGCTCTCAACTTAGCAGCACTATTGCTGAGAGCTGATAGCCATTCAATTATCGTTTTGTTTATAATAATGTTTACTACTACTTCTCAGGCCTGCTATCCAAATTGACCTTCACCGCATTGATTTTCGGGCCATTATATTCCTGAAGCGTATCGCTAATGTTCTCCAAGCCGCAGGCATTCAAAATCTTGCCCTTGATGGCGGTGTTCTGCATCCAACCCGTGAACTGCTCTGCACCAGGACCGTAAGCGTAGACCAGCACAGGCAAGCAGGTGTGGCTTCTCGTCGAATAGTCAAACACGACATTGGTGTATTTGCCTTGCGGGTCGGGCAAGGTCAGGCCGCCTGTCTCGTGGTCGGCGGTGACCACGACCAGCGTGTTGCCTTTCTCCTTGGCATAGTCAAGGGCGACCTTAATAGCATAGTCGAAGTCGAGCATCTCGTCCATCATCCACGTGGAGTCGTTGCCATGGCAGGCGAAATCGATTTGCGAACCTTCCACCATAAGGAAGAATCCATTTTCGGCGTTGTCCAAAGTCTGCAAAGCAGTCTTCACGGCACGTGGCAGGAAGTCGCCACGCTCGGCTGCAGGCGGCATATGGTCGGCATTGGCCATAACAGCGTATTTTTTGCAGGTCACGTCAATGTCGGCGAGGGTGTCATAGACCTTCCAACCGAGTTCATTCTCCATACGTTCCACAAGGTTGATACTATCCTTGCGTTGGTTGAAATGCTTCATACCACCACCAATGATAAGGTTCAGATTAGGATTTTCGGCCATTTGCACGGCAATATCCTCATATTGTTTGCGATGCGGCACCTTGGCATAGAAAGAGGCTGGTGTGGCATGGGTGACATAGCTCGACACCACGATGCCCGTCTCCTTGCCTTGCTCCTTCATTACCTCAAGGACTGTCTTCACCGGAATCGAGTCAGGATTCATGCCAATCATAGCATTCTTGGTCTTGTGGTCGCTGGCAAGGGCTGTGCCTGCAGCAGCCGAGTCGGTGATGTCGTTGCTGGCAGAATGTGTGTCGACAACGCCGATATAAGGGAACTGTGAAAAGGTCATTTTTTCGCCCGATGCCAACATAGAAGCATACACTTGCGGCAAGGCCATGCCATCACCAATCATATAGATGACATTTATGGCTTTAGGTGGCTCAAGCGTTTCTTTTTTGGTTCCACAAGAGGACAACGTACCTAGGATAACGAGGGCGATTAGAGATAGTGTAGTTAGTTTTTTCATATTGGATTGATTTGTTTAGCTATCAGCAGTCAGCCGTCAGCTTTCTGCCGCTGTCAAATCGTGCTGATGGCAGACTGCTGACTGCTTTATAATCGTTTATTCTACCATTTTATTGCTTCCTCCCAACAACTTTTTTCACGGCTTCCACAATGTCGGGCGTATCCAAATGATAGGCTTTCAGCAACTCATCAGGCGTACCGCTTTGACCGAACACGTCATTGACAGCCACCATTTCCATCGGGCACGGCATGTTCAAGGCCAAAACCTGAGCGATACTGTCACCTAAGCCACCGTTGCGTTGATGTTCCTCAGCGGTGACCACACAACGGGTCTTCCCCACCGACTTCAGCACAGTCTCAACATCCAACGGCTTGATGGTATGGATGTTAATCAGCTCAGCATCGATGCCCATCTCCTTCAATATCGGAAGAGCTTGCACAGCTTTCCAAACGAGGTGACCGCAGGCGAAGATGGTCACATCAGTGCCTTCTTGCAGCATCTGGGCCTTGCCAATGACGAACTTCTCGTCCACAGGGGTGAAATTCGGCACTTTCGGACGACCGAAACGCAGATACACAGGGCCATCGAACTCGGCAGCGGCGATGGTGGCGTTTTTGGTCTGGTTAAAGTCGCACGGCACGATGACTGTCATATTGGGCAACATCTTCATCAAGCCGATGTCCTCTAGGATTTGGTGTGTGGCACCGTCCTCGCCAAGGGTGACACCAGCATGGGAAGCTGCAATCTTCACGTTCTTGTTGGAGTAGGCCACACTTTGACGGATCTGGTCATAGACGCGACCCGTGGAGAAAGCCGCAAAGGTGCCCGTGAACGGAACGAAACCGCTCAAGGCCATGCCAGCCGCCATATTAATCATATTGGCCTCAGCGATACCCGTCTGGAAGAAACGCTCAGGAAACTCCTTGGCGAAGTCGCCCATCTTCAGTGAGCCAGTGAGGTCGGCACAGAAAGCCACCACATTGGAATTGCGGCGACCTGCTTCGAGCAGGCCTTCACCGAACCCCGATCTTGTATCTTTGTTGTTTTGAATTGTAAAGTCCATATTTTTATGTTGAAGCGTTGATTGTTTAATTGTTTAATTGGTGCCGATGACCAATGGTCTGCTCTAACTCTGAGAAAGCAGGCCATTGGCCATAAGCCATCGGCGATAGGCCTAATAATCACCCAGGGTCTCCTCCAATTGTGAGAGTGCATTGGCGGCCTGCTCATCATTGGGTGCTGAGCCGTGCCATTTGTGGGTACCCATCATAAAATCGACACCCATACCCATTTCCGTGTGGGCAAGGATGAGTTGGGGAGCACCTTGGAAGGCGTTCTCGCGAGCAAATTTCAGGGTGTTCACCACCGCTTGCATATTATTGCCACTCATCTCGAGGACATTCCATCCGAAGGCCTCGTATTTGGCACGCAAGTCGCCGAGGTTGAGCACCTCATCGGTGGGACCGTCGATTTGTTTCTTGTTGTAGTCGATGATGGCCACAAGGTTATCCACACCTTTGGCGGGCGCATACATGGCGGCTTCCCAGATCTGGCCTTCTTCCTGCTCGCCGTCGCCCATGAGGACGAAGACGAGGTGCTTGTCGCCATTGAGACGTTTGGCTTGTGCCGCGCCTACAGCGACGGAAAGCCCCTGTCCGAGCGAGCCTGAGGCGATACGAACGCCAGGCAGTCCCTCAGCTGTCGTGGGATGCCCTTGCAGGCGCGTGCCGAGGCGGCGGAAGGTAGCCAACTCCTTGACGGGGAAATAGCCACGACGAGCGAGGATGCTATAGAACATCGGGCTGATGTGGCCGTTGGAGAGGAAGAACATGTCCTCGCCGTTGCCGTCCATGCGGAAGTTGGCGGGGTCGATTTGCATTTGGTCGAAATACAGGGCTGTGACGATGTCGGTCGCGCCCAAAGAGCCGCCCGGATGCCCCGACTGGCAACCATGCACCATGCGGATGATGTCGCGGCGCACCTGAGAGGCGATTCTTTCTAATTCGTTGATAGTCATATTCTTGTTTTTAGATTTTATTGATTCATATTCTGACCGCAAAGCTAAGCAAAAAACTATTCCAAATCACGCTCTTGCACTTTGTTTTTCTTCCGGTCGTAGTCCTTCTTCGACTTATGCACCTTCGATGGTCGCATACTGACCTGCTTGCCGTACTGTTCAATTTCCTTCTCGCGGTCGGCTTTGAGAAGGGATTTTAGGCTGCTGAATTTTTGCATTTTGGGCTTTTTCTTTTTCATAATCATATCCTTTCAAAACTCAGGTGAACACGAAATTCATCACCACCTCCCCGAATATCCTCCACCACCGCTGCGGCCACCACCGAAGGAGCCCGAACGATGTGAGGAATGGGAAGAATGGTACGAAGAATGGTGTGAAGAATAGCTCCCGCCAGACGATCCGGATGAGCTACTAAAGTGGACGAGCTTTGGAATCACAACTAGCTTCTCAAGGGTCTCATGGCAATTCTGGCACAAATAGCTCTCCATTTTTTCCCCGCTGTCGGAGTAAGTGGCTTCCTTGAGGGTCTTCGACTCGATACGCTTCATGGCGTAGGCACCGCATTTCTCACAAGTCACATAACGACTGAACTCTGGTCCCTTCTCCTTCACCACATAGGTGTGTCCGTTGATACAGCGATAGGGTGTGAAGCGGAAAGCACCAATGCGCTGCTCGGTGACATGCTTGTCGGGTAGCATGTAGTTCTTGATTGGATTGAGCGAACTGCTGCAGGTTGGGCAAAGGTAACCTTCCTCAGTTTCCTTTAGTTTACGCTTCAAAACAATATAAAAGATCCATCCCAGCCATGGTGCCATCCACATCACCACTTTATTGGCAGTATGGTCATTGGCCGCCTGATAGACTGACTTGGGGTTGATGGAAGTCTGGGCCAACTTCTTGGCCGTCTTCAGCATACGACGGTTGTGGCGGAAACATATCCAAGTGAGATACAACAACAAAGCAACCAAGAACGACCAAAGGCTCTGGCCTTTCATCCCCATGTTGGGAGAGATGGCAATCACGGCCAAAAGAGCGATGAATTGGAAGACAAAAAACGAGAGTCCAATCAACAAACCTCCCAGGCAGCCCCTGCCATCCCATGGCGAACCCGACCAGGAAGTCTTCAATTCACTAACATAATGGACACCATCCTCTTCAGTGGAAGACAATGTCTCTTTATCATTGAATGGCGATTTTGTCTTGGTTTTGACCGCCCAAAAGATGATGCCGAGCAAAGGGAACAACAAAAAGACAACCAACACCATAAGTCCCAAAAGGGCCTCGCCTAAGGTGAGGTCACTGCTTTCGAAATTTTCCGTGCTGGGTAGTGTAGCCTTCAATCCGTCAGGGATTTCGCCGCCATACACACTTACAATCTCACCTACACCCGCACAAAGTCCACCCTCATAGTCGCCCGCCTTGAAAAAAGGCTTGATGGTCTTAGTAAAAATACGCTCGCATTTGGAGTCAGTGAGCGTCTCCTCGGCACCGTAGCCTGTCTCAAACTCTAAGGCATGCTGGTCTTCCACAAAGAGTAAAAGCACGCCATTATCCGTTTCAGCATCGCCAATACCCCAATCGTTAAACAGTTCCGTGGCAAAATGCTTGGGCTCCGCCTCACCGATACTCGACAAGGTCACCACGAAGACATCTGCCTTGTCGCGGATGGCGCACAATGCCGTGTTGATGTTCATCTCAGCACTATCCGACAAATAGCCGTCAGGGTCGGAAACGTGGATGTCGTTGCTTTCCAGACGGGTGTTAGGCACCTTCTTCACCGTCCATTCTCTTTGTGACATCACATTGAAACTCAAGCATATCAGCAGCAGTATCAGGCAAGTTTTTCTCATTGTATCTTCAGAATTTGAAAGCACAAACTTAGAGAAAAAACTATTCCATCTCACATTCTTTAACCTTATTTTTCTTCCTATCGTAGTCCTTTTTCGGCTTGTGCACCTTCGACGGGCACATGCTGATTTGCTTGCCGTACTGTTCGATTTCCTTCTAACGGTAGGCCTTGAGCAAGGATTTTACGCTGCTGAACTTTTGCTTTTTGGGCTTTTTGGATTTTGATTTCATCTTTATTGATTTGCTCATCAGGCAAAACAAGCGAAACCACAATCCAACAACAATCATTCTATTTTTAAAGGCAAAGGTATGACATATAACTTTCGCCATACAGCATATTCCCAATTTTTCTCAATTTCAATTTCGAGAAAATCAACCGTGAAAGGCTTGCCGTCATGTTTTCTAAGATCGCTCCTTGTAACAATATATTCCATTCCGTCTTTCGACCTTGTGGCATATGCTTCAATATGTCCATCCCCTATCTGTGCCACAACCTTAGTTTTAGTAGCACCACCGACATGCCACGGAGCTGGAACCCTCAATGTATCCAGCATGTAAAATACGGTGTCAAACACGATAGGATCGTTATCGCCAAGTCCTTTTGTACGAAGAACCTTTTCGGCCAACAAATACTCCTTAAGAGTTTTGGCTTTGCGTTTTTTGGCCTCATTCCCAACCATTTGCTTGACTTTCCCATTATTCAAGTCCTGATATTCAATAACGCAATCATCTTTGGGCATGACAATCTTCTTTTCATCATCAAATACAAGTCCTTTTTTTGCAATCGAATCTCCAATTCTAATTCGGTCGGAATTGCAATATAGCACTTTATAGCTGTTCTGTTGCGCATATGCAAACATGGAAAGCATAGCCACTGTCATTGTCATAAAGGCTTTTTGTAGTATTCTTTTTGTCATTGTTTAATATGTTTTTTTAGTTTTACGAAAAGTGATAAATAATAAAATACAACCGAAATAAGAAGCAACGGTAATACCTTATCTAAAACAAGATAGACTGCGACAAGGAACAGTTGCAAAAGAAGCGTAGACTTTGCCCATGGCAAAAGTAAAAAAATCACTGTGCTACAAGTCTTTCCCTTGCTATCAGCCCATTTTTGTAGTTTTTCTTTCTCATCCCCACCCCCTAACATAATAAAGGATACGACAAAAAACAACGCATACAATAGCAAAGTAATCCCCAATGAAATCTTGTGATGTCCTTCCATCAATGAGCAAAATGCATTATAATTAATAACGGCTCCCGACATTGGGCCTTTAAAAGTTGAAACCATATCATCGCCTTTGCCGTCAGGTTGAAATGAACCTATAACTATGTACTTGTCTTTGAACATTTCAGGGTAATTAACCAATTTGACAAAAGATGAATCCTTTTCATTGCCAAGAACTTCCGAACCCAAATTATACCAACATCGGTTACCGTCATCATAGAAGTATTTGTTTGCTGTAACATCCAAAGAAAGAAAATCGCATCCCTTGGCCAACCGGCAACCATCAAAATAGAACGGCCCGAATTTTTTCAATTGACTGCCAGTCGTTTCTTCATTCATTTCTTCGTACATCATCAAAGGTAGCGATTTTTCCTCCCCCCAGTAAAAGGGATAAATCGTAAAACCATATACCCAAAACGACTCGTTGTAACTGACCTTGCCCGATTTTATCCTCAAACTCTCATCAGCCAACTTTTCATCTTCATAAGCTTCGCAAGGAATGACAATATGAGGCATAGAGACAATTTGGGTAAACAAGGCAGAATCCCATTCCGTTTTCACATCATCAGCAAAGAAAACATCCAGTAAGATGTACTTGTAATCAACTTTCTCCTGCAGAAACTGCAATAGGTGCAACAATTTGTGTCTATCAGTAATAGGCCTTTCTCCTAATTTGTTCCCCTTGATGTCAAATACGGGCCTCATTTCCCTATCGTAATCAACATTGATAAACAATACATTTTCATTCTCTATACTTTTTCGTGGCCAAAATGCATTTCTCACTGCTTCCACTTTCCTTAACAACAGTTTTTCCCCTTTGACAGAAAACGATAAATTGCTGACAAAATAGTATAATACAAGAAAGCCTAAAGCTATCGAAGCAGACCAGATAATTCGTGTTTTGCGAGACATAAGTATTTTATTCGTGTTTTGCTTCAATAATCACAGGAACAACCGTCTTTTCTGTCATTGCATCGAACTCAACGCGATTCAAAACGAAACGAACATCACTCATTGGTGCTAACTTGTCGCCAACAGCCTGTTTCACTCTATCGTAAAAAGAACCGTCTGCAGATTTCATCTTATCCATAATTCCATGTATGTCAAGTTCCTCACTTGAATACAGGAAACAATAATAATCCATTCCTTTAACAGAATCCATCGTAATTGATTCATTGTAAGCTGGTAAAGCGATAGAATAAGATTTACCAAGTTTAGCAATAACATGATCTTTCTCCAATGGAAATATCAATTCATCTCGTTTTTCCCTATCAGAAGTAAGTATGTAAATAAAAACAGGTTCATTATTCGTGATATACATACGAATTTGGTCCCCCTCGTGCATAGTTCTGTAGAGCCTATATTGATTGGAAGCCGTTTTCAATTTTGCAGGCAATGTGGATTTGGGATTCGTGTGGGCAATTGCATCATGGGTCAATACAATTTCCATGCTCCCCGAAATCAAGTTTGGTTTGGGTTTTGGCTCTGGTTCTATAATTGAAATTGGTTTCACCTCGATTTCATAGCCCTGGTCAACGCAACGGTCAAAATCCGCGTAACGCACCCACAAAAAACCTCCATCGCCCCAGTCAGCTCCCCAACTATTCATGATTTGAAACGCCCCTCCATATTTGTTATCATCATAACCTACAACACACAAGGCGTGATAATCGTGTTTCTCATCCTTTATCGGAAAAACTTCTTCAACACCAGCCATATCCAACACTCCTTTAGCATCCCCAAAAGTGGGAGGCAACCACATGGCAATAATCACTGGCTTATTCTCAGACAACGACTTTTTTACCATGAGTAACTTTTTGTCGCCCCTAAATGCATATTTAAATAATGTTTGGAATCTTTCTATACGATAAGGCTTCGCTTCTTGCTTCAAAGTTAAACTAATATCGTTTTTCTCAGCACACAACACTTTGAAATTGCTTAGTTTTGGAGCTCCTTGTACTTCCAACAACTTAAGTGCAGATGATAAATAAATTCCATCACTACAGGTTTCATCATCAGGCTCTTTAAGTTGTGCATATAGAAAAATGGGAGAGAATGCTTCTTGGGTGATTTTTTTTGAATCAGTCCATCCGTAATTCACAGCTTCAGCAATAGTACGAGCGGCATAGACTGTGGCCCAACTGGAGCATGTGCCGTGCTGACCTTGACTTTTAGGGACTGGGCAATATTGCTTAAGCGAATACTTTTCTGGTAGACTTTTGTTTCCATCACCTTTTGTGGCATACATCGGTTTCCTTTCCAACAAATCATAACGTCCGTCATCAATGGGAAGACCAGTTGAGTAATGCTTTTGCGCAAATGATACCATGCCAAGACAAAATGTCGAAAGGCAAAGAATAATTCGTATTTTAATCATTCCATTCATAGATTCATCCTTTTTAATATGGTTTATCGTGGTAAGGATTGAGGTAAAAATTCTGTGGTTCTTTCATATGACGGGTATCAAAAATCGGATATTGCTCCACCATATCTTTGTCCTTCTTAGTCATGTCCTTTACATTTCTACTTACTTGATCACACATAGTTGGCCAATTGGCATCCGATTGTAATCTAAAATACTTTACAAAACATTCAACAAAAGGACTATTTGGGCCCTTGCCGACATTCGCAAGGTGTTCAAATTCTGCGGCATACCAAATCGATATTCCTTCAGGAATCTCCATTTCACGCAAACCTTTTGTTTTTATGGCACCTTTTGTACCACCAGAGCCTGGAGCGAGATTGCAATCGTAATAGTCATTACTTCTACAGCAATCCAACATAGCGATTTTTACAGAACAATTTGGTGCTTCCTTGCTTAGACGATCGATAATTTTTGCTTTAATATCAAATCCTTTTGTTATCACCTCTTGCTTACATCCAGAGCAGTCAATAGGAATTAAATAATTATCACCTTCCTCATTAGAGAATGAAATGCCGTGGCCTGAATAATAAATGAATGCTGTTTCATAGTTTCTCATCTTGACCGTATCAATAAAATCATTAATTACTTTGCCCATTTTTTGATAGTTGGCATCTAACACCTTTACCACATTGATGAATCCACATTCATTTTCTAGTAGTTTAGCAATCGTATCCGCATCATTTCGAGAAAGAGGACATTCGCCAAAAGAATTACCCGATTTAGCATAATAGTTCTTGTTGCCTATCACCAAAGCAATACGTTTCTCGCAAGGAGAATACCAAATGGTCTTGCTCTCAGTTTTCTTCCCAAAAGCATTGATAGCCTCTACAGTTATGGTGTTGTAGCCTGGTTTCAGCGTTACAACGCTTTTCGCATTGCCACCATTTCCATTTGCAATCTCAACGATGTCTGGAGTCCGAATACCGCCTTTTGTTTTGCCAGTAGAAATCATTGATATATTCCAACGGACATCGCTTTTTGAATTGATACTCGCTTCTACCGTAAATTGCGGTTTTGTTGTCTTATCAGAAATCTTGCCAATCCAACTTATTGTAGGAGGTACCGGCTTTACATAATTAACAATTGACTCTTTTTTTGAAGTTCCAGCATTGTTGGTAGCCTCCACCACAATTATGTTACGACCCTCGCGTAAATTAAGAGTTTTGCTAATAGTCTTTTTCTTGTTCTCGATAATGTCAGGAGCACGATAGCTTCCTCCTGGTGCACTATAACTTTCTTTCAGATAGATATTGCAACCTGTAATCTCACTTTCTGAGGTAATCTCTGCTGTGACGGTAAGCGAAGCCGAAGCAACCTCAGAAGGAAGGTCATTAATAGCAATAACAGGTTTATTGATAGGTATTAGTTCTTTGTATTCAATAATCTTTGACTCTTTTGTCACACCTCCTAAATTCTTCACTTCAATAATAATTTGGTTAGAGCCTTTGTTTAATGACAGGACCTGACTAATAAATATGGAACTCTTTTGGTCTTGAAAAGAAGCGACTTTTTCACCATTCAAATACAAGTTGCAATACTCTATCTTGCTGTCAGATTTGATTTGAACTATCAGGGCGAACTGGGGCTCAGTGAAGGTTGAAGGGATATAGGGCCATTCAATTCGCGGTATCTTGTTATTCGCTTCCTCTCTTGCCTTTGCAGAATTGTATTTGTTGCCTTTTGCATCATAATAATGGACTATCTTTTGCGATGTAACAGCATCCGCAAAACCAGTTTCGGGGTCGAAATTGCTAATGGTTGAATATTGGAAATCCACTTTTGTTCTCCCTGATTTGTTTATCATCCCCCATTTCTTGTCTCTCATTACCCACACAAAGCCATCAGTAAAACCCCATTTGACACTATCAAATTGAAAATCAATTATCGCATTTTCTTGCTTATCAATAAAGCCAAACTTCTCTTCATTAGACCTTTTTACAGCAGCTAAACCTTCTGAAAAAGGGAATGCTTTTTTATATGAAATAGAAATAACTATTTTTCCATTAGTATTAATATACCCAAACCTATTGTATGAATTATCATAGTCATCCCAAAAACTTTTACAAACTAGCGCCAAGTCCTCATCATAAAAAGGACATGCGTAAAAATAATCGAATGTTGTAACATCTTTGCCATAGCAATCTACATAACCCCAATTTTCATACTTGTCTTTAGTGCCTCTAACAGGATGATTCGCTTCATCAAATTCTCCAATCCGAACAAACTTTGTAGGCACGACTATATTTCCATTTTCATCAATATAACCGAACAATCCATTTTTCATTATTTTCGTCAAATTCCTTTTTGTCTCTGGTTGTGCAATCATTATTGATACACTAACCAAACTGAAACAAAGAACAAAAAACAACTTTTTCATATACTCACCTAATTATTTTGAACAATTTATTTCATGTAAAGTATAACATTATCATCGATTAATATGAAACGAAACCCCAATAGCAAAACACCATTTGTTCAGTTCGCTGTTTTTCGGAACAATATCGTAACCCACTGATAACAAAATTGAAACCAATGTTTCTTTTTTGGTACCTGTAAGCTTATACCAATAATAATTGGGGTCATTTTTTAAAGAAGAAGGGACCCCACTCACAATTGGAATAAATCCATGAATTGTAGGTCGTAATGCAAAATATGTATTGTTTTTAATGACAATATGCTGTGTTTCCAGTGATCCGTATTGGTAGTTTGAATGTGAAACATCTGAAGTCTTGGCCAACTCATTCATAATACCAAAGCCACATCCCACTGAAAAACACTTCACATAGAATTGTGGGGTTAGTAACATAGACAATTGTGGAATTTCTTTAGCCGCAAACTCAACATCTGTAGAACCATCTTCAATTTGGCAGCCCTTCGCTATACTTAAATCCAACATGAAGTTATAGTATGATGCACCAACCACCCCCCCATTGAAACTCTTACCATTAAAATCATTAAGATGATCCCATCCAAGAAAAACAGAACAACTTTCCACTTCAGTGATTCTTTCCCACCATTTAATGATGCATGGTTTAGGACAAGGATCTGATTCCTTTATACCATTCAATCTTTGCAGTACTTTATCTTTGCTATCTAATACTTGCACTTGTTCATAGTTCTGACAATACATTTTTTCGATTCCTATAAAGAAAAGGAGAATTATGAGGTTGATAGATGTGTTTAAAAGCTGTTTCATCGTTTTCATACTGATACAAAGTAAAACAATTAGTTCATCAATTTATTATTTCATCCCTTCACAAATAACAATGGGTATTCTCAAATCAATATTTAGCGGTTCACATATAATGTGAACTCCTATAATATCATCCGATATTGTTTTTGAAAGAAAATACCTAGAAATAGGAGATAAGGAAACGCATTCACCTTCTGAAATCCATTGGTTATTTGAGATAGAGATTTGACCTATATTAAAATGATTAGTATTCTCGTATTCGAATTGATAATTTATACTATACCCACTTGGAGCATTACAATCAAAAACAACTAAAGAATCACCATCATAGGCATAAATTGTATCAGAAGGAATGTCAATATTTGTGACCTTTACCAAACAAGATGCGGTATGAGTGCCAAATTTATCACTGTATACTGTTGAAATTTCACACTCTCCTTCTTTTTGAGCGACAATTGTAGATTCAGAATACCTCAAAATTGTAGAATCGCTAATATTCCACACAAAAGTTGAATAGTTATTGTTATTTAAATCTGAACTATCCATTTCATCTTTAATAAAACGTATTAAACACTTTTGACCTATCATCATTTTTACTTCTTTAGGATATCTAATTGTTTCCTCGTATTTATTACAAGATACTGAAAACAATGCAACGAGTAGTAACCCAACAACGATTTTTAAAGTTTTCATTTTTAAGTTTTTTATAATTAATCGCACATAAATAACTTTACAAAGCTAAATTGTTTAGTGTATCATTTTTATTTCTTCCTATTGAATGTTTTCATCAATGTTTGTAAGCAGAGAGTATCACCAAGGTCTTAAATTCTTCTTTTATTGAGTATCATAATTGTCATCATTTGTTTTCGCTTGCAAATTTACAAAAAAAAACTTCCCCTTTCAAAGACAGTCAAAAAAAATCTCCCCACAAGCCAAAGCCCGCTAAAGAATACAAGGAGCATCAAAAAAGATTCACCTTTTTACCTTCATTCTACCATACTATTAGTATACCCAAACAGTATGCCTGAGCATGCGAAAGATATGCCATCTTCGAAGAAAGGGTACGCCTATGGTTATAATAACATTAGATTTTGTTTGTAAAACCATGAAAACCATTATACCAAGACAGTTTTTCTTCGCCAATTGTTTTGTCCAGATAAATACAAAACCATACAATTCCCAAGTTTTTACTATTTTTGCACCAAATTTCAATCCAGTCACAAGATGTTTGAGGATGAAGAGTATTTCGGGAACTACGATGAGGAGATGGAAAAAGCCATCGAGAAATACGAGGACATGCTAAAGGCACACGACTCGGTTTATTTCGACAGCGAGGAGTTTGAGTTCATCATCGACCATTACACCAAAAACAACGACCTAAACCGCTCACGGCAGGCTGTGGAGTTGGCTATGGCGCAGCATCCCGAAAGCAACATGCTGAAAATCAAGTATGCTCGCCAATACCTTTTGGAAAACGACGCCCAAAGTGCTTTCGACATTATGCAGCATGTAGAACGCGTCGACGATGATGAGGATCCCGACTATTTTCTCACCCTCGGCTCATGTCTGGCCGTCTTGGGCAAGTCGGAAGAGGCTTTGGAGAACTATTTCAGTGCCCTTCCCTACTTCGACGAGAACGAGAAGTTTGAACTCTACAACGCCATCGCCTACGAATACCAACACATGCGCAAATACGACCTCGCCCTTGAGTTCTATGACAAAGCCCTTGCCCTCGCCGACGACAAAGACACCATCTACCACGAGATCCGCTGCTGCTACCTCAGCGCATGCCGCAAGGAAGATGCTATCGACTACTTCCAAAAGCTGGTCGACAAGGACCCGTACAATAGCAAGGCCTGGACCAACATCGGAGATGTCTACCGCATGATGGGCCAATACGAAGAGAGCATCGACCCTTACGAGTACGCCCTTAGCATCGACCCGGAAGACCTCTGGACCAACATGCACCTGGCCGACATCTATTACGACCTCGGGCGCTACAAGGAAGCCATTGACACCCTTGAAGAAGCCTTGCGCAACGGTGTGGAGACCTCAATGATACACACCACCATCGGCGACTGCTACTACCGCCTCAACGACCTGCAAACCGCAGAGGACCATTTCAACAAAGCCTTGGAAATCAACCCGATGATAGGCTCTGGTTATGCCGGTCTCGGCTATGTCTTCAGCGACCGTGGCCAAAGCCGAAAGGCCATCAAATTCTTCGAGAAAGCCCTGGAATACGAGCCTTGGGAGACCGACCACCTCTACTCCATCGCCACTGACTACATGAAGCTGAAAGAATACGACAAGGCCATGGAATGCCTGCGCAAGATCCAGGAGCAGACGCCCAACGACGCCGATGCCTATTACTATATCGCCGACCTTTATGGGCAACAGGACAAAATCGACGAGGCTATCAACACCATCAAATTCGGGCTGATGCAAACCGACAACGACTCCTCGCTGCTTTATCTTTTGGCATACGCCTATTTCGTGAAAGGCTCACACCACGAAGGTTTGGAAGCCTTAGACCAAGCCTTGGATGCCGACTTTGAGGTGTGGCCCGACTTCTTGGAATACGACAAGGAACTGCTGGCCAACGACACCCAAATCCTCGAACTCATCGAACAACACAAGAAAAACCAGAATTCAAATACAGCAAACCAACCCGAATAATTCATGCGTATCAAAGACTACCTATATATTTTCCTGATTGCCATGGTGCCCATCGTCGAACTGCGTGGCGCCATCCCAGTGGCCTACACCCTAAAAGCGACGACTTCCCCTGACCTCAACATCTTATTGAGTTACATTGTCATCGCCATTGGCAACATGATTCCCGTTCCCTTCATCTTCTTCTTTGCCCGCCGCATCTTGGAATGGGGCAAGGACAAGAAAGTCATCGGAAGGTTTTTCACTTGGTGTCTGAAAAAAGGCGAAAAAGGTGGCCAAAAGCTGCAAGCGAAAGCCGGTCGTGGCCTATATTTTGCCTTATTGCTCTTCGTTGGCATCCCGTTGCCTGGCACGGGCGCATGGACCGGCACCTTAGCAGCCAGTTTCCTTGACATGGACTTCAAGAAAAGCGTGTTGGCCGTCATTGGAGGTGTGGTGCTCGCCAGCGTCATTGTCGGCGTGTTGTGCACCCTTGGATTCGGAGCATGGTTTGGCATTACAGGACAATAAAAACAAGGCACTATGAAACGCTACGGACTCATCGGACATCCACTGAAACACTCGCAGTCAAGGTTCTACTTCAACGAGAAATTCGAATATGAAGGTCTCGACTGTCTCTATCAGCATTTCGACCTCAAGTCGTTGGATGAACTTCAAGAAGTGATGGAACGCTACCCCGACCTCTGTGGATTCAATGTGACAATACCTTATAAAGAAGCCATCATTCCCCTGTTGGATGAAATCGATGAGACTGCGAAACAAGTCGGTGCAGTCAATGTGGTGAAAATCACGGAAGGCAAGCTGAAAGGCTACAACAGTGATGTTTATGGATTCGATCAACTGCTCAACCGCGCCCTCAACGGCAAAACCATTAATCATGCCTTGGTGTTGGGTACAGGCGGTGCTTCGAAAGCGGTGCAATATGTACTGAAACAAAAAGGCATCCCCTTTTCCACCGTCAGTCGCAGTGCCGAAAAAGGCGACTACACCTACGACACGCTGAGCGATGAAATCCTGCGCCAAAACCACCTTATCATTAATACAACGCCTTTGGGTATGGCGCCACAAGTGGACACTTTCCCCGACCTTCATTACCAAGCCTTAAGCGGCAAACACATCCTCATCGACCTGATTTACAACCCGAAGGAAACGGCTTTCATGGAGTTAGGCAAGACCTGGGGCGCAAAGGTGTATAACGGAATGCAGATGTTTGAGGAACAAGCAAAAAAGACTTGGGAGATTTTTAATGACAACTATGGCCTATGACTATGGCCAATGGCTTGCTATTACATATGAGCAAGCCATGGTCATTGGCCATAAGCCATAGTCAAAAAGAAGAACAAAATGGCGAGACAAAAAATAAAACGAGAACCCGAATACATCGAGAATGTCGAAATCATCGATGCAGGCTCCGAAGGCATGTCGGTGGCCAAGCCCGAAGGGCGCGTAGTCTTCATCCCTTTTGGCGTGCCTGGTGATGTGGTCGACATCGAGGTCTACAAGCGCAAAAAGAACTTCTTTGAAGGCAAGATATTGAACTTCAAGAAGATGTCGGACAAACGCGTAGAGCCTGTCTGTCAGCATTTCGGCCTCTGCGGTGGCTGCAAGTGGCAGCACATGGACTACCAATGGCAGACCTACTACAAACAGAAGCAGGTGAAGGACAACTTCGACCGCATCGGGAAAATAGAATATCCTGAGATTCGCCCTATTTTGGGTTGCGAAAAGCAGTTTGCCTACCGCAACAAGCTGGAATACACTTTCTCGAACCGCAAATGGCTCACTGATGGCGCGCCTACAGGCACCCACGATGAAGACGCCTGCAAGGGACTCGGTTTCCACCTACCCCAACTCTTTGACCGCATTGTAGATATCGAGAAATGCCATTTACAAGCAGACCCGTCGAACGACATCCGTCTGTTCGTCAGACGCTTCACACTGGAGCGGAACCTCCCCTATTACAACTTCCGCGCCCACGAAGGACTGATGCGTAACCTCGTCATCCGCTGCAATTCAAAAGGTGAGTTCATGGTCATCATCGTGATCGGCGAGGAAAACGCCATTGTGCGCCATGAACTGATTCCTGCCTTGGAGATGGCCTTCCCGCAAATCGTATCGCTGCTTCTAGTCATCAACCCGAAGTTGAACGACATCATCAACGACCTACCGTTTGAGTGCCTCAAAGGCGAGCCTTACCTCATCGAAACGATGAAATCGCCACGCCCGGGATTCGACGACCTAAAGTTCCGCATAGGGCCGGTGTCGTTCTTCCAAACCAACGTCTATCAAGCGGAAAGGCTTTATAAGACCGCCTTCGACCTTGCCGAGGTGCAGGGCGATGAATTGATGTATGACCTTTACACAGGCACGGGCACTATCGCCCAATATTTCTCAAGATTTGTGAAGAAAGTGGTCGGCATAGAGTATGTGGAGGCGGCCATCGAAGACGCCAAGGTGAATGCTGAAATCAATGGTATCAAAAGTTGCACATTCTATGCTGGCGATATGGCCAAGGTTTTCACCGACGACTTCATCACCACCAACGGCCACCCCAACCTCATCGTCACTGATCCACCACGGGCGGGTATGGCCGAAAAAGTGGTGGAGCAATTGCTGAAAATCCGTGCCAAGAGAATTGTGTATGTCAGTTGCAACCCTGCCACGCAGGCACGCGATTTACAACTACTTGATTCTGCCTATAAAGTGATGGCCGTACAGCCCGTCGACATGTTCCCTCACACACAGCATGTGGAAAACGTATGTCTTCTGATATTGAGAGACTAAGAAAGTCCGTTGATCATTTTGATCAGTTTTTCCAAGTCTAAGTCCTCAGCCTTCACCGTGATTTGAGCCTTTTCGTAGAAAGGAAGCCGCGAAGTGTAATGCTTTGAGACAAACTCAGTTAATTCCGCCTCACTTTTGCCGATGGCCAAAGGGCGTTTCCGCTTGGCATGAAGCAAACGGTCGACAACGGCCTTTTCGCTGATGTGAAGAAAGACTGTCAAACCATGCTGGTTCATCCAATCCATATTGTCAAAAAAGCAGGCTGTGCCGCCGCCAGTGGAAATCACCGCATTAGTCAGGTTTTCCGTTTCCTTCAACACCACAGATTCAAGCTTCCGGTATAAAAGCTCATCGTATTTGTGGAAAAAATCACAAACGGAAATTTTGTATTTCTCCTCGAACAAATCATCGGTATCGGCCACCACCCAGCCCAAACGCTGGGCAAGGCGGCGCGCGGCAGTGGTCTTGCCCGCGCCCATGTAACCGACAAGATAGATACGATTCATTGTCTTATTTTGGAAACATACAACTGGTCTTAGAGTCTCCTATTTCCCCTCTTGTCTCTATATCTTGGAGGTGGCCCGTACACCGTGGCTGGCGATTTTTCACTTTTCCGAGGATCGACAACTGGCCGATTAATTGGAGTCGAAATAGGTTCCTTCGATTGGTCAAGAGCCTCCAACTCTTCACGTGTGTTCTTGATCTCTGCCTCCAATTGGTCAATTCTGGCAGCACTTTGGCGCTTGTATTTAGCAAATATTTCTGGCGAACCATAGACTCTGGCGCTTTCCTCTTGACTCACCATCGCCTGCAAGGAATCGATACGGTAAAGAAGCTCGCGTCGACGTACGTTTTTGGCCAAGTCAACGTCCTCTCCCAAACGGAAATTGATGGAATCGAGCCTATTCAACATATTGTAATACTCCAACTGCGATTCCACTAACATGTAATCGGTTTTGGAATTAAACCGCGCTCTTTCCGCTAAAATCTCTTCGATGGTCTTCTTTTCCTCCAGCAGCTTCTTCTTTTCGTCTCTCGTCAAGCCTTTTACACTGCAACAAGAGGCAAGAAATGCCAGTCCAGAGAGGGCACTAATCCAAACGACACGAACTATCTTCTTCATATTGTAAATCTAAGATTCTATTCAAATGTAATGTATAGATGCAAAACCTTGTGCCTCTACAGAGGATTAATCATGTGGTATTGGCAAATCTGCAATTTACCATCGCCGTCGCGCAAGTGCATGCCATTGCCCAAGCAATAGCGCCACATCTTGCATTCGGCACATTGGTCCGTCTTCATCCATTTCCTGTCACGATATACCTGGAACTTGTTTTGCCACACGCTCCAGAAATTGTCCTTGTAGATGTTGCCCTGATGGTAGTCGCTACGGATACTAAGACAGCCAGAAATGGAGCCGTCGGCCAGCACCGAAGCCACGTTGATGCCTGCGCTGCATGAGTAGAAATGGTTGCGGACCTCTCCCTCATACTTACCGAGGAATCCGTCGCAGCCATAATCGGCGCGGATCTTGCCTTCCAAACGGGTTTGTTTGATGAATTCCATCATCTGCACAAACTGTTCATTGCTGAGCTTGAAGTCAGGTTCATTGGCGGCACGACCAAAGGGAAACACCGTGAACAGACGCCAGCGGCGAATACCCAAAGAAATCAGAAAATCGCGGAATTGAGGCAGGTATTTGATGGTGCGCTGATTGACACAGGTAATGACATCCCATGTAAGGCTCGGATGTTGTTTCATAGCCTCCACCGCTCGCAACACATTTTTATAGCTATTCGGATTGCCGCGCATCCAGTTGTGGTCTTCCTCGAAGCCGTCGAAACTTACTGCCAACGACTTCAGTCCTGCTTCCATAAACTCATCGAGCTTCTCCGCAGAAAGCAGCATGCCATTGCATACCATGCCCCAAACAAAGCCGCGTTTTGAGATTTCTTCTCCGCAGTGTGCCAAATCAAGGCGCACGGTGGGTTCACCACCAGTAGTAATGACCATCACCTTGCCTGGATCTTGATGGGCACGTATCTCGTCTAAGACTTTCAGGAAATCCTTCAGTGGCATGTCATCCTTTTCGGAGAACATTCGGCAGTCGGAGCCGCAATGGCGGCAATTGAGGTTGCAACGCAGGGTGCATTCCCAAAACAACTGATGTAGTTCGTGCTCATCGATGCGTTTCTGCAAAACCGCATGATTGAGTTCAAGCATCACCTTTTTATAAAAGCCCAAACGCTCGCTCATTTCTACTTGTCTTCTTTCTTGATGGGATCAATTCTCGGTTCGGTGTACAAATCTGGACCTCCATACAGCAGTTCATAGATTTCAGGCCCTTCCGTTTGCATACGGTCAAAGTCTTCAAGTTCTTTTTGGGCCTTCTCCAACGCTCTTTGGTAGTCATCAAGCTTATTATTCACTTCATAATTATACTGTTCCATCCTCTCAGGCGGACCATAGACGCAAGGTGGAACATAATTATCAATAAGGTAGTTCAAAGAATCGATGCGACGCAAAATCTGGCGACAGCGGATATTGCGGTCAAGGTCTATAGAATCACCAAGACGGAAATCAATGGAGTCAAGTTTGTTCTCAAGAGCATAGACATCATCTCTATGGCTCAAGAAAACTTCCAATGGTCCCTCTAACTCATAACTTCTGGCTCTGTCCAGTTCCATCATGACTTCCTCGCGCTCCTTGGTAAGTTGCTTGCGTTCCTTGCGTGTCAAGCCGTTTTGCATGCAGCAAGCTGCCAAGAAAGCCAGTCCCGAAAGCGTGCTGATCCAAACCGTGCGAACTACTCTTTTCAAAACGATACTTGTTTATTGTTCCTTTTCCAAGCTCTTCAACTCATATTCAAGAGAATCGGCCTCAGCACTGAGACGCTTGTTCTCCATCGCATATGCCTCCATCGCCGCGCCTGACAACATGCCAATCCAAATCTTATTGAGCCATCTTCCCTTACGACCAATTAATGACACTTGGGATCAGTTGTCAAGCTCCTTGATTTGGTTTTGGACATCTTCCATTTCCCGACGCATACGTTGGGTTTCCTCGCCATACTTCTTGATGATTTCAGGCGAGCCATAGACGCAGGCACCCTCACGATAACTCAAGGCAGTTTGAAGCTCGACAAGACGTTGCTGTAAAGCGTAGCGTTTCTTGCTCTTTTCCATGTCGATATTTCCTTTCAAGCGATTATTGATGGAATCCAACTCATATTGAAGGCGATAGGCTTCCGCTTCAAACTCCGCAACAGCTACGGGATTGTCTTCCGGAGTTGCCATTTGATGCATCTTTAATGCCTCTTGGATAGAGTCTCTGTCTCTTTTGAGCTGCTTCCTCTCCTCTTTCGTAAGGCCATTGGTAGAACAACACGCCGCCAAGAAAGCCAAGCCCGAAAGGGTGCTGATCCATACAGTTCTAACTACTTTTTTCATTTTTTTATTTGTTATATAACGGTGCAAAAATAACAATTTTCGACAAACACAACAATTTTAGTTCCAAAAACACCCCAAAACGGCGACAAAAAGATCCATTAAACCTGTCCATTGAAAAAAAGTTTTCAACCTCCCCTGTTGATAAACCTGTTGATAAAATGTTGAAAACTAATTGGTGCCTCTTTCCGTTGAATCGCCTACAATTCCCTAATTTTGAGTGCTTATCCATATTTGGAATTATTGCGAATTAAATTATTAAGTATCAAACAAATAATCATCATCCAATGAAACGAAATCTTACTTTTTTGTTGACAGCCTTGTTGCTGTTGACGGGAATAAACGTTTGGGCACAATCCCGAACGGAGATTACTGATGTTCTTGACAGAGAATTCACTGGCGTAACAGGAAGCAGTTACACCGAATGGAGTGGAAAAACCAGCAATTCTGAAGCCGTTTATGCAGGTCAAAGTGCGGGCGGCAACGAGTCCATCCAACTGAGAAGCAACGGCAACAGTTCCGGCATCATCACCACCGCATCTGGTGGTATGGTCACCAACGTTACAGTCATATGGAACGAAAACACAGCTGATAGCAGAACCTTGCAAGTATATGGTAGCCATACTGCCTACACTTCACCGACAGAACTGTATAGTGCTGAAACTTATGGTGATCTCCTCGGCTCCATCGTAAAAGGCGAAAGCGTCGAGTTGGAAATTTCAGGTTCCTACGAATATGTCGGCCTCCGTTCCGCCAGTGGCGCCATGTATTTGACAGAAATTGACATCACATGGAACACCGAAGGCGGCACTCCACAAGAGACCGTAGCCACGCCGACATTCAACCCAGAAGCCGGCACTTATTCCGAAGCCGTTTCGGTCACCATCAGTTGCGCCACCGAAGGAGCAATCATATACTATACCCTTGACGGCAGCAACCCGATGGAGAACGGTACGGTTTACACCAGTGCCATCAACATCACCGAAACCACCACGGTGAAAGCCTTCGCCATGAAAGAAGGCTATCTCAACAGTGGTGTCGCTTCAGCCACATATACCATTTCCGAAGCCCCAGCCCCAAGTCTCATCACCATCGCTGAAGCACGCGCCCTTGCCCTCAACGAATATGCTTTGGTGCAAGGTGTGGTGACCTTCATCGACGGCCGCAATGTCTACATCCAAGATGAGACGGCTGGCATCGACCTCTACCTAAACAACAACACCGTACCTTCTGCCCTCGCCTTGGGCGATATGGTCCAAGCTTACGGCAAAAGGGCTGCGTACAACGGTCTCGCCGAGCTGAGCGGTATCAACGGCAATGATGGCGAACAATTCAGCATCCTTTCCTCAGGCAATACACTGCCTTTGGCTGTGAAGACCATCGCTGAAATCCTTGAAGGCGGTGCCGATGCCTTGCAATGCACACGTGTCAAGGTGGAAAACGCCACCATCGGAGCCATCAACACGAACGGCAACACGCCTTTGACGCAAGACGGAAACACTATCAACATTTACAAAGTTCCGGCCCTAGCGGACATCGAAGAAGGCAACTTAGTGGATGTCGTCAGCGTCATCGGCTATTTCAATGCGCCTCAGTTGAGAGTCGCATTGGCCTCCGATGTGGTTTTGATCGAAACGCCCTCATCACTGACTGCCTCCCCAATGGAACTTTCAGGTTTTGAATATGAATATGAAGCAGGAGGTCCATCAGAAATTCAATCTTTTACCTTAAGCGGAGAGCTGTTGGCTCACAATGTCAACATCATCCCCTCAGAGAGTTTCGACATTTCCACTATGCCTGCCCAATATTTCCAGCCCGAAAGCCCAGCCACGATTTACATCCCCAGCTCAGGCCATTTCTACGACATTCCCATCTATGTCCGTATGAAAGCAGGCCTTGAAGTGGGCACATACACCGAACAAATTGCAGTGACCAGTGAAGACACAGGCACCCTTTATGTCACCGTTTCAGGTACAGTAACGGGAAATGGCCCTACCCCACCCACACCTGTTGAAGGCGAATATATGCGCATCAGCGACATGAATCAGCTCGTCCCAGGTAGCTTTGTGGTCTTTGCCGCCCGTTTCGACGAAAACGCTAGCGACTACTACGCCATGAGCAACAGCTCGTCGGGCAAGCCAGAGGGCGTGCTGTTCTCCTCCTCCACCAGCGAAGGCAATGAGATTCTGCCCGCTTCCATCACTGACGAAGAAAGCAGCTTCTATTGGATTGTCGGCGTGACAGACAATGGCTACACCTTCACCAACGCAGCAGGCGAACTCATTGGTTATACCAGCGGCACCAACTTTGCCACTGGAGGCGACAATACCGAGTGGGCCATCACCATACAGACTTCTGAAGAAGGTGCCATGGTACCTAACTACACTGGTTTCGTGGTGAACAACGTCAACAACGCTGTCAGAGCTTTCGCTTTGAACAGTAACCACAATTTCGGTCCATACCACACTCAAAACATGGGTGGTAGCAGTTACAACTTCTTCCTCGACTTTTTCGTGAAGACCGAAGGCGGTGAGCCGCCCGTTCCACCAACTCCTACCGTGGCTACGCCTACCTTTACACCCGCTGCGGGTACCTATTACGAACCTCAAACCGTGAGTATCGCCTGTTCCACAAGCGGTGCCACCATTTTCTATAGCACCACCTCTGAGAACGGTCCGTGGACGGAATACGAAGAAGCCATCACCGTTAATGAAAGCACCACACTTTGGGCTTACGCTGTGAAAGGAGGTTACAACGACAGCAATGTCGCCACTGCCACATACACCATCCAACTCGGCATGGTCACCATCTTCAACCAAGACTGGGAAGGCGAAATGAATGGCTGGACCTTCGTTACTGTTGAAGGTGACAAGCCATGGACGGTCAGTCAGTACCAAGGCAACCACTACGCTTACGCTAACGGTTACAACGGTGGCGTTAACGAACAGTGGTGCATTTCCCCCGCCTTTAATCTCGACGCCATCAGCAACCCAACATTGACCTTCCGTACAGCGAAGAACTATAATGGTCCTGATCTTGAAGTATTCTTCTCCAGTGACTATGACGGCAACAATCCTGCCACAGCCACTTGGACACCTCTGACCTGCGCCCTCTCTTCCGGTTCCTGGGCTTGGACTGAATCAGGCGACATCAATTTGAGCAGTTTCAGCGGTACCAACTGCTATATCGGCTTCAAATACACCTGCGAAGAAAGCAGCGCTGCCGGTTGGGAAGTCGACGACATCCTGCTCGTCGGCATGACCTCTGAACCAGTCGTCACCATTACTCCTATGGCTTTGATGGGATTCACCTACATCGAAGGCAACGGCCCTTCGGCAGAACAAAGCTTCACCATTAGCGGCTTTAACCTCAGTGACAACATTACCATCACTCCTGCCACCGACTTCGAAATTTCCGAATCATCGGGGAGCGGGTTTGCACAAACACCCATCGTACTGATTCCTGTCGGTGGCAATGTGGAAGAGACGACAATCTATGTTCGCTTGAAAGCCGGTCTTGCCGTTGGCAATTACAACGACGAGGACATCACCATCACTTGCGCCGATGTAGACGACATCGAAGTCACCTGCAGCGGAAACGTCACTGCTCAGCCCGTACCTGGCGACGACTACATCCGCATCAGCGATGTGGACGCCCTTGCCGCTGGCAACCGCGTCATCCTCGCCGCCCGCTACAACGAGACTGCCGACGCCTACCTCGCCATTGCCAACACCCCGACGAGTGGCAAGCTCACCACCACCGAGTTCACCAGCGTGATGAACGGCTCTGATGAAATCATCCCCTCCAGCATCCTTGGTGACGAAGATAGTTACTACTGGACGGTCGACATCACCGCCGATGGCTACACCTTCACCAACTCCAACGGCGACATGATTGGTTACGGCAACAGCGGCACCAACCTCGTATTGAATGGAGAAAAAACTGTTTGGACTATCTCCGCCGGTGTTTCCGATCCAGAAAGCATGGTGCCTGAGTATTACGGCTTCAATATCATCAATGCCACCACCGACACCCGTGCCATGGCTTTGCGTGTGACTGAGACCGAGAGCATCGTGAAAGCCTATGCCACCAGCAACATGACCAACAGCGAGTATAACTTCTTCCTCGACATCTTCATGCAAGGCGAAGGTGGTGTTCCACCCACACCTACCGTGGCAACTCCGACACTCTCCCCTGGTGCTGGCACTTATTATGAGACTCAAGACGTTACCATAAGTTGTACCACGACCGGTGCCAGCATCTATTACAGCCTCGCCTCCGAGAATGGTCCTTGGGAAGAATACGAAGATGCCATTACCGTCGACGAGAGCATGACCATCTGGGCCTACGCCACGAAGGCAGGCTACAACGACAGCCCGGTCGTCAGTGCAGATTATGTGATCCAGAACGACCTCGTCATCATCTTCAACCAAGACTGGGAAGACGACTGGAACGGTTGGACTGAGGTCTGTGTGGCAGGCGACTCTCTCTGGCACATTGGCTCTTACGGGGGCAACCACTATGCCTACGCCAACGGCTACAACCGTCCGGCCACAGAGGATTGGCTCATCTCGCCTGCTTTTGACTTGGACAGCTACGATGATGTAGTGCTGAGCTTTAGAACAGCCATGAATTACACTGGCCCCGCCCTTGAAGTATTCTTCTCCAACGACTACGACGGCCAAAACCCAACCGCTGCCACATGGCAAGAACTCGAATGCGAACTCTCACAAGGCGGTTGGAACTGGGTTGAAGCTAGCGTTAGCCTTGATGGATTCAGTGGCACGAACTGCTACATTGGTTTCAAGTACACATGCACCGATGAAGAGGCCGCTGGTTGGGAAGTCGACGACATTATGCTTTACAGCGGTGGCGTCAGTACCGATCCTTATCTTAATGTCACGCCCAACAGCTTGAGTGGTTTTAGCCATATTGTTGGTCAAGGACCTTCGGAGGTTCAGACCTTCGTCCTCACAGGCGGCAATTTCCTTGAGCTGCCTGGTGGTGGCTATGGCGGTGTGTGGCTCAGTTTGGGAGACCTCATCTATAGCGGATTCGAAATTTCGCTCGATGGCGAGGAATTCACAACCTCCCCTCTGACTATCGACCTCGATGAAACCCTGACACTGGAGCCCACAACCGTCTATGTCAGACTTTGGGGTGAAGAAGTCGGTCAGTACACTGGAACTATCTACATTGAGGAACCCTCCGGTGTCAGCGTCTCCGTGTCACTCACGGGTACCGTCCACAGCGAGGACGAGCCTATGATGCTGTCAATGATGCCTTATTATATCCAAGGCAACAACGGCTCGAACAACAACCGCGTGCCCGTTGCCGTGGCCACCTATTTCTTCAACCTTGAGCCCGAGACCACCTACCGCTACACCAACCAGTTTGTTGACGGCAACGACAGCCCCGAAACAGCTGGCGCCGGCAATGTGATTTACGCTGATATCGAAGGCTTCTATCGCAGCACCAGCCCGAGCCTGTCGACCGAAGGTGGCTATGGTGAGTTCACTACCGATGAGGATGGCTTTGCCTTCGTCTGGTTTATTAATGAACCGACCGCCAACGCCCGCTTTACGCCAGGTAACCATGTCTATCTCCGCGCCCGCCTCAACGACGGTCATGACGGTACCACGGTTGAAAAGACCTTCACCTCTGACGAATATGCTACCGTACTGAACTTCGGCACCGAGTACGATGAATATAGCTGCAGCGCTTTCTATGCCAAGAGCAACGAAAGCCCGAAGAGCTTTGCCTTGTTGCTCGCCGATGAAGAAGGCGGACGTCCCATCTACTCCACCAGCATTGAAACGGTGGGCGTTGACTACGTCGGCATCAATCAGTATGCCGACTTCTACAAGGAGCTGGTGGCCGGTAACGATGGTTGGTTTGGAGGCATCCTGCCCAACGACAACAAGGATGGTGTCAACGCCATATGGATTGTGGACATAGACAGCTATGTGGTCAACGAGTTTATTGTCGAAAACGGACAGTGGAACCCCAATGCCAACACCATCAACCCGTCCAATGGCCTCGATGAGCCCATCTTCATCGACCTCACCGACGATAGCGTTGAAGAAGGCATGACTGCCAACCTAAAGATTTGGAGCACCGACCATGAGTTTGTGATCGAAAACGGTGACAATACCCATTATACAATGACCGTCCACAACGTCCTCGGTCAGCCCATGATGATGAAGCAGATCAACGCAGGCAGCACTGAGCGCATCAGCCACAGCCTCGCCAGCGGCATCTATGTCATCAGTTTACAAAACAACCAAAACACAGTTTCAGTGAAAGTAATTGTAAAGTAATAATAGTTAGGTAAGTAATTCTTCCCTTCGGGGAAACGAAAAGTCCGGGAGCTGCTCTCGGACTTTTTTGTTTTCAAAAGAAAATGATGAAAGTATGTCATTCCTGCACGAGCATGTGGGCAAGCATGGAATCTATGCTTTCATCATTTTCTTGAACTAACTAATGTAGTTTGCTCCTCTTAATCAAGTAACTCGTCAAAACTTGGTTGTAGTCCTTATTAATATCGGCTTCAACGTAGTCGATTTGGTACTGGTAGCAATGGCGCAGCAAAGCCTCCTTACGCTCGGTCATGATCTTCTTGTATGCCTCCTGAACCTCAACGGGATTGAGCTTCAACACATCGCCCGACTCCAAATCGACAAAACGGTACGGACGGTTCTCGAAGTCAAGATTCTGTTCCAGGTTGCTGTCGAAGACATGAAACAGGATGACCTCATGTTTATTATATTTAAGGTGTTCCAAGGCCTCAAACATCGGCTTGTAGTCGTCGAGGCCGTCAAGCATATCGGTAAAGATGACCACAAGGCTGCGGCGGTGCGTCATCTCAGCGATTTGGTGCAGGCACTGCGGCGTTGAGGTTGTCTTGCGGTTGTTTTTGTCGTAGGTGTCAATCAGTTTCTCCAGCTCTGTATAGATCAACTTGTTATGCACATTGGATGACTTGGCGGGTTCGTGAAACGCAATCGTCTCGTCAAACAAGTCCAGACCAACAGCATCGCGTTGGCGGCGCATCAGCTCCATGAGCGAGGCAGCGGCATAGATGGAGAAAAAGAGTTTGTTGGGATGCTCGAAGTCGACCTTCTGCCTCACGGGAAAGCACATGCTCGAGCTTTGGTCGATGACCAGTTGGCAGCGCAGGTTGGTCTCCTCTTCGTAGCGCTTGACGAAGAGTTTCTCCGTGCGGCCATAGAGTTTCCAGTCGATATGGCGGATGGGTTCGCCAGTATTGTAGAGGCGATGTTCGGCGAACTCAACAGAAAAACCGTGGAAAGGACTCTTGTGTAAACCCGTGATGAATCCCTCCACGATTTGACGTGCCAAGAACTCCAGGCTGCCGAATTGCGTCAGCCGGTTCCTATCGATTGAAAAGTCCAAATAGAATGCGGAATTAGGAATGCGGAATTAGGAATGCTAATCATTCAGCATTCCACATTCCGCATTCAGCATTGTCAGAACAATTTCTCCAGTTTCTCCACGAAGACTTTCTTGGGAGCGGCACCGACGTTCTTGTCGACAGACTCGCCACCCTTGAAGTAAAGGACGGTGGGGATGTTCCTGA
>JAEEGK010006232.1_pt1 | contig 28748 bp, 23 predicted proteins | sample 8958771 | NCBI WGS metagenome assembly JAEEGK01 (sample SAMN16246547, study PRJNA631951) | gut metagenome | biome: gut microbiome; feature: rumen; material: SC-attached | host: Bos | place: Iran: Karaj | collected 2018-10 | reverse complement strand
TTATATAGGAATTATTATTTTATTTTAAAATTATAATTTTATATAATTTACTTTTTTTTATGGAATTTCTTTTCTTCAAATTTTTCTTTCTTTTATTTATTTCTTTGGTTGAAAAAAGGAAATTTGAAAAAATAATAAAAATAAATTTAAAGGATTTTTTCAATAATATTAATATTAATAATAATGAAAATATTGTTTTTAATAATATAAATCAAGAAAATCAATTTCCTATTTTATGTGGTTTAAAATTAGATAATAATATTATTAATAAAAAAATTAATATTGAAATTAATAATGAAAAAAATGAATTATTTCCAATTTCATATAATTTTAATTTTAATAACGAAGGAAAATTTAATATGACTTTATATACAAAAGTATTAAAAAATTTAAATATTAATTGTTCAAATACTTTAAATTTACCTTATAAATTTTTAAATGATGAAAATAATATAATTTCAAAATTGAATAAGGAAAAAATAATAAATTTAAAAGCTTATGGAATAGAAAAAGATAATATATTAAATATCACTAATATTTATTTTGGTGGAATTCCCAGAAGTAAAAGTTATAGAAAATATTTTCAAAATTGTCAAATCAATAAAAAATATTCTTCTTGGGTATGTGAATTAAATTCTATTAGTTTTAAATATGAAAATTATGTATTTATAAATAATGAAGATTATCTTTCTTTTAATTATGAATCAAGTACTAATTTTATATCTGATAATTTTTATAAATTTTTAATTGATTATCCTTTTAAAATTTTAATTTCAAATGGAACTTGTAATATTGAAAATTATATAATATTTTGTGATTGTGAATTTGTTAAAAATAAAATTATAAGTTTTGAAATACATAAAAAAATATTTGAATTAAATTTTACTAAATTTACAAAAGAAATTAATAATAATAAATGTGAAATTTTAATGAAGAAAAATCCAAAAAATAAAAATTTTTTTATTTTAGGTTCTTCATTTTTAGAAAATTATATAACTTTATTTAATTATGAAAGTGAATATATTACATTTATATCAAATGAACCATTTATAATGAAACCTCAAATAAACATAAAATTACTTTTAATTTCAATTTGTTGTTTTATTTTATTGTTTCAAATTATATATCTTTCTATAATTCTTTCAATGACTATTGGTTGTGAGAATTTTAAATTATTTAATTTAAAAGAAAATGGTATTTTTGAGAAATTTAATGAAAATAGAACAATTATTTTTTTTAATTAATTATTTTTAATTAAAAATTTCTATTTTTTTTTTTAAAATAGTTAAATGGAAGAAAAAATAACAGTAACATTTTATTCAGAAAAGTTTACAATTCCTACTCCAAAAAATTATTTAGAATTGTTGAAAAAACTTTCAAATGTATTAGAAATCAATTTAAAAGATTGTCGTGAATTAGATATATATTATAATATAAATAATGAAAAATTAAATATTAAAGATCAAAATTCATTTCTTCAATTTATATATAACGAAATAAAAGAAATAAAAATAGAAATGAATAAAGAGTCAAAATTATATGAAGATGAAAAGAAAGAAATAGAAAAAAAACAAGATGAAAAATTATCTATAAAAGAAATAGAAAATATAATTGAAAAAAAAATGTCACAATTAAAGACAGATATAATACAAGCATCAGGTTTAAAAAATAATGATAATTCAAATTTAAATTCCTATATCAATGAAAAATATAAAAACACAATCCATAATGGAATTACATGTTCAAATTGTGGTAAAAAACCAATTGTTGGAATTAGATATCATTGTTTAAATTGTTCTAAATATAATTTATGTGAAGAATGTGAATTTAAAAATGGAGATGCTCATCCACATAATCTTTTAAAAATGAGACATCCTATTAAAACTAGTAATAAGGATAAAAGAGACAAAAATGTTTTTACTCATAAAGCTAGAACTAAAAAAGAAAAAAATATTGATTTTAATAATGATGATGATGATGATGATAATTGTTTTTATTGAAGGAATTTTTTTCGAACAATTTTTCTTTCTTTATTTTAACATTTTTTTTTTATTTTCAATATTTTTAATCTTATATTTTTAAGGAGAATTAATATTATTTTTCCCTTTGATATCTTACTTTTAAGTATTTTATCGGATTTTTGATAGTTTTTTGAATACAAATATGATAATCTTCAGGTTTATGTTCTTTATTTTTTTTAATTAAAGAAATCTAACTATTTTATATTAAAAGATTCAATTGTTTTTATTAAAATTATATGTTATTTATATTAATTTTATTATTATTTTCATTCTTATTTTTCTTTCCTATTTTATTATATTTTTGTCTTTGATTTATTATTATATATTTGTTTTTATTAATTAATTTTTAATTTAATGATTTTTTATGACTTTCTGATTTAAATTAAATTGAATTACCTTCATTTTTTTCATATTCATTAATTAGATTTTTTAATTTATTATTGTTAATATGCTGTTTTTCATCTAATTTTTATATTAGTTATAGGATTATTATAATTATTTTAAAAATAATTATTATAAGGTAATCTATAAGAAAAACTAAGATTTTAAAATTTATAGATAAAGTTAAATTTCTCTTTAAATTATTTATATTATTTATGAAATAAAAATAATTAATTATAATTATCAATTTCCATATTATTCATATCAGAATTATAATTAATTTCAAAAAAAGAATTTCCATTATATAAATTAGGAGAATTTACCTTTAAATAATATTTAATTTCAAAATTTTTTCTGGAAGTTTTATACAATTTAATAACAGCTTCTTTTAAAGGAAGATTATTTGGAAGGAAAGAATCATATTCTCTCACCTCATAAATTTTATTATTTTTCATATCTTCTAATTGAATAACTTTTAAAGCTTTTGCCATTCCAATTAAAATAACACAACATTTAAATTTATATATTAATATGTTTAATATTTTATTAAAGTCTTCTACATACATTAAATCTTCTTTTATATCTTTTGATAAAACAACAGTTAATGGATCAAATATAATTAAATTATATTCTTCTATTTTATTTTCTGGAGTTGTTAAATATAAAATTATATCATTTATAGATAAACATTCATTTATAAATTTAATATTATTATAATTTGAATAATTATTTTCATAATTTTCATTAATAAAAGAAAAAAGTAAAATTTTTGTGTTTTTTGAATTTATGTTTTCATTAATAATTGATTTTACTAAAGTTGTTTTTCCTGATAAAGAAGGACCAATTATTTCATATAATTTTCCTTTATGAAAACCACCTTCTAATATTATATTTAATTCTGGATCTCCTGATTTAAAAAAAAATTCCTCTTCTTTTTTAATTAACATTTCCTCTGGTAATGATTTAATATATATTTCTCCATATAATATTTTACTTATTTCTTTATTTATTGAAAGTTCTTTTTGTGAAAATAATTTTTTTCTTTCAAAATCTATGTTGTTTGAAAAAGATCTTAAATAAGACAATAAATCACCTTTAAAATCATATTTATTTAAAATATCTTGAATTTTTTTTTCTTTATTATCCATTTAAATTTAAAAATACATAAAGAAAAAGAATAATTATTTAAAAAAAATAATAATTTAATTTAAAAGAACAAATAAAAAACAAAAAATGAAATATTCCTTCACATCAAATGTTTCAAATCCAGAACCAGAAGGTAAAAAAATATAAATAAATAAAATTATAGATAAAACAATAAATAATTTAATATTAAAAAATTATATATGGTGTCTTCTCTTTATATTATTAGATTTAATATTTACAACAGTTCTTCGTTTAATAGAAGGAACTTATGTAAAAGAAGGAAATGAATATAGTAGAACAATAAAAAATATAATAATAATATCAACAATAATAATAATAGGTTTATTATTATTATTACTAATAAAAAAAGCTTTTGTTTCAAGAATATTAATGTTTGTTTATATTATTATTACTAGTATTTATTTAGTTATAATGATTATATTTCAATTAAAAGAATTAATGGCTGATGAAAGTAATATTTTTGAGGAAGAATATGCTGATTCACATATTGATGTTATTGTTTTTGCTCTTTCTTTATCTACTATATTTATTAAATTATTTGCTTATTATCATTTAAAAGGTTATATTCAAACTTTGAAAAAGAGAGAATTACTTATTTTAGATAGTCAACATGAACAATTTTTAGATGATTTAAATAATACCTTTGAAGATAATGTTCTTGCTAATAATAATAATAAGATTATTTCAAAAACTAATTTTGATGAGAATAGTATTTCTAATAGTTTACTAAATGATGAAGGAGATATTTTAGATTTATATGTTAAAAATAGAGGAAAAATATAATTTTATTATTTCTATTAAAATTATAATATTATTAAGTTTTTTGTTCTATTTAATTAAAGAAAAAAAAAGAAAGTTAATTAAATAAATAAATTTAAAATTTACAATATAAAAAAAGAAAAAAAAAATAAAGAATAAAAATAATAAATTATTTATTTTTTAATTTTAAATTCACTTGTTGTTCTTTAATAGTATTAATAACATCTTTATAATTATTTAATTGTTCTTCCAAAGTTTTAACAATATCTTGATAAGCTAAAGCATCTTGTAAAGCTTTTTCAGCATCACTTTTATATTTTTTAGTATTAAAAGCTAAATAATTTATATCATTATTCAATTTTTGAATTTCATTTTCTTTATTTTGAATAATTATATCTTTTTTTTCTATTAAATGTTGATTTTCTTCTATATCATATTTTAATCTTTTTAATTCAGTTTCATATTTTACATTTTCTAAAACTAAATTTTCTTTTTCTAATTTAAATTTATTATATTTTTCTAATTCATTCTTCATTTTTAATATTATTGAACTTTGTTCTGATAATTTTTTATTATGATTTTCATTTTCTATCTTTAATTTATCTATATCATTCTCATTTTTTTGTAATATTGTTCTTAATTTTTTATTCTCATTTTCAGTATCAATAATATTTTTATATTTAGAATTATTAATTAAAATAATTAATTCTTCATTTTCTTTTTTTAATTTATCACATAATTCATTTTTATTTTTTAATTTATCAGAAATGTCTTTTTTTTCTTTTTCAAATTTAGAATATTTATCATTTAAAATTCTATTTTCACTTTTAATTTTAGTGACTTCTTTATTTAAAGAAATTAATTCAGAAGCTAAAATATTATTATCATATCTTAAAGATAAAATAGAATCATTTGTAATAGAATTATTATTATTTAAAGAATTAGAAAAATTTGAAGTTGTTAATAAATTATTTGTATTGATTGATGGAATTCCTGTTTTAAATCCTATATTATTATTATTATTATTATTATTATTTGGACTTTCTATATTTTTTTTTTTATTGGCTTTTGGAGTTTTTTTTCTAGTTGAATTATTAGAAGTTTTATTTTTTGGAATATTATTATTTTTACTTTGAGAATTTTCAGTTTGAATTCCAATTTCATTTTTATCGTTTTTTTCTTTTAATATTGCTTCTTGTAAATTTTTAAATTCTTCTTTAATTAAATCTAAATCTTTTAATCTATTTTCATTAATTTCATTTTTTGATTTTAATTTAGAAATTTCTTTTTGCATTTTTTCAATATAATTTAATTGTTCTTGAATAATTTTTTTATTTTCTGTTAAAGCTTCACTAGTAAAACTTTCTTCTAATGAACCTCCACATTTTGAACATAACATTTCTGGAATAATATTTAATTGTTTATTTTCTTGATTTTTTATTTGATTTTCCATTTCTTCTATTTTTTCTCTTAATGATACTATTTCATCTGTTTTATTTATAATTATTTGAGATTTTTCTTCAAGGATATCTTCATATTTTTTATTTAATCCTGATAATTCATAAATTTTTTCTGTAAATTTAGTTAAAAGTTTTTTTATCATTCCTAATGATAAATCATTAAAGTAATTTTTTATATGAATTAATATTATGTGATTCACTGATATTGTTAATGGAATTTTTTGATTGTAATATGAATCTTTATTTAAGGATGATTCATATTTTTCTGATTCTATTGACATTTAAAAAAATAAATTTTTTTTTTCAAATAATAAAATTAAAAAATTTGATTTTAAATAAATCAAATTAAAATATAATTTATAAATTTATATAAAAAAATGAAAAAATTTCCAATTATCAACACGAAATTATTAGAAACAAAAAAGGTAATAGAAAGAATAAAACTAAGGAAAAATTATAGTAATAAATTATTAGAAGAATCAAATATAAAATTTATGAATAAAATAAAAATAAATAAAGGACAAGAATTAGATTATACTCCAATAAATTCATATAATGGTTTAGAAACAACTTTAAATACAAGTGAATCAAGTCCAAAATCTCAAATTAGTTATATTTCTAATTATTCTTTAAATAAATTTAAAAGTGAAGAAAATATTTGTAAAGTTGTTAAAGGACAATGGAAAAAAAAATTAGATTTGGAAGAAAATTTTGAATTTATTAATATTGAAAAATGTAATCAATTTTTTAATCATGTTATTAATTTTTTTAATAATGAAAATAATCATGATTCAAAAAATATTGTGGATATTGTTAAAAAGGACTATGAACAAAGATTAGATAATTTTAAAAATAATAAAATGTTTAATGAAATATTAAAAATCTCCTTTGATGAGGATAATAATTATAATAAAAATGATAATTTTGAATTTTATCCTAGAAATGTCATTAATGAAAGTATTAATAATGAAAATAATATTTTAAGAAATTATTCAAATAAAACTCAAAATTCTGAAAAACTTAAAAGTTTAAGTAATGATTCAGCCAATAGTATAGATAATAATAATAATGTTAATTTTAGAGAATTAATAAAACAACAACTTAAAGAAAATAATAATATAAATTATCCAAATAGAACTTTTACAGGAGAAAATAAATCTTCTTCTTCTTCTATAACAATAAAATCTTTTAATACAGATTCTATTTGTGAATCTTCTGATTCTTATGATTTATCTTCTAATTAATTTAATGATATTTTACCTATATAAATTTTATCATTGGTAAATTCACATATATTGATTTAAATATAAAAAATAAAATAAATATTTTTTTATATATTATATTTTATTTATAAAAAAACATAATTAATCTAATGACAAACTAAAAAATAAAAGAAAAAAATCAAACAAAAAAAAATCAAAAAAATCACTTTTTATTTTTTTTTTCGACTTTGATAGTAAGATTCTTAACAGAAGAATAAATAGTATTAAATTGTGTAGAAACTAATTTTAACTGTTTAATTAATTCATCTAATTTAGGCATTTCTCTAAATTTAACAGTTTTAATAAAAGCTTGATTAAACTGAGAAGCTAATTTCATTCCAGCTTGAATTTCAATAAAAGAATCACCTAAGCAAATAATATTAGTGACTAAATTAGAATCAAGGTTTTTTTGAACATCTAAAAAAGAAGAAAATTTCCACATTTTAGAATCAGTTGGGTATTTATTTTCATAATTTTCTCTTGCACTAATAATTTTAATTTTTTTTAAAATATTAATTACTTTGGGATAATATTTTTCACATGAAAATTCAACCCATCCTTTTCCTGCATTTGTTATTATATATGTATCTCCTTTTTCTATTGATATTTCTAATAAATTTAATACTATATTTCCTAATTCTAATATTTTTTCTTTTTCTTTTTCTGTTAATATCTTATTTTCATCATAAACTCCATTTTTTGATAAAAATGAAGTTGGAAGTAATGTATCATCCCAATCAAATATTATTATACTATTATGTGATTTTTCTTTTTCGTTTGTTAATATCTTTTTTGATATTAACTTACATATATATGAATTCCTTATTTCATCTCCATTTCTTATAAAATTTAATTCATACTCACTTTCTTTTGAATATTCTATTATTGAATTAAAATTCATTTCTTTTTTCATTGTTAATAATTTATTGTTTGGAATTATGTCGTTTATTGTTTTTGAACGTTTTGATATTCTGTTAAATTTAAATAGTTTTTGAAAATTTATATCAACAGAGGAATTAAATTTTTTTTTTGAGTCTTTTCCTTTTTCATTATCAATTTTATTTTCTATTGTTTTTTCTGAATTCTTTTCCTCTTCTTTTTGTTCATTTTCAGTTTCTTTCTTCTTTGATATTGGCATTGATGGACCATCTATTTTCTTATAGAAAGTTGTATCTTCTAATTTTTTATTGTTAAAATAATCATTTTGAGATCTTATTTTCATGTTAAAATTATTTATATTATTCTCTAAATTTCCCATTTTTGGTTTTAAAATAATGATAAAAAACCAAACGCCAAAAAAAATGAAAAAATAAAATATAAAAATAAAAAATTAAAAAATTTAAAAATAAAAAAATAAAAGAGAAAAAATGTCTTTAAGTGTATTTTCTAGAGGTCGTAACATTCGTGAGCGTTTTATCGAAGCACTTCAAAAATATGGTTTTAAGCAAGTCGACGTATCAAAAGACATAAAAATTCATCATTCGACATTATCTCAATGGATTCAAGGGAAAGCAAAAGGGAATACTCAAAGATTAGAAGAAGCAATAGAATCATGGTTAAATAATTTATATTCAAACAAACCAAAATTAGCAGGAACTAATTTATCACGTCTTCAACTTTTAAAAGGAAAAGGAGAAAAGAATAAATTATATGATAATTTTGATTCTAATTATAATTTTGATAATTTAATTCCAATAAATATAAATATTGAATTAGAAGGAAAAAAATTTAAAGATATTTTTTTTTGGAATTTAAATGAGCCTTATTTAAAAGAAGATGACTTTGCAAAAATATTAGTAGATGATAATCAATTACCAGCAGGTTTCGAAGGAGAAATAATAAGTCAAATGAAAAGGCAAATATCACAATATAAAAAATATGAAGATATTGAAGGTGAAATTTTAAAAACAATTAAATTAGATATTCGAATTGGAGAAATTGTTTATAATGATCAAATTGAATGGGATATTAATAATCCTAATAATTCTCCTGAAGAATTCGCTAAATGTGTTTGTATGGATTTAGGACTTGGTACTGAATTTATTTTAAGAATTTCTCATTCTATTAGAGAACAAATTTTAGAATATCAAAAAGCTGCTGTTAATGAAAAAAAAAATTATTTTCAAAGATTTTCTAATACTGGAAATTTTAAAAATAAAATAGATGAAAGTAATTATTTAAGAGATGTTTATAATGGAGATAGTGAATGGCAACCTGAGGTAAAACAAATTTCTGTTGAGGAAATTAAGAAGTTTGAAAAAAAAGAAGAAAGGAAAAATAGACATGCTAGAAGAAAATAAATAAGTTTATAGTGTTTTTTATCTCCTTAAATATTAAATATATAATTAAATTTTATAAAATATTAATAAATCTTATTTCAAATAAGTAATAACTATAATTTATATATAATAAAAATAATAAAAACAATTTTAATTATTTCTATGGATAGTAGAACATATTAAATATTAACATTGAATTTTATTTAAAATTTTTATATCATTTGTAATAATATTTATATTACTATTTATTTTAACAAATAAAGCGTCTAAAATATAAACTTTTTCAGTATTAAAACTAGATAAATTTAATGTTTTTAAAGAAGAACAACAACAAAACATATATCCTATATCTTCAACATTATTAGTATTAAAATTAGATAAATCTAAATATTCTAAAGAAGAACAATCAGAAAACATTGAATTCATATTTATTACTTTATCAGTTTTGAAATTTGATAAATTTATTTTTTTTAATAATTTACATTCTGAAAACATTGATTTCATATTTGTTATTTCTTCAGAGTTAAAATTTGATAAATCTATTGATATTAAATTAAAACATTTATTAAATAAATAACTTGAATCTGTTAATTTTTTATTAAATAAAAATGTAAATGAATATTCCCCTTCTTTTTTAAAATAATATTCATATGTAAAATTTATTTTTTTTTCGTTCAAATAAATTTCACAAAATTCTGAAATTTTCTCTTTTTTGTTTTGATCGTAATTTAATATATTTATTTTTTTATTTATATCTTCTTTTTTTATAAGATAAACTGCTTTAATGTAATTATTAGGTTTTTTTGTCTTTTTTGAATTAACTATTTTTTCTTTCTCTTTCTCTTTCTCTTTTTCTTTTTCTTTTTTATTTTCTAACAATTTTATTTTTCCATTCAATTTATTGATTTCAGCATTTTTATTTTGTATTTCTTTTCTTAATTTATATATTTCTTCTTTGTAAAAACTATTTATTTCATTTTCATTATTTTCTTTTTTAATTATATTAAATTTTACACTATCTAATATAAAATCTATACAGTCTTTATTTTCTATTATTCTATAATTTTTACCTTCTATACTTTTAACAATCATATCAAAAATACTTTTTATGTTATTTTTATTGTATTTTTCTCTTAAAAATCCAAAATAGAATTTATTTGTAAAATATTTAAAAGAACGAACATTTATTAACTCAAATATAATTGAATCTAAATCTAACTTCAATATAACTTTCCATTCTATATTATTAAACCATAATCTTTTTTCAATTTTATAATTGCTCAACAAAATAATTTTTTCTTGCATAAAATTTAAAAAAAAAAATAAAAATAAAAATAAATATTTAAATAATTTAATCTGAAATTAAAACTTTTAGAAAAAAATAAAAAAAATAATCTAAATACAATCAACTCTTCCTTTATAATTTCTTCTACAATTCCTTGAAAAAACCTTTAATTATTTATTATTTATGTTCTACTCTTTTTAATCAATTTTTTCTCACTCCCTTCTTATATCTCTCGTATTATTATGTGTTTTTAGGTAAATTTTAATTAAGAATCACTTTGTGTTTGGGATTTTATTTTCAAGCAATGAAAAATAAAATTTTGTCTTTGTTTTTTTTCCACATGTTTTTAATATCTTTAAGACTTTTTTGATTGGACTTTAGAATTAAAATTAATTTGAGAAAAAATATTTTGAATATACTGTATTTTTTTATAAAGGTTTTAGATATTATTTTTATATATTTAGATAAAATAATTTGTTTTATGTAATATAAAGATATCTCTTTTAGTTATTAATTAATTTATACATAAATAAATAAATAAAAATAACCTTTATTTGTAAAAAAGAAAATATTTTATGAGAAATGAAAAATTAAAAAATAAAATAAAAATTATAAAAAAATAAGAAAATATGAAATTTCAAATAATCCTTTCACTAATAATATCATCAATAACTTTAAGAATAAGTAAAGAAGGAATAAACTTGATAAAAAGCCATGAAAAATTTTATTCTAAAGCATATATAGTTCCCTTTGGAGATTGGAAAATAGGATATGGAACGACAAATTCAGATTATTCGATAACAAAGACAAAAATAACAAAAGGTTTAGAAATAACAGAAAAAAAAGCACATGATTGGTTAGTACAAACAATAGATAAAATTTATGGTCCAAAAATAATGAAATTAAATAATAAATATCATTGGAAACAAAATCAATTTGATGCTTTATGTAGTTATCTTTATGATAATGGTTCTCTTGAAATTATTACTCGAAATTCTAAAAGTTCTCTTCAAGAAATTGCTAATTATCTTAATCTTTTATCTAAAACTAGTTCAACTAACTATCAAGATAAAATTAAGGCTAAAAGAAGAAAAGATGAATATACTTTATTTATTAGAGGTGGCCTTTAAATATTTATTATTAGTTTTTAATCAATTTAAAAAAAATAAAAAAGTTATTATTTTTTATATTTATAAAATTTCAAAGAATAAAAAGTATTAAAAAATGATAATTTGATATTTTGTCAGATTTACATTGACTAATTCCTTATTATAAATATTTTTATATTTTTTTATTATTTTTGAATTATTAAAAATATTTATTTTTTAAAAGGTATTAAATTATTTATTTAATCATAATATAATATATCTCTAATTTGATGATTATTATATATAAAATTAATTTTTCAAAGCAAAAAAAATTCAATATTAAAAAAAAAACAAAGTTGCTAAATAAAAAAAAAATATACAAAAAACCAATAAAAAAATTTTTTAAAAACCAATAAAAATTAAAAATAAAATTCAATTTAAAGCCAACAATTGAAACTATTTTTAATGATGAGGAGGCTTAAATTCTTCTCCACATTTAGGGCATTTAGGAGGTTCTTTAGGTGGACCTTGTCCAGGTTTAAATTCAGGTTTAGGTAATTCTTCTCCACATTTAGGGCATTTAATTGGTCCATGAGGTCCATGAGGTCCGTGTCCATGAGGTCCATGTCCGTGAGGTGGGAATGGAAGCTCTTTTCCACATGAAGGGCACTTTGGTGGTCCCTCTGGTTTTCCTTCTGGCTTTGGAAGTTCTGCTCCACATGATGGGCATTTAGGAGGTCCTTTTGGGTCCATTTTTTTATTATTTACTTTTTATTTCTCTTTCTTTTATATATTTCCGTTCAAATTTAATTTTTTTTTTTTTGTATCGGTTTTCTAATCTTCTTTTACGTTTTTTATTTTAATTTCTTCTATTTTTCAATTTTTATTTTTTTTACTGTTTTTTATTTTTGATATTTTTTCTTTATTTTGATTCTTAACTTATCATTTTTTGGTTCTTGGTTTTTTTTCTTATTAATTCCGGAAATATCGGACATCATTTAAATTCATTTTTATTTGAATAAAATCTGGGGATGTTTATTTGTCTTTGTTTTCTTTTGTTAAATTTTAAATTTTATTGTTAATTATAAAAGTTATAATAATGATAATTGAAATTTTTCATTTTTTTTTTGGTTTATAACGTTTGTTAAGGTAGGAAAACCATAAAGAATAAGAATTCATTATACATTTAAAATTTTTGATTTTTTTCAAAATTTTTGATATATATTTTTATACTTCTTCAAATAATTTTAGTATATATTCTTATTTTTGTTTGTTTATTGATAATTTATTATATTTTATATATTTTTACAAAATCTTAATTTTCCATTTTTTTTTTTTTTTGAGAATGAAAAAAAGAAAATAAAATATAAAATATCATATTTTTCAATAAAAAACATAAAGAAAAGTAAATAAGGATAATATGAAAGTTGATTTTGAAAGAAATTTTAAAAATGTAAATTATAGAAATCGACTTTTTATATATTAGAAAAAAAGAAAATACATTTTTTATTAAAAAAACAAAATAAATAAATATAAAAAAACAATTCATAACCAAAAATAAATCAAATCAAGTATAAAGTAAAACAAAAGGAAATAAAAATTTAAAAAGTTCTTTTAAAACAACTAATTAAAAAATAAATTTATAAATGTTCTTTTCTAAAAAAAAATTATAAAAAAATGGAAACCCAATTTTCAAAAAAATTAATAAATCTTTTTATTTGAATGTATATTTATTATTTTTTAAAATGAATAATATTCAATAAAAAATATAACAATAAAATTATTATTGCAAAATATAATTTTTATTATTATTAATAAATGGGATTTTTTTAAATTTTTTATTTTGAAAATTATTTTATATTATTTTAATAATTATTTTTTTTTAAAATGGATAATTGTATTTTAGTTAATATTGATAATATTAACAATAATGAAATAAGAGTTAAAAAGAAAGGAAATGAAAATAAATTAATTAAAATTCAACCACTTGATTTTGAAAAGGAATGTCATTTTGATTTTGACGATTGTTACACTGATATATTTCAAAACATTGAAAAAATTCAAATTAACGACTCAAATATTTCATTTCAAGAAAAATTTTATCTCTTTGAAAATCTAATTGAATTATATATTAAAAATTCAAATTTAAATAACATTCCAATTAAATTTGTAGAAAAAATTAAAATTAAAGGTAATATGAATAATATAGAAAATAATTTAAATTCTTTAGAACAATTTATTGGTGAAGGTAAAATAGAAAAATTAAATGAAATTTATCTTTATTTTATTTTAAATAATAATAAAAATTTTGATATTTTTTCTTATTTTCAAAAATTTCAAAAATGCTTTGAAAAAGTTTCTTCTATTAAATTATCAATTAAAGGTAATTTCACTTTAAAAGAAACAGAAGAAAAAATTGATGAAATTATTCAATCAAAAATTAAAAGTTTGATAATTAAATCTTTTAATGAATTAGAAATTCCTAATTCTTTTATTAATTTAATAGAAGGATTTCCAAAGATAGAAATATTATTTTTAAATAATAATAATATAAATAACAATAATTTATTAAAGTTATCTCCTTATTTAGAAAATACAGAAGATATTGAAATTAATTTTGATTGTTTTTCTATTGAAAAATTAAAAAAAATTGATTTACCTTTATTTCAATATAATTTAAAGAAAAAAAAAATTGTATTATATGGTGAAGCAAATATTGAATTTTATAATGAAAATAATTTTAATTTTATCACTGAAATAATTAAATTAAATAAAGGGGAATTTAAATCAGTTTCATTATGTAATTTTGATATAGAAAATATAAATTATTTATCAAAATTAATAGAAGAATTTACTTCAATAAAAAAATTAGTTTTAGAAAATTTAAATATAAATGATATTTTTGTTAATACATTAAGAACAAAAAATTTATTTAATTGTTCTCATTTAGAATTAAATAATTTAATATATCTTACTAATAGAACAAAAAGTGATTTTTTATATTTTATTAATAGATACAAAGGAATAGAAAAAGCATCTTTAAAATCAATAGATTATATATCAGAATTTTCAAATTTTTTACAAAATTCAAATATAATTTATTTAGAAGAAATATATTCAATTAATTATTATGATTTAAAAAGAATTACTGATAGATGTGAATATTTAACAGGATTAAATTTTTCTCAATTAGAAATTGATAATGATATTTTATGTGAAAAAGTAAAAAATATATTATTTAGAAATAGAAAATCACTTAAAATATTAAAAATTAATTCTGATGAAACTTTCTTTTTTATATATAAATATTTAAATAATTTAAGTGATAATGATGTTTTTCATTGTTTAGAAACTTTAGATTTAAATTTTGATACAAGTGAATTTACAGAAGAATTAAAAAGTAAATTTTTAAAGGAAAAATATTTTCTTTTTCCGAATTTAACTAAAATTAATTTAAGAACTTATAATCTTGAAACAAGTGATAAAAAGGAAATATATTCAAAATATCCAAAATTATTAGAATTAAATTAATGAATTTAAATAATTTAATTATTTTATAAACTAAATATATTAAAAATTTTACTCTCTTTTACCAGAATAGATAGACTTAAAGAAGGGGATTTCAAAATTTTAAAATAAAAATGTGCAAATTATGTAGATATTATAAAAAATATTATAAAAATACAGAAAAAAAAATATATAAAATTTAAATTTTAATAACTCGAAAATTTGATATATTTTAAATAAAATGACCTTAAATTAACTTATCTGAGTATTTTATCCTAAATGTTCAATAGTAAGAGTAACAGGAGGTTGATCACAAATAGATTTAGGTCCATAATATTGAAGGGCACCAGGGAAAGCGAACATTTTATCAGCTCTGGCCCAGAAATCTCTTTTTTTTTCATAAAATTTAAAAGAACTTCCATTTAAATCAACGAAAGCTTTCTGAATAACAGGAACCATATTCGGACCTCTTTTTTCCATAGTCATCATACCAGTTAAAGGATATCCACCTGCTTTCCATTCTTCAGCAGGAGCTTTTAAATTAGAAATATATGCCATTTGACCTGTTTTTTTTAAAGCAGAAAGAATCATTGCTGTTCTTCCTAATGCATAACAATATGTTGCATCAAAATTACTTGGGAATGCACATCTACCTTCATAACCAAAGAAATGATGAACTGGAGTAAATTCTACAGTACTTTTTCTTTTAGCTAATAATTTTACTACGACATCTGTGATTAATTTTTCTGTTTCTATTTGGGAAAGATTTATATTTCCTTGGGCATCTCTTCCTAATAAAAATTGTTTTGCAATATTTTCAGGAAGAGTTTGGAAGGTTTGAGCTGCTGATGGTGATAAATGTGATATCATAAAGTCAGCTTGATATGGGAAGGCTTTTAATCCTTGGAATTCTTCACTATATTCTAAGAGTACTTCATTTATTTCTTCTATTAAATCTCCTATTTCTGGAATGTATTCTAATAAACCTTCTGGTACTATTACTACACCGAAATTATATCCTCTTTTTGCTCTTAATTCTACTAAATCTGCTATTTGACCTGCTACTTGAGCAAGAGTTAATTTCCTTTCTTTGATTTCTTCTGTAATTATTGTCCATGTTGGTTGTGTTCTTAATGATACTTCTAAAGCTACTTGAGAAGAAGATCTACCCATAATTTTAACAAAATGCCAATATTTCCTTGATGAAATAGCATCTCTTTGGATATTTCCTACTAATTCAGCATAAGTTTTAGTAGCAGTATCAAAACCAAAAGAAGTTTCGATATATTTATTTTTTAAATCACCATCGATGGTTTTAGGAACACCTACAAAAGTAACTTCACTGCCTTTATGTTTGAAATATTCAGCTAAGGCAGCACAATTAGAATTAGAATCATCACCTCCAATAACGACAACAGCATCTAATTGAAGTTCACTAATGACTTGGAAAGCTCTTCTTAATTGTTTATGAGTTTCAATTTTAGTTCTTCCAGAACCTAACATATCGAAGCCTCCAGTATTTCTATAACTATTCATAAGTTCATCATCAATTTGAATATAATCATTATCAAGAATTCCTTGTGCACCACCAATAAAACCAATAAGAACACTATCTTTATTACCTTCTTTCAAAGCATCATATAAACCAGAAATAACATTGTGTCCTCCTGGAGCATTACCACCACTGAAAATTACACCAACTCTTAATTTTCTGTGAATGTCATTATTTGAACCTTCGTTTATTTCTGAGAGTGATTGATCATAAATATTTTCGAAATTATCTTGAATTTCTTTTTGATATGATAATGGTTCTACTTTTTCTCCCTCTTTTATTGTTACTTTGTTTAAGTCTTTTAATATGTTTGGAATTGTTGGTTTGAATTTTAAACGATCTTCAAAAAATGGGGCTAAATGTTGTAAATAGTCTTCTGCTTGTTTTAATGCACGAAGTTGTTTCTCTTCGTCAAAACGCTTTTTTACCGTTTGGATATCTGAAATTAATAAAAGGAATATTAGGAAAAGGGATTTTTTCATTTTTTTTTTTTATTATTTATACTCAATAAATTAATTTGATCTTTATATTCTATAAATATAGATGGTGTATTAAGAGGTATGATATCTGTTTTATTTTTTTATTTTATATTAATTATTATTTTTTTTGTATTCAAACAATTAAAATTAAAAATATGATTTTAGTTTCATATTATTATGTTTAAATTTTAAATTCAAATCTGAAGTTATTATTAAAATGAATATATGAATGCTCTTCTATAATTATTTATAATAAATAATTATAATATAAAAATTATTTAATTAATAATTGTTTTTCAATGAGTCAAGAAAAATATAAAAAGAGAGCAAGGAATTTCGTGAATTCAAATTCAAAATTTTGTATTAGATACAAAAATTTAAAATATGAAGAAATAAATAGAATCTGTAATAAAGAACTTAGAAATTATGAAAAGAAAAGTAGATCAAACGAAAAAGAATATTTAGAATTAAAAGGTAACTCAGAAGAATTTATTGAAAATTATTATGATTTAAAAAAAAAAAAATTTAATAAACATGAAGAGAAATTAAAAGATGATATAATAATGAGTCCTTTTTTTAATTTAATAAATACATATATTCTTAAAGGATATAAAGTACCAGATTTAACCTCAACAAAAAAAAATATATTTAAACGCTCATTGTTAATGGAAGAACCAACTAAATTAAAAGAATATTTTACAGTAAATAAATTATCTGATAAAGAAATGAAAGAATTAAATTATTTAAGAAAATTTAAAAAAAGAGTTTATTATCTTCAAAATTTAAATTATATAAAAAAAAAAAATTTAACAAAAAAAAAAGAAGAAGATGATATTGATAATAATAAAAATTATAATAGTAATAATAATATATGTAAAACAGAAAATAATAATAAAATTTTAGAAAAAAATTATTCTAATTTATCAAATGAAGAAATAAAATTAAAGGAATATAATAATTTAATGAAACAATTAATTGATTCTTCAGAAAAAGATTATACAAAAATAAAATTAAATTTAAATAAATCTAGTCTTTTATTTCCTTCATCAACAAAGGGAAGAATACCAATAACACTTAAAAGAGAAGTTATTTCTCCTCAAAAAATAAAAGAAAATAATATTGCAAAAAGACAATCAAATTCAATTTTTTTTTATAAAAAAAATTTATTTAAAAAAAAAAAAATTAAAGATTTAAAAAGTTCATTTATAAATTATAAAAATTTTAAAAATAAAAGAAAATTCTCTGAAAGTAACTCTTTTAACTCTTTTACTGGAAGTTTAAATAATTCAATTTATAAAAAAACTTTGCCTAATAATTTAGTTGCTACAAATAATGGATTAACTACTTTTTTTAAAATTATTGATAAAACTAAAAATAATGTAACAGATTATGATTTTAATAATATTAAAAAAATAATTTATAATAGATATTCTTATGATTCAAAAGGAAAAAAAATAGAAGAACAAATTAAAATTTTAGATAAACAAATTATGCATTTAGATAAAGATTTAATTAAAGGTTATCAAAAAGGACAAATTAGTGATTAAATTCTTTTTTATAGTTATAAATATATATTTTTAATTTTATTAATTTGTATCAATTATTAATTAAAAATAATTTTAAAAAAATATTTGTAAAAAATTCAAAATCTATCAAATTTTTAAATAAAAACAATAATATATCCAATGATGATAAAAGAATTCAAAAAAAAATTAAATAAAATCAATTTACTTCTTTCTCCATTTTTTACTTCCTCCACTACTAGAACTAACACTAGGACTTAACTGAATATTTTTATACTTTTTAACATTTTGAACTTTTTGATTAATTTCTTCTTCATTATAATTATTTCTCATATATTCGACAAATTCAGGGAAACTTAACTTAGCATTAACACCTCCTTTCTCACTCATTAATCCATTAATAGTTTTTAAACCTTCTTTTTCATCTAATTCCTGAATAATTCTTTTTAAATAAAGAGAACTCATAGTATCATTAGTATGATCATCAACAAACAATTCGAAAATAACTCTTAAACCATCATCACTCTCTTTATCTCGACAAGCATTAACAACATGATTAGCAAAAAGTGAAAAATCAACAGTATCATTTTCAGGAACATCTAATTCAACCATAATATCATATAATTTAGGATTTTTTTTATCAAAACCTAAACTTTCCATTGTATCAACAATATCTCTAGGGCATATTTCTCCTTGTTTTTCAAAATCAAATAAATCAAAAGCATGTTTCAATTCTGTTAAATCACCTTCAGGAAGTGGAATTGCTTTTCTTTTCTTTGTTTCGGCTTGAGCTAATATTACAACCACATAATTTTCATCATCTTTATTTAAGTGTCCAATACCAATTTGAGTATATCTTGGATTTGTTAAGAAAATTCTTCCAATTTTAAATTTATCTAATTTATTCAATAAAATCTGATTTATTATAGTTGCTGGTTCATCAGCTGAATTTGCTGTTAAAGCACAATTTTGACTTATGTAAGAATCAGGAATAATTCCTCGTAAATTTTCTCCTGAAATATATGAATTATAGGAATCTTCATCACGAGCAAATGTTTCTACTTGCTTTTCTGCTGCTTTTGATAATACTTCATTTAATTTTAATGGTGGCATTGGTTTCAAGTCGTTTAATGATGATATAAAGGCATCTATTTCTAATAAGAATGGATCTCTGGCTCGTAAACGGGATAATCCTAAACGAAATGTTTGAACACGTTGTTCGATTGATTTTGGGTTTGTACGAAATTTGTTCGCTTCACTCAAGAGTTGGTCTTTGAATGACATTTTTTTCTTTTTTTTTAGTTTTATATGATTTTTTTTTGAGGTTATGCTAATTTTTTTTTTTTATTTTTTATTGTTATTTTGATTTTTTTTGATTTTTTTTTTTTTTATTTTATTTAATTATTTTTTTTATTCGATTAAATTAATGTAATTAAGATAAATCTTGGTAAAACAAAAAAAATTTTATATAAATTATTCTGTTATTATTTACAGCATCCTTTTTTACCTTTATTGTTTACATTTATTTGAATAGAATTTCCATCGATAGAGGCTTCATATTTAGCATTAACAACTTTTTGAATAATATCTAAAAAAGCTTCATTAACTTTAATTCCAGAGACAGCACTAGTTTCAAAGAAATCACAATGAATTTGTTGTGAAATGTTTATTAAATCTTCATGAGAAACAATTCTTCCTTCAATATCAATTTTATTTCCAATAATAATTGATTGACAATGAGAAGTTTCATCATTAACACTATGAATCCAATCATTCAAACGGTCATAACTTTCTTTATTCATTACATCACAAACATAAATTATACCATGAGCTCCTCGATAAAAACTTTTTACTATTGATTTAAATCTTTCTTGTCCTGCAGTATCCCAAAATTGAATAATATATGTTTTGTTGTCTATTGTTATTTCTTTTGATTGACATTCTACTCCTATTGTTGGTAAATTTTCAGATATTACTTTTTCATTTCTTAAATATTTTGATAATAAACTTGTCTTTCCTACATCTGAATCCCCAATTATTATTATTTTAAATTGCTCTATTTCTTTTGGTTTTTCCATTTTATTTTTTAAATTATTATTTAATTTATTTTTTTTTGAATAATATTCATTTTATTTAATTCAAAGTTAAATCATATAAATAAAGATAAATATCATTTAATTAAATTCAAACAAAACAAATAAAATATCAAATCAAAAGGATAAACAAATAATATATATATGGTTTATCTAAGTTTTATTTATTTATTTTTTAAATTTATTTATTATTTTTTAATGAATGAAAAAGGAAGACTACCTTTGTCTTCTTCAGAAAAATTAATAGTAAAATATAAAAAGAAGAATTACTCTTTTCCAAACTGTTTAAATATAATATTATTAGTCTTATTGTTATTATCAATTTTATCTTTATTTGCTTTATCAAATATTAAAAAAGCTCAAGAAAAAGAAAAGCTAATTTTCAATAATGAATATATAAATAAACAATATTTGATAGACAATATAGATAAAACGATAAAATTAATTGCAAATAACATTTCTTTTTATAAAAAAGAAATAAAATCTTTAAACAATGAATACAATAATTTAACTTCAATATATTTAAAAAAAATTTCAGAATTGAAAACAAAAACAAATTTATTAAAATATTTAAATATAGAATTATCATATTTGAATATAATACCAATATCATCAATATTAAAGAATCTATCTCAAATAAAACAAATAATATCATATATTCAAAATAATATAAATTATTTCCCTTCAGATTATCATCCAAATTTTAAATTAATTTATCAATCAAGTTTAGATAAAAAAAAAAGAAAAAATTTTACAAATGAAATTATAGGTAAAAATTATGTTTTAATATTAGTAAAAGTTTCAGAAGATAATATTTTTGGAGGATTTTTTAATAAAATAATTTCTGGAAATTCTTCTCAAATTGATAATTCTGCTTTTTTATTTTCTTTAAATCATGATGAAGTTTATAAAATTAATTTAGGAAAAAAGCCTTATTGGTTTAATAAAGATATTTTTTTTAGTTTTGGAGAGAATGATATTATTCTTTATAATGATTGTTTTGAAAATAATTCTTCTATTAGTAATTTTCCTTCTTCTTATGGAAATAATTCTTGTATTAAACATAGATTAACTGAAGGAAAAAAAAATTTTGTTGTTAAAGAAATTGAAGTTTATCAATTAAATAATGAATGATTAAATAATTTTAATATATATAAGTAAAAGATGCTTTATTTTATTATCTATATTTTTTAATAAATAAGGTTTGGAAAAAAATTAATAAATAATTTATAAAAAATTTAAATGAATTTTGAAAAATATTTCCAAATTTATAATAAAAGAAATATTAGATTGAAACTATTTAAACACTTTGATTGATTATATTTAAATTAATGAAAAATTATTAATAAAAAAAAATAATGAACTCAAATTACTATATTCTATATTCAAAATTAAATAAAACAATAACAGAAAAATTAGAATATAAAAACATTGACGATATAAATTTTATATCATCAGCAATAGAAAAAGTTTTAAATAAAAAGGGTTACATTCATAAATTATTATATAGAGCATCAAGAGATGGAGATTCTTCACAAACTTTTCATAATAAATGTGATGGAATACCAAATACATTAATAATAATAGAAACTACAAAAGGTAAAAAATTTGGTGGCTTCACTTCTCAAATTTGGGATAAAAAAGGAGATTTTAAAAGAGATGAAAATTGTTTTCTTTTTAATTTAAATAAAAAAGAAATTTATTATATTAAAAATTCAGATATTGCAATTTTATGCTCTAAAAATAAAGGACCTAATTTTGGAAGTGGTAGTGATATATGTATTGAAGATAATTGTATGAGAAATAATAATAATTTTACTTTTCAATCTGGTTTCTATTATAAAGAACAAAATTATGCTTTAAATGGAGAAAAATTTTTCACAGTAAAAGATTATGATGTTTACCAAGTTGTTTTTGGAGATTATACAATAATTAAAAAATAAATTTTAAAAAAATCAATCTAAAATTTGTTTTACTTAAACCCAAATAATTAATACAATTAAAAACACCCCAAATAATAATTAAAATTAACTCCAAGATAAAATAAAAAGAATTAATTTAAACAATAACTTTAGAAGCTAAAATAGCAGAACCAACTGCAGCTTCTTCTTGTCCTTCATTAATTACTAATTTTTTTTCGAAAACTTTTTCAATAGCTTTTTGTAAAGTTTGACTTCTAGTAAGTGAATTACCATTACCTAAAATTTCATCTTTTCCTTTATAAAATTCACTAGGAATACAATCTTTCAAATGATTAGCTAATCCAAGAGAAAGTGCTGCTGAAATTTTTCCAAAAGTAAAATTAGTTAAATTGATATTTTTCATTTCACCTCTTGCATCAACATCCCATCTCTCACCTAAAAATGTAGGTATAATAATAGGTAAATTTTCTCCGTTTAATTCCTTTAAACCTTCTTCATCAATTTTTTTAAAAACTTCTTCATCTGAAATTTTATTTCCAAACATTTCACTCATATTAATAATATGTGCTTTTAAAAATTTAAAAGAATCTCCTCCACATAAAATAGCAGCAACAAGTAGGAATTTATTATCAACAAAAGGTCTTACTTCAAAAGTATTAAAATTAGATTGAACATATTTATCATAAATCATAGAAACTTGAGCTGAAGTACCAATAGAAATATAAACAGAACCTTCTTTTCCTCTACATCCAATAATTGAAGCTTGATTATCACCAATTGAAACAAGAACTTTACATTTAGTTTTTAAATTAAATTCTTCAGGATTATTTAATTCACCTGCAATGGTACCACTTTTTAAAATTTTAGGTAAGATTTCTTGTCTAATTCCTAATCTCTTTAAAGCTTCTCTATCCCAATCACCAGTTTGCAAATTGAAAAGACCCCATGAAGCAGCATTTGTTTCATCAATTACATGTTGACCTGTCATTTTATAAACAAAATAATCCATTATTGTTGATGCATGTGTATATTCTTTATTATCAACCAATGCCATTGTTGTAAAACCAAATCCATCTTTTAATTTTGAACATCCTTCTATTTTTTGTATTTTTTCTAATCCTTCTCTTTTATCTTGCCATGTATATAAAGGACTCTGTTTTTTATCATTGAAAAATAATACTCCATGCATTTGACCTGTTATTCCTATTCCTTTTATTTCTTTTAACAGGTCTTCAGGTAATTCACTTATCACTTTTTTTAATGTACTCTCGTGAACAGAAACTGATTGTTCTGCGTGACCACTAGGTTGAATTGATCCTGCATTGTGTACTTTACTTTTTATATGAAGTGGCTTTAATGTTTTTGAATCGTATATTATTGCTGCTGTTGATGTTGTTCCTATGTCGATACCCAAGTACATTTTTTTATATATTTTTTATACAACTTTTAATCAGACTTTTATGTGTGTTTTTTTATGATTTTTTTTAATTATTTTTTATTATTTTAATTTTATTTTATTATTTAGAAAAGTATTTGGTTACGTTTTTTATTGAGAAATGTAGAAGTTTCATTTTGGTTTTTGTTTTTTTGCTCATCGATGATTTGTTTATATTTTATATAATATTTATCCATATTTTCAATTTTTTCTGTTTTTTTATCTTTGAGAAATGTTTTAATATCTAAATTACCTTCACAATAATCTTCAAAATTATTAAATGACTTTCCAAAATAATCAATATCAACTCCACTATTTAAAATATCTTGAATAAAAGATTTTTCAATTAGAGTTTCAACAGTATCAATATATCTTTCATATTCTAAATTAGAATATAAAGGTCTTAAAATTTTAAGATCAATATCATAAATAGTTTGATAATAAAAAACAGAGGCAGCTAATTTAGCTTTATTAACATAATCAACATCATCATTATCATTAAATTTAAATTTTCCAGATTGTTTTAAAAGTTTAACAGCAGCTTCAATAGAATCACAAACTGAAAAAATTTTAAAAGCACTTTTTGAACCAAAGCCTTTAATTTGAGGTAAATAATCACAACCTAACATCACACAAAATTGAATTAATTTTAATCTTGGAATTGTTAAAAGAAATTTACATATTTCATTTGGGTAATTGATATATTTTTTTTCCAAATCCAAATATTCAAAATAACCATTTTGATCTAATTTAAAAACCAATTTTTTAACTCCATAAGGTATTAAATCACTATCTTCTGTTATAGCAAAATCTATTTTTTTTTCCTTATATAAATATGATATTTCAGCATCTGCTTCATATGGTGAAACAATTATTTGTTGATTTAATTTTTTTAATATTTCAATTAATGAATTAATCATTCTTGAAGTTACTTTTAAAGTTCTATTTATTATTTTTTTATATTTTTCTTCATTTCCTTCTTCTTTTTCTAATTTTTCTGCTAATTTCTTATTATTTTCTGCGAATTGTATTCTATTTGATATTTCTGATTCTTTAGCATTTAAAATGTTTCCATCAAAAACACAAATACATTTTATATCAAATGACAATAAAAGCGAAATCATTTTGAGAGGGTAATTTAAATATAAATCATTTTTTTCATTAAGTTCTTTTTGATTATTTATTGATGCATATACTCCTTTATATAACCATACCATTATATCTATTGCACATATCTTGTTTTTTAAGATACTTATGTGTTCTTGAGTGAATAATGGCTTGTATAAGAAAAGTAAATCGTTTATTCCCATTTTTGATAATTTTTAGAAGGATTATTTAATTTTTTATTTAATTCATTTTTGATTTATTTTTTAAAAGGATTTTTACTTATATAATAGAATGGAATTTGATATATTATTATATTAATTATTTTTAATTAATATTTTTTTTATAAATATAATTTATTATATTATTTACTTGTGTTAAAATAATTATATTTATAAAATAAAAAAGAAAGTGATTTACTTTTTATTATTATCCTCATTATTAGAATTTGAATTTTCTGATTTTTTCTTTTTACTCCCAATAATTTTTTCATAAATATTTCCATATTTCAAATTAATTAATCTATAATTTTCTAAATATAATCCAAAGAACATTTGAATATTAAAATAAGAAACTAAAAGAGTAAAAGCAAACATGTAAATAAATTGAAAATTAATATTTTTATTAGTATAAATATTTTTAAAATGAGAAATAGACATTTCTAAAGTAGATAAAATACTATTAATATAAGTATTATAAATGTTAAATTCTAAACCAAAAATTTGATGACTAATAATTGAAAAAACAAAAATAAAAGAAAAAAAAGATAAAAAATAAGGTAAAGCATTTATAAGAGATAATTTTAAATATTTGAAATAAATTTTAAATGTTTTCATTTTATTTAAATAAGTAATTAATCTCAATAATAAAAGAGTCATTAAAATACATTCTAGTATAACAGTTTCTTCATAAGTTTTTGCAACACTAAAATAACCTTTATTTTTTATTTTAAAATATCCTAATTCAATATCAATTTCTTCATTATTATTTATATTTTGATATAAATGTTTTCTTTTAACCACAAACACTCTCAAGAATATAATTAAAGATATTATAGTTAATATTGAAGTTAAATTTAAGCAGCCTTTATTCCTTTTTTTTTTCCTTTTTTTTATATTTAATCCTGTATTATTTTGTGTATTAGAGTATATAATATAAAACCAATAAATGATAAAATCAAATAAACAAAATAAAAATCTAAAATTTTCAATGACTTTCGAATTTTTATGTTTAATAGATAAATTAGGTTGAAAAGGTATAATTTTCATTTTAGGACTTTTACTTCCTCCATTATTAGAAAATTCATATAAAAAATAAATATAATAGTAATTTTCACTGAAAAAATTATATATAGTGAAATCAATAAAACAAGCTTTATTCATTAAAGAAGAAAAATAATCATAAGAAACATCATTATTATCAATAGCTTCATGAGTAAGAAAATTTAAAGCAACTTCTAAAACTTTTTTATTTATAAAATTAATATTAATAAATAAATTAATAGAATTATCTTTGTAAATACCAAAATCACCTTTAATATTTATTTTTTCACTTTCTTCAATTTGACCATTCCAATCAGAAAATAAATCATAATAAAAATTAAATAAATCTTTACATTTTGAAATATAATTATTATTATATGTAGAATTAGTATAAATGAAAAAATTTAAAAAATCTAAATTTGAATTATCACATATTGGATTTAAACCATTAATAACATAAGTTTCATATTTATATTCTTGAATATAAGGAGAATAATAACTAAAATAAGAAGATTTATCATATTTATAATATTGAGAAATGCAATTGAAATTTTTATTATTATTATTATTATTTAAAAAATCTAATAAATTTTGAATACATTTTTCAGAGGTTGATTTAAAGAAAGAAATTCTTGCTTGAGAAATTAACATATATGGAAATTGAATAAATCTTGAAGAATCATAATAAAAATCATCAAAAATTTTTATTATTTGATTTCTTATTGTTTCTGAATTTGAAAAAAAATAATTTTCATCTAGTATGATATTTTTTTCAAATCTTTCTTTTATTATTGATATTTCATCATACATATTATTTGACATTGATAATGATTTTAATGATATTATTGATAGTAATAAAAATATTATAAAGAATATATGAATGAAAACACGTAAAATTGATTTTATACTTATTTTCTTTTTTTCAATAGGAATTTCAATTGCATTTTTTTTTTCTTCTTCTTCTTTTTTTAATTTTTCAAATTCACTTTCAATAAAAGAACTCATTCCAACAATTCTTTTTGTAAAATCAGTTAATTGATTTTTAGAAGAACTTTTATCTTTTTCTTGAAAAAAATTATCTTGCGAAACATCAGGATAAAGATTATTTAAATTTGGTTTAAAATCCTGAGGACAAAAAAAAAATTGAGCGTTTTTAATTTCTCTTTCATTTTTAATTATATTATTAATTACATCATTTTCATTTAATTTAATTATATTATTATCTTTTTGAATAAATAATAAAGTATAATTTGATTTTTCTGTTTTTTCCCATAATTCAAAACAATTTTTTAGTAATTTTTTTACTGTTGTATTATCAGTTATTCTAAAAGTTTGAAATTTATATTTTATTTCTCTTATATCATCTAAATCAACATAAATTATATTTATGCATTGAAAAGTAATATTTATATCATATATTGGTTTTTTATGTTCAGGAAAATAATCTGCTTTACTTAAATTTTCTTTTATTTTTTCTGATAAATTTTTTAAGGTCTCTAATATTATTATATTATCATTTATATCATCATTTTCATTTATTTCTTCATTTGTTATTTCATTTGTGTTTTTATTTTCTATTTTTATTTTTTCTTTTTCTTCTTCTGGAATTTGCTCTTTATATAATATTTCTTGTTTTAATAAATTTTTGTATTTTTCATTTAAATTTATATTATTTTCTTGTTCTTCATATAATTTATTTCTAATATTTTCACATTCATTTGTTATCATTTCTAATTTATCAGTAATTATATTTGGTTCATTAATTAAGTGAAAATCTGAGTTATCAAAATTTCTTAACATTAATATTTGATTAAATTAATTTATTAGATAATCATTAAAATTTAAATTCTCTTTGCGTTAAATGTGATTAAAAAATAAATTTATTTCAAATAAGAAAAAATAATATATAAATTTTAATTTTGTAGAAAATGGAAGAAAAGAATGAAAGAATTAATTTATAAAAAGTTTTTGAAGAAATGTTTTTTATTTGTTATAAATAAATTAATTGTTAATTATAATGGTCATTTATTGATATTATTATTTTTATCAAATAAATGTTATGATTTGTGATTAGAATCTAATGTTTTTATATTTTATTTAATTATAATTATTAAAAAAATTTTAAATTTCAATTTAATTAAAATTAAAAAAATTAATTTTTAAAATAAA
>JAEEGK010006231.1_pt1 | contig 28749 bp, 25 predicted proteins | sample 8958771 | NCBI WGS metagenome assembly JAEEGK01 (sample SAMN16246547, study PRJNA631951) | gut metagenome | biome: gut microbiome; feature: rumen; material: SC-attached | host: Bos | place: Iran: Karaj | collected 2018-10 | reverse complement strand
CGTAAAATGTTCCGGCATATGCTGAACAATTACCATCCCGGGAGTATCTTCTGGTAGCACGGAAAGAAAATCCTTTAATGCTTCTGTTCCGCCTGTACTGGCTCCAACAACAATTACGGTTTTTGTAGTTTCAATAACTTTGCGGGCTTCTGTCGGTTTGCTTAAAATTACATCCGGACTTAGTTTTGGCTGAACTTCTTTTCTAGAAGGAACAGGTGTATGAACAGCCCTTTCTTTTGGAGAACTGTTATACGCTCCAATAAGTGCGTCATGCAGCCTTAGTTTATTCTCATCTAGAAAAAGTTTTATACGCGTTGCTGGCGGACGGTAAATTATTGCGGCCGCACCAAGTTCCTTAGCCCGAACAGCCTCTGAGGAACCATCGCATACAAGTGTAGAACAAACCACACACGGTATCGGGTTTTTAAGCCTTTTCAGTTCCTGAAGAAATGAAAGTCCGTCCATTCGTGACATTTCAATATCTGTTAAAATTACATCAGGACGTTCCTGCTTTATTTTATCCATGCCCATTATAGGATTTGGAGCGGAGGCAATCAGCTTTAAATCCTTATAAGGAATAAGAAGGCTACGCAGATAGTCTCGGAACAGAGTAGAATCATAAATTACCAAGAGCTTTATAGGCTCTACCGCTAAAGTTTCTATACCAGTCATTGATCTGCCATTTCAAGTTTTTTTATAATTTGTGATAGCTTCAAAATATCCATTATCAAAGCAACAGTTCCATTTCCAAGAATTGTTGCTCCGGAAATTCCTGCTACATTTTTAAACAAATCACCTATAGGTTTTATTACAGTCTGATGATTACCGATAACTGCATCAACTATAATTCCTACTTTTGAATCATTGTCATTTACTACAACAACCTGTCTTTGTATATCTTTACGCTGAGGAAGCTCAAAATACTTAGACATATTTATACAAGGCAAATACGATCCTCTTGAAGTAATATGCGTACATAGCTTTTCTGTTTCATTTTCTTCTTCAAGTTCAACACATTCTTCAATATTTGTAAGAGGGATTACAAATAATTTTTCATTTATTTCAACAAGCATTCCGTCAATAATTGCCAGTGTAAGAGGAATCTTTAAAATGAATTTTGTACCGTGTCCTGGCTCAGTTTCTATAGAAACCGTTCCGCCCAAAGTTCCAATGTCCTTACGGACAACATCCATTCCTACACCGCGACCGGAAACATTTGTAACAACCTTGTTTGTAGAAAAGCCAGGGTGGAAAATCATTTCATAAATTTCCTGGTCAGAAATATTTTCATTCGGCTGAATCAGGCCTTTCTCCAGTGCCTTGCCATAAATTGCATCTTTATCTAAGCCTGCTCCATCATCTTCAACAGTAATTAAAACAAATCCACCTGCGTGTTTTGCTGTAAGTTTTACAATTCCCTGTTTAGGTTTTCCAGCTTTTTCGCGTTCTTCAGGATTTTCTACTCCATGGTCAGCTGAATTTCTAATAAGATGAATTAACGGATCATTAAGTTTTTCTATTACCGTTTTATCTAGTTCTGTTTCCGCACCTTCGGTAACTAATTCAATGTCTTTATTAAGCTGCCGTGCCAAATCGTGAACAAGTCTTCTGAATCTTGTAAAAATTGTTCCAATAGGCAGCATGCGCATATCCATTGCTGTATCACGCAGACCAAAAACAAGGCGTTCGCTTAATTCACTTATTGCTGTAAGCTGAGGATTAGGATTTTCCTGCGCAATCTGTGCAAGCCGCGCATTAAACGTTACCATTTCGCCGACTAGATCAATAAGAAGATCAAGTTTTTCAGAATTTACACGGATTGTCTGATTTCCAGAGCCGGCATTGCCAGAAGCCTGAGCCTGTCCGCCTCCGGCAGAAGGTGAAGAAGAATTTGCTGTCTGCTGCGCTTTTTCAGCCGGCTTCGCACTAGAATCTGCCTGAGCTTTTCCTTCCTGCTGTGATTGTGCTTGAGCCGTTTTTTCATCTGCCGGTTTTTCTGCTTCTATATTTTCTGCTTTTTCTTTTCCAAGCTTTTCAATAGATACCTTTGATTCCGTATCCAGAAAAATAAAAACACCTTCTATATCTTCTCTGGATTTTTCTGTTTTCAAAGAAATTTCCCAGGAAAGATAACAGTCTTCAGGATTTATTTCGCTTAATGCAGGAATTTCATCTGTAAATGTTTTTACCGTAGCTTTTCCAAGTTCTGCCAGTTCTTTTACAAGAAGTTCAGGTCTTGTTCCGTTCATCATTATTGAGCGGCAAGGCTTAAAAATTATCTTCCATTCAGTTTCGTCATTTTTGCTATTTGCAGAATCTGTTTTATCTGTGGCACCTGCATCCGCAGAATCTGAACTGCCAGGCGCATCTTTCTTTGCAACCTCTCCACCAGTTTTTTCTGTAGAATCATTTCCGCCTTTATAGTTTGCTATATATTCATGCACCTGCGAAAGTATTTTTTCTGATTCTGCTTGAATTTCTGCGGTAATTTCTGCACCAAGCATGCTTCTAATATGGTCACGGGAAGCAAGTGTAATTGCTATTAAATCTTCTGTAACAGGGATAACACCACTTCTAACTAAATCAAAAGCGTTTTCAATTTCATGGGTAAATTTTTGTATGGCTTCAAAACCAAACATTCCGGAAGAGCCTTTTATTGTATGCATTGCTCTAAAAATAGCACCAATAACTTCCTGATCCTGGGGATTTTCTTCCAGAGTTAAAAGCTGACTTTCAAGGTCATCGAGTAATTCATTTGCTTCATCAAAAAAAACGGAAGATATTTGGTCTATAGATGTTCCCATTTTTATTCCTTTTCAGACTTTTCTGAATGTGCTGAATTTATCAGCGGTAAATTCAAAAGTGCAAAGAAATATCCAGATGCCGCAGGAATATTTGTATCAACTTTAAAGGCAACAGCACGTTTTTCTGCTTCTTTTTGCGCAGCAATAATCAATTGAATAGTTGTAGAATCAATATCTTCAACAGCAGAAAGATTTAAAACCACTTTCTTGCTGCTTTCAAAAGCTTTCATCAATTCGTCTTTTAAGGAAAGAGCCTGTTCAATTCCCAGGGAACCTTCCCATTTTACAACTTTTTCTTTTGCTGTGCCCATAATTTCCTCTTACTTATTATTTTATTCCAATCCGATTTAAATATCTAATTTTTCTGGAATTTAACTCAAAATGCTATATTCTATTTAGTAGAGAATCTGCAATTTTGTGCGCATTTTACGCAGCCTGCAGTGATACAAACAGGCAATATCAGGCAGCGGTACAAGGAGAAAAAGTTATGGCCGAAAACGAAAATACTGCAACCAGCAATTATTTTACTTTTGCCCTTGGTTCTGGAAATTTTGCATTACCAGTAACAAGCGTAAAAGAAGTTTTAAATTACGAACAGATTTCTTCCGTACCAAAATCCCTGCCTTATTTAAAAGGCGTAATGAATATTCGCGGAACAGTTGTAACGGTTATGGATTTGCGCATTATGTTTGGCTTTGAACCGGTAAAACCAATAGAAAAAAATTCCATAATTGTTACAGAAATTAACCAAAGTTCAGGACATACACTCACAGTTGGAATTCTTTCAGATTCCGTACATGTTGTAACACCCTTAGAAATTATACCGGCTGACACGGCAGACTACGGAGTTATGCCAAACCGTCAGGAATTCATTTCCTGCGTTGGAAAACTGGATGATAAATTTATTCTTGTCTTGGATTTGGAAAAAATCCTTGAATCAATAAATGCTGAACTTGAGGCAATTACAATTTAGGGAACCAGAAAATACTCGCTTTCAGCAATTTTCCAAAATCCCTATAAAACTATTTTCTAAATCAGACTAAAACTGCGCTAAAAAAATGTAATTTCGCCTGATTTTGCGCCTTCTTTTTCAATCCCAAAGCCACCGATTTTTCCGGCTGCTTCTTTGTGAGCCGTAATAGTAAAATGGGTTATTAATTCTTTCAACCGGTTATTGCGGATTTCCCAGTCAATTATATTATTTTCTTTCAGCAAAGTAATTTTGTTTTCCTGAAGTTCTTCTATGGACTGTTTAATTTCTTCATCTATAGTTTTTAAATTGCTGCTTAAAGAATTTATAACACTTAAATCAGATTGAACTTTTACACATTCCTGTTCAAAACCAACCGGCAATGCACGGAAGTTATGCAAAATATCTGAAATTTGCGTGTAACCGTTACCAAGATGACTAAAGAAAGCTGATTTTTCATTTTTCAATACTTTCATCTGCTTGTTGTCATTTTCTATGTGCTTTGTAAAATCAGACAATATTTCTTTTGTATCTTCTGAAAATGCCAGTAAAAGTTTCTGCATTCCATCAAGAGAATTATTTGCAGATTTTATGTAATTATCCATATCAGTTACGGAATCACGAACACTCGAAATTGCTTCATTTTTTGCAACTTCAATTCCCTGCATTACACGAACATGGTGAAGGTTTGAAATAACTGGATTTAAATCTTCAAATGTACGGTTCATGCTGTTTGCCCATTGAGTAATGCTCTGACATGTAAATTCAAGGTTCTTTTGTGAAGACTGAAAGTTATTGAATTCTTCAATTATTACAGAAAAATTAGACTGAATACGTTCAATGGCAACAAGCATGCTTTCTGAAGTATCGCCGCCTTCTGCAAGATATTTTGCAAGGAACTCATTTTTCTTCTGTTCAATATCGTTAAGCATTTTAGTTAAAAGAGTCCAGTTGCTGTTGAAAATATTAGTCATTTCCTGCAGCTGCATAATTATATCTGCAAGTACAGACTGGGAAATCTGAAGAATTTCTATATCAAAACAAAGTGCATCCAGTTTTTCCTCGAATGTACCGTTTTCCGGAATAACAGAATAATCTTTTAAACAGAGCAAAACATGATCCAGTGCCTGTCGGATTATATCCTGAAGCTGCAAGCCTTCCATTGTTTTTTGTATCGGACCGTAAACTTCAGAAGTCATGCTGCTCATTCCATTTAAATCCAAAGATGATTTACCTATAAGTTCCTGCAAACCTTCGTTAGAAGAATTTCCCAGAAATACAAGCTTTTTCTGAGAATCAAGAACTGCTTTTATTATTGTTTCCAAATCAGAAATGTTTTTTAAAAGTTCATTTTCTTCCGTTAAAAGATGATTTGCATACTGGAGCATCTGATTAGAAAGCCGCTTTAAGTTTTCTGTAATGCAGGAAAAAGCCAGACCTTTTTCGCCAGACTTTATAGAAATTACCATGGCATTCAAGGTAATTAATTCCATCTCTTCAGAATCGTTTTTAATTTCTTTTACCATTGAATCCAGTTCATTAAGGTCATCAATTTTTTTGTTTAAATTCTGATACAAAGAAGAATATCTTGTTTCAAAACCGTTAAAAAGATTTTCTTCCGTCAGGGCTGATTTATCACTGCTTTGTTTAAGTGACTGTAAAACATCTACAAGTTCTTCAAGAGAAGTTCCGCCTTTACTGTTCAGCAAGGACGGAAAACGGTCTGCAAGTGAAAGAAAAACCTGTTCTATATTTTGGCTGATTTCTTTTAATCTGCCAGAAGTTGCTTCAATATTCATATTATCTCCGTTTTTTAAAAGTGGTTTTTATCACTTTTTATTTTATCCCAGCTGACTGAACTCCTTGGAAAGTTCTTCCATGTCATCGTGTTCAAAATCCATTTCATACATTTCGTTATAACCGTAACTATGCTTTTCTATCCTCTGTACAGCGGCCTTAGCCTGAAGGGCAAACTTACAGGATGGGTTTGTAAGCACAAGAGGTTTTCTTCTTGCTATAGAAAGCGGCAGTTCTGAATCCCGCGGAATAAAACCTACAAATTCAACTGTAATATTCAGTTTTTTTTGTGCAAGGTTCCTGAGCCGCTTTGCCATCTCCAAGTCTTCTACGGTGTTTCCCATATTTATGATAACCTGAGGACAAAACTTTTTCATTTCTTCGCAGGCTTTTGCACCACTTTCCGGAAAAACTTCTGAGAATTTCTGGATTAAATCTACAAAGGAGGTTTCTACTCCGGCTGTACTTTGCTGAATAAATTCCTGAATAAAATTCCGCTCTTCGCTTTTTGCTTTGAACAATCTGGTAAAAAACCTGAAAGATGCTGCCTTTAAAAATGAATAGGCATTCAAAATCGAAGTGATTTCTGGAGTTGTAACAAGAATTGAATTATATGTTAAAAGATAAAAATCAAGTGTATTGTACGCAGAACCGGCACCTAAGTCTAAAATAAAATAGTCTGCATCACAGTTTTTAATTTCTTTTACAATTTTATTTTTTATAAAAAAACCTAAATTTGCCGTTCCAGGAAAAAGACAGTCTCCGGCTATAAATCGCAAATTGGGAATGCCTGTTTCCTGATATAATGATTCAAATGAGTCTGTCTGCTTATAAATAAAATTTCCTATTCCCGCGTGATTATTCTTAAGACCAAGCAAAGTGTGCAGGTTTGCCCCGCCTAAATCAAAATCGGCTAAAACAACTTTTTTTCCACTTTGTGCAAGAAGTATTGCCAGATTTATGGAAAGAGAAGTTTTTCCAACTCCGCCTTTTCCACTGGCTACGGGCAAAATATTTACCATACTTTTTATTATACTTTCAAAAATTTAATCTATCAAATTTTATTTTGGCGGGGATTTTTGCTATACAAGCTGTTTAATTATTTCAATCACGTTTGACAAATAGTGTATTTGCCATTCCTTATTGCCGCGCGTGCTTTAGCACGCGCGGCAATAAGGATTTTCGCCTTGCTGCACAAAAACCTACGCTTTAGAAAACCTGTTGTCCTGTACGCAGTGAATAAATGATTCAACTTTATAACCATTGTATTCACTCTCAAGAATTGTCTGTGCCCGTTCCACTGTTGCATGGAAGGCTGTAACACCATTTAGTGTAATTACCTTATCACGAACAATAACCCACAATTCATCAATATGAAGATTATGCTCAAAAATAAGTTTGTTTGTCATCTGCTGGGCTAAAATCAATTCTTCTACACGCTGTTTTCCGGCTTCTTCAACACTGTCCATCATGTTGTTTTTAATTCCGGCTGTAATCATTTCTGCAAGTAAATCCGGATTAAGCGAAAAAGTATTTATTGTTGCGTGAATCAATGTATGATCGCCTGTCAGATCATACTTAAAACAACTCTTATAAAAATCCCGCTTGCGCTTATCAGATTTTTCAAGCAGCTCCTGCGCAACCTTGTCGCTTTCTATGTTTTTAAGTTCTTTTATCCTCTTTATTCTTGCTTCCATAGGAGAAACAAAACGCAGGGTAATATGATTCGGTACATCGCGCAAAAACAGGAAGGCCCCACGCCCCATAATTACGCAGTTTCCCTGTTTTGCGATTTCCAGAATGACCATGCTCAGATAATTCAAATATTTATCGCGGTTTTTTGCAAAGCGGTCAAGAAAGTTAGGCTTTCGCTCATCATATTTCATGAACTCTTCTTTGGGCAGACCTTTTGCAATAATCCGCCGTTCGATTTCATGTTTATCGTAAAAAGTATATCCCAGCCGGCGTGCAATCAACATTCCTATTTCATCTCCAAGGGAACCGGATTCCCTTGTCAACGTTAATATTGCCATAGTTATACCTCTGTATTTACACTTCTGTTGATTCGCTTACAAAACAGGCAATTCCTTCGCCCATGTACTGTTCGCGAAGTTTTTCTACTATTGCAATTATCTTCGCACAATCTTCTTCGCTGCAATAAATTATGTACATCATATTAAGCTGCGGCCAAATTGAATCTCCTAAGCGCGGGTTAGAAAAACCTGCGCCCATTACATTTGCAAGTTTTGTATATTTTGAACCAACGCCGGCTTCCTTGAATTCTGAAATAAAGTCTTCTTCAACTGCCTGAGAAAAAATTATTTCAACACGTTTCTGTACACCGGCATGAATTTTTATGTTTTCAAGATAACCCATTTTCAAACTCCTCTAAGTCTTTGGCCGCTCTTGCTGCTTTTGCTTCAAGTTTAGCACGGCGTTTTTCTTCCTTAATGCGCTTTTTTTCTTCTGCCAGAGATAATTTACCTTCTTTTATCAGCTGCTTTCTGCGCTTTTTTTCGGCTTTCTGCAATCTGCGGTTGTTAAAGATAAAGTATATCGTAGGCATGATGTACAAAGTCATTAAAGAACCGAATGTCATTCCACCAAATACAGTAAGGGAAATCGGCTGCATTGACTGAGAACCTTCACCAGGGAAGAATGCCATTGGCGCAAGAGAAATTACAGTGGTTAAAGTCGACATCAAAATAGGACGCAGACGGTTTCGGGCTGCTTCTATACAGGCTTCTTCAAGCTGCATACCACGCTTACGCAAAAGATTTGTATAGTCAACCAATACAATACCGTTATTTACGATTGTACCGATAAGAACAAGCATACCCATAATCGTTATAACGTTAAGATGTGTTCTTGTAATTCCGTAAATCATAATTACACCAATGAACGAAAGCGGAATAGTAAGAATTACGATGAACGGATCAAGCAATGATTCGAACTGACTTGCCATTACAACAAATACAAGCAATGCCGCCATTATGATAATCATACCGAAGTTTGTAACGGCTTCCATAACGTCTTCCATCTGACCACCAAGCTGAACAGATACGGCTTCTTCTTTTGGAATATTGTCAGCAAGCAATTTTTTTACACCAGCCTGACAAACTCCAAGCGACATTCCTTCGAGGCGATTTGCCCGTACGTGTATAATACGTGCCTGATTTTCACGGTAAATTGTAACAGGTGCTGTAGTTTCTTCGTAATGTGCAAAACTTGAAAGCGGAATCCTCTGGCCTTTTGAATTTACAACAGAAATTGAATCCAAATCGTCAAGGCGCGTTTTATCTTCTTCGGAAAGCCTTACAACAACATCAATATCTTTTCCAAGTTCTGTATAGCGGCTTGCTGTTTTTCCGTTAATTGCACCGCTAATTTCTCCTGCAACTGAAACAATATTCAAACCGAATTCATACATTTTGTCGCGGTCTACAACAATTGTAGCTTCCGGAAGTCCTTCTTCCTGATCAGAAGTAACCTCCTGAACATAATCGCCGCCTTTTTCCTTGAGCATTTTTTCAACCAATGCAGCGTATTCACGTACAAGAGTTAAATCGTCAGATTTTATAGCAATGCTGATATCACCCTTTTGGGAAGCATTGTTTGCGTTTGATGCAAAAATAAGATCTACACCAGGGAAGCTGTTAAAGTATTTTCTAAGCTTTTCCTTTGCAGTCTTTTCATTATCCCAATCTTTATCGCGCTTAAATGTTTTGTTATATGTAATTTTCTTTCCAAAAATTGTAGTTTCGGCAGGTTCTTTCCAGGTTGGAGGATATAGAGTAAATGTAATTGAACCTTTATTTGTTTCAGAGCTTGCAGACATAACGCTTGTACCGCCAGCTGTGAAAGAACAGTATTTTACGCCTTTCAGTTCCTGCATAGCCAGATTCTGGAATTCATGAATTGTGTCATTTGTAACTTCAAGTTTTGAACCCTGTGGCAATGTAAATTGAACTTCTACAGTATTAGAGCCTGAATTCGGCATAAAGATAATACCGATTACTTTAATTGAAGCACACGAAAGGATAAATAATATAACAAGTGACCACAATGCCATTTTACGGTGATGAAGAACAAAGGCGACTCCTTTCGCATAAGCTCCGTCAAGCCATGCAAAAAAGCGGTTAAACAATCCGTTCAGCCAGTAAGTAAAATCTGCAAGTTTTCCGGAACCGTTTTTCTTTGTTGTGTCAATCTTATCAATCTTCATGTAGCTTGAAGTAAGTACAGGTACAAGGCACATTGCTACTAAGAGAGAACAAGAAAGAGAAAAAATAATTGTCCAAGCCAAATCGTTAAACATCTGTCCCATAATACCTAATGTTTTTTTGAACATAAGCATAGGAGCAAAAATACAGATTGAAGTAAGCGTAGAACCTGTAATTGAAGTAACCATTTCCTGAGAACCAAGAATTGAAGCTACACGTGGTTTTGCATCTCTCTGGCGGTAAGCATAGATATTTTCCAAAACAACAATTGAGTTGTCTACAAGCATACCGATACCAAGCAGCAAACCAGCCATAGAAACCATGTTTATAGTAAGTCCCTGGAAATACATGAACATTAATGTAATAAATACAGAAATTGGAATAGAAAGACCTACAATCAAAGTTGACTTAAATGAACGCAAGAAAATAATCAAAACAAGGATTGCAAGCAAAGCTCCCTGTACAACTGATTTTACTACTTCAGTAATTGTCTGTTCGATGATATCAGTTGTATTTGATGTTTCAGTAAGTTCAACATCCTTCGGTAATTCTTCGTTCAATCTTTTTAAGGCTTTTCTTACGTTTTTAGCTGCCGTAACGGAATTCTTTCCGGACTGCTTTTGAACCATAAGAATTACGCAGGATTCACCGTCGAGATAAGCAAGCGTTGATTCTTTTTTGTATCCGTCATAAACATCTGCAACATCGCGCAAACGAATTGTTCTTGTCTGAGAATCATCTTCACCAACTTTATAAGAAATAACCGTATTCTTTAAATCATCAATACTCTGATATTTTCCGCTTGTTTTAATTGAATAGTTTGTTTCTTCAGACGAAATTGTACCACCTGATGACTGAACGTTCTGCGCACCAATCATCTGGGCCACAGTTGAAATTGAAAGTCCGTAGGCTTCAAGACGGTCTCGTGGAATATCAACGTTTATAGCTCTTTGACGACCACCTGCAACGTAAACGGAAGCTACACCGTCCAACTGTTCAAGCCGCGGCTGGAGAACATCTTCGGCATATGTACGCAATTCCTCTGGAGTTCTTGCACCTTTCAAGGACAGCATCATAATCGGCATCATGGCAGGATCCATTTTTATTGTAATTGGAGTGTCCGCATCTTCCGGCAAATACCGTCTTATAATATCAATTTTGTCTCGTATTTCATTTGTCGTGGAATCCAGGTTTGTACCATAATCCATTTCAAGGAATATAAGACTTGTTCCAGACATAGAGCGGGACTGCAAATTTTTTAACCCGGAAAGACCAGAAAGCGTACTTTCCATGGTTCGCGTAATACTTTGTTCAACTTCCTCAGGACCTGCTCCATCATATGTTGTGTATACAATCATGTATGGCAAATCCATTTTAGGATACATGTCTACAGGAAGTTTAAATATACAATAAATACCGAGCAAAACGGCCATCAAAAAAACAAGGAACGTTGTGGTCGGTTTATTTACACATCTTTCAGAAATTGTCATCTAAAAAATCTCCTTTTATTTAGCAGATCTTTATTCATCAGTTTTTTAAGAATGCTTATACATCTGCCAAAGTGCTTGAAAAATCGGCATTAACTCTACATTCTTCTTTAGTTCGCAGTAATAATTTTTACCTTTGCACCGTTGCTCAGCAATGAATATCCTTTTACAACAATTTCATCACCAGCTTTCAGGCCTTCAGTAATTTCAACTTTGTTATCAACAGAAATTCCTTTGTGAACCGGTTGAAATCTAACTGTAGGATTTTCATCATTTCTTGTTTCTTCGTTCAAAACAAATACGTATTCTTTTCCTTCTCGGGTAACGATTGCTCCAGATGGAATGATAATTGCATCCTTTGTAGTTTCCGTAATAAGGCGAACTCTTCCGTACATACCGACTTTTACGCGGTTATCCGGCGGATCAAGTCTGAGTTTTACACCCATTGTACGTGTTGCCGTATCAAGAACAGGGCTTATTTCAAATACCTTTGCTCCAAAAGTTTCTCCTGGATATGCGTCAAATGTAAGGGTTGCTTTCTGACCGTCTGCAATTCTGCTGATAAAGCGTTCTGCAATTGAAATGCGTATTTCAAGCTCATCTGTGCGGGCAACTTTTGCAACAGAAGAAGACTGAGAAACTGTTGAACCAACTGTTACCGGTAATGATGTAACTCTTCCTGCAATCGGAGCTTTTACCGGACTGTCGTTATAAACAACACCTGCACGAAGCGGGTTGACATATGCAATAACCTGATCTTTTTTAACCATGTCGCCGACTTTTACAAGAACATTTGTAATCTTTCCTGCCTGATCCGGTAAAACCATAACTTCATTTACCGAAGCTACATCTCCGCCAAATTCAAGGTAATCATCAAGATTGCCTTCTACTGTTTTATATGTAGAAACCGCATAAATTGTTTCTGCTTCTTTCGCTGTTCCTTCCGGCTTGGCAGATTTTGATTTCTTTGCTCCACAACCTGTAAATGCAAATACTGCCAATGTCAAAGCTGCCAGAAATACAGATTTTACTGTTTGTTTCATATATTCCTCCAAATTATTCCCGTTTCAATTTTATTATTTAAGGTCAACATTCAATGTGTTTTCCAAATCCATCAAAGCAGAAATGTATTGAAATTTCTGATTGATTTGTCCAAGTTTTGCCTGATTAAGCGATGCTTCTGCATCACGCAAATCAAGAAGTTCTGTTGTACCGCTCTGATAAGAGCGAACCGTCATATCATAAGCACGCTGTGCAACCTTTACGTTACGTCCCATTGCATCAATCTGTTCCTTTGCCTGATGTAATGTATCAACGGCTTTTCTTACCTGAACTTTCTGATTTTCTTTTAATGTTTCTATGTTGAGCTGAAGTTGAACAAGCTGCTGTTTATAGTCTTTAGCCTGCTGGCGGTTAGAAGACCACGGAAGCATATTAGTAATATTCCATACAAGGCTTGCACTGAATGAACCGGAATCATACCATGCACTGTCTTTACCTAAATCTTTTGAAAAATGCCAGGCACCTTCATTGCCCATGTAAACCGGCTGATATGCGTAGTTTAATGCAAGTGTTGGAACCCAGGTTGACAAATCATTTGCCGTTATTCCAAGTTTTGCCGCTTCTATATTCTTTTTGAGAGATTTTATCTGCAAGTCATTTTCTGCATATTTTGCAAGAAGTTCTTCTGTTTCTACATCCACGTAAACAGGTTCTATTGAACTTGTCAGTTCAAATTTTGTTCCTACCGGCAGACCAATCATAAAGGCAAACAAGTCTTCCTGTTGAACCAGAGACTGTTCTGCAGAATCTACATCAGGTTTTGTATTTTCATAATTAACCTGTGTCTGTAAAAACTGAATTTCAGGTATTGAACCGTTTTTAAAGTTTGTCTGTGCCTGAATCATTCTTCTGCGTGCATTTTCAAGACTTGTCTTCTTGATTTTTAAACTTTCCTGCTGAAGCAGAAGCCCATAATATGCTTTTTTAATATTAGTAATTGTTTCTTTCTGAGACTTTTCCCATGTAACAAGTCCTGCTTCATACTGTGCTTTTGAAATTCTAATTTTCGCAATATAGGCAGGTGTAAAATTCCAGCTGGCAGAAAGCGAACCAACCGTTGACCATCTGTCTTCCTCTTTGTCGTAGCCGGTCTTTGCAGGTACCATTCCGCCGGAAAGCTGATTCATCAACTTGTTACTTGCAGCCGTTGCAGGCGAAAACTCATTGGTACGGCTCATTGTCCCGGTTGCCTGCAAGGTCGGTAAAAATACGTTCCATGAATATTTTGAAGCGCGTTCTTTAAGTTCCAGATCAATATCATTACTTTTAAGCGTACGGCTGTTTTGTAATGCATAGTTAACAGCTTCATCAATCGAAAGTTTTACAACTTCTGTATTTGAAATTTCCGTTCCATTACTTTCGCTAGTGGCCGTGGCAGTTGAAGTGCTGCTTGAATTCTGCGCAAAAACAAACATTGCTGCTGCAAAATAAAACAAAGCCAAGCCAAATATTTTTTTCATTTATTTCCTCCGTTAGAAACAGAACTGCCAGAATAGACAGCTTCATTTCCATTAATTCCATACAAAATATAATCTATCATCAGCATGAAACCTTTCATGCGGTTTTCTTCGGTTAAATTTTTGCCCTTTGTATGAACAAGAAAAGCTACAGGCAGACATTTTATCCAGTCTGTAATCAATTTAGCCGGATACTTAAAGCCTAAATCAGGTGTATCGGTAAATTGCGGCAGATTTTTTTCCCATACTGAAAAATTATCCTCGCATTCGTATTTTTCACAATTCTCATTGGAAACTTCACCATTATTCATTAAAAGCCATCCGCAAATAGGAATAATTGAAGGCCTGTGGGTAAAATATTCCAATTCAGAAGCCATAAGGATATAAATATATTCAGTAAAGTTTTTTGCTTCGGTACTGTTTTCAATGATTATAGTCTGCAAAATCTGAAGTTCCTTATTAATAAGACACTTAATCATCTCATTTTTGTTATCAAAATATTCATAAAGAGAAGATTTTGCCATATTTAGTTCAGCGGCTATGCGTTCAACAGTAACCCCAGTAATTTTATACTTTTCAATAACAGAAGCCAAAGCTGTAAAAATTTTATTTTCTTTCGGGAAAAGATTTTCTGGTATTTTGCAAATTTCAAATAACTCTTCCTTACGTTCATTAGAAATTACTAAAGGATGCATTGTATTTTCTTTTGAAGTAGTTCCTGAAAGCCCTGAAAAAATAATTTTTACAAGTTTTTCACCAAAATCCAATGATGTCTCTGAAATTTGTGCGCGTTTAGCAGCTTCTTCGCGCAGTTTGACAAAATAAAAAATCGTCATTCCTGAAAAAACATGTCTGGAAAGATTTGCAATGTTTGAAGTAAATCTTTCTAAATAAGAAAAACCTCCGCCTTCCAGAATAAACGGGATTTTCTGGTCGGTCATTTTTTTGAACATGTGTTCTTCATAATTCGGATTGGAAGAAAGCTGGGCAATCAGATAATTTATATGCGTTGGATTCTGTATAAAATATTCAATTGCAGAAGCCAGTGCTTTTTTAGATTTCGGGTCAGCGGTATTTTCAGGATTGATTTCCTTTAAAAATACAGAAAGATTTTCGATAACCCGATTTTCCATTGCATCAAAAACAGCTTCTTTGTTTGTAAAATGGCGATAAATCGCTGGTTTTGTAACGTTCAGTTTTGAAGCCAGCGAATTCATAGAAAATTCCGTAAATTTAGGCTCTTCCAAAAAAGAAAAGGCCGCATCCAGAATAATTTCTTTTGTCAGTTTAGAATTTTCTTTTCTTGCCATTTAAGAATCTTCCATTTGGCTGCACTACGGCATCCAGTACATATAAGTTACCGTATGTTCGGTAACAGAAAATATACCGAACGTTCGGTAACATGTCAAGTTTTTTACAGAATTAACAGAAAAATCATAAAAATAGCATGATTTTAAAAACAAAAAACTTGACTTAATTTTTCTAAATATGTAAACATGCTTAACAAATAAGGAATTTCTATGAAAAAACTTCTGAAAACAACTATTTCACTTATCGTACTTGGTTCTTTAACTTATTTTTCATTTGCAGAACCAAAATTCGACCTTAATCTTGATGTTATAACTATGACAATTCCCGGAGAACAGCTTGCCCGTTCAGGTTATTCAAAACTTGATAAATGGTATTTACGCGATGTCCCGGTAATGTTTTTGCCTGTTGCGGCAATTTCTGTTGACGTCCACAAAAAAATCTCTTTCCCGGACAAGAATGAAAAACCTGCACACCCGGCTCTTATTTCAACAAATTACCACTGGATTTCTTCTTTAAATCCTACAGGAATTAGTTCAGGCATTCAGTATTCGGTCTCAATAACTCCGCTCTTAACTTTACAGGCCTTTGCTGGGACTCAAACTGCCTGGAATTACAGCTCAAAAGTTAAAAACATCGGTCTGTATGACTATACAAAAGCTGAATATAAACGCAAAACTTCTTTATCAGGAATAGCCTATCAGTATGGCGGCGAAGCAACCGTTACAGCTCCATTACCAAAAGGAAATCTGCTTCAGGGAAAATTCTCTTCAACCTATGTTGGCTTTACCGGTGCTGATGACAAAGAAATATGGAAATGCGGTTCAGAAAATAATTCTGTAAACGGCTGGAAATACAAAAGCTCTATAATGCTTGCACATATGTATAACAATCCATCACATGCAATGCTTGGTATAATCGGTTCGGCCAGCGGCTGGTATTCAGAAAAATACTTTGATGATGTTTACAAACCTTACGATCCTGATTTTGTTACTTTTTCTCTTTCGCCAATGTTCCAGATGCATTTAAAAAACAGACAGAATCTTATGATTAATGCTGTTATTTCACGTGACAGAAAATTCAAAAATGACGATTACAGCAATGAGGAAGTTTTAGTGCAGGTTCGTGAAGGCACTCAATGGAAATTAAAAACAATCATGGTTATGTGGCATATACCTTTAAAATAATAGCAAACTGCGGCAGCTAGAATAAAAATCTGCCGCTTTCTTTGCGTACAGTTTTATTTCTTTCTTTGCGTTCAATTCAGGCTTATCTAATAATCTTTAGCCGGTTATTTGTACTCTTCTGAAATTTTATTTGATTTTTCATGTTTCTATCGTATAATTTTAATTATTATGGAAAAAATTCAAAATATTGTAGAATATTATGATGAAGTATATCCGGTCACAGAAGAGCAAATAAATTTTTTTAGTGAAGAAAGTGCATGCTATGAAAAACCTGTAAAATTTTTGCGAATCGGCTGCGGAACAGGGATGTTTGAAATTTCTCTTGCAAAAGAAGGTGCTGATGTTACAGGAGTTGAACCATTTAAAGAATTACTGGACTCTGCAAACAGACACAGACGCACACAGCTGATGACCGTTCGTTTTTTCCTAATGTCAACTTTAGAAATTAACCGCTTCCTTGGCAAAGGCTTCTACAATATTATTTCCTGTCTTGATAACCGCATAGAATTAATTGACGATCCAATTTTAATCCGAAAATTTTTCTTTGATACAAAAGAACTTCTTGCTAAAAACGGCAAGCTTATCCTAAAACTGCGTAATTTTGAACGTATAAAACAACCCGTTGAACAAATGCCGGATATTTCCAATATAAGAATAACATTTAAAACACAGATAAAAACCTTGAACGACGGAACCAGACTCTTAGATCAGGAAATTACGTCAGGAAACGGACACACAAATCCGGTATTCAAAGATAAAAAAATTTATCCGCTCAAAAAAAACGAAATCATTACTTTTGCAAAAGAAGTAGGATTTAAAAATTTTCAGTTCTACAGCAATTACAAAAAAGAAGAATTTAATCCAGACTCCACAGAATTAATCGCAGTTATCAGTTAATCTTCCAGTAATTATTATCTTTGTAAAAACGATTTGCATTTACTTCAATAATACGGCCATCATCTCCACTCATTTTTATCATTGAAGAAATAAAGTTTATTTCAGTAATTCTGAATTTTGTTCCATCGTAAAAAACAGTTACACCTTCAGAAGGCAGTTTTTTTCTGGCCTCTGCATACCAGTTGTATTCGTAAGCAAGACAACACAAAAGCCTGCCGCACAAACCGGAAATTTTCATGGAATTTAAAGAAAGATTCTGGTCTTTTGCCATACGGATAGAAACCGGTTTTAATTTATCAGAAACAGCATGGCAGCAATAAGGTCTTCCACAAACACCAAGGCCACCTGTAATTCTTGATTCATCGCGAACGCCAACCTGCCTTAATTCAATACGCATTTTAAAAACAGAAACCAGATCTTTAACAAGTTCCCTAAAATCTACACGGTTGTCTGAACTGAAGAAAAACAAAACCTTCTGTTCATCAACCAAAAAATGAGTTGTAATTAACTTCATTGCAAGGTTATGAGCCTTTACTTTTTCTTTAAAAACCTTAAAAGCTTCTGCTTCTTTTTCCTTTAATTCACGCGCATGTTCAAGATCCGCTTCAGTTGCAATGCGTTCCACAGTAATAACATCAGAAGCTTTTATTCCTACAGGAACATTAACTTTTCCCATTACTCTGGCCAAATCTTTACCATATCTTGTAGGAATAATGACAAACGAGCCTGCTTCAAGTTCTTTCATGCCGTCTTTTAGTGTTGCATAAACACCTTCGCAGGAATATTCAAGCTTTAATCGGAATAAAGGTGAAGGATATACAAAATCTTCGCTATCCTGAGATTCTGCCTCTGATTCATCTTCCATTGCAGCTTTTTCCAAAGCTTCTATGTCCAGAGATTCGTCATCTATATCATTTTCAAAAATATCACTCATAATAAAACCTTTTTATAAAAAATAAAAAACGCCTGAAAAAAATAAGGCATCATTATCTGTTCTATAATAATATCTAAACCGCGTATAAATCTACAAGCAGTCCGTTAATTTCGCCTACTTTTGCAAGAATTTTCAACTTATCCATGTGATTATAAAGCAAATCCGCCGCAAGATTATCAAGTTTTTGGTTTATTACCTGTACCTGAACCGCAGGATCACGCGGTTTACCTTTTCTGTTAAAACCGTATCGTTTATGCTGTTCTATGGAAAAATTATTTTTTACTATATAGCCGATGAATTGCTTGACTTTTGTACGATATTTAGAAAAAGCCTCTGAGGTCATTTTTTCCAAAAGTTCATCACCAGCCATATCCACGGCATCTTTTAAAAATACGGTTGCCTCTTCTTCCGAAAGCCCCGCAATTTCCGGCGGTAATCCCTGTTCTATTAAAAAGGCTTTTTCAGTATCTTTACCGGCTTCTAAAAGTTTTCCAAAAACTGTTTTTTTTGCTGAAGATGCAGAAGCGGCTTTTTCTTTTCGTTTAGATTCCGCCGCGGCAGATTGAGCTGCATTAAAATATAGTGATGAATTATTTAATGCGCTTATTGAATCCATCAGCGTAATACCTTACTTCTTACAGCCTTCGAATCAAGATATTTTTCTGATTTTTCTTCAAATGCAGAATCATCTTCAACCGCTATGCAGTGACCATGAAAAATAACCTTATCTTCAATCTGAATATGGCGGGTTATTACATCACCGATTACAGTAGAAGAAGATAGAAGTTTTACACTTTCTACAGCCGTTACATCACCCAAAACAATTCCGCCTATGATGGCTACTTTTGCACTTACATTTCCACGGATTCGGGCTTTTTCGCCGATTATTACACTGCCACTGGTTTCAAAATTTCCATCAATATCGCCGTCAACACGGACAAAACCATTAACCCTTATATCTCCAGATATAGCAGAGCCGGAGCCTATAAAAGTATTGATAGAAATATCATCGATTCGGTTACTCATAAAATACTAATTTGAAAGTTTTACGTTGATATGCTTAATTGGATCTACAACATCTGAACCAATGTGAACTTCGTAATGCAAATGCGGACCAGTTGTTACACCAGTGTTACCAATTAAACCGATAACTTCTTTCTGAGAAACCATCTGTCCTTTTTTTACACGAATTGTAGACATGTGGGCATAACGTGTATAGATACTGTATTTGTGTTTAATGATTACGTAATTTCCAAGGCTTGAATTATAACCTACTGTTACAACCTGTCCGTTTGCTGGAGCAATAATAGGATCTCCGGAACGCCAGGTAGAAAAGTCAATGCCTTTGTGAATGTACCACTGACCTGTAATCGGATGGATTGCAGGTCCAAAAGCCATAGAAATATGTGCATTCTTTGCCTGAACCGGCCAGATACTCGGAATGTCTGTAAACAAAGAATTCTGACTTTCAAGCATTTTACCAATCTGTTCCAAAGGCTGAACGGCATTATCAAGATATGTTGTCAGCTGTCTGATGTCTGAAGTTTCACGCAAAATACCGGAAGCCATATCCTGTGTATCAAACAATGAAGAAAGGTCACTGTCTTTAACTGCCGCTTTAGCTATAGGATCAGACTGATTCATTCCAAGAATAGAAAGTGACTGTGTCAATGATTCCTGGAAACGCTTTGCAGTCTGCAAAAGATTATTGTTTTCATCACGAAGTTCATCAAGGCTTGCAATAGTCTGTCTGTTTTCATTCATCAGGCGGACAATTTCATTATTAGAACTAACAACCTGCTTATTAAAATAGAAGAAAGAAGAAACTACACCGGCAACAAGAACAATTCCTAAAATAACAGCAAAAACATTCGTCTGGAAATTGATTACCTTTCCCTGAGAATGGGGAACAATCATAATAGTCAACTTGTTATCAAACAAATGAAAAACAGAAACAAAAAAACGACCTGTTGCTTTTAGTGCAGAACCAAAAACTGAGCGGAATGAAAATGAGCTGTTCTTGTCATGCGGTCTGTATTTATAAGATTTTGCCAAAATTCTTCTCCAGAGTATATGCCTAATAATAAATTATAATCTTTATATCAAAGTCTGTCAAAGCCAATATTTGACAGCACAAAAAAGCTATGCTATCTTTATCGGTAGGAAATCATAAAAAAAGTATAAATTATTATACAGTTTTTATTTTTTTATGTTCCAGAGGTGTTCCGCCTCTTATCTACAATTCTTGGAAGTTAAGCCATGCAGTTTTTTGATACTCATGCCCACATCGGGTTAACATTTGATGATCCTATTGAACAACTTCGTGTAATTCAAAAAGCAAAGAATGCCGGAGTAACTCGTATTGTAAGTATTAACAACAGTCTTCATGATTTTGAAGTTGTATATAATAATTTAAAATCTATCTCTGGGCTTTACCATGCTGTAGGGGTTGCTCCGTCTGAAGTTACAAATCCGGGAAAAGACTGGATTTCTAAAATTGAAAACGGACTAAAACTGCCTAATGTTGTTGCCGTAGGCGAAACAGGTCTTGATTATTATAAACAGTTTGGAGACAAACATTCCCAGATAGAACTTTTTATAACCCAGCTTGAACTGGCTCAAAAATATAATGTGCCTGTTATCATTCACAATCGTGATGCAGGTAAAGATGTTTATGATATTCTTTCAGAAAGAATGCCGGATTCTGGTGCCATCCTGCACTGTTATTCAGAAAATGCAGAATATGCAAAAAAATGTCTTGATATGAATATCTATTTTTCTTTTGCAGGAAATTTGACATATCGCAATGCAAGGAACCTGCATGAGACAGTTTTAAATGTACCGCTGGACAGAATCCTTATTGAAACAGAAAGCCCGTTTATGATTCCAGCACAAAATCGTACACACAAGCGCTGTATGCCGGAATTTTTGCCTTCTACAGCAAAATTCCTGGCAGAAATGCTTGATATGGATCTGGAAGAATTAAGTGTTCAGTTGTGGAAAAACAGCTGTAAAGTTTTCAAGCTCCCGGAATAATGCTATATCATCCTGTAAAAATCGGAAATCTCGAATTAAGCGGAAACCTGTTTCTGGCACCTGTTGCAGGTTACAGTGACCGTGCATTCCGTTCAATTTGCGTTGAAGGGGGCGCGGCTTTTACGTATACCGAAATGGTTTCTGCTGAGGCATTAACCAGAGGTAACGTAAAAACAGAAGAATTGATGAGCCGCGCCCCGAACGAAAAATCTTACGCTGTGCAGATTTTTGGCGGAAATCCCCAGTCAATGGCAGATGCGGCAAAGCTTGTTTTAGAAAAAACATCAGCAAATTGCATAGACATTAACTGCGGCTGCCCCGTGCCTAAAATCATAAAAACCGGAGCGGGTTCTGCTCTTACAAAAGAGCCTGAAAAGCTTTACGAAGTTGTAAAAGCTGTTGTTGATGCTGCAAAAAATGCTGTTGCCGAAAACATGCCGTCAAACCACCTGTCTTCCGTTTCTTATTCCACTCCAGTTACTGTAAAGATACGCTCCGGCTGGGATTCAAATAACATAACCTGGAAAGAAGCTGCTCTTGCTGCAATTGATGCCGGGGCAGCCGCCATTACAATACACCCGCGCACGCGCGCGCAAGGCTACGAAGGAAAATCTGACTGGGATATTCTTCGCCAGCTCGTAGAACTTGTAAACGGTAAAATTCCTGTGTTTGGCTCAGGTGATGTTTTTTCGCCGGAAGATGCAAAGCACATGCTTGAGCAGACTGGCTGTTCTGGCGTAATGTTCGCGCGCGGCGCTATGGGACACCCGTTTATTTTCCGCCAGACGCGTCAGCTCTTGGAAAAAGGCAGCTATGAAGAAATCAGCCTTCAAGAACGTCTGAATGCTGGTTTCAGAGAACTTGATTTATTGATACAGGACAAAGGCGAACAAGTTGCCTGCCGCGAAATGCGTAAACGTTTCTGTGCGTATTCAAAAGGAATTTCCGGAGGAGCTGAATTACGCAGAAAACTTGTAAATGCAGCTACAAAACAGGATTACGAACAGGTTTTTAGCGGTTTTTGCAAGCCCGCTGAAAAAATTACAGACTTTTGAAACTTACTCCGATACTTATACTATGGGTATTTTACAGTTACTGAAAGAACTTTTTGAAACTTTATTTTTAAGTTCCTCACCAGAAGCACAAAAAAAACAGGCTCTAAGAAAAGTTGATTATGAACTTCGTGCAGTTCAACCGGTAATTTACAAAAATAATCAGCTTCAGCCCGGCTTTGCAGAAGCTATACGTCTTTTATATCAGCACACAAAACCTCTAGCAGATTTATTTTCAGAAACAATTGCCAGCGAAGACGTTAAACGAAATGAACGTTTTTTAGACAAACTTGTAATAAGCGGTTTTTCACCTGAAGAACAGATTCAGCTTGAACAATTAAGCTATGAACACAGAAAAGCAGAAATCAGCGAAGCTGATTCAAATCCTACAAAAGTTTTAGAAGCGCAGCGCAGAAACATGAGCAGAATTGTTTCAAAGCTCAATACTCAGGAATTTTTAAAAATAGATGTTGTTCTTGCAGATATGATGCAGCTCTCTGACTTTTGTCGCTTCAATTTTGTTTCTATACTAACATTCTTTGACAGCAACTTTACAGGTTTTATGTCAAGCTACACACCTTCTTTTCAGTGCGTAGAACCTAAAACTGTAGAAAAAGTTCTCGGTGAACTATACTTTCTTTCTGCTAATTTAAAAATTACTCAAGCTGTTTCCAAAGCAATAATTGCCCTTATGCAAATCAGAAAAGGTGAATATCCTTCAGACAAAGAACAGGCAGACATTCTTCATCATTTAAAATCAATCCTTTATATCTTAAACCACATAATAACTGCCGCAACCTTGAAAAACATAATTATCCTTGCACAGGAAAATGTTGCTGCAAACCCGCCGATGGCTACTTATAAAAGTTCAGCGCGGCAAAAATTCAGTGCACGCTTTCAGGAATATTATGATGCCGATGAACGTCGCATTAAACAGGAACTAAAAGACGCAACGACTAATTCCGAATTAAAATCGCTGTTCGGAGACCAGCCTATAATTCCGCTTGACGGATATAACGAAGAATTAAATAACACCTTGCATACTAATACTTCGTTTTCTTTATCATGGATTCGTCCGCTTTCAATTATAAAAACATTCTTAACCGTCTATTTTTCAGAACCGATAAAATCTCTGCTTAACGACCTTGTAATAGAAGGATTTTTTAATAATCCGAACTATAAAACACAATTTTCTTCCACTGTTTATGCATGCTCCGCCTGTCTGGATCAGATAAAAGAATTTGAAAAAGAATTTAATGCCAACGGCAAGTTTAATATTACCATGATAGAAGGCTATATCCGCGACAGTCATAAAAATCCGGAATTTACAAAACAGCTGGAAGATACAATCGACGAAATTAACGAAGAAGCAAAAGCCCTTATGTCAAGCCATACAACATCGCTTTATGCGCTTTTTGATGCCCTTGGAGACATTCTTGTTGATGCTAAAAAAGCAAAAAATGAAATTATCGATAATTTAAAGGTTTTGTTCCTTTCTTCAAGAAACCGCGACAGTTCAGATCTGCTTGAACGGCAGTATCCTTCCTGGGAATTTTTCTTTGATATTATGAAAAATTACACAATAATCAGTTTAAAGGCACCGCAGCAGTCATGATTTTTTTTAGAAAACCTTTTAAATATACGTTTTTTAACGCAACTCTTTTAATAATAATCATTAATTTTTTAATGTATCTTTTAACTTATTCCATGCCGCAGATAAAACTTTATCTGAGTTTAAATCCTGCCGGTTTCTGGTACTATAAAATGTACTGGCAGCCGTTTTCTTACATGTTCATACATGGAAATATTTCGCACATTATTTTTAACATGCTGGCTCTTGTTTTTTTTGGAATCGCCACAGAAAAAGCCTTAGGTTCAATAGAATTCTTATTGTATTATCTTCTTTGCGGAATTCTATGCGGATTTATTTCTCTTTTTGCCTATACTTTTTCAGGAATAAATGTTCTTCTTATGGGTGCCAGCGGCGCAATTTTTGCCGTTCTTCTGCTGTATGCAACAGCTTTTCCACGAACAAAAATTTTTATATGGGGAATTATTCCTGTTCCGGCACCAATTCTTGTTTTAATCTATACAATAATTGAATTAAAAAGCCAGATTTTCTCAAGATACTCTTCGGTAGCGCATCTTACACATTTATCCGGATTTGTCGTAGGCTATCTTTATTTAGTAATCCGCATGGGAATTCATCCTTTAAAAATATGGAAAGACACTTACCGAAATTAACAAAATTTATCGTTTTTTTTACAGTTGGTACTCTGTTTTTTCCGCTGAAACCGTATGCTCAGGAACTAACCCAGCAGCGTTCAATTCAACTTAACCTTTGGGCCGGGCTTGACGCATATCCTGAAAACTATACCGAAGCAAATGAAAATCTTCCGGATAACAGACCGTTTTCCTACCCGATTCATCGTATTAAAGACCTTTCTGTATTTCTGCTTGAAGGAATGATTTATGGCTGGGAATTTGACTATACACCTTCTGATAAAATGCGGAATGTAAAAGAATTTTTTGAACGGAAATCTATAAAAAGCCTTGGCGAAGATTCAAAAAAAATAATATATAAAAAACCAATTCTTGATGAAGGAAAATTTTCTGTCTGGATTGAATTTATACGAAGTCCAGAAATGATTTCGTATTTAAATTACTGGGAATCATCTAAACATGACAAGGCAAAAGGCAGAGGAACAGCTTCATTGGAAAAAGGTTTTGCCGGCATTCAGGAAGCCTGCGATTTGGCCTTAAAAGATGCCGTAAGGGAATATTACAGAACTCAAACAAAAAATAAACCAAAACAGATAACAGGCAAAGTAATCCTCAGAGGTCAGCCAAGAATTTCAGCAATTTCAGGCAAATACGTTGTTGACCTTGATTTTTTCGTAGAAACGGGTAGAATAATTTTGTATAAGCAGTTCTAGTTTTTCGATTCACTGCGGAGTTTATATAAGGAGATTAATATGAAGAAAACCTATGCTTTGTTTGTGTCTTTACTATTCGTTGTTTGTGCTGCTGTCTTTGCTCAGGAATCTTATGACATCAAGGAAGAAAAGCCGATAGATACGTCGGTTCAGATTATTACACCTAAGAATATTCATTCGGATATAAGAACTGCAACCGTAAAAATTGAATATACCCCAATGGTAGATGAAGTTAGAATTTATTATGCTTGCCTTGATGTTCAGTTTGATGAAAGTGATGCAATGAACTCTATTCTTGCATGTCTTAAAGACTTTCAGGCTGAAAACCAGTATTTTGGCTATAAATATCTTTCTAACAACCGTACAAGATTCTACAAAGATTCTAAAACCGGTTATAAAATGGCACAGTATTATTCATACGTGAAATTTTATAGATAAGGGAAATTCTAGTTATTTGCAGATAACAAGTATTTAGATTACCCGAAAATTTTTTCTGACTGCCGTATCATACTCTGAAACACATTCAGATAGTTTGATGCGGCAGTAATATTAAAGGGGAATTGATTCGTTTTACCGAATTTTTAATACCCTGATTATTCTCTGGAGCCAGGTAAAAAAATGGACATTTCAACAATTATTAAAAACCTGCACCCGCTTGAAATTAAGGTGCTTCTTAACTATTCATCTTCAGATAAATTGACTTCTGAAAAATTACAGAAAGACCTTGGATACAAAGAAGGTCATGCAAATCAGGCTTTTTCATGGCTTGGCGGAAAAGAATTAGTTAAAGTTGAAGAACGCATTCCGCACACTTTTTATGAAATTACCGAATGCGGTGTAAATCTTTCTAAGAACGGTTTAATTGAAGAACGTGTTGTTGATTTCTTGAAGAAAAATGGTGCTAAGGCTTTACCGGAAATTGCTTCCGGTCTTGGCATTGAAAATAAAGATATAGGAAGTGCTTTCGGTCAGCTTTCAAAAGAAGGCGTTTTAAAGATGAACGAAGCAAAGCAGGCTGAATATACAGGAAAGGAACTTCCTGCAAGAATCAGCGTTGCTTCTTCTCTGTTAAAAAAAGCCGAAGCCGTTGAATCAAAGCAGCTTGATTCTTCTACACTTTCTAAAGATGAAATTGCCGTTATGGCAACGCTTGCAAAAAAACGCGGTGCAGCTGACAGTCCGTTTAAAATTGTAGAGCGCGAAACAGTAATTTATTCCCTTTGCGGAAATTATAAAGAAGTTGTTGATGCCCTTAAAAAATCAGGCATTACTGGCAACGAAATTGGTGAACTTACACCAAAAATGCTTGAATCAGGTGAATGGAAAAACGGAACATTCCGCGGATACAACATTTCTATTCCGCCGGCTCGCGTAATTCCTGGCCGGACAAATCCTTATGTTCAGTTCCTTGAATCAGTAAAAGACAAGCTTACATCTTTAGGCTTTCAGGAATTTGACGGTCCGCTTGTAGAAACAGAATTCTGGAACGGAGATGCATTGTTTATGCCTCAGTTCCATGCGGCTCGCGATATCCACGATGTTTACCGCATTAAAAATCCTACACATGCAAAGACAATTGAAGAACCATATTTGACTAATGTTGCAAATGTTCACAAAAATGGCGGCAACACTGGCAGCCGTGGCTGGAACTATGAATTTGACCACGAATTTACAAAACGCCTTATCCTGCGCAGTCAGGGAACAGTTCTTTCTGCACATCAGCTGCATAAAGCAGAAATTCCTGGAAAATACTTTGGTATTGCCCGCTGTTTCCGCTACGATAAAGTTGATGCAACGCACTTGAGCGACTTTTATCAGACAGAAGGTATTGTTCTTGGAAAAGACGTTAACCTAAAAACACTTTTAGGCTTCCTTGAAATGTTTGCAAAAGAAATTGCAGGAGCTACAGAAGTTAAATATGTTCCGGGCTACTTCCCGTTCACAGAACCTTCGGTAGAAGTTCATATCAAGCATCCTGTTTTGGGCTGGTTTGAACTTGGCGGTTCTGGTATTTTCCGACCAGAAGTTACAAGAGCTATGGGCGTTGATGTTCCTGTTCTTGCGTGGGGTATCGGAATTGACCGTATGGCTTTGATGGCTCTTGGGTTGAATGATTTGAGAGAATTGTTCTGCGAAGATATTGAAAAGGTTAGATTAAGAAAGGCTAAGTTCTAATTTACGAAAGCGGCATAAACTGCCGCTTTTTTTGTTCTTTCATCAGTATACGTTATAATTTTTAAAAGCGATGAAAAATTGGAGTATTGATGAAAAAAAAAGTTATTGAAATTCTTTCAAAAAAGAAAACTCTGCTTTTTTTAATCATGTGCCTTATGGTGCATGCATTTAATGCAGGTCTATTTTATTGGTTGAAATTATTTCCTTTTACTTATCTGAATATTTTCAGTACGATTTTTTATGCAGTAGTTCTTTTAGGATTTAAGAAACATACTGAATTTTACATGGTTTTTACCTATTTTGAAATTGTCACATTTTCCTTTATTAGTGAGCTTTTTTCTGGTGGAGTTTTCTGCTACATTTTTTACGTAATCGGAATGGTTGCTGTAGTCTTTTATCTTTTGCCTTCAAAGCAGCGGATGAAACATGTTTTTCAGGGAGTAGGGATAATTTATGCGATTGCAATTTATTTCATTCGTCTTAAAACGATATGCCTTTTTCCACAGTTTCTTTCAGTAATTGATTCATGCAAAGATGAAATAGGATTTTTAAATCTGTGCATTACACTTTTTACCTTATTTTATATTTCCAATCTTTATATGGTTGAGCTAAACGCAGCTAGCGCAAAATTAAAGTATTTCAGTAACCATGATTTGCTTACAGGGCTCTTTAACCGCCGTTTTTTTGAATACATTATGAAGCGAAATAAATCAGAAAATGAAAACGAATATACAATTGCCATTTTTGACATTGATGATTTTAAAAAGGTGAATGATACCTACGGACACCAGGCCGGCGACTGTGTTATAAAAATGGTGAGCCATACACTTGAAAAAACAGTCAAAGATGAATATGTCCCGGTACGATGGGGCGGGGAAGAATTTATTCTTTACATGCCGCAGACAAGCAGCAATCAAGCTTATGAAAAACTTAAAGATTTGTCTCAAAAAATTCACAACACAATTGTTGAATTTAATGACCTTAAGATAAATATAAGTGTTACCGTTGGAATGTATACAAGCACATCTCTTACCGATTATGAAAACGCTATCCGAGAAGCTGATGACAAACTGTATTACGGTAAGCGTCATGGCAAGAATTGTGTCGTAAGATAGAGCTAAAAATATTTCGGGCTTGCTTAGACATTTTTTTTTGCAGGCTTTATAGAAATTTGTACACTTGCTCCTTAGGATTTCCGCTGTTATTATTATTCTATGGATTATCTTTTAATGGGCGTTGCTACAGCTGTTATAATAGCCCTGCTTATGTGCATTCAAAAATTCTTTGGAAGTAATAACTATAGAAATACAGTAAAATCAAAACATCCAAATTTTCAACAAAATGAAGAATCCCGCCAAAACCGCCAGGGTCAGAATGGTCAGACAGGATTTATGAATTGTCCTATATGCTCTTCTACTTTAAAA
>JAEEGK010006228.1_pt1 | contig 28754 bp, 27 predicted proteins | sample 8958771 | NCBI WGS metagenome assembly JAEEGK01 (sample SAMN16246547, study PRJNA631951) | gut metagenome | biome: gut microbiome; feature: rumen; material: SC-attached | host: Bos | place: Iran: Karaj | collected 2018-10 | reverse complement strand
AAGAACTCCGCGTTTTTCATTTTTCAAAATCTCTTTGCATTCAGCGTCTGTAATCTGCTGTTTGAATCTTCTCATTGGTCTGAACATTTGCGTACTCCTATTTCTTATTAATAAAATACAATCCCACAAGACAGATTGCAACACCCAGAACTTTGCTCCAGGTTATTGATTCATGATAACCGATAAGACCCACAAAAATCAGAATAACTGCCAGCGCCGCATTGGAAACTGTTGCCAGTGTGCTGACTTTCCAGCCTGCTTTGTAAGCAAAGATGAAGCCCACTTCAAGTCCGGTAATCACAATTCCAAGAACGATTGTGGCCCAGTTGGTGTGGGAAAATTCTTTGAGGATATTCCCGCCTTTTGTGGTGACAAAGAAGGCCAGTGCTGAAAAAAGTGTTGCCACAGCATACGTGATGGTCATGCTGGCATAGGTGTTCATTTGCACAGGGATTCCCTTAGCGCAAATCTGATAAAGTGTGTTTGCAAAAACGATGATTAAAAGAGGCCAGATGTAATTGAACATATGATGATTATAGCGAAAATGTGGTTGATTGTCAGTTGGAAAGTATAGCAAACAATCTTAAGATTTTGTACTATGAAAAAGTAACTTTGGGAAAAGAGATGGAATACTTTAATATTGATAACTACCTGGAAAAACTTATTTCGCGCTGCAAAGAATCTTTTGGCGGGCGGCTTGTTTATGCGGGGCTGCAGGGAAGTTACCTGCGTGGTGAAGCAACTGAAAACAGCGATATTGATGTGATGATTGTGCTGGATGGTTTTTCGGTAGAAGACATGAAAACTTACCGTGGTCTTCTCAAAGAAATCGGCTGGTATGAAAAATCCTGCGGCTTTATTTGTGGTAAGGCTGATTTAGCAAACTGGAATCCTCTTGAAGCGGTGCAGCTGAAATATACGACAAAAGATTTGTTCGGCAAACTTGAAACTCTTCTTCCTCCTGCAACAAGACAGGATGAAGTCAATTATGTAAAAATCAGCCTTGGAAATTTTTATCACGAAATCTGCCACCGCTACATTCATGCTGGTGACGAAAAAAGCCGCAACAAGCTTCGCGCAAGCTGCAAGCAGTTGTACTTTGTAATTCAAAATCTTCATTATCTTGAAAGCGGAGATTTTCTTTTGAAGAAGAGCGACTTGAAAGCAGCCGTGTCAGCAGAGGACTGCGAAATGCTTTGTATTCCGGAACTGCCTGATGATTATGATTTTGATAAAACTTATGCAGCAGTTATCGCCTGGTGCCAGAAGGCATTTGCAAGATTGTCTGCCATTTTCCTGTAGCCGGTCTTAGTATTGAGTTCGCTTATGGCATATTTCATAAGCTGTGTGCCGGTGCCTTTACCGTGAACCAGAGTGAAGACGCGGCCGATTTTTATAGTGTCGTCGCCATACATCCGCAACGAAGCTTCAACTGGCACCGGGCAATGACACATAGTTCAGCGTGGAAATGATAGTTTTAATGAAGCTCGAAATTTGGCTAATTAATCTGAATCAGGTAAAAACAGTATGTCTGCACAAGTTGCCATTCATCAAGTTATAATATATAAAAGGAAACTATGGACTATATAATAGAAAGAATAGACAAAAATAACTATGCTTTATTTGATGATATGGTGTTCTGGCGGGAAAATGGTTTTGAAAGAGCGCCTTCTCGGGCATCTGTTTCTGAGCAGATGAAAAAGGAATTATCAAACCCGAATTTGTATGTCTATGCTGTTAAGGCAGACGGCCGCTTTGTCGCTTGGATTTCTCTGATTTATATTCCTAAAATTGGAAGCAGATGGAACGGACACGGACATATTTACGTAGATGAGCTTTGGGTTGAGCCGAATTTCCGTGGCAAAGGCTATGCAAAAGCCCTGTTGAAAAAAGCTGATGATTTAAAAATTGAGTTAAAAGCAACAGGTATCCGTCTGTATGTAAATGTGAACAACCCGGCTGCAAAAAATCTATATGAGCGTTGCGGATATAAAGCAGACGGTCAAGCTGATTTTATGGTGAAATAACTTTAAGCAGGCAGCTGGCTAATAGAAAAGTATTAAACTCTCGGCACGAATGAATAAAACGAACCTGCCAAATTAGTTGCTTAATATGCTTTTGATAAGCATTTCTGATATTTCGTCTTCGACTTTTTTATGTTTTTTAAGTGAAAATTTTGTATATATTGCATAGGCGGTCAAACCTGCTGCTAAATAAATAAGCTGCATAACAGCTGATTGCTGATTATTCAAAACTGCGGCAATCAATACAATCAAAAGAAAGAATAGCGCAAAATAAGAAGCCAAAGATTTCCTTACAATAAAATATACTTTCCGTGTATTTCCATTATCAGTGATAGAACCTTGTATAGTATATTTTGGAAAATAGTCAGCTTTTCTTGATAAGTTTGGATATTGCATATCGAATTTGCAGATATTGCAGAATCCACGGAATGGCTTATTGATTTCATTTAAGTCAAAAATACTTTCAGAATCAATCAGCTTGTTAATGCGCTCTGATATTTCTTCCGCTGTAAAAACAGTTTCAAAATTGACTTCTTTCATTTTTTCTCTCCTATGTCTGAATAAATCAAATCTGTTATCTGCTCCATAGACAGCTCTTGTTCTATTTTTGTTTCCATAAGAATGTCGAAATAATATGCGTATATCTGATTTTGATACAGCTTTTTGGCAAGCTCAAACAATGGCTTATACCAATCAGCGTACATAATTCCTTCAAGTATAACAATTTCGCATTGCCTATTCTATCTTTCCGCTTTCATCGCGTGTTTGCATTCGTACATTTCTTTGTCTGCAATTCTTTCGGAGTCGTGGATTGAGTAATTCTGGTTTGATGTACAGATAGCGTGACCATATGCAAAGCTTAATTTGATAGGCTTATTTTCCTTCTGATTAAATTCGTCGATTCTGTTGTTAAGATCTTTTACGATTGACTGATATTCAGCCTCAGGGTCTTCGCCGTATATTATTGCCAAAAATTCATCACCACCGGTTCTGAATGTTTCTCCATGTTCGCCTACGGCAGCTTTAAGAATATTGGCAGCAGCCTGAATGAATTTGTCTCCTTCATCATGACCTAAATTGTCGTTGACCTTTTTCAGATAATTAAGATCCAACGTCATTATAGCAAAGGTAAAGCCTTTTTCACCTTGTTCTCTGCTGCTAATAAGTTTTCCGGTGAGTTCCGATTCTTTTTCGATATAAGCGCCTTTGTTTAAAAGGCCTGTAAGAGCATCGGTTCGGGAGGCAATCTTATATTTTTCTGCAAGTGCAGCCTGGCGGTTTCGAATAATAGATAATCTGAAAAGGTAAATAAGTATAACAAAAAGATATGCGAAATAGAAAAGCCGCATGATTCGGCCCCATTCTGTCATGTGTCTTGCTGCCTTTGCATATATTGCTATATCAACTCCCCAGACAAGCTCATTGACAAGCGACATTGTATTGATAAATATCGATATTTCGGGATGCTTTAATTTCTTTCTGTTTCTAATCTCTTTATATATGAAGTATATTTCTATAAGAGCGATAACGGCGAAAAGGATAGCCGACAGTAAAAATAATCTGTATAAGGATACATTGAAGAAATACGAAGCTGCTGCTTCGATAACAAACAATACTGCGACTGCTGCACCGATTATATGCGAAAATCTCTTGTGCGGATATTTGGTAATAGCATCACACTTTACAGCCAGAGGGAAGCATATAAGAAGTGCAAGAGCGTATTTAAGTGAATTAATGAATTCCGGCCGGCCGGTAAGTATCTGTATTACCTGAGATTCTATTGTAAGAAGGGTTCCCAATATTAAAGAATGAAAGCCCCATGCATAGAATGCGGTTTTTTCTTCGCGCTTTCTGTCTATTGCAAACTTTGTATAAAAAAGTGTTGATACTCCAAAGAATATTATAAAGATACTCAAAAGGAAGCGCGGCATTCTTGATCTGATTGTAGAAAAAATATAATCTGACGCTTTCTCTATACGCATTTCAAGAATAAATGCAGAATATTCTGTAGGCGTAATAGCCATAGAGATTTCATTATACTTATCCATTGTGTTGATTGGCACAACCTGAACAGTAAGCCCGATATCTTTACCAGAGAGATGGGCTGCATTCTGTTTATACTCATAGATAGTTCTTGAACCTAATTCTTTAGAACCAGAATAAGAACTGCCTTCTGGCGCGGTTGTATAAACGGTAAAATCTATACCTCGAGAGAAAAAACAAATTGCTTCGCCGCCTTTAAGATTGCAGCTTTCAGGAATCTGATAATGGATAACCTTTTCTTTTAAAACGTCGTCTCTTGTAAAAACCAGTTTTTCAATATTAAAGACATTGCCTTCATCATCATACCAGCCTTCACTGCAATCAAAATAATCGCCTTTTTCAACAATAATCTGATTTCCATCTGTACGTTCGGCTTTAATCAACACAGAGCCCAGCCACATTACAAAGATGAGCGTATAAACTAAAAGATAAATATTATGTTTTCTGTATTGTGCTTCCATACATCTATATTAACATGTAATTCGTATTTGGGGGATTTTTTTTGTTAGGGCTGTATGGTGGTGGGGGGCGGTTTTTCCGCTGCCGGAATTGACTCTTAATACATTCAGTTTCGCCATTTTGCTTTCTGTGAATATCTGATGAAGGCTGATTTGATTCTGCTGAAAGTATAAACTCGTAATGCGGATTCCGCAAGCTTGCAATTTCTGTCTTGGCATTGCGCCTTTTGCATAAGTTCATTATACTTTTAGCACTTCACTTATAAGGAAATTACAATGGCTATAAATTGTGGAATCGTAGGCTTGCCGAATGTCGGCAAGTCGACAATTTTTTCGGCTTTAACTTCTGCACCGGCAGAAGCGGCAAACTATCCGTTCTGTACAATCAACCCGAATATCGGCATAGTCGATTTGCCAGATTCTCGGCTTGATTATCTTGCTGAAAAATTCCAGTCAAAGCGCAAAGTGCCGGCAACAGTTGAATTCGTAGACATCGCCGGTCTTGTAAAGGGCGCATCAAAAGGCGAAGGCTTGGGCAACCAGTTTCTGGCAAACATCCGCGAAGTCGGCGTTATTGCGCATGTTGTGCGCTGCTTTGAAAACCCGGACATTGTGCATGTCAACAACAAGATTGACCCGGCCGACGACATTGAGACAATCAACATGGAACTTGCCTTCGCCGACCTCGACACCGTGAACAAGCGCATCGAAAAGGCACAGCGCGCAAGCCGCGTTATGGGCAAAGACGAGCAGAAAAAAGCCGCCGTTGTACTCGGTGCGTTAGACAAAATAAAGCCTCTGCTTGAAAACGGAAAAGCGGCACGCATTGCAGATTTGACTGATGACGAAAAAGAAGCCATCTACGACTGCCACCTTATCACGATGAAGCCGCAGATGTATGTCTGCAACGTTGACGAAGACGGAATAAAAAACGGTAACGCTTATATTGATACAGTAAAAAAAATTGCGGCAGAAGAAAATTCAGATGTCGTAGTTATCTGCGGAAAATTTGAAGCTGAGCTTGCCGAGATGGGCAGCCCTGAAGAGCGGCTTGAATTCTTGGGCGAGCTCGGCTTAAAAGAGAGCGGACTTTCTGTGCTTGCGCGTGCGGCCTATCATCTTATGGGCTTGCGCACATTCTTGACGGCCGGCCCGGACGAAAGCCGCGCCTGGACGATTCATGCCGGAGACACTGCACCGAAAGCAGCCGGTGTAATTCATACAGACTTTGAGAAAGGCTTTATCAAGGCAGAAGTTTATGCTTTTGATGACCTTGTAAAATATGGCAGCGAAGCCGAAATCAAGGCTGCCGGAAAATACCGCATTGAGGGCAAAGACTATGTCGTTCAGGACGGCGATGTAATCTTCTTTAAGTTCAACGTCTAGCGCATGCCTCATTTGCGGTTGTGCATAAAAAAAGCTGTCTAAGCTGTAACGTCACGCCGAATTTAGTTCGGCATCTGCCATAAATGGGTGCTGAGACCCCGAACCAAGTTCGGGGTGACGCATGTTACTAATCTTTAGACAGCTTTTTTTGTCTGCGCGCTTGGCGCTTATTTTGTCGTAAGGCGTTCAACGCGGCCAGAGAATCTGGTGAGCGTCATTTCGCCTTTAAGCTTCTGCAAGTCAAGCATTGTAAGCTTGTTGCTGTTGATTTTCACGTTTGTCGTTACGGTGTCGCCGTCTGCAAAGGTGATTGTCATCAAAGAGCCGGCAACGCTGTATGACATAACTGAATTCGGGTCGTCGCTGTAATAGCATACGCCGTTGTATTTTACGAGCGGATAAATCTTGCCGTTGTCTGCAAACCAGAGGCCTTCATCATCAAAAGTGCCGCTTTTTGAGCTTGTGTTCAGCCACATTCCCATAACATTTACGTCAGCAACAGGTGCTTTTGCTTTTTTCAGAGCCGGAATAATGTTAGACTTTTTCAGTGTTATATTCTCGTCTGCATTGCCCGGGTTTTCTATAGAAAGCACATCGTCTTTGACACTTACAAGATTAACCACAGTCTGTCCGTTTTCGGCTGTCATAATGAGCTTGTTGCCGTCAACAGCATAAGCCATTGTGTCTTTCGGGTCATTTGAATAGTAGTAAGACTTGCCTTCTTTTGTAAGAAAGTAAAGCTTACCGCTGTTTGTAAACCACAAACCGCGGTTTTCTACTTTGCCGTTGCTGTATGTCCAGTCAATCCATTTGCCGGTAAGATCAACGTCTTCAACCTGCTGTTTCTGGGGTTCAGCCGGTTTTTCTGTCTTTACGGTTTCAGCTGTTCCTGTTGAAGGCTGTGCTTTTTTCGCACTTCCGCATGAAACAAAAAAACAAAGAGTGAGGGATAGAATCAGCAATAAGCCGATAATTTTTTTCATAATTTCCTCCTTAATTTATCATTAAGGCAGTCTGAAACTGCCCGGATAGAACAAAATGATATTGCCGTATTTCTGCTGGTTCTGTCCGCAGTTTAAAGGCAGCTCCGGCAATCAATAATCAATTGACTATTTTAGGCTCTTCTCCTTCATATCTTGTCATTGTAAGAATTAACGGCGGTGTATCGGGAATTGTGATTGTCATCTGATTGTTCTTGATTTTGACAATTCCCTTTATGATGCTGTTGTCCGGAAATTTCAATGACAGACCGGCACCGGAGATTTTATATTTCATTATAGAAGTTTCAAGCTCGCTTGTGTAATAAGTGCCGTTTGCCTTAAAAAGAATCTGCACGATTCCCTTCGGCTTAAACCAAAGCCCGAAGTCCTCGACTTTTCGGTTATTGGAAATTGTCCTCAAGAATTCTTCATCGTCTGTGGAAAGGTTTACCCACATTCCCCTGACGTTTATGTTTTTGATTACTGGTTCTTCTGTTTTCTTAGATGATGCTGTATTAGAAGCGGAAGGTGTAGTCGCACATGAAGCGAACAGGCTGATAAAGAAAGCAGTAAAAATAAAAGCTGTTGAAAACTTTTTCAATTGGACACTCCTTATTGAAAAAAGACAACGGACATGCTGCCTTCCATTCTGTTTTGGAAAGCAGCAGAAGGTTTATCTTAGGTTCGGCTCAACAGTACATTCGTCGAGAGCCGCAATGATTTTAGACTTATCCATGTTGCGCCCGATGAATACAAGCTTGACCATTCTGTCGCCGAGCTTTTCGTCCCAGTTCTTTGCAAATTCAGGGTCGCTTGCAAGTGCCTTCTTAATCTGACCTTTCGGGGCTGTCGCCATCCAGTCGCCTGAATAAGAAGCCGAAATCTGCTTGCCGGCCTGCTCAAGAATGAATGCTTCATCGTTGTCGTCAGCAAACCAAACAATGCCCTTTGCACGTATAACCGAATTCGGCCAGTTCGCTGCAAAATTTTCGAGCTTCATGCGGTCAAAAGGCTTCCGCACATAATAGACGAATGTGCTGATGCCGAATTCATCGCCATGCTGGTGGCCTTCGCCGTGGTCATGGCAGCAGTGGCCGTGCTCGTGGTCGCAGTGCGAATGGTCTTTGCCGTCATCATGGTCGTGATGATGCTCGTGTTCATGGTGGTGTTCGTGTTCATGCTCATCATGGTCGTGCTCATGTTCGTGGTGATGATGCTCATGCTCGTCTTCATCGTGGTCATGGTGCTCTTCATGTTCATCATGCTCTTCAAGCTCTTTAATCCAGCCTGCTGTTGAATAGACTTTTTCAAAGTCAAAGGCGTTTGTGCCGAGAATGTCCTTCAAGTCTACAACGCCTTTCTGCGTTTCAATCATCTTGGCAGACGGCTGCAAAGTGCGTACAACTTTCTTGACAATGGCAAGCTGTTCAGGCGTTACAAGGTCAGTTTTGTTAATCAAGATTGTGTTGCAGAATTCAATCTGCTGAATGAGCAGCGCTTCAATGTCGGTCTCTTCAAGGTCTTTTTTCAAAAGGCTGTTGCCGCCGGCAAATTCGTCAACAAGGCGCAGTGCATCAACGACAGCAACAATGTTGTCAAGCTTGCACACAGCCGGAATCGACCTGTCGCCGGTGTTGCCGCTTAAAGCTTCTATAGACTGGGCAATCGGCATCGGTTCGCAGATTCCGCTCGCCTCAATCAGAATGTAATCGAATTTATTTGTTTCGCACAGCTTGATAATCTGATTCATCAAGTCTGTCTTTAAGTTGCAGCAGATGCAGCCGTTCTGAAGCGGCACGACAGAGTCTTTGTCTTCTTCAACGATGCTTGCTTCTTTTGCGATAAGGCTTGCGTCGATGTTTACTTCGCCAATATCGTTGACGATGACCGCCACTTTGTATCCCTTCTGGTTGTTAAGAACGTAATTCAGAAGAGTTGTTTTGCCTGCACCGAGATAACCGGTGAGCAGGGTAATAGGAATGAGATTCTTTTTCATACATCTAATATAGTAAAAAACTGGAACACTGGCAACAATAAAAACTGAAGCTACCGCGCCGAGTGTCTGTGGCTGTTGCACAACCGTAAAGGCACACAAACCTGAAAAGGATTTATTTAGGGGATTGTAATATCTTTTTAGCTTTATGCACAAAAAAAGCTGCCCTTCGGGGCATCAGCCCGTCCAGTGCAGCTTTTCGGGTTTGCATAAAGCTTTATCTGAAAAACTAGTTTATTCGGCAAACCCTGCCAGTTTTCGCTTCCGCAAAAACTGGCTTTAGTCTTAGTAGATAATGTCATTCCCGTGCTCGCTCGAAGCTTCGCTGCGAATGACACGGGAATCTTGCTCAATGACCAATCTATTTGATTTCGTAGATCCAGCCTTCAGGAGCTTTGATTGTGCCCATCTGAATGCCTGTCAAAGTTTCGCGGAGCTTGTTCAATACAGGCCCCATCTCGTCTTTGCCTTCGTTGAAGATAATCTCTTTGCCGTGGTCGTTGATTTTGCCGACCGGCGAAATTACAGCAGCAGTGCCGCACAAGCCGCATTCTGCAAAATCAGCAAGTTCGCTCTTGTTAATCTTGCGCTCTTCAACTTCCATGTTGAGATAATCTTTTGCAACCTGAACCAAAGAACGGCGTGTGATTGACGGCAGAATTGAATCAGACTTTGGTGTAACAAGCTTTCCGTCTTTTGTTACGAACAGAACGTTTGCGCCGCCTGTTTCTTCGATATATGTGTGAGTTGCAGGGTCTGTGTACATATTCTCTGCAAAGCCGTTGTTGTGTGCGTCAACGATGTTGTACAAAGACATAGCATAGTTCAAACCGGCCTTAATGTCGCCTGTACCATGAGGAGCGGCGCGGTCGAGGTCAGAAAGTCTTACTGTAATAGGTTTTACGCCGCCCTTAAAGTATGGGCCGACCGGCGTAACAAGAATGCGGAACTGATATTCAGTTGCAGGCTTAACGCCGATAACTGCGTCTGAGCCGAACATATATGGGCGAAGATAAAGTGTTGCGCCGCTTCCGTAAGGCGGAACCCAGTCTTTGTTAGCCTTAATAACGTCCAAGCAAGCCTGAACGAAGCGCTCCTTCGGAAAAACAGGCATTTCAAGCCGTTTGCATGATCTTTCCATGCGTTCAGCATTCAGGTCTGGGCGGAAAGTAACGATTCTTCCGTCTTGAGTTGTATATGCCTTGAGACCTTCAAAACAAGTCTGGGCATACTGCAAAACGCCGGCACATTCTGTGATGCAAACTTTGTCGTCTTTTGTAAGTTTGCCGTTGTCCCATTTGCCGTTCTTGAAATTGGCAACAAAACGCTTGTCTGTCTTCATGTAACCGAAAGGCAGGTTTCCCCAATCAAGATTTTTCTTTCCCATAATGAACCTCTTCTTTAATTCTAATTGATTTACTTTAGTATAAATGCAGTTTTTTGTAAACGGCTTTATATAAACTTTATGTAAACTGTTAGTTTAAAATAACTACTGTTTTCTGGCGGCCGGCTTTACAAAGCGTATGCCGCGCATTAAAAGCGCATCAATAAGCGTTTCAAAATAGCCTTCGTACATTGCTTCGGTCTCTTCATGGTCGTGAATCAGAATCAGCTGCTCAGCTTTTACACCGTCCGGGGCTGCACCTGTGTCTGGTGCTTCGCCATAAGGCGAGCCGAAGCGGACGTTTGCCCTTGAGATTGAATCTTCGACTGTAAAGCCCGAATTCGGGCGCACCTGCCACTCGGCATAATCAAAAGTCCATTTTGTGTCGCACAAGCTGCCCTGGTCTTGGCGTATGCCGGCCTTTTCATATTCAGCCGGAAGAATGTTGCTCTGGTCAAGCTGGGTAAAGCCGTGCTCTTTGAGATATTGCTGAAGCGAGTCTTCGTTCTTGCCGCCGCCGTCGCCAAACGGAAAACGGAACAATTTGAAAGGCCGCTTGACGCCGGCTTCTTTGTACAAAGATTCAAGTATTTCTTCTGCTTTTTCGATTTCTTCAACAGCCTGCTCAAAAGAAAGCTCGCTGAAATGCGGGTGCGTAAGGCTGTGATTCTGAATGAGAAAGCCATTCTTTAAGGCGTAAATTGCATTTTGTCTGTAGTAATTTATGCGTTCGCACCAGCTGAACATTACCGGCACAATCTGCTTTTTGTTTAGAAAATCAACTATAGAAGGTGTCAGTTTTGAAGGAATATCATCAATTGTTAAATAAGCCGTTGTCATAAATTCAGTTTACTATCATTTTATGCAAAACTCAAGAAGCAGAAGCTTCAAGACTTGCCTGCAAATCAACTATGCTTATTTCTTGTGGAAAATCAGCGTCTTTCTCGGAACAGACCGAAACTATACAGTCTGCTTTTGGCAGATAAGACTTGCAGAAAAAGCCGGTGTGGCTGCCGTTTTTTATGATTTCATCGTCAAGAACAGAAAACTCTGACAAAGATTGTGCAAGTCCTTTGCCGATTGCCTTGATGTAGCTTTCTTTTCGCGTCCAGAGCTTACTGAAAACTGCATCTGTTTCTTCGGGTGTTTTTTGCGAGAGTACCAATGCCGCTTCTTCTGGCGTAAAGCATTTTTTGCAGATGCCCGGCCGGCACTTTCTTATAGTTTCAATGTCTACGCCCACCGGCAAAGACGAAACGGCGGCCGCGGCGTAATTTCCTGCATGAGAAATGCTTATGAACACGCCGTCAAAGCCCTTGAGCGACGGTGCGCCATGCTTGTCAAAGCTGATTTCAGCAGGCAGCGGCACTTGCTTGCACGTGCGGCGCAAAGCTTCGTCAAGCAGCAGCCCCGCGCCGAGCGAACGCGCCCTGCCAATCTGGTGAGAATAGGCGAGAGCTTTTTCTTGCCTTTCCTTTGATGCGAATTTCAAAAACTTGTTGAAAATGCCTTCATCGTTCAGAAATTCAATTGAAGCAAGAAAAAATTCCATGTTTTTAGTGGTTGCCGCAATCGTGGCTTCCGCAGCCGTGGTCTCCGCACTTGTGACCTTCTTCATGTTCATGGTCGTGGTGGTCGCATTTTATATCCGGATTGAATATAAGTCTGCCTTTTGCAAATGATTCTGCGGCTTCGTCTGCACTGCCTTTTACGCCGCCATAGACTTTGATACCGGCTTCGGCAAGTGCTGTCTGTGCGCCGCTGCCTATTCCGCCGCAAATAAGAGCGTCAGTTTTTTTGTCTTTTAAGAAGTCTGCAAGCGCGCCGTGCCCGCTTCCGTTTGTCTGTTCAATTGAAGATGAAACAATTTTGCCGTTTTCAATGTCAAAGAATTTGAATGCTGCTGTATGCCCAAAATGCTGGAATACTTCACCGTTTCCGTAAGTTACTGCCAGTTTCATAATGCAAGCTCCTTTTTATGCAACATATCACGTCGGCGATAATCAATCAAGTTAAACAAAGCTCGTTCTTGACAGGGTTCGTTCATTTCTTAATGCAAACTTAATTTATCTTTAATGGAAAAAATGTGCTATAAGTTGTACAATAACATCTAAGATTTAGTTATCTTTCATAAGTAAAAAAGTGAAGTCAACTTAATTTTTTATGGAGGGATGATGAAAAATCTTAATTCTACCTGCTTTAATGCTGCTGTTATCTTGTGTTTGCTGTGCTTCCTTTTTTTTACCGGCTGTACAACAGTCTCTACCGCGAAAATTCCTGAAATTCGATTTGATGCAGAGAACGGCGTTTACACAGCCGCCGCCGTTTCTTACGGTTCAGACACAAAGCAGAAATTCGACATTTTCCTGCCGGACGATTATAAGTCAAAAGAAAATATCGACATTATTGTTCTTATTCATGGCGGTTCATATTATGCGGGCAGCCGCCTCGATTTGCGCGGTACATGCATTGATATGACGAAAAGAGGAATTGCTGTTGCAACAATCGATTATCGTCTTGTTTCGCCTGTAAACAATGTTTTCTTAAAGGAAATGTTTGAAGATGTCTGCCTCGCGATAGACAAAATTGCGTTTGTCTGCCATGCAAATAATATAAAGCTTGATAAGGCGGCTCTTATGGGCTTTTCTGCCGGCGCACATTTTGCAATGCTCTACAGCTATAAAATGATAGAATCAAGCCCGCTCGATTTAGTTTTCTGCATAGATTATGTAGGCCCTGCTGATTTGAGGGATGAAACTTTTCTTGCCAAAGTGGAAGACAAACGCTTTGAAAAGCTGGGCAAAATGTTTAAGAAACGCCTCGGTGTTGAAAACATGAGGGATGCAATCCCATATTTTATGGATTATTCACCGGTTGAATACATTACACCGTCAAGCATTCCGACAATATGTGCTTACGGCAAAAAGGACGAAATCGTACCGTTTTCTGAATGTGAAACGCTCAAAAGGACATTCGACAGTCTCGGCTGCACTTATGAGCTGACTGTGTTCCCGAACAGCAACCATCCTCTTAATGCGCCAGAAGATGCGCCGCTGCACGAAATTGTTACGGGTCAGATTGAAGACTACATGAAGAAATACTTCTAAAAATACGGCTGTCTTGCAAAAATAATTGCAGACAGCTTTTTTTAGCCTGAATTTACCTGCATGTTCTTGCAAAAGTTTGCAGTATTTTGCAAATAATGCACTATTTTAGCAGATTATGCTTCCCAAAACAGAGAAAAAACGCTAGTATAAGCTCTCTTGAGTCTGCAGAGAAATCTGCATGGAACGGCTGCAATTAAGACAAGCCGTATAATAGCAAAGCATAAATGCTGTGCGTCGTTAGTTTTTTCCTGTTACAGAGGGGCTTGAAAAGCCAGCCCTTGATGATTTCCGGTTCATGAATTGTGCGATAGACAGCAATGTGCTAAAGGATTGAACATGGAAGAATCTATCTCTTTTGAAGACCTCGGTCTTAACGAGGAAACTCTTGCGGCCGTTGCTGCAAAAGGTTTTGAACAGCCTTCTCCGATTCAGGTGCTTGCAATACCGCGCCTTTTGAACGGAGATGCAAACATTATCGCAAAAGCCAGAACGGGCACAGGTAAAACTGCCGCGTTCGGCATTCCGCTTGTACAGACAATCAAAGAAGACAAAGGCAAAGTCTGCGCACTTGTGCTTACACCAACACGCGAGCTTGCATTGCAGGTCAGCAAGGAAATTGATTCGCTTCATGCCGGTAAATTTCCGCGCATTGCTTCAGTTTATGGCGGCGCGGGCATGGGCGAACAGCTCAGAGCTCTCCGCCGCGGCGTTGAGATTGTAGTAGGTACGCCGGGCCGTGTAAAAGACCATCTTGAACGCGGTTCGCTCAACATCGCGGACATCGATTATTTCATTCTTGATGAAGCTGACGAAATGCTCGACATGGGCTTTATCGAAGACATCGAAGAAATTTTCAGCCAGGCAAACCCGAACAGCCGCGTTCTGCTTTTCTCTGCAACAATGCCGCAGCCTATCTTGAACATTGCTTCGCGCTTTATGGGCGATTACGAAATTGTAGAAGAAGAAGCCCGCCCTGAAGAGCCTGTCTTGACAGAGCAGCGTTACTGGGTTGTGCGCGAAGGCGAAAAGATAAATGCGCTCGTGCGTCTTATCGACATTTCAGAAGATTTTTACGGCTTGATTTTTACACAGACAAAGTCTGACGCCGACATGGTTGCCAAAGAGCTTGATGACCGCGGCTATCAGGCTGCGGCGCTTCACGGCGATATTGCACAGGTTCAGCGCGAAAAGATTCTTGCACGCTTTAGAAGCAAGAAGACGCGCATTCTTGTTGCAACAGACGTAGCCGCACGCGGCATTGACGTTACAGGTCTTACTCATGTTGTGAACTACGCAATGCCTTTTGACGGTCCGACATACATTCACCGCATTGGCCGCACTGGCCGTGCCGGTGCAAGGGGCATGGCTTTTACGCTTGTGCGCCCGGAAGAGCGCAGAAAAATCAATTATTTGAAAAAAGTCTCAGGCGGAAATCTTGAAGAAGCAGAAATTCCTTCAATTGATGAAGTTTTGAACGCGAAAAAGAAACGCCTTTTTGACGAAACTTTGCGCAAACTCGGTCTTTTTCAGCCTGAAAAGACAGATGCCGATTTTGAAGATGAAATCGAAGAAAACGAAGTTGTTGCAGAAGAGCCATGTGCAAATCTTGAAAACGAAGTAATCGTTTCTTCTGAGCATGAACCGCTGAATGAAGAAGCCGCTTCTTTCGGCGAAGTTTCAGATTCTCTCGACGATTTGATTGACAACGCCGGAGACGATGCTCTTGATATTCCGCAGACTATAGAATTTGCTGCCCCGAAAGAACCAAAAGAGCCTAAGAAGCCAATGCTTAAAGCTGCTTCAAAAGACTTTGTGGAATTAGCGGACAGGCTTTGCGCTGATCAAGACCCGCGCGCTGTTGTCGCGGCTCTACTTGAAGAACAGTTCGGCGAGCAACTTGACCGCAGCCGCTATGGCAATGTAAACACTTTTAGCGGCGCACCTCTTTCAAAGCAGATTCGCCTTTATGTAAGCCTTGGCCGCCGCGACGGCATGGGACGTCCCGAAGTTGCGCGCTTCTTTTCAGACTTGCTCCATATTCCTGGAAGACTTGTTGACCGCATTGAAGTTACGGAGAATTTCTCGCTTGTAAGCCTGCCGCCAGATGCGGCCATGCGCGCCCTCGATATGACTAAGCGCGACAGACAGCTTCCGCACATGCACATAGACACTAAGGCAAACGACTTTGCCGAAGTTTCTGGCAAACGCGGTGGCAGAAATTTCCAGGGCGGCAAACGCTTTGACCGTCCGTTCAGACCAGAAAGAGAAGGCCGCGGCGACCGTGGCGAAAGACGCGGCGGCTTTGACCGCGGTTCAAGGCGAGACGGCGGTTCAAGACGCTCTAAACAAAAAGAGATGATGCCGATGCAGTACCGCACAAGCAATGCAAGCCTTTACAAAAAGCACAAGAACTGCGATTAATTCATGCTGAAATTTCAGCTTAAATAAGAAGCGGCACCTGCCTTAAAACAGCAGAGTGCCGTTTTTTTTGCCGCATCACGCATCATTAGCCGCCCTGACAAGTGCAGTACATAAAATCTGTGCTGAAAAGAAACCTTAATTGCGGTGAAGGTTTTTCCAGCGGATGAACGGTGATATACGTTGCGCTTTGTTCCTTTTTATATTCCGGCTCTGAAACAAGAGTTATGTCATTCAAAGTTTCAATGATTTTTGTCTGTTTGTTATATCCGCTGCATAAAGTTAGAACCGTGATTCTGTCGTAATAGTTTGCCGCACATATACGCGACAATTCTTGTATGAACCGTGTTTTTGAGCAAGTAATAAAATGAATGCGGTTTTTCTTTTCGTAAATATGAAAGTTATTGTTATAGTCTACAAAAACAGCAAGCGGCTCTTTGCATTTAACGTCAAATGAATTAGTCGCATAAAAAGTGTAGCTTCCATCGGCATTCCAAATGTCTGTGTGTTTCTTGCAAGTTATAAAGCCAATCAGAATAAAAACAAATCCGGCTAAAACAATGAGATTTCTTTTCATGTCACAAATTATAAAAAAGGAATATGTCAAAATTATGGCAGAACGCAATTCTTTTGAAAAAATCCGCTTTTTTAATGGAAATTGCGGATGTTTCAAGAGCTTGTCGGTTTGCGTTTGGGCGCAATAACAGAAAGGCTGTCTGATAGCTTAGCTTTCAGACGGCCTTTTTCGTTCATGGCTACAGCAGGTTCCGTTTTAGCTTATAAAGATATTCTGTTGCGAATTGAATCTTTGTCGGGTTGAAGAAACTGAATCTTGCATCTGCGGCATAATCAATTTCAGATTCAATAGGTGCTTGCATGTGCTTTGCAGAAAGACCGGCGGCAATTTTCTCATTTTCTTTAGGAAAAATGAAATATGTGTTGTCCAGCGTTGAAAGGGTTATGCACATTCCGTATTTGTCACGATAAGCATATTCAGTGTGAATCGAAAGCAAAGTTTCAGACGCAAAAAAGAGCGTTTCTGGTTCAGGCTTGCCGTAATCTTTGAATGTAAGATAGAAGCCTTCTTGATTGTGAATCAAGCGGCCTGTTCCGCAGTTTATAAAATTTTTAGCATTCGGCAACGATTCAATGTGAACGATGCAGTCGAGCTTATAAGTTCCGGCCTTTATTTCATCTTCGACTGTCTGCCGCTCTCATTCGTACCAATCCGGAATATGAGCTGTCGCTACTGATTGAACAGCTTCTCCGGCTGTTTGCTCAAGCTGACCGTATTCGTTCATCAGCCATGAAGTGCCGCAATTTCCACAGAAAAGCGCCGCGCCGCTCGACTGCATTGTTCCGTCTTTTTTGCAGGCTGGGCATTTATAAAGCGGCATGTGCAATCCTTCCGCTCTGAACGGTGCATCAATTTTCAGCTTATTAGTCAGCTGCCATTTATATTCATCGTAAGAAAGAGCTTCTTTAATGGCTTTGTTAATCTCATCTGTTGAAGCATTTTTGAGTTTGTCCGGGCTGAACAAAAGTTTCATCTCTGCTTCAAGGCGCACGCCTTTGCGCATTTTAAGATTCCAAATAGGCTGCTGCAAATAATTTCCGTGCATGTTCAGCGTTACAAGCGGAACGCCCATAAGCTTTACGAGCTTTCCCACAGATGCCGGCAGCTCAGATGAAGTGCCGACGTTTGCATAGCGTGCTTCGGGATACATTACAAAAATGTCGCCGCGCTCAAGCACTTTCTTGATGTTGCGGATGAGCGCTATGTCGTTGACGAATTTGCGCGTGCCGAGGCAGCCAATCTGTCGGTATGCCCATTCGCCATAATTTTCAAAGCCTTCAAGCTCTGAAACATAATTCGCTCTATGCGGAAAAATGGCAAGTGGCGTAACGCAAAAATCGTTAAATGCGTGGTGCGTGCCTAAAAGAATGTACGGCGGCTTTACGCCTTTCATATTCAGTTTATGGATTTTGAGATGCGTGCCGCGCGTTGCTAGCAGGCTCCAGCCCCAAGCTATGGGCATTGCCCACCATGCCTGCCGCGGCGGAATTTTATCTCTGTCAAATGGCTTTGTGATAATCTTTTTCATGTTTTACATTCATTTTAATGGAAATTATGGATGTTTCAAGAGCTTGGCGGTTTGTTCAGTTTTGCAGAATAAAAAGAAACCTATGGCGGTTAAGGTTGTTATCAATGTAATTAGTTTTACAGACCACATAGGAGTATCGCAAATGAAAAAAATCACAATCTGTCTTTTAGTTGCATTTATCTGTGCCGCGGCTGTGTTCGCGCAGTCTGCAAGCCGCACAATTTCTGTTTCGGGCAGCGGTTCTGTAAAAGTTCCGGCTGACATGGCAAAGCTTACATTTTCTGTGCTCACAAAGGAACAGACCGCGCTTGATTCAGTGCAGAACAACTCCGCCAAGATGAACAAAGTCTATGCTGCGCTGAAAAAAATCGGCATTGCTGAAGACAATATCTCTACATCGAACTACAGCCTTTATCAAGAAAATTACTGGAAAGACGGCAAGGACTATCCGGGGCTTTATGTTACATCGAACAACATTATTGTTGTGCTTGATGACGTTGAGAAAGCCGGCCTTGTAATTGATACTGCCATTGCTGCCGGCGTAAATCAGATGAACGGCATTTCGTTCCTTGTAAAAGATTCAAAAGCCGCTCTTGAGCAGGCGCGCATTCTTGCGTTTCAGCAGGCAAAAGAAAAAGCAGAGCTTTTTGCAAGAGAAGCCGGCTGCAAGCTCGGCAAGGTCATTAACATCATGGAAAATTCTGGTTCTTACCCGGTTGTGCGTGAAATGGCAGACGGTGCAAAAATGGCCACAGCCAATTCCACAACAATTTCAGCTGGTCAAGATTCAGTGACCGCAAACGTTTCAGTTGTTTTCGAGCTGAAATAGCAGCCGAATTAATACCGAAAGAAAAAGCCCTTCGTTGTACAAAACAGCGAAGGGCTTTTTTATCGGCGTGTCGTCATAACAATTGCTTAAACAGCAGCGGGCTAGACCCGCTGCCGGCTACGATGCGCAAGTCGCGTCAGTGAGACGTTTTACCCGCTCTTCTTGGGCGTCAAGCCTTTTTTGCATTTCGTGCTTAATCAAAAGAGAGAGCAGTCAAGCCAGAGCAACCAAAAAAGCCAGCAAAACAAGATAGATAACAATCATCCTAAGATTAAGCATCTTCAACATCCCTTATGCAAGGCACAGGCGTTTACAGCATACTTGCTATATCTTTGACATTTTCAGATGCTGTGGAAATATTGCTCGTGCTCTTTGAAAAGCTTTCGATGCCTTGCGCAATCTGCTGCAGCGTTATAAAAATCTGCTCACTTGCGTTTGTAAGCTGATTTACGGTGTCCAGAATCTCATGCGAGCTGGAAGCCGTTGCTTCCGAAGATTTCATGATGCTTTCAAAGCCGCTTTCAAGAGAGCGTGCGCTTTCGCAGCCTGAATCAATCTGAGCCGTGCCTTTTTCACTGTCAAGAATGAGCGTATCTGAAGCCTTTTGAATTTCAGCAATTATTTCGCGGATTTCCTTGATACTGTCGATGATATTGTCTGAAAGGCGGCGGATTTCAGTTGCAACAATGTGGAAATTCTTGCCAGCTTCGCCGGAACTTGAAGCTTCAAGCTCTGCGTTGAACGCAATAATCTTTGTCTGGTCTGCAACATTGTTTATAATGCTGACGATATCCCAGATTCCGTTTATTTTGCTGTTCAGCTCTTTTATTCCGTCTATCGTAAGAATGTTTGTGTTCTTTATGTTCAGAAGTTCCTGCACATTGTTCTGCAACGCCTGGCTGCCCGAAAGCACGGCATCACGCGATTTTTCGGCAAGACTTGTGACCTGCTTGATTTTTTCGCCAATGTTGTTTGCAAGCTCGGTTGAATCGTGCATCGTGGCGACAATCTCTTTTACAGCAGCTGTCTGATTCTGGCTGTTTTCCGCATTCTGTTTTGTTGCGTCAGCAAGGTGCTGCGTTTCAGCCAACAAGTTGTTGCTTATAGTTTTTTCGTTTCTCTGAATCGTTTTTGTAATTACTTTGAATACAATGAAAAACTCAACAAGGCTTGTTACCCAACCAATCAAACAATAGATGAGGAACGTATTATAACCGTCTGTTCTGGAATTAAGAATAATGCCGTAAGGAACGGTCATCATGTTTATTATTGATGCATCGACAGAAGCCCACATGGCAACATTCTGCACGCGCGAAAGGTTTTCGCTGAGTTTTATGTCAATCTGCCGCATCTGGCCTGCCATATAAATTCGTTTTACAAGAACATAGTTGACTGTATAGCACATAAAGCCGGTTGCAACAGACTGCATTTCAATCAAAGTGAAAGTAATCGGATTGAACGGCGCAATTCCTTTTGCAGAAGAAATAATTGCGGTTGAACCAGCACCTAACAAGAAACCGATAACGTGCGCAATTATGATAATCAAGTCATAATTACGGTAGGCTTTTAAACAAAAGTCAATATCGTCTTGTGTAATCGAATCTGGATTTCTTTTGCCTTTTTCAATGGTTTTTTCAAACGCTGTCAAGAGCGGCCATTGAAAGAACGAACAAATTGCAATTAAAGCAAGCGTTATAAAGAAAGTCGGCGCGAAGCCCAAAATTATTTCCGAGGGCTTTTCATAGATAAATCCATAGTGGAAAATTCTAAGAAAAAATACACCTGCATAAGTTGTAATCAAAATTGTGGTTAAATATCGTTTGAAAGTTTTCATGCAGCCTCCAAGTCATTTCGTTGTAAATGCAATTGCGCCGTCCCAGTTTTCGGGCGGATTCTCGATGAAGTCTTCGCAGCGCGAAAGCATGAGCTTTGCAGCTTTGTCGCCTTCTGCGGCAGCAAGTGCTTTGGTAAAATAGTCGCGCGCAAGGTTCCAAATTCCCTGCTTGTACAAATCCATGCCCTTTGTGTATGAATCTTTGTATTCTGGCGAAAATTCGTCTTCGCTGCGGTCAACAGCGTAAATCGGCACGGCGTTTTTCTTGCCTTTTACGCGCACGTCGTCAAGATGCCTGAAGCAGAATGAATCTTCGCCCGCATCTTCGCGGACGCTGTCGCTGACCAAAATCTGCGTGCCGTATGTCTTTGTAAGCCCTTCAAGTCGGCTCGCAAGGTTTACGCTGTCGCCGATAACAGAATAGTCTGTCTTGTCTTTTGAGCCGATTGAGCCGACGATTACATCACCGTAATGGATTCCGATTCCGATGTTGAATTCCATTCCGTCCGGCAGCACAAGGTCGCCAATTTCCACATTCGGAAGCATTGCACGCATCTCAAATGCGGCTGCAACGGCGCGGCGGCAGTTGTCTTCGTAGCTAACAGGCGTACCGAATTCAGCCATAATCGCATCGCCGATGAATTTGTCAATCGTTCCGCCATACTTTTTGATAATATCAACCATCATAGAGAAGTAGCGGTTAAGGAACGCAACCAGAACATCCGGCTTGTTCTTTTCGCTGATGTTCGTAAAAGAACGTATATCACTGAAAAGAATTGCAACAGCGCGCGTTTCGCCGACACCGATTTTTTCGTCTGAGGCATCTGTCTGCGAAACAAGGCTGTCTATAATCTGCTCTGGCACAAAGCGGCTGAAAGCGCGTCTAATGCGCTTTTCAAAGAACATCTTCTTTTTGAAGATAAGCGCCTTGCTGAAGATGTCGCCTGAAGAATTTACGCAGAAAGAGAATAAATTCTGCTTTTCAGAGGAAATATTTCCTTCCGAAACAATATGCACACTTCCGAAATATTCGCTTTCATCGCTTGTTTTAAGCGATTCGCTTTCGTAGCTTGAAAGCTGTACTTTACCCGAAAAGAAGCGGTTCAAATCTTCTTTGCGGTCAAGGCATTTCGGGCTTATTTTTGAGGCGTTGTAATCGGGCTGAACTTTTTCAAAATCAGCAGAACACACGCTTAAAAAGTCTTCGATTTCTTTTTCGCGCATATTATCTGAACAGATGTAATAACCGTGCGGTCCGTCGTTTTCAATTAAGTACAGTCCGGCTATAGGCACTTCACAGGCTTCTGCAATAAGAAAAAGCAGAGATTTTACCATCTCCTCGATATCCTCTAAAATAGAAGCAAGCTGTGAAAGCTTTGAAAAAAGCTCGTTCTTGTATGCGGTCTGCGATAAAAGAGAGGTAGCCTGAAGAAGCAGAAAATTATCGTCTATGCTTTTTTTCATCTGTGAGACAGCAGTTTTGTCGATTCTTTCGCTTGAGATTTGAGCAAGCTCATCGATGTTAAGCACGAGCGTTTTGTGGTCTAAGCGTACAAATGTATTTGCACCGCTTGCAGCGGCAAGAGATTCGTCCAGCGGTGTCGGAAAACTTGAGTACATTCCGATTGCAAGCTTTTTGAAGCATTTTATAGAGCGCACAAGACTGACTACTTCAAAACCGTTGGGGTTCTGTATCTCTGTGTTTACAAGAAACAGATCAGGCTGCACGTCAAAAAGCCTGTATACGGCTTCTTTTCCGTCTGAAACAAACTGAATTGTATAGTCATCGCTGTCGAGCGTGGTTGTAAACAGTTTTTGCAGCGTAACTGAAGTTTCAAGTATAAGGATTTTTTTGCTCATCTTTTATTCTCCTTTTCAGTCTTTCAGCAGGGCTTTGATAGTGTTTATAAGTTTGCCGCGCTCAAAATTGCCTTTCGTAATAACTTCGTTTGCGCCTGAAGCCTTGAATTCTGTAATCGATTTCGGACTTTGGTCGGCAGAGACAATTACTACAGGCACATCTTTGTACTGTTCCATACGGCGCAGATTGTCCAGAAGTACAAGACCTGTCATGCGCGGCATGTCTTTGTCTGTCATTATAAGGTCGTACTGCTTTGATTTTGCTTTTTCGAGTGCGTCAATGCCGTCAACGGCTTCATCTACAACAAAGTCAACGTTTTCAAGAATAGACTTTTCAATCTGCCTTGTAGTCTCTGAATCGTCTACAATCAGAATGTGCTGAACGCGCTTCTTTGTTGCCGCTTCGTACTTCTTTATGTCGTAGCCGCGCAGAGACTTGAATTTCTTAAGAATATCCGGTACATGCAGAATCGGAACGATGTCATAATGCTCGTCAAAGACAATGCCCTGTAAAATAGAAAAATTCTTAAAAGCTCTTGGCAGCGGCTTAACGACAAGAGAGACGAACTGCTGTACCTGGTCAACTACAATACCGATGCGCTGTTCCATGTATTCGGCGATGAGAATTGAGTCTGCATCGTAGTTGTCCGCAGTTTTCTGCTCGTCAAACAGAGAAGAAAGCGAGTAGCATGGAATAAGCTGTCCTTCAAGGCGTATGTAGCTTTGATTCTGCAGCGTAACGTATTCACTTTTCTTTCTATAAATGATGTCAACAATATGCTGGGACGGAATAAGGTATTTATCTTCATTTGAGTAAACAAAAAGCCCCTGTAAGGTTGAAAGCGAAAGCGGAAAGTACAGAATAAAAGACGTGCCTTTGCCGGCTTCGCTCTCAATTTTGATTCTTCCTTTGATTTTTTCAACTGTAGACCAGACTACATCAAGTCCTACACCGCGGCCGGAAAGTTCTGTAACGTTGTCTTTTGTTGAAAAGCCCGACTGAAACAGAAACTGAGACAATTCGCGGTCGCCCATGTTTGTAATTTCTTCTGTCCGCTCAGGGTACAGTTTTATTGCTTTCTCGCGGATTTTCGGATAATTGAGTCCGCGGCCGTCATCGCTTATCTTGAGCTCAATGTGCTTTGCCTCACGCAGACAGCTTATAGAGATTGTGCCTGTTTCGGGTTTTCCGGCAGCTTTTCTTTCTTTAGGTGATTCAATACCGTGGTCGAGCGCGTTTCTTACAAGATGCATCAATATGTCGCTGAGTTCTTCCAAAATCACTTTGTCAATTGCAATGTCTGTTGCCGGAATCTCACATTTAACTTTCTTTTTAAGGTTTATGCTTTCAAGCGCAATTGCATTTTCAAGCGGATTCAAAACAATGCTTATCGGAAGCATACGCAAGTTAAAGACTTGTTCCTGTACGCTGAAAATCGAAGATTCAAGCGCGTAAATGTCAGATTCAAACTGCTTGCGGATTTTGGCGAGCTCGTGGTTTTTTGTGGTTTCTTCGTATTTCTGCAGTTCGTCAAGCTGATGCTTGAGGTGGAATTCCCTCGTTATCATCGTGTCAAATGCAGTGATAATCTCGTTTACGCGTGAAAGTTTTATTCTTATTGACTGGATTTCACTGACATTTTCGTTGAGATCATCATCTTCATCGCTCGTAAGTTTTTTGTCCTGCTTTTTAATTTCAGCGACAAAAGATTCTATGTCGATGAGTTCTCCAGCTGCAAGTTTGTCGCAGTATTGAAGATAAAGTTCAATGTCTTTTTCGTCTGTTCCTTTTTTGGTAATGGAAACAACGCATTCGTCTATTTTATCAGCAACAGCACAGACAAGTGTAATAAGTCTGTCTGTCGTCGTGATTTTTCCGTCTTTTACGCTCTTATAAATGTCCTCAACCGCGTGTGCAAGCTTTTCTATTGTAGAAAACTCGAGCATACGGGCGTTTCCCTTTATGGTGTGAAGATTGCGCAAAAGCCTTGAAAGCGTTTCTTCGTCAAGTTGAGCCGCTTTAAGCGCAATAATGTCCTTGCGCGACAGAGAAAGAAGCTCGTGAACTTCTGCGGTGAAACTTTCTATAATATCAGATGAGACTTTAGCCATTTGCCTTTACCTCCCGAGATTTCTTCTTGAAATAAAAAATGCTTCCGTCCATGACTTTTTCCAGCAGCGGCGATATCTCACTGAAGTTAATCTGTGCTGTTTCGTTCATCGAAACAAAAAGAAGTCCGCCGTCTGCAAGGCATTTTTCCGCTATAATATTGAGAATCTTAAGTCTAAGATTCTGGCTGAAATATATGAACACATTGCGCAGAAACACAATGTTCTGATTTTTTGGAAGCAGAGCTCCTGTCTGTATTTCGTCAATTTTTGAAAGATTAATCTCTTTTGTAGTTATGCAGCTTTTGATTTCCGGGTCAAACTGAATCTTTCCGTCTGTCTTGTAGGGCAGAAGAAGATTCTTAAATGATGAACCGTCTACAGAACGTATTGAGGAATCTTTAAAAACACCCGCCTTGCAATGTTCAAGAACCTGAGAATTTATGTCGCTTGCAGTTATCATTGCGTTTACACCGCAGTTTTTTGCAAGAAGCGCAAGTGAATAAGCTTCTTCACCGTAAGAACATGCCGCACTCCAGATTTTTACAGGCATAGAGCCTGCCGTTGCTTTCCACATTGGAAAAATTCTGTCGCGCAAAAGTAAAAACTGCTTTTCTTCGCGGAAAAAATATGTCTCGTTTACGGTGCTTTCGTTTATAAGCTCAGAAAAAAGCCCTTTGTCGGCAATAAGCTTTGTCTTATATTCCGTGACACTGATACATTTCTCGTTAAGTTTTTTTTCGATGTAGTTTTTTATGCCTTCAAGATGGCTTGAACGCGGAATAATGCCTGTGTACTGCGTTAAAAGAGCAATGAGAGAGTCGAGTTCTTCTTGTGTCAAATGTACTGTTTCTTGAATCATTTTTTCACCAGTTCCAAAATACGCGCTGAAATATCGCCGCGCGGCAATACTTCCCTTGCTCCACCTGCCTCAATGGCTGCGGCAGGCATACCAAAAACTGCACAAGTAGATTTATCTTCTACGATAGTCCAGCCACCGTTGCTGCAGATTTCTTTGCAGCCGTCAGCACCGTCCATTCCCATGCCTGTAAGAAGAACCGCAAGACAGCTTTTTTTGTAAAACTGTGCCGCGCTTCTGAAAAGTTTGTTTACGGCAGGGCGCAAAAAACGTTCCGGCGCTTCACTGGAAAGATGCAGAACAGGCGTTCCGTTCGGCTTTACGTAATCAATAACAAGGTGAGTGTCAGCCGGTGCCATGTAGACATGTCCTGCCTTAGCTTCTTCGCCGTCTTTTGCAAGCGTTACTTCAATGTTTCTGCATGTGCCGGAAAGCCACTCTGCAAGGTTTTTGTCTGCTCCGATTTCTACATGCTGTGTGTAAAGCACCGGCAGCGGAAAATTGCTGCCAAGCCCGGAGAGCACTTCAGATACTGCGGAAGGACCACCTGTTGAAGCACCTATGCAGAGAACTTTAAAAGCCTGTCTGCTTTTTTCGTTCTTAGCCTGTTCCAGAGACTGTTTTTCAGTGTTTTTTGCAGAACGTCTTGGAACAGAACTTATTTTTTCGAGCTTTTCCACGATAGAATCAAAAAAAGCCTTGTCGTAAGAGCTTAGAGCAGGCTTAAGTATAAATTCTTTTGCACCGCTGGACGTTGCCTTTAACCCTGCTGCCTGATCTCCTGCAAATACAAGCAGCGGCAGCCGCATCATTTTTCCGAGTGTGTGCAGAATGTCGAGTTCCTCAATGCCGGGCAGACCCAAGTCTATAATTACAGCGTCTGCATTTTCGTTCTGAACAGAATTCATCAGTTTTGTTCCGTTAGAGACAGATGAAACTATTTTTATTTCCGGATACTCAGCCAGATTCTGTTCAAGAATCGTTCTTACAATGGCAGAAGCGTCCGCAATCATTATCTTCATACAGACGCTACCTTTTCTTTATAAGTCCGACCGCAAAGAATTTCCGCAGCAGATTGTCAGGCGAAATAAGAATCTGCTTCTTGTTTGTAAAACCTATCGCGCAGATTCCGCATTCCTGCTGTCTTTCACGTATACTCTGCGGAATAAGACGGAGTGTCTCAACATCGATTATTTTGCTTGAAACCGAAGTATTTACAGAAATTGCGAGGTTTCCGCTCATAGGAAAAGCCGTCTGTGTAAAATCCTCGATTTGTTTACACACATCGGTCGCAAAATCCTGTTTTTTCATTACAAGCACCACATTACATTCTTCTATTGATTCGCATGAAAATTCTTTTTCGAGCAGATGCCCGATGCGGATATGCGGCAATGTCTCGCGGTTAAATACGATATTATTGCTGTCCTGTCCTGCGTCAAGGTAAATGCCGAAAAGAACGTATTTGCTCTGAATGAGAAAATCTACAGTGTTGTATGCGATGCATGTAAAATGGTTATGCGCTTCCAAGATCTTTCCTTATTAACAGTTCAAAAGCATTTGTGTTTATAACTGGAATCTCATCTCCGCCATAAACTAGTGTGCCTAGAAAGAAACCTTCCTCATTGTTACCCGGAATTATGTTCATGTCGCCTTCTTCCATTTCTGCAAAGAACAGAATATCCGAAATATGAAGGGAAATTTCGTCATCTGTTCTTTTGAGTATGAGAAACAGCGGCTCTTTCGGCGGAGTAGTGTCCTCTTCGCCGATTAAAGCAAGCGGATTAATAACCGTAAACGGGTCTCCGCGCCTGTTAAGCACACCTTCAATATAAGACTGCATGAAAGGCAGCTTATAGACAGAAACATCGCGGATTATCTCCATTACATCACCGGAACGGACTGCGTATTTTTTCTTTCCTATGGAAAAAATGAGCCATGTAATCATCTTTTTTTCTTCGATGATTTCTGTCCTTTCCTCTGTTTTTTGAACAATCTGTTCTACTATTTCTTCATTCATGCTTCTGTCTCCGCCTGTTTTTTGTCGTTAAGTTCCGAAGCTATTGATGAAAGGTTCTTTGAAGCCTGGGAAATATGCTCTGTTGCAGCTGTAAAGTTTTCTACGCCTGAAGCAATCTGCTTGAGCGTTATCAGAATCTGCTCGCTTGCTGCTGTCTGCTGGTGAATTATTGTAGTAATGTCGCCTGAACTTGTAGCCGTAATTTCAGAAGCATTCTTTATGCTTTCAAAGCGCTCAGAAAGAACTGCCGCATTGTCTACGCCTTCGTTGATTTTAGCGGTACCGTTTTCGCTGGCAAGAATAAGGCTGTCTGAACTCTGCTGAATTTCTGTGATGCGTTCCTTGATTTCTTTTGTGCCGTCAATAATACCGTCTGCAAGGCGGCGGATTTCTGTTGCAACAATGTGGAAGTTACGTCCGGCTTCACCTGCGCTGCTTGCTTCAAGCTCGGCATTAAACGCAATGATTTTTGCCTGGTCTGCAACAGAGTTGATGAGCGAAACGATGTCCCAGATGTTGCTGATTTTGCTGCCGAGAGATTTTATGCCGTCTATTGTTGTCTGGTTTGCATCTGCAATTTCATGAAGCTTGCGCACATTCTCTGAAAGATATGCAACACCGTCGGTAACGTCATTATTTGTCTTTGCGGCTACATCAGAAACGTCCTTGATTTTTTCAGAAATGCTTTCTGAAAGTGCATTGTTGTCTTCCATAGTTGCTACAATTTCTTTTACGGCAGCACTCTGATCCTGGCTTGTTGCAGCATTTTCTTTTGCGGCAACAAAAAGATTCTGCGTTTCAGAAATAAGCTGCTCGCTGAGTTTTGCTTCTTTAAGCCTTGTAGCATTGATAAGATTTCCGTTAAAGACAACTATACCAAGAATCAGAAGTACAGTAACCACAATCATCATATAAAAAGGTACGGCTAACCGGCTTGAAAAATCAGAAACAGGGCCTTCTACAATTGCAAACCATGGAGAATTTTCTATCTGTTTTACAGAAAAGAAACAATCGTCTTTTACAAAAGCTTTTTGTGTACCGTCAAGATATGTTTTGGCGTTATATGATTTTTTATCAAGATGAGTCTCGTCAAAGTAGTTTTTAGCAAGAACATAAGACGGGTCTTTGTGTGTAAGGTATCTTCCATTACTGTCTACAATATTAATTCTGCTGTTTTCTGAAAATTTTATGTTTGCTACAGCTTCTTCCAAATTCGTAAGCAACAGGTCGCATGCTGCAACTCCAAGAAATTCGTTCTGCGCGCTATATACAGCAATGGAATAAGAAATGCATAATTTCCCGCTCGGCTGTGAGATAAACGGTTCTCCATGAAAAAGCTTGCCATGTG
>JAEEGK010006227.1_pt1 | contig 28755 bp, 40 predicted proteins | sample 8958771 | NCBI WGS metagenome assembly JAEEGK01 (sample SAMN16246547, study PRJNA631951) | gut metagenome | biome: gut microbiome; feature: rumen; material: SC-attached | host: Bos | place: Iran: Karaj | collected 2018-10 | reverse complement strand
TACCGCAGAATGTCATTATGAATCCTCTGATTCCCCCATTATTAACGCGTTATAATAATTATTGGGAACTGATATTTCTGAGATACGCAAATGATTCAGTTCGATACGGTATTATCCTTTTCCACAGAGAGGATGATGACACGGTCCCCGTCCTCGATGCAGTACAGATTGTACCTGCCCACGCTGTACATCAGATAATCCTGGAGGTCCCCATGGAGCCTTGTCGCGAAGGAAACGGGGTTGCAGCATCCCTGCAGATGTGAGACGATCCATCCCATGATGTCGGTCACATCCTCCTTCGTTAGGTTATCTAGCTGACCTTTCGCTCTTTTGGATATGTGGACATCACAGATCATAGCCGTTCATCACCTCCTCCAGAGTGTATGTGGTCTGATCGTTCGCGAAGACGTTGTAAGCATTGTCGGCCGATTTCCTGGCGAATTCCATCCTGAGCTTTTCCATGGCAGCCTTCTTCATGAAATCTTCAACGGTCGTCTTGTTGAACTGTGCATAAGCGGACAGGAGTGCCGATTCATGCTTGGAAATGTGAACGGTGAATGCCTCAGTATCCTCTTTGGGTTTCTCTGTTTGAGGAGCGGGCGTCTCCTGGGGCTTTTCGACAAAGTTAGCAGACTGATAGCTCTGAATCGGAGAGGGCTGTGCAGGCTGGTATGGTTGCTGATATCCCTGCGGTTGTTGCTGGACTGGAGGTTCTTGGCGGTACACATACTGTGCGGGCGCCTGATTCTGGTAATTAGGCTGAACCTGATTGGGTCCAGGATAGTATTGGCCTCCCTGTGCCCCGTTCTGGGGGTAGTATGCGTTCCCCGGCGCCTGGTTGTATACGTCGAGTTCTGCTCCGCATCTTTGGCAGAAGCGGTTGCCAGGCATGTTGTCCAAACCACAGTTCCTACAGTATGACATGTTACCAGTCTCTCCGACCTTAAGGCAGGATATAAACCTTGTTAGGATTCGTTTCACAAAAATGCAAACGTTTTCATTCGAAATTGAAAAAAAGATGGTAGCGAGGAGTCGATTTGAACGACCGGTCTCCGGGTTATGAGCCCGACGGGATATCCTGGCTACCCCACCTCGCTATAATCAACTCTAAGTAAGTGTATTATAAAACGTTTTTGTGAGTCCAATTTCTAAGAGGTATGCGCGTTCCGAATACATCACACAGGGATCTGTCTGTCCATCTGGATTGTGGATTCCGTTATGTTCTCCATTGTTTCGAAATAATCTATGAAAGCCTGGAGCGAATCTCCGCAGACAGTATATTCGAGGCCGATGAACGTGTTGTTCCCATCTCCACCAGTTGCTATGAAGTCGGTGGTCACCAAGGAGAATTTGTCATCGTCTGCTACGGTCTTCCCGTTCACTTCAATGGAGACGACGCGGGATCCTGGATCTTTCTTTGCATCGTATTTCACGGTCATCCCTGAAATTTGTATGAATCCGCCGAACACCTCCCCTAAATGGCTGTAGGAGAATTCCATAAGGTTCTTGAGGTCCTTTCCGGTTACCTCGAGCAGCCATAGCGAGTTTATGAACGGGTTGACACCATAGGCATCGCGGATGATGACGTCCCCCGGTTCTATGCTGATGCGGATTGCTCCGCCGTTTATCACCCCGATATCCGCACCGCTGGCCAAACGGATAGAATCTGTGACGAGGTCGCCCAGATTGGTCTCTTTGGTCCTGACGTCTCCACGTTCTCCGTTAAGGAATATGTCGGTGTGGCCGATCTTACTCTTGAGGATCTCTTCGATCTTATCCTTTTCAACCTCGATCGCATCATCGACGACATCGACGTCGATCTTCTCTCCCCTGTACAGCTCGGCGGTTATCTCGCCGCTGGTTACCGTGACCATCCCGACATATGTGTTATTGCATCCTGTGCTAGCTATCGTGGTGTCGCTCGGGATGAGATCGATGCTGCCGTCGCAGACCTTGCCATATTCCATTTCCGTATGGCTGTGGCCATCGATGAAGAGGTCGATACCGTCAACTCTGCTGCATATTTCATCGGAATTCACCGTGGAGCTTCTATCTACACCGATATGTCCGAGGGCGACGATGAAATCCACATCCATATCGTTGAGAATGTCGATCATGCGTTCGGATGCCTCGAACGGATCGGTGACCACACTGTCCCCCATGCATCCTGCTTTGACATCTCTCTCGGTATCAGGCGTCAGAAGTCCGAAGAACCCGACCCTCTTACCGTTCTTCTCCAACACTATGTATTCGGGGAAGATGCTCTCGCCGCTGGACTTGTAAATCAGATTTGAGCAGATGATGGGGTAGTTCAGGTTGGATAGGTCCTCGAGCATGACATCGATCGAGTAGTCGAATTCATGGTTGCCCGGTATGCCCACATCGTATCCGACGGTATTCATGACATTGATCGATGATTCCCCCAAGGACAGTGTCCCGTAGGCATTGCCCTGTATGAAGTCACCAGCATCAACCAGGAATACGGTCTTGCCTTCAGCCTCGTTGGAGTCCTTGAGCGCTTTGACGGTCGAGAATCCGACACCGTCCTCGTTACCGTAATGACAGTGGGTGTCATTCGTGTGAATGATCATGAAATCGTCTGAATCGGATCCTTCTCCGTTATAGGCGATGAAAGAAGCGAACAGTACGGCGATTACGCACACGGTTACAACAAGGGCGATCCTGGAATTCTTCATCGGTTTGTAATGATGTTAAGCGTTTAAAAAAATGGGTGAGGGCATGAGCCCTCTGGAAAGTGATTTCAGAAGAATTTCTTCAGGAACATGAGGTCCTGAATCTTTCCCTTGATGGTGATCTTCTTGGTGAGATACGCCCTCATGGGCCTGAGTTCCTTGTCCAGGAGCTTCTGGAGGTTCTCGGGGGTGCTGGTGATGATGACATCCGCCTCTTCGAGGGCGGTGCAGCTGAAATCGAAGATCTCAGCGTTCTCCAGCTTGAAGGAGTATTTCTCGGTGTCGAGGTCGATGTTGACGGTTTTCTTGAGATGCTTGACTTCATCCCTCGTCTTTTCGTCTTCGGCCATCTTCTTGTTGAATTTGTCAACGAGGCCTCTGAGCTGCTCTTCCATGGTCATGTTATCACCAGTCGCTGATCCTAGTCATGTGTCTTGCGGATATCATCTTTTTGACAGGTTCCCAGGACGTGCGGGTATGTGGAGGGGCACGACCGTTATCCTTAATCCATTTTTCTATGAAGGCGACGGTCACGGCATCGCTTGGGTAGCCCGATCCGACCGGGCATCCGAATTCCCTCTGGATATCTTCGATCATCCTGTCGCGGGTGACCTTGGCCATGATGGAGGCCGCCGACACCACGGGATAGAGGTCGTCCGCCTTGTGGGCGGCCACCACGTTCCCTCCGTTGAGTTTCACCTTCATGATGTTGGCGAAGCGGTCGGTGTCCACGTCCGGGCAGTCCGCGTAGATGACCTCGGAAGGGTACCTCCCCACTGCCTCGACGAACGCGTCCAACTCGATCATATTGAGGCTCTGGGTCTTCATGCGTTCGTCGATCTGCTCGGCCGAGATCGGCACGGTGCACCAGTGCGGGACCGAGGCCGCGATCTCATCATACATACGGTCGCGGGCCGAGGGCGTGAGCTTCTTGGAGTCCTTCACCCCGATCCCCTTCAGGACGGATTCGTCGTCGCACCATACCGCTCCGACCACGAGCGGGCCCAGCATGGGTCCCCTGCCGGCCTCATCCACGCCGCATTGCATCATGCAGGATACATCGCATCGTAGGACAAATAGATGCGGGGTCAGTCGTTACTAAAAAAATTGTTGGCTTAAACCTTTTAAGTAAAGCCACGCGTACACGTACGCATGGCATTGAAGTGTGACGTACAATACGGAATAGGCTCTTCCGGATTCAAACTCACAAAAGTCGGAGTCTCCAAGGTCCGCAAACCTGTCCTCATCGGCAGGCCCGGAATGACCAACCCCCTGAACAGCGTTGTCAACTGCTCCATCGACATCTTCGTGGACCTTCCCGCCACCCAGAGGGGATCGCACCTTTCCAGGAACGTCGAGGTCCTCCGCGAGGTCGCGGAGGAGAGCGTCAGGCAGCCCGTGTCTGGTCTCGAGAACATGGCCGTAGACATGGTGAAGAGGCTCCTTGTGAAGCACGAGTACGCGCTCAATGCATACGTCGACATCACCGGAGAGTACTTCAAGGCCAACAAGACCCCCACCGGAAGGGACACCCTCGAGTACTACACCATCCGCGCCGGAGCCCACGGCGTCCGCAACGGGGAGATCCGCAAGACCATCGGGGTCGACGCCTGCGGAATGACTGCCTGCCCCTGCGCCCAGGAGACCGTCGGGGAGCTGCTGAACGTCAGCGAGCCCGGATTCCCCATGATGTCCCACAATCAGAGGAACATCTGCTCCATCTACATGACCACCGGCGTAGACAGCGAAATCGAGGACGCCGATCTCATAGACCTCGCGGAGAAGGCGGTGTCCACCCCCACCTTTGAGCTCCTCAAGAGGGAGGACGAGGGAAAGGTCGTCATCAATGCCCACACCTACACCCGCTTCGTGGAGGACGTCGTCAGGAACGGACTCACCCTCGTCACCGAGAAGTACACCGACCTTCCCGACGACACCGAGGTCGTCGTCAAGAGCGACTCCGAGGAGTCCATCCACAAACACAATGCGTACGCCGAGAGGACCGCTACCCTCGGTGTGCTCAGGGAAGAGCGCGCGCAGAAAATCAAGATGCAGTGAAGGCGGGCGGGGGGCCTGAGCCCCTCACTCGTCCTTCCACTTGCTCAGTTTCTTTTCCAGAATTCCGATGTCCTCGAGGGTCACGCCTTCGGGACATGCGAGGCCGTCCAGGTATCCGGTCCAGTAGACCACGACACCGGGGCCGAACAGCTCCGTGTAGGGGATGAGCTGCTTGTTGGAGTTTATCTTGAACTCGGCGGCATCCCCGAACGAGGCCTTGCTCTCGATCCAGAAGATCTTCTTGCCGCAGAAGTTCATGGGTTCGGCCAGGAGGCAGTCGGGGGTCTTGGAGCCCTGGCTCCCGTCCTCCCTGCGCTCGTCCTCCTCGGTCATGTAATCGACGCCCTGGGAATCGAGCCACTCCCAGAGGAGGCCCTCTCCCCATTTGCCGCGCTCCTTGCTCTTCTCGTTGCCCTCGAGGGAATAGACGAGGTCCCTTGCGGAAGCCTCGCGGAGCTCGTCGGCGGTGACCTCGCTGTCCAGCAGCGAGGGGTCGCGCACGTACTCCCAGAAGATCTTCTTGCCGGTGCCGTCCTCCTGGAAGATGAGCATGGCGGTGAGGATCGGGGGGAATCCGAACTCGTCCGCGATCTCGCAGATGGACTTGCCCTTCTTCCACATCCTCAGCATCTTGGGGGCGTTCTTCTTGACCAGGTGGTACTTCTTCTTGACGTTCCTGTTGACCTTCTGGTTGTAGAGGGTCTCCAGGAGGCGCCTGTCGTAGCCCTCCTCGCGGAACCTGTCGATGTCTTCGGGTCTGTTGAGGCCGTAGTAGAGCCTCTTGTACTCTCCGGGGTCCATCGGATCACAGGTTCTTCACGAGGTCCTCCACCGCCGCGAAGACGACGTCTCTTACCTGGGAGGTGGGAGGGCAGTATGCGTTCTCAGAGCGTACGAGGAACTCCTCCGCGGTGATGCCGCCGAGGATGGCGCTGGTCAGCCAGTCGATGCGGCCCGTGGCCTCCTCTCCGGCGATGATCTGGGCGCCGATGAGGCGGTGGGTCTTCCTGTCGGCGATGACCTTGACGATGAGCTCCTTGGCGCCGGGGTAGTACCTGGCGCGGGTGAGTCCGGCGGCCTTTCCGGTGGCGGTCTCGACGCCGTACCAGGAGGCGAGTCCGAGGGACATTCCGGTTCCCGCGATCTGCTTCTCGCCGATGACGCTGACCCAGGGGCTGGCGACGGGGCCGAACTCGAGCTTCGCTCCGGCCGCGTTGGCTCCGGCCACCCTTCCCTCCTTGACGGCGGAGGATCCGAGCTGGCTCATGGTGGGGCCGGGGTAGACGGCGGACTGGCACTGCAGGACGTCTCCGCAGACGAAGATGTCGGGGCAGAGCCTTCCCCTCTTGTATGCCTGAAGGGTGGGTGCCGCACAGAGTGCTCCGAGCTGTCCGATGTCCAGACCGAGCTCCTTGGCGATGTCGGTGTTGGCCCTGACTCCGGTGGCGAAGATGACCATGTCGCAGGGCACTTCGGTACCGCCTGCGTTGACGGCCTCGACCTTGTCCTTTCCGATGACGCCCTGTACAGGGGTCCTCATCATGAACTTGACGCCTTTGGATTCGAGGTAGGCCTGCATGGGGTCGGCCATGTCCTTGTCGGCGATCCTGGGGATGACCTGGTCCATCATCTCGATGACGGTGACATCCTTGCCGATATTGACAAGTGCCAGCGCGAGCTCGAGTCCGATGACTCCGGCTCCCGCGACGGCGACCTTCTGGGATTTCTTCAGGTAGGCCTCGATCTCCTGTCCGCCCTTGACGGTCCTGACGGTGAATACTCCGGGGAGCTGGGTTCCCTCGATCGGGGGGATGAAGACCTTTCCTCCGGTGGCGAGCACGAGGGAGTCGTACTCGTAGGTCTTGCCGCCTGCGGTGACGGTCCTGACGGCGGGTGCGCCGCGGGGGGTGTCGTTGACGACGGACTCGACCTTGGTCTCGGTGACGATCTTGATGTTCCTCTCCTTGGCGTACCAGGCGGGGTCGTGCATGATCATCTCGTTCCAGGTGGATTTGCCTTCGAGAACCCAGGGGATCATGCAGGGCGAGTAGGCCACGTCCCTGTCCTCGGTGAAGACGGTGATGTCCGCCTCGGGGTCTGCGGCCCTGGCGGCCGAAGCTGCCGACATTCCAGCGGCTCCGGAACCGATGATGACGATTTTCTTTGACATGTTTATTCTGCGTGGCGGTAGTGACGGCTTTTATTAATAGTTGCGCGCCTGCGCCCGCTCGGGATAGGTTTTTAACGCACCCGTACGTGGGGGAGCTGATGAAAGGAAAGAGAATGCCCAACGAGCTCGAGGCCTCATGGGTGGAGAAGGACATGGCGGGCGACGAGATCGTCAACGCCCTGGTGCTCATCATGCGCACCAACGGATGCTGCTGGGCCAAGAGCGGCAGCGGAGGATGCACCATGTGCGGATACCGCACCGCCTCGCTCAACGGAGTCACCGAGGCGGACCTCAACGCGCAGATCGACCAGGCGCTCGCCAAGTACAAGGGCGAGCCCTTCGTGAAGATCTACACATCCGGGAGCTTCTTCGACCCCGAGGAGATCCCCGTGCCCGTCAGGGAGCGCGTGTTCCGCGAGTTCGCGGGATGCAGGAGGCTGCTCGTGGAGAGCCGTCCGGAGTTCATCACTGACGAGCTCGTGGCATCCCTCCCGAAGAACATGACAGTCGCTCTGGGTCTTGAGTCCTCCAACGAGGAGATCCTCAGGACCAGCATCAACAAGGGCTTCACCGCGGCGCAGAGCAAGGCCGCCGGCGAGAGGCTCAAGGCGGCCGGCCTCATGGTGAGGACCTACCTGCTCCTGAAGCCCCCGTTCATGTCCGAGAAGGCTGGCATGGACGATGTGGTCTCCTCCGTCCGCTTCGCGGACCCCTTCTCCGACGAGATCTCCATCAACCCCCTCAACATACAGCACGGGACCTATGTCGAGAGGCTGTGGAAGAGAGGGGACTTCAGACCCCCGTGGATATGGTCCCTGATGGAGGTCATGAAGAAGGTGTCTGGCACTGTGCATTCGCGCATCATCTCCTCCCCCTCCGGAGGAGGCTCGCAGAGGGGTGTCCACAACTGCGGCAAATGCGATGCGGAGGCCCTCGCCGCCGTGGAGCGCTTCTCCTTCAGCCAGGACCCCGCCGACCTGAACGTCGCATGCGAATGTAGAAAAACCTGGGAGCAATACCTGGAAGCAGAGAGGTACCTGGGGACCGCCGCCGACATCGGCCGTGCGTTCGACAGCGACCTCACCATCAGGATGTGACACCATGGCTGGAGAAATGACCGAGTTCGACATCAAAAGGGGATTCTACGACAAGATCGAGGGTGCAAAGCTGGGCGCGCTCATGAAGGAAGTCTTCGGGAACGTGTCCGAGGAGAACGGCTGCTTCGTGTCCTCGTACGGTGTCATGGCGAGGATCGAGGCCAAGGTGCTCTCGAAGACCCAGATGGGCCTCCTGACCATCAATGTCGAGGATACCAAGTCCCTCTCCGACGAGGAGATCCTCAACTCCAAGAGGATGCTCAACAAGTTCCTCGAGGAATCCACCGGGTTCACCGCCAAGCAGCGCATGGACCGTGCGAAGAAGAAGGCCAAGGAAGGCAAGCTCTGACCGGTTTGCATCCCTTTCCAAACCCCTTCCGCACAAACCCCTTCCCCACGCCCCTATAATAATAAGGACGCGTAGGGATGTTTTATATATAACATCGGCTTACGAAGGCTTAGATTGGACATACTCTATGTCCGACCAGACGTATCGGGCAATGCATCGCAACCCATGCTTGATCCCCGGCCCTCGAGGCCTTTTGGGGACAAATAAGGCGTCACGGTCGGTTCATGAAGGCGTTCGTCTGAAATATAGCGCGAGGTTAGCGAAGAGACCCTCGCAGGTATGTGTAAAATATGCCGCAAAGAAGACGCCCAAAGAAGGGATCCAGGGCATTCGGCCCTAGGAAGAGAGCAAAATCGCAGACGCCCAGGTTAGACTCCTGGCCCGAGATCCAGGGAACCCCTAAGATTCAGGGATTCGCCGGATACAAGGCAGGAATGACCCACGCGTTTGTCGTAGACAAGAGAGCAAAGAGCACCACCTCCGGTATGGAAGTCCAGACTCCCGTCACCGTCGTCGAGGTGCCTCCCATGAAGATCGCAGCAGTCAGGTTCTACGAGTCCGACATCCTCGGCCTCAGGACCGCCGGCGAGGTCTGGGCAGCTGACGTCGACCCCCTGCTTGACAGGAGGGTAAACGTCCCCAAGAGGGCAGCCCCCGACTTCTCCAGGTTCGACAACATCGACGTCGACGACGTCCGCGTCCTCGCATACACCCAGCCCAAGCTCGTGAGCGGAGTCCCCAAGAAGGTCCCCGACCTCATGGAGCTCAGGATCGGCGGAGGTTCTATCAGCGAGAGGATCGAGTACGCCAAGACCATCCTCGGAACCGAGGTCACCGTTACCGACTTCGCCCCCGAGGGAGCAATCATCGATGTCATCGCCATCACCAAAGGAAAGGGATTCCAGGGAGCCACCAAGAGGTGGGGTATCAAGCTGCTTTCCCACAGGAACAGCAAGCACCGCCGCGGAATCGGTAACCTTGGTCCCAAGAGGCCTGGATACGTTAGGTCCACCGTGCCTCTCCCCGGACAGATGGGATACCACCAGAGGACCGAGCTCAACAAGAAGATCATCAAGGTCGGAACCGACGGAAAGGAAGTCAGCCCCAAGGGCGGCTTCATGAACTACGGAGAGGTCAGGAACACCTACGTCCTCATCAAAGGATCCGTTCCCGGACCCACCAAGAGGCTCATCAGGTTCAGGGACGCCACCAGGATGCCCAAGAAGGCAGACACCGGCGCCGCTGAGGTCACCTACGTCTCGACCGAATCCAAGCAGGGAGCATGATTAAAATGACCACAACCAACGTTTATTCCGTTAAGGGAGAGGTCTCTGGCACCATCGAGGTCCCCGCAGCATTCAACACCGAGTACAGGCCCGACATCATCAAGAAGGCCATCCTCGCCGCAGCCGCCAACAAGAGGCAGGCATACGGACCCAACCCCCTCTCCGGTATGAGGCACTCTGTCAGCACCTGGGGAAAGGGACGCGGTGTCGCACGTGTACAGCGTCTCCACGATGGAAGGAGAGCAACCCAGTCACCCAACAACGTCACCGGAAGGAGGGCACACCCCCCGAAGGTCGAGAAGATCTGGGAACAGAAAGTCAACAAGAAGGAACTGAGGATCGCCCGCCTCTCCGCACTCGCTGCAACCGCATGCGCAGACTGCGTCAAGGCCCGCGGACACAAGTTCGACGACAAGGTCACCTTCCCTGTCGTTGTCGACGACGCCCTCAACGACGTCAAGACCGCAGCAGAGGTCATGGCCCTCTTCGACGCAATCGGAATCGGATACGATGTCGAGCGCGCCAAGGACGGAACCAAGATCCGCGCAGGAAAGGGAAAGATGAGGAACAGGAAGTACAGGACCCCTGTATCTGTTCTTATTGTAGTATCTGACAAGGACAGGACCGCAGCCGTATTCAAGGGCGCCAACAACCTCCCCGGTGTCGAAGTCGAGGAGATCAGCACCCTGAACACCAGCCTGCTCGCTCCCGGAGGAGACGCAGGAAGGCTCACTGTCTACACCAAAGCCGCAATCGAGAAGATCGGAGAGTGGACCGAATGAAGCAGAGCGACATTCTCGTAAGGCCGTACGTCACTGAGAAGGCCCTCAACCTCATGGGCGGAACCGCTGCCCAGGGCTACAAGGACGGCAACAAGATCGAGTTCATCGTCAACAGGGACGCAGACAAGGCAGACATCAAGGCCGCCTTCGAAGAGCGCTTCGAAGTCAAGGTCGAGCGTGTCTGGACCAGAATCCAGAAAGACGGCAAGCACGCCATCATCAAACTCGCAGAGGGCTACTCTGCAGAGGACGTGGGCATGAGGGTCGGAGTATTCTGAGGTGAAAATATGGGAAAAAGATTGATACCGCAGAGGAGGGCCCGCGGAGGCTCTCACTACCGCTCCCCGTCCCACAGGCACGTGGATGACATCAGGATCCCCCACTACGAAGCGGAAGGAACCATCAAGGACCTGATCCAGGCTCCCGGAAGGACCTCCCCTCTCGCAGTCATCGACTTCGAGGGAAAGAAGAGCTACCAGCTCGCAGTAGAGGGTACCAGGGTAGGTCAGAAGATCTCCCTCGGCGGAGAGGTTGTCAAGGCAGGAAACATCCTGACCCTCGCCAACATCCCCGAAGGAACTCTCGTCCACAACGTCGAGGGACAGCCCGGAGACGGTGGAAAATTCGTCAAGACCGCAGGAACTTCCGCGCTCGTCGTGAGCAGGGGTAAGGTCGTCGTCCTTACCATGCCCTCCGGAGAGCTCAAGGAGTTCAACCCCAACTGCCGCGCCGTCATCGGTGTCGTCGCAGGAGGAGGAAGGATCGACAAGCCCCTCGGAAAGGCAGGAAAGAACTACCTGACCCTGAGGTCCAGGTCCGTCGCAAACAAGAAGACCAAGGGAGTTGCAATGAACGCAGTCGACCACCCCAATGGAGGAGGAAGCCACCCGCACGTCGGAGGCCCCAACTGCCATGGAAGGAACGCACCTCCGGGACAGAAAGCCGGATTCATTGCGCCTAAGAAGAAAGTTAAGAGGAAGTGAGCTCAATGGCAAAGAAAATCATGGGATCCGCAAAAGCTTCCAGGAGAAAATCCAGGAAGAAGGCATCCGCAATCCAGGCTAGGAGGAAGAAGGAGTTCATGTTCCGTGGATACAACATGGAACAGCTCCGTGCTATGCCTTTCGACGAAGTCCTCGAGCTCCTGCCCTCCAGGTCCAGGAGGACCTACCTCCGCGGACTGAACTACGAGCAGCAGCTCGTCTACGACAAGCTGAACGCAGACGAATTCGAGGGAGTCATCAGGACCCACCGCAGGGACCTCCCCATCCTCCCCAAGTTCGTCGGAAAGACCGTGGCGATCTACAACGGAAAGGAATTCGTCGAGGTCGAGATCAAACCCGAGATGATCGGATGTTTCCTCGGCGAGTTCGTCATGAACAGGAAAGAACCCGCTCACTCCGGACCCGGAGTCGGTGCTACCAGGTCTTCGAAGTTCATGCCGCTTAAGTGAGGTGTTTGGATATGGCTATCAACAAAGGTTACACCACTGTTTCTGACCCCGACACCTCCGCCAAGGCACTGACCAAGGAGCAGCCCATCTCCCCCAAGTTCGCACGCGAAGTCGCATGCGCAGTCAAGGGAATGACCGTTCCCCAGGCACAGGCCTTCCTCGAGAGCGTCATCGCAAAAGAGACCCCTGTCAAGCTCAGGAGGTACAACAAGCGCGTCTCCCACAAACAGGGAGTCGGCCCCGGAAGGTACCCCGTCAAAGTCTCCAAAGCCATCCTTGCCACCCTCAACAGCGCGGCGGCAAACGCTGACTACAAGGGACTCGACTCCGCGAGCATGGTGATCACTACCATCACCACCTCCAGGGGACAGGTCATTCCCGGTCACATGCCCAGGGCACAGGGACGTGCCACTGAGTGGAACCAGGACACCGTAAACATCGAAATCATCATCTCGGAGGTTGAGTGAAATGGCATCGGAGAGAAAATTCGTTGCAGAGAACGTCCGCAGGGTCCTGCTCAAGGAGTACCTCATGAAAGAGGTCTCCCGCGCTGGATTCGGAGGACTCGAGGTTCAGAGGACCCCCCTCGGAACCCGCGTACTCCTGACCACCGAGAGGCCCGGACTCGTCATCGGACGCCGCGGTCAGACCATCAAGAACCTGACCACCGTCATCGAGGAGCGCTTCGGCTTCGAGAACCCCCAGATCGAGGTTCAGGAAGTCAAGGATGTCTCCCTTAACGCACAGATCATGGCAGAGAAGCTCGCCTTCTCCCTCGAGAGGGGCTGGCACTTCCGCAGGGCCGGACACGCAACCCTCAGGAGGGTTATGGACGCCGGTGCCCGCGGATGCTACATCATCCTCGCCGGAAAACTGAGCGGACAGAGGCACAGGACTGAGAAGTTCAAAGAGGGATCCATCAAATACTGTGGAGACCCCAAGATCCAGTTCGTCAAGCACGGATTCGCCGTCGCCACCCTCAAGATGGGTGTCATCGGTGTCACCGTCGAGATCATGGAAGGCGATTCCAAGCTGCCCGCCGAGATCAAGGTCGTCGGCAAGGACGTCGCCGCAGAGAAGTTCCCCGACCTCTTCAAGGTCGAGGCAGCTTCCCAGGTCAAGGAGGAGTGAAGATGGCAGCACTGAAGATCGCTGACATCAGGAACATGTCCGCCGAGGAGCGCAACGAGAAGCTCAAAGAGCTTCGCAACGAGCTCATGCACGAGAGGGGAGTCTCCGCTATGGGAGGCGCTCCCTCGAGCCCCGGCATCATCCGCTCCATCAGGACCAGCATCGCCCGCATTCTGACCGTACAGAAGGAGGAGGAGAAGCTCTGATGTCTGAGATCTGCCCTAAATGCGGCCTGCCGAAAGAACTGTGCATGTGCGAGGAGATCGCACGTGAGCAGCAGAGCGTTAGGATCTCTATCGACAGCCGCAGATACGGAAAGACCGTAACCGTCATCGATGGTATCGACGGGAACGACATCGACATCGCCGACCTCGCCAAGACTCTCAAGAGCAGATGTGCGGCCGGCGGTACCTGCAAGGATGGACGCATCGAACTCCAGGGCGATCACAAGAAGAAAGTGAAAGCCGTCCTGGAGGAGATCGGTTTCCGTACCGAAGTAAGGTAAGCGAGATGAACAAGAGCGATATCATGAGATCTGAACTCATAGGCCTCGACGTGCTTGTGCTGTCAGCGCCGTTCTCCGGAATTTCCGGCAGAGTGGTCGACGAAACCAAGAACACGTTCACCATAGAATCGGCCGGAACTGAGAGAATGGTCCCTAAGTCGGGGAATGAGTTCAGGTTCACGTATCACAACGAGCAGATAGACATTGAAGGAAGCAAGATCCTTCACCGACCTGAGAACAGAATGAAAAAGGTTAGGTGAGAATACTATGACAGCAAACGTTAGAAACATCGGAATCGAGGTCGCCGCTCCCGAGGGCGAGTGCAGCGACCCCAACTGCCCCTTCCACGGAACCCTTTCCGTCAGGGGACAGATCATCGACGGAGTCGTAGACGCAGTCAAGATGAACAAGACCGTCATCGTCAAACGCGACTACCTCCAGTTTGTGAACAAATACGAAAGGTACCAGAAGAGGTCCGCCAGGTACGCAGCCCACGCCGCGCCCTGCCTCAACCTCAAGGTTGGCGACTCCGTCAAGATCATGGAGTGCAGGCCCCTCTCCAAGACCGTTGCCTTCGTGGTAATCGAGAAGAAGGAGTGAGCAGAGATGAAGGGAATCGCAGGAACTCAGACCCGCGGACTCCAGCAGCAGTCCGAGCTCACCGTCATCGACAACACCGGTGCCAAGGTGATCGAGATCATCACCGTCCCCGGATACCACGGAGTCGCAAGGAGGAGCCCCAAGGCAGCAGTCGGTGACATGGTCATCGCATCTGTCAAGAAGGGAACCCCCGCAATGAGGAGGCAGATTGTCTTCGCAGTCATCGTCCGCCAGAGGAGGCCCTTCAGGCGCCCCGACGGAACCATGGTGTTCTTCGAGGACAACGCCGCAGTCATCGTGACTGACACCGGAGAGACCAAGGGAACCGATATCAAAGGCCCTGTTGCAAGGGAAGCAGCCGACAGGTGGCCCAGGATTGCCGCCACCGCCAGCACTATTGTTTGAGGTGAGATGAATGGTAAGCAGCAAAGCAAGGGTTCAGAGGAAAGCTCAGGCTAACGCCCCTGCCCACGTAAAGAGAAAGATGCTCTCCGCACACCTCAGCAAGGACCTTGCAGAGAAATACGGAAAGCGCACCGCAAGGGTTTGCGTCGGTGACACTGTCGCCGTCCTTCGCGGTGAAGATGACGTCCGCGGAACCGAGGGAAAGGTCGTCGAGGTTTTCACCAAGACCGGCCGCGTCTCCATCGAGGGCGTTACCATCAAACAGGCAGACGGAACTGCCGTGGCGCGCCCCATCCACGCGTCGAACCTCGTGATCACCAAACTGAATCTCGAGGATTCCCTGAGGGCTGAGGCTCTCGGAAAGAAGAAGGAGGCTGCAGAATGAGCGACCACATGAAGAGACTTGCCATGCCCAAGACATGGCCCATCCCTAAGAAGGTCCACCTGTGGGCAACCAAACAGAGCGCAGGAGCACACTCCGTCGACTCTTCCATGCCCGCAGCCATGATCCTCAGGGATATGCTGAAAGTCTGTGACACCGCCAAAGAGGCAAAGAAGATCATCGCCGCCCGTGACCTCATCGTCAACGGAAAGGCCGTCAAAGACGCCAAGGCACCCGTCGGACTGATGGATGTCGTCTCCCTCCCCAAGAGCGGAGCCAACTACCGCGTCCTTCTGACCAGCAAGGGAAAGCTGACCCTCGTCCCCATCACCGCGGACGACGCCAGGTGGATCCTCTGCAGGATCGAGAACAAGACCAAGGTCGCAGGCGGAAAGATCCAGCTCAACCTGTCCGGCGGAAGGAACGTCCTCCTCGACGAGAACAAGTACAGCACCGGCGACAGCGTCAAGCTCTGCCTCGAGACCAACAAGATCGTCGCAGACTACCCCCTCGCCGAGAACGCAGTCGTGCTCGTCATCTCCGGACGCCACATCGGCGCCGTCGAGACCGTCGACAAGTACACCGTCGTCAACAGGCCCACCGAGAACACCATCACCTTCAAGGACAACTCCGAGACCGTGAAGAAGAACGTCTTCGTCATCGGCAGCGGAAAGTCCGAGCTCCCGGAGGTCTCCGAATGAGCGAGAACCCCATGAGGGCACTCCGTGTCGAGAAGGTCACCGTCAACATCGGTGTCGGCGAGGCAGGAGAGAAGCTCGTCAAGGCTCAGAAGGTCCTTGAGATGGTCACCAACCAGAAATCTGTCCAGACCATCTCCAAGACCGTCAACAGGGATCTGGGAATCCGTGTCGGAATGCCCCTCGGATGCAAGGTCACCCTCCGCGGAGAGGAGGCCGAGTCCTTCCTCAGGAAGGCCCTCAGCATCAGGGAGAACAAGGTCTATGTCTACTCCTTCGACAAGGAGGGTAACATGTCCTTCGGTATCTCCGACTACACCGACTTCGAAGGTATGAAATACGACCCCGAAATCGGTATCTTCGGAATGGACGTCAACGTCGTCATCCGCAGGGTTGGCGGCTGCCGTGTCGAGAGGAGGGCCCTCCTCAGCAGGAGGATCCCCAAGGAGCACCGCGTCCAGAGGGACGAAGCAATCCAGTTCGTGAAAGACAAATTCAGCGTAGAGGTGGTTGAGTGAAACCTAAGAAACAGTTCGGAAGGCAGGTCGGCTGCGACCGCTGTGGCCGCAGGCGCGGTATTATTAGGAAGTACGGAATGCACCTTTGCCGCCAGTGCTTCAGGGACATGGCCCCAGAGCTGGGCTTCAAGAAATATTCGTGAGGTGAACAGAAATGCAGAGCGATCCACTTAACGACGCAATGTGCGTGATCAAAAACGCTTCCCTCAACGGAAAGGCGGAATGCGAAATCGCACCCTCGTCCAAACTTATCGGCCGTGTGCTCAAAGTAATGCAGGACTACGGATACATCAACCAGTTCGAGTACATCGAGGATGGAAAGGCTGGAAAGTTCCGCGTCCTTCTCAAAGGAGCAATCAACGACTGCGGCGTCATCAAGCCCAGGTACTCCGTGAAAGTCACTGACATCGAGAAATACGAGGCCAGGTACCTTCCTGCCCAGGATTTCGGTGTACTGATCTTCACCACTACCGACGGTGTCGTCGCACAGGCCCGTGCCAAAGAACTTGGCATCGGCGGAAAACTACTTGCCTACGTGTACTGAGGAATGAACAATGACATTTGCAGGGATAATCGAAAGCCGCATCGCCATACCCGATGGGGTCACCGTCACTATGGACGGGAACACCTTCAAGGTCAAAGGACCTAAAGGTGAATTGAGCAGAAACTTCTCGCACCCCCGCGTGAATGTAGTCGTCGCTGACGGCGAGGTAGTCGTCAGCTGCGAATACCCGAGAATCAAAGACAAAGCCATGGTTGGTACCTTCCACGCTCATGTGAGGAACATGATCAGGGGAGTCACCGAGGGCTACACCTACCAGTTGAAGATCGTCTTCAACCACTTCCCCCTTAAGGTTGCAGTCAACAAGAAGGAGAAGAGGGTCGAGGTCAACAACTACATGGGAGGCCACGCCACCCGTTACGCCAACATCGTCGGAGACGTCGACGTCAAGATCGCCGGATCCGATGTCACTGTCACCGGTATCAACATAGAGGATGTCGGACAGACCGCGGCCAACATCGAGCGCTCCACTATGAGGGGCGGATTCGATAAGAGGGTATTCGAGGATGGAATTTACATCGTCCACAAATCTCACAAGGTGAAAGAATGAGCGTTAAAGAGTTCAAGGACCTTCCCGGCTTCAAGGATGCCAACGTCGCAGAGCTTGAATCCATCGGAATCACCTCTGTCGAGCAGCTGAAGGACGCTGTAAACGACGAGGAGAAGTCCAAGCAGATCATCAAGACTCTCTCCGGTGTCGGACCCAAGACCGTAGAGAACTGGAAGGATGCATTCGAGTCCAAGGAGGCCGCCAAGGCAGCCAAGACCGAGGCACCCAAAGCTGAGGTCGTCGAGGCCGGCGCATACACCGTCGAGCCCAAACCCGAGCTCAGTGAGGAACAGATCGATGCACTCGCCAAGAGGGCTGTCATCTCTGGCAACCGCCCCGCCTTCAAGAGGCAGGAGTGGTTCAGGTACCAGAAGCTCGGCGAGGCATGGAGGAGGCCCAGGGGAATCCACTCCAAGATGAGGAGGGGAATGAAGAGGAGGCCCCCGATGGTCGAGATCGGATACGGCGGACCCGCCCTTGTAAGGGGACTCCACCCGTCCGGATTCGAGGAAGTCATGGTCTACAACGTGGACGGACTCGAGGACATCGACCCCAAGACCCAGGCAGCCCGCATCGGCGGAACTGTCGGAGTCAAGAAGAGAATCGCTATCGAGAACAGGGCAAAGGAGCTCGGAATCCGTGTGCTCAACAAGATGCCTACCACTGATTACAAGAGGAGGGCCTGAACATGTCCGACCTTAAGAACCAGAGGAGGCTTGCAGCCGAGATCCTTAAGTGCGGTGAGAACAGGGTCTGGATCGACCCCACCAAAGAGGAGGAGATCCAGGACTGCATCACCCGCGGAGACATCCGCAACGCCATCGAGTCTGGCATGATCAAGGCCAAACCCAAGGCGGGCACGTCCAAAGGTAGGATAAGATACGCAGCCAAACAGAAAGCCAGCGGCAAGCGCAAGGGACCTGGAAGCAGGAAAGGAACAGCAAACGCACGCGTTCCGTCCAAGCGCGCATGGATCGCGACCATCAGGCCCATCCGCGACGAGCTCAAGCAGCTCCGCGAGTCCGGCAAGATCTCGCCCTCCGTGTACAGGCTGTACTACAGGAAGGCCAAGGGAGGAGTCTACACTTCCCGCAGGAACCTGAAGCAGCACATGATCGCCGACGGCAACCTGAAAGAGGAGGAGATCTGATGGCTACAGGACCTAGATACAAAGTTGCGTTCCGCAGAAGAAGAGAAAGCCGCACTAACTACTACACCAGGAAGAAGCTCCTCGCGAGCCACGAGACCAGGGCAGTCGTTAGAAGGTCCAACAAGAACATCACCGTCCAGTTCGTGGACTTCACCATGACCGGGGACGTTGTCGTCGCAGCAGCCGACACCAAGGAATTCGCCAAGATGGGCTGGGAGCACTCCTGCTCCTCCGTCCCCGCGGCATACCTCGTCGGCTATGCGGCAGGCCTCAGGGCCAAGAAGGAAGAGATCGAGTACGCAGTGCTCGACCTCGGCATGCAGAACCCCCAGCACGGCGGAGTCCTCTTCGCTGTCGCCAAGGGAATGATCGATGCCGGACTGGAGATCCCCTGCAGCGAGGACGTGCTCCCCGACGAGGACAGGATCAACGGAAAACACATCGACGACAAGATCGAGGCTGACATTAGCAGCATGAAACAGAAACTGGAGGCTGAGTGAAATGGTTGACTGGGTACCTAAAACTAGGCTCGGACACATGGTCCTCAACGGAGAAGTCACCACGATGAGCGAAGCTCTGGCAACCAAACTGCCTCTGCGTGAGCCCGAGATCGTCGACATTCTCCTGCCTGACCTGCAGGATGAGGTCATCGACCTGAACATGGTTCAGAGGATGACCGACTCCGGAAGGAGGGTCAGGTTCGCAGTGACCTGCATCGTCGGAAACGGAGACGGATTCATCGGTGTAGGCCGTGCAAAGGGTAAGGAAGTCGGACCTACCATCAAGAAAGCTATCGACAACGCAAAGCTCAACATCATCGAGATCAAGAGGGGCTGCGGTTCCTGGGAGTGCGGTTGTGGCTCTGTCCACTCTCTGCCTTTCGAGGTAATCGGACGCTCCGGATCCGTCACCGTCTACCTCCGCCCCGCACCCCGCGGTATCGGACTCGCAGTCGGTGATGTCGCCAAGAGCCTGCTGACCCTCGCAGGAATCCACGATTCCTGGGGATTCGCACGCGGTAACACCAAGACCAAGGTCAACTACTGTGTCGCAACCTTCGACGCACTCAAGCAGACCTCCATCGTCAGGGTCACCGACGCTCAGGCAGAGAAGCTCAACATCGTCGCCGGACCTGTGGGACTCAAGACCGCAGAGACCGACACCGATTCCATGGAGGAGTGAAGATGGCAGCATACGTCGTCATCCGTGTACTCGGACAGGCTGATGTCAACTACAACATCCAGCACACCATGCACCTCCTGGGACTCAACAGGGTCAACCACGCCACCGTGGTCCCTGTCAACGATGCATACAAAGGCATGCTTCAGGTCGTCAAGGACTACTGCACCTTCGGACTCATCGACGAGGAGACCCTCGCCGCCATGATCAAGGCCCGCGGAAAGGTCGTCGGAGACGCACCCGTCACCGACGAGTACGTCAAGGAGCACACCGAGTTCGCGACCATCGACGACCTGGCCAAGGCCATCGTCGCCGGTGAGTACAAGATCAAGGACGTCGAGGGCATGAAGCCCGTCTTCCGTCTCCACCCCCCTATCAAAGGATACGAGGGTAACAAGCACGCCTTCGCAGAGGGCGGAGCTCTCGGAAACAGGAAGGAGAAGATCAACGACCTCGTCATGAGGATGCTCTGAGGTGTCATAAATGCCTAGCAGAACCAAGAAATTCAGGGGATCCAGGACCCACGGACGCGGAAAGAAATCCGGACGTGGAGCAGGTATCATCGGAGGCCGCGGAAAAGCAGGTCTCGGAAAGACCGGCAAGATCTGGATGCTCAAATACGACAGGAACCACTACGGACGCCACGGCTTCAAGAGGCCCCAGTGCGTCGTGAAGGCCAACAGCACCATCAATGTTGCTGAGCTCCAGAAGAGCATGGACCGCTTCGTGGCCATGGGCTTCGCCAAGCAGGACGGGGACAAGTACTCCGTCAACCTGACCGATGCCGGCATCGACAAGCTTCTCGGAAGCGGAAACGTCGATGTCGCCATCGATGTCATCGTTGCCGAAGCTTCCGCCAAAGCCAAAGAGAAGATCGAGGCAGCCGGCGGATCCGTCGCTGAGTGATTCCATCAGGAGTAGTTCAAATGGATGATGCAAAACCGAGCCTGTTGTACAAGGTGAAACCTATAGGCGACAGGCTCCCCGCAGTCAAGCGTCCCGAAGGGCACGTGCACTTCAGGACCAAGATCATGTGGGTCGCGGTCATCCTGATCCTGTACTTCGTGATGTCCAACGTATATATCTGGGGACTCGACCAGTCGGGCTCCCTGGATATGTTCGCGCAGTACAGGACCATCATGGCCGGGGCATCCGGTACGATCCTCCAGTTAGGTATTGGGCCGATCGTCACCGCGTCCATCATCATGCAGCTGTTCGTCGGTGCGAAGATCATCAAACTTGATCTGAGCAACAAGAAGGACAAAGCCTGCTATCAATCGGTGATGAAGGTCCTGGTCCTGGTGATGATCCTCGTAGAGGCTCTTCCCCAGGTATTCGGATATCTCGTGCCCTCCGACGCGTTCGTATCGCAGTTCGGAAGCTGGGGATCCAAATCCCTCATCATCCTGCAGCTGTTCATCGGTTCCTACCTGGTGTTCCTCTTCGACGAGGTCATCTCCAAATGGGGAATCGGAAGCGGTATCTCGCTGTTCATCGCGGCCGGTGTGGCACAGGCTGTCTTCACCGGTGCGCTGAACTGGTATCCGCTCCAGGGATTCGGCACCGAGTACGCAATCTCCAACCCGCCTGCGGGAACCATCCCCAAGGCGATCTACATCCTCACCCACACCAGCTCCGCGGAGATGGCGTCGGGAGGATACGAGATGATCCTGTTGGGTGCGCCCAACCCGCTCATCGCGCTGATAGGAACGGTCGTGATCTTCCTGGTGGTCGTCTACCTGGAATCCAGCCGTATCGAGCTGCCTCTCTCCCACGGAAACGCGAGGGGTGCCAGGGGCAGATATCCGATCAAACTGATGTACGCGAGCAACATCCCCGTCATCCTGATGTCAGCCCTGCTGGCCAACATCAGCATGGTGTGCCTGCTCCTGTACACCAACGACTTCCTGAGCTCCATCCCCCTCATCGGAGGCAACGGGGCCATAGGAACGTACGAGACCGGAAGCACTACCGCCTCGGGAGGTATCGCATGGTATCTCTCGACACCGCAGGGTCTGACAGATTGGCTGATGCCCATCCTCAACCCGGCGTCGTACGGTAACGGACACAGCGTGATCCAGAACATATGCCACGTGCTGATCTACCTGACCGTGATGGTCATCGGATCTATCATGTTCGCCAAGTTCTGGGTCGAGACCACTAACCTCGGTCCGGAGTCCGTGGCCAACAACATCATGAGGAGCGGAATGCAGATTCCCGGATTCAGGAGGGACCCCCGTGTCCTGACCAAGGTCCTGGAGAGGTACATCCCCACGATCACCGTGCTCTCAGGAGCTCTGATCGGTCTGCTCGCAGCCGTGGCCGACATGATCGGAACCACCGGAAACGCATCCGGTACGGGTCTGTTGCTGGCGGTAGGAATCATCATACGCTTCTACGAAGCGCTCGGACGTGAACAGATGATGGAGATGAACCCCATGATGAGGGGATTCTTCGGTGGTGAATGATAATGGCAAATCCAGGCAGCCCTGAACAGATGAGGCAGCAGCAACAGCAGAACATGCAGCCCATGCCCAAAGGTACCATGATCGGTATGCTCGGGGTCCTCGTCATCATGATGGTCGTCATGATGTGGAGGGTCCAGATCGGCGAGGCGCTCAACTACGTGTTCAAATACATCGACTTCGGCGGAAAGTACCCCGTACTTACCCTGATGGTCGCGGGTATCATCATGATCACCCTCAGCACCGTCGTCAGGGGATTCCTGTCCGACCCCGTCGCACAGGCAAGGACCCAGCACATCCAGAGCGAGTACAACGCAGAGATGCGTACGGCCCGTACCGAGAACAATCTGTACAAGCTGAAGAAGCTGCAGGACATGCAGCCTCAGATGATGGCTGCCTCCATGGAGCAGAGCACCAAGATGATGAAGCTCATGCCTCTCACCATGGTGTTCGTCATCCCCATCTACGCGTGGATCTTCTACTTCGTGACCTTCACGATGCACGGAGACACCACTCCCCTGGTCATCGCCATGCCCTGGGGAACCGCGAACCTGATGGACAACGTGATGGGCTTCATGCCTCTGTGGATCGTTATCTACACCCTCATCAGCCTTCCTATCGGACAGCTCGAGAACAAGCTCATCAATCATGTGATGTTCAAGAAACGCCTTAAGATGCTCGACGCAGGTGGAGCATGAGAATAACCATCAGTGGTCCTCCCGGTTCCGGGAAGACCACTGTCTGCGGCAAACTGTCGGAGACCCTCGGCCTCAAGGCCGTCGTCTTCGGACAGGTCTTCAGACAGCTTGCCGCAGAGAAGGGTCTCACCCTTGTAGAACTCGGTAAGCTGGCGGAGCAGGACCCGCAGATCGACGCCGACATCGACGCCAAGATCGTGGAGACCGCCCGCAACAGCCCCGACATAATTTTGGAATCCCGCCTCTCCGCATACATGTTGACCAGGAACGGGATCCCCGCCCTCCGCGTGTTCCTGGAGGCCAGTCCCGAGGTCCGCTTCGCAAGGATCGGTATCCGCGAGGAGAAGGAGCTCCAGCACGCCATCGAGGAGACCAACGCACGTCAGGCTTCCGAGGCCAAGCGCTACAAGATGTACTACGACATAGACATCAACGACCTCAGCGTCTACGACCTCATCATCAACACCGACAACCTGACCCCCGACGAGGTACTCCAGAAGATCCTGGATGCCGTGCGCGTCCGAACCATGCTGGTCAAGGACCCCGACACGATTCCAGACAGGTGGGGCAAGCGTCCCTCCGACCGTACCGTGGGAGAACTTCTTCAGGGAGGGGTCATCGCACTCGACAAGCCTTCCGGACCCACCTCGCACCAGGCCACCGCCTGGGCCCGCGATGCGCTGCATCTCGACAGGATCGGCCACGGAGGAACCCTCGACCCCTACGTCAGCGGAGTCCTTCCCATCTGTACAGGCAAGGCCGTCCGCCTGACCGATATCGTCCTGTCCTCCGACAAGGAGTACGTCTGCCTCATGAAACTGCACGCCGACTGCTCCGAGGAACGCATCAGGGAGGTCATGGGCAGGTTCGTCGGCAAGGTGTACCAGCTTCCCCCGGTGAGGTCCGCCGTCAAGAGGCAGATCCGCATCCGCACCATCAAGGAGCTGGAGATCCTCGATATCTCCGGCAGGGATGTCCTTTTCCGCATCTCCTGCGACGCGGGCACCTACGTGAGGACGCTCTGCATCGACATCGGCGAGATGCTCTTGTGCGGCGCGTCCATGACCGAGCTCAGGCGCACCCGTTCCGGCAAGATGAAGGAGTCCCAGGCCGCCACTCTGCAGGACCTGACCGATGCTTATGTATTCTGGCAGCAGGAGGGCCGCGGAGAATGGCTCAGAAGCCTCATCAGGCCCATGGAGGTACTGGTGGACCCCCTGCCCAAGATCATCGTCAAGGCGACCGCCGTGGACGCAGTATGCCACGGTGCCGACCTCTCCGTGCGCGGGGTACACATGCTCGACCCGGAGATCCGCAAGAACGCCCTGGTGGCCCTGATGACCGCCCGCGGCGAGCTCGTAGCCATCGGCAGGATGATGATGTCCTCCGACAAGCTGATGGCCGCCGATGCCGGCGTCGCCGCCAAGACACTCCGCGTGTTCATGGAGCCCGGCCACTATCCCAGGATGTGGAAATACTCCACCGACCTGGAAGGCTATTCCCCCGCGGAATGAGCCATCCAAGACCTTTTTTACTCCCTACGCAATAGGGTAGACGATGGGAATCTTTTCGAAAGAGGAAGTGTTGTTTGAGAAGGAGAATTTCCGTATCGGCGAGTTCGATCCTACGAACTCCACGGGAACCTGCTACTTCAACATAATGAAGTTTCCTTTTGACGTTAAGAAGAATCGTATGGTCCGCGTGCATGTGACCTCCGAACTCCCCATTGACGTGGCCGTTGCCACTCAGGACAACGGCGGTCTCTTGGGAGAGGTAGGCGGAACCACCGATGTAACGCTCGGGCCATTCAGCACAAAGAACTGTACCGATATGTGCGTGTTCCTGGGCATCACCCCCGGGGACAAATCCACCGTTTCGGTCAAGGTTTGGTCTGACAGCAAATGATGCACTTGGAAGAAGGGGAAAAACACAGTTTCTGGGCCGAGAGCCTGCCTGCCGGACTGTCCGTCGTGAGACAGTTCGACAAGATCGTTCTCGCGGTCTGGCTGCTATGCATGGCCGGCTACTGCGTAGCCGTGGCACTTTTGAACGAACGTACCATCATGGGTCACCTCATCACCGCGCAGGGCCTCCTGGCATGTATCGCCCTGCCTTTCGTGGCGGTGGGACTGCTCTACATCATCGACAGGCGCAACATCGCGTCGCTGGTCATCACGGTCATCCTGGCCGCGGCGACCTTCGCGATAACCAGGCAGCTGACCTACATCCTGGTCATCGTCTACCTGTTCATCGGCGCCCTCGGCGTGGCATGCGTGGTCGACGCCATCCAGAGGCTCATCTTCTACAAGGTCGTGGGCCACATCAGGTACGCCAACGTCAAGGAGCACCTGACCCCCGGCGACAGGATATTCTCCTTCCTGTTCAACATCCCTCCGGACCTCGATACCAGGAACATCGCCATCAACCCCAAGTCCGTGGGCACCAAGTTCCCCTGGAAGGACATGGGCAGCACCGTGGCCCTGTCCCTCATCGTGGGTATGTTCTTCTGGATATACCTCTCCATGAACCCCACCTTCTTCGACGTGGAGTACACCGCCAACATCCCCATCTTCATCTTCGGCATCACCCTCTACGTCCCCATCCTGATCCTGCCCTTCTCCGTGTTCAAATCGCTGGACGTCAGGATCGGCACCAACTACCGCGACTTCAAGCTCTACAACGGCGTGACCGCCACCGTCTACAGGATGGCCGTCCCCGTCTTCGCCGCGCTCATCCTTGTCATGAGGGCGGTCTTCGAGCAGGACAACCCCGTCGAGGTGCTGCTGTACATAGGATTCAGCGCGGTCATCATCCTCTTCGTGGTGTTCCTGACCTCCATCATCTACTACTACGCCATGGAGGCCACCACCTCCGCGGACATCGCCAAGAAGTGGAAGATCTTCATCCCCGTCCCCCTGCTCCTCAGTCTCCACGAGGAGACCTCTGAGAAGAAGGTGTACCCCGGTACCCCTGTCAGGGACGAGAACGACATGTCCGACATCAATCTCGCGATCGATAAAAGGCGCTGAAAAAATGTGAGGAATGTGCCTGCTGGCACATTCCTCAGTCGGTCTCAGTCGTAGTACTGGCCGCTGGTGTTGGGATTGGCCCTTCCGGGGCTGCTCCAGTTCTTGAAGATGGGTTTGAAGAGCTCCACGGAGGACATTCCGGGGGTCTTGCGGAGACCGATGAGTTCGGGCTCCTTGTTGTTGTTGATGACGATCTTGTACTTTTGCTCGACGCCGTTGGCGCTGATGGGTGCCTGATCGTTCTTGACGATGGCGGCCATGGTCTGCTCGGCCATGAACTGGATGTCCTCGGGGGTGTACTCGTCGGGGACGGTCAGCATGAAGCAGTTCTCCTCGGTCTCGCCGTTGATCATGAACCCGACATCGGTCTTGTCCAGGAGCTTCCTGTACTTGTCTCCGGTCTCGTCGGCGGGGGCCAGCTCCGCCAGCCTCTTCTTGAACTTGTAGGTGATGTCCAGGTAGATGGCTTCCTCACCAAGTATGTTCCACATACTGACTGCATAGGTAATCGCCTTAATATTAGTTCGTTAAACGGGGGTTCTGGGTCTACCCCAACTTTAAAGTATTTTATAACTATGAGCGCACAATGGCAGAGGATTTCAAGGTCACCCCTTGGGAAGTGACCGGAGACATAGACTACGACGTTCTGATGAAGAAGTTCGGAACGACCCCCATCGACAAGGAGCTGATGGACAGGATCTCCCGTTACGGAGAGCCCCACTACATGATGAGGCGCGGCATCTTCTACTGCCACCGCGACCTCGGCATGCTCCTGGACGATTACGACAAGGGTAACAAGTTCTATCTCTACACCGGCAGGGGACCTTCCGGCAACACCCACCTGGGCCACGTCATGCCCTGGATCTTCAACAAATGGGTGCAGGACACCTTCAAGTGCGACATGCTCTTCCAGATGACCGACGACGAGAAGTTCCTCTTCAAGGACCTCACTCTGCACGACACCCGCAACATGGCCTACGAGAACGCCCTGGACTTCGTAGCCCTCGGATTCGACCCCGAGAAGACCAAGATCATTGTGGACACCGAGAACATCAAGACCCTGTATCCTCTGGCCCTCCGCGTCGCCAAGAAGGTCACCTTCTCCACCGCCAAGGCCGTCTTCGGTTTCGACGGGGAGTCCAACATCGGAAGGATCTTCTTCACCACCCTGGAATCCGCACCCGCATTCATCCCCTCGGAGATCGAGGGCAAGCCCACCCGCGTGGTCATCCCCTGCGGAATCGACCAGGACCCTCACTTCAGGGTCACCCGCGACGTGGCCCAGGGACTCGGCTACCACAAGCCGTCCATGATCTACTGCAAGATGTGCCCCGGCCTCAACGGCGGGGACAAGATGTCCTCCTCGGACGAGAACGCCACCATCTACACCACCGACACCCCCAAGCAGGTCAAGAAGAAGGTCGGAAGGGCGTTCACCGGAGGATGCGTCAGCGTGGAGGAGCAGAGGGAGAAGGGAGGAAACCCCGACGTCTGCGCCGTATTCAAGTACAATTTCTATCTCTTCGAGCACGACGACGCCAAGCTCAACGAGCTGGCGGACAAATGCAGGCGCGGAGAGATCCTCTGCGGCGAGTGCAAGGTGGCGCTCACCGGCAAGATAAACGTCTTCCTTGAGAATCATCAGGCCAAGAGGGAAGAGGCCAAAGAGATAGTCAAGCAGATGACCTTCGAAGGTTTCAAATGGTGAGTAAGATGGATATGAAGGAGTTGCTCGAAGGACTTAGCTACAACGAGAAAAGACTGCTGCTGGCACTTGATAAGAACGGGGGCCGCGGAAGCCCTGCCGACATGATCGAGAAGGGCGGTTTCGGCCTGGAGGTCGAGGTCATGGGCTCCGCCTCGTGGCTCGCCTCCAAGGGACTCGCGGAGATCTCCGAGGACAGCACCAAGTACTTCGAGCTCACCGACGTGGAGGAATCCAGGAAGGGGCTTCCCGAGAGGAGGGCACTCACCGCCCTCGACGCCAACGGCGGGAGCATGACCCTCGCAGCCCTGGCCTCCGCCATGCCCGGTGAAGACAACATCGCCGTGGGATGGCTGATGAGGAAGAAGCTCGCCACCATGCAGGAGGTCTCCGGGGAGAAGGGCCTGGTGCTTACCGACCTCGGAAAGCAGACCCTCGGAAAGCAGATGCCCGATGAGGAGCTCGTCGCCCGCATGATCGAGGCCCCCGTGGAGGAGAAGGACGCCGACCCCAAGGTCGTCAAGGACCTCAAGGGCCGCAAGGGAATGATCAAGGAGACCGTCGTGACCGAGAGGGAGATCACCCTCACCGCCGACGGTACCGCTGCCGCCCGCTCCGGAATCGAGATCAGGGAGGAGCTCACCGAGGTGACCGACGAGGTCATCCAGAGTGGCAAGTGGAAGGACGTGGAGTTCAGGAAGTACGATGTGCAGACCTTCGCCCCCGCCGCCTACCCCGCCAAGAAGAACCCCCTGACCAGACTCGGCAACGAGGTCCGCAGGCTCTTCACCGACATGGGATTCACCGAGATGTCCTCCGAGTACGTCCAGAACGCGTTCTGGAACATGGACACCCTCTTCATCCCCCAGGACCACCCCGCCAGGGATATGCAGGACACCTTCTTCCTCGACAACCCAGAGACCATCCCCCTGGACGACAGGGACCTGGTCGCCAAGATCAAGGCCATCCACGAGAACGGAGGGGACACCGGTTCCACCGGCTGGGGAGGAACCTGGTCGGAGGAGAAGGCCTCCCAGGCGCTCCTGAGGACCCACTCCACCGTTAGCAGTATCAGATACATCGCGGAGCACCCCGACGCACCCCAGAAGGCGTTCTCCATCTCCAGGATCTTCAGGAAGGAGTCCATCGACGCCACCCACCTGCCTGAGTTCAGTCAGATCGAGGGAATCGTCATCGACGAGAACGCCAACCTTGACATGCTCATCTCCCTCATCCGCGAGTTCTACGCCAGGATGGGATTCGACAAGATTAACGTCCGCCCCAGCTACT